>CXWL01131998.1_pt1 | contig 16848 bp, 15 predicted proteins | sample 590931 | NCBI WGS metagenome assembly CXWL01 (sample SAMEA3498368, study PRJEB10139) | groundwater metagenome | biome: water well; material: biofilm material | place: Germany | collected 2015-04-27 | reverse complement strand
TTAAAATCAACCTCAGACGCGGGATCGGAGCGCCCATACCGCGAAGCGGTTTAGTCCTCTGGCACTCAACAGCTATAGCACTATCATATTTCACTGCCTGATAGCTGACGCACGCGAAGGGCGGTAGTTGCAGAACTTGTAGTTCCATAATCCGCCGCTGGCAATCGAATGGTGTACTGCCCCGATTTCTCGTCACGCGCCAGAAGATTTATGGGGTCGGGTTCTGAATATTTTCCAAGCGCCGTCACGCCGCAATCTCCTTCATCAACTCAGGATGCTTATCCAGCAAGCGAAACAGGTTGACCACGGCAGCGACCGGTTTTGCTTTGCCATTCTCGTAACGAGAAAAGGCATTGACGCCGCCTCCGGCGATCTCGGCAGCGCGGCGTTGTGATAGACCTAGTTTTTTACGGATACGCACCAGCTCTGCCGCTTCTGCTGCATCCACTTTCACTCGCAGGTTTTCCAGCACTTGGGCATAGCGCTCGCCTTCCTTGCCCGCGAATTCAATCTCCCCGCACGCGGGACAATGCCAACCATCAACTGCACGCACGGTTGCTTGATGGCCCCGATATGCAATCACCGCATCTTTTTTGCGGCGAGCCATGTCTGCTTGTTCGCAATTCAGGCATAGATGTGCCATGTCATTTTTCCTTGAACTGGATGACGACGATCCCATTTTCACGCAATGTGACCCTGATGTAGGCCGTCGTTCTGGATTTCAATTTGCCGCGCCCTGTCCCGTTCGGCGTTATTTTCCAGGCAGCCTGCTGAGCCGCAGACCAAACTCCTCAACCTGTTTCCAGTCAGTGAAATCAACAACGGCATTGCGACCGGCTGGCCCTTTGGTTACCCACATAATGAATCGGATCATCAAACGGTCAAAGAATCGGTAACGCGGGTAATCAATCTTGCCGGCAAAGACAGCCAGTTGTTTGGGTTTCCAGGAGATGTTCCGGAGCAGTTTTTGCATGTAGGGATTCGTTTCGGGCCGGTTCTTTCCCTCTTTGCGCGCAACCACATTGACCGAAAACAATGCGCTGAATTTGCGCTCAAGCAGTTGTTCGTTCCGGTTGATGAATTCAACCAGTTCCGGCCTGTGCTTGCCGTAGCGGATGCTTGCGCCGACCACGAAGGCATCGAACTGCGACAGGTTGGCATCAGCCGATTCGTTGATCGCCATCAGGCTCACCTGATGGTGTTCGCGTTCCATGACCGACTGCAAACGCAGGCAGATCTCGCGCGTATGCCCGTCAACGGTTGAATAAACGATAAGAATATTTGCCATGTTTCTCCATTTCAGCGCCAATCACGCTGATTATTGCGCATCGCATCGAGAGGTTATGGCCCGCTTGTGCATGACATGAAGGACAGATATCTTATCTGATACCACCCAGCAACCCGGCCGGATGATGCGGGGCGCCCTCTCCGGGAAGAAGCCGGTTTGCGCGGGGCTTTTCAGCCGTGGCGCAGCTTGCTTGCGCGACACGGGATATCACATGAAGGCGGTTGCGCCTCGTATAACACCATTAGGATGAGCCACCCCCCCCATTCGGGCTATTTAATATGCCGGCTGGATGCGTCAACATACACGCAGGTTATCGCTGATTCCCAGCGAGTGAGTGACGCCCATGAGTGCCGAGATCACCGCCCCACCTTACCGTACGATTCCCATCATTCCCGCCCTGAAGTCAGGAGCAATGGCGGAGACGAAGTCTTTTGTCGCCAACGAAAAAATCCAGGNNTCCGACAAGTGCCATTATTTCATCGGCACCCAGGATCCGAAAAACATGCCGGTGGCGCGCCAGGATCTGATGCGCAGCGTCTACCGTCGCTACTTTACGCTGCCGGGCAAGCTGTTCCCGAAACTGGTCGGCGCGCGCGATCTGACCCGCGAAGTGCTGGACGAGTGGCACAGCTATTTTTACCAGTGCTCGGAATGCCGCCGCTGCTCGGTTTTTTGCCCATACGGAATTGACACCGCAGAAATCACCATGGCCGCGCGGGAAATTCTCAACAGCGTCGGCTACGGCCAGAAATACTCGAACGAGATCATCGGCAAGGTCCACAAGATCGGCAACAACCTCGGCCTGCCCGGCCCCGCGCTGGCAGATACGCTGGAGGGGCTGGAAGAAGACGTCAAGGATGACTGCGGCCAGGAGGTGCGCTTCCCGCTCGACGTGCAGGGCGCGGAAGTGCTGCTCATCACCCCTTCCGCCGATTTCTTCGCCGAACCGCACATCGAAAGCCTGATCGGTTATGCCAAAGTTTTTCATGCGGCAGGCATAAGCTGGACGCTTTCATCCAAGGCGTCGGAAGCGGGCAATTTCGGCATGTTCATCGGCAACTACGAGCAGATGCGCAAGATTGCCCTGCGCGTGCGCGAAGCCGCGCTGGAGCTTGGCATCAAGCGCATCGTTGTCGGCGAGTGCGGCCACGCCTGGCGCGTGGCCTACAGCTTCTGGAACACGCTGACCGGCGTCGGCGCCGGCGCGAGCGATCCCTTTGCCCTGCAACTACAGCAGCAGTTGGATCACAACTACAAGCAGCCGATGCACATCTGCGAGCTGACCTGGAGCCTGATCGAGCGTGGCGCCATCACGCTCGACAAGGAAGCGAACGACAAACGCATCATCACCTTTCACGACTCGTGCAACGTGGCGCGCGGCTCGCGCATGGGCGATATGCTGGGCGGGCAATTCGAAATCCCGCGCAACATCATCAGGGCGTCCGCCAACCATTTTCACGAAATGCTGGAGGGGACGACGCACGAAAAAACTTTTTGTTGCGGCGGCGGCGGCGGGTTGCTGACCGACGACCTGCTCGATCTGCGGGTAAAGGGTTCGCTGCCGCGCATGGAAGTGCTGCAGAAAGTGGTGGACGACCACGGCGTCAATTTCATGGCGACGATCTGCGCCATCTGCAAGGCACAGTTCACCAAGGTGCTGCCCATTTACGGGTTTGATCGGGGCATGGTGGGCGGAGTGCATCAACTGGTCAGCAACGCGATCCGGCTAGGCGATAAATAAAGGCTCAAACTTTTTCAGGAGGCAAACGATGTCAACCCGCACCGAAGAAACAAAACTCTCTTTCCGCCGCTACAAGGATGGCGATACCAAGACACGCGCCAAGCGCGAACGGATATTCCAGGCCAGCTATTCCTACAAGTGCCCCACCTACATCCAGTCAACGCCGCCCTGCCAGGGGAGTTGTCCGGCGGGCGAGGACATCCGGGGGTATTTGCAGATCGCGCGCGGCACCGAAAAGCCGCCTGCGGGGCCGGACGGCAAGCCCATACCATGGCAGGAATATGCCTGGCGCCGCCTGACCGAGGCCAACCCGTTCCCCTCGGTGATGGGCCGGGTCTGCCCGGCTCCCTGCGAAACCGGCTGCAACCGCAACGAGGTCGAGGACCACGTCGGCATCAACTCGGTCGAGCATTTCCTCGGCGAATATGCGGTTGCCAACAACCTCAAGTTCGTCAAGCCCCAACTCTCCACCGGAAAGAAGGTCGCCATCCTGGGTGGCGGGCCAGCCGGGCTTTCCTGCGCCTACCAGCTTGCGCTGAAGGGCCACGAGGTGACGATTTTCGATGAGCACGAATTCCTGGGCGGCATGATGCGCTACGGCATCCCCGGCTTCCGCACCCCGCGCGACGTGCTGGATGCGGAGATCCAGCGCATCCTCGATTTGGGCGTAAAAACCCGGATGAACTGCCGCGTCGGCAAGGACATCACGCTGGAGCAAGTCAGGAAGGATTTCGATGCCCTGTTCCTCGGCATGGGCGCGCAATCCGGCAGGGCGTTACCCATTCCAGATTCGGGCGCGCCCAATGTCGTGACCGCAACCGCTTTCCTGCGCGCCTTCAACGATGGCCGCCTGAAATATGTGGGCAAGCGCGTCGTGGTCGTCGGCGGCGGCGACACTTCCATAGACGTGGCGACCGTCGCCCGGCGGCTCGGCCACATCGCGCACGCCAAGCCGACCGATATCGAGCACGCCATCGCCGGGCGCATGGCGCACGATGTCGCCGGCATCTCGGCCAAGCAGGGCGCCGATGTCACGCTCACTTCGGTTTTCCCGCTCGACAAAATGCAGGCCAACAAGCACGAGATCGAGCAGGCGCTGGCCGAGGGCATCGCCATCCGCAGCAGCCTGGTGCCGGTCGGCCTGGTCAAGGATGCGAACGGGCGGGCGACCGCGTTGCGCGTCGCCGAGTGCGAGGCCAGGTTTGTCGGCGGCAAGCTCGAAATCAAACAGAAGGAGGGCTCTGAGCAGGATCTGCCCGCCGACCTGATCGTTTCGGCCATCGGACAGGCGGTGGATTTCGCCGGCCTCGAAGAATTTGACAACGGGCGCGGGGCCATCACCGCTGACAAAAACTACCAGATTACCGGCAAGGCTGGCACGTTTGCGGGTGGCGACATCATCCGCCCGCACCTGCTGACTACCGCCATCGGCCACGGGGCCATCGCGGCAGAAGGAATATGCCGTTTCCTTGCCGGAGAGGATCCGGAAAAACGGCCAAAAATTGACGTTCACCAGTTTGACCTGATGAGAAAGATGATGGAAAAGGGGTTGTCCCCCACCGAAGTACACGAGCCGATACGCGGGACGGATGCCTCGACCGGCGCCGTCCACAACTTCGATAACCGTTCGGACCGCTACGTCATCCCGCACAATGAATTGTTCCTCGGCCACTTTTCCTACACGCCCCGGTTCAAGCGCAAGATCATCACGCTCGACAAACAATCCGCCCTCGGCAACTTTGCCGAACGGATCGAGCCGCTACCGGAGAAAGAAGCTGTTGCCGAAGCGAAACGCTGCATGAGCTGCGGGCTGTGTTTCGAGTGCGACAACTGCGTGGTCTATTGCCCGCAGACTGCGGTTTACCGCGTACCGAAAGCCAAGGCGACAACCGGACGCTATGTGGACACCAACTACGACAAGTGCATCGGCTGCCACATCTGCAAGGACGTGTGTCCGACGGGGTATATCCAGATGGGGCTGGGTGAGTAATGAATCCGCAAAAAGGAACGCCGCACAAACCTTCCGTTCGTGGCCTCGCAGAGGTTCTTGCACCCTTTGGGTGTGAGCTTGTCGAACCATGAACGGAAGGTGGCGCACAAACAAGGTATCGCCCTATTCGCCCTTCGACAAGCTCAGTGCGAACGGGTTGTTTTGGCTTTTTTCGCTCATCCTGCTGCTCGCCGCGACGCCCGCATGGGCTGGGGGTTCTCTCGCCCCCAAGCTCGACATCGGGAAAGGCGGCCAATGCGTGGAAGACCCGAAGCTCATGCGCAAAAACCATATGGACATTCTGCGGCACCAGCGCGACGAGACCGTGCGCCTCGGCATCAGGGATCCCAAGCACCGCCTTGCCGGGTGCATTGATTGCCACGCCAGCAGCAAAAATAACAGCGTGCTCGGCAGCAGCGAGAACTTCTGCCAGGGATGCCACGTTTATGCCGGGGTAAAAATAGATTGCTTCGAGTGCCATTCCAGCAAGAGAAAAACCGTTGCGGAGGCCGCCAAGTGAGCGCGGACAACCCCGAGCGGAGAAGATTTCTAGGGCAAGCGTCCGCACTGGCCGCCGGGCTGGCTATCGCTCCGGGTGTCCTGCTGTTCGGTTTCGCGCACGGACGCCCCGCCGCAGAAGCCGCTTCCGGCAAGGTGCGCTGGGGAATGCTGGTTGACACCAACCAGTGCGGGAGCGGGTGCAACGACTGCGTGACCGCCTGCAACCAGGAGAACGGACTTTCCGGCGGCACCACGGCGACCGATTCGCAATGGATCCGCAAGGTGGAGCTGAAAAACACGAAGGGTGGCCGCAACCTGTCGTTACCGGTGATGTGCCAGCATTGCGAACATCCGCCGTGTGCCGACGTTTGCCCCACGGGCGCATCGTTCCGCCGCGCCGACGGCATCGTGCTGGTGGACAAGCACCGCTGCATCGGCTGCCGCTACTGCATGATGGCCTGCCCCTACAAGGCGAGGTCGTTCGTGCATGAACCGCTGACCGACCAGAGTCCGGATGTGCCGCGCGGCAAGGGCACGGTGGAGGGTTGCACCCTGTGCGTACACCGCGTGGATCGCGGCGAACAACCGGCCTGTGTCGAAGCCTGCGCCAAAGCGGGGCGGGGCGCGATCCTGTTCGGCGACCTCAATGACCCGGAAAGCGGGATTTCCAGGCGTATCCGCACCGTCGCATCCGCCCAGATACGCGCCGACCTGATGCTTAACCCCGGCATCCGCTACGAGGGGATATGAAACCTTCTGAAATATTGATCCGGCACGGTTTGAACTTGATTGCCGTTCGTGCTGAGCCTGTCGAAGCACAAGAATCCGTTCACATTTCGACAAGCTCAATGCGAACGGATTCTTGGATAATGCGTGCCGGATCAATAGGCTCTCAATACCATGTATAGCAAAGTCGAAGCCCGCAATTTTTATATCCTGGTCGCCGCCAGCGGCCTAATCACCGGGATCGGCCTGATCGCGGCCTATCTCATGGAAGAGCACGGCCACATCATCACCGGCATGAACAACCAGATCGTCTGGGGCATACCGCACGTCTTCGCCATCTTCATGATTGTTGCGGCATCTGGCGTACTCAATGTTGCCTCCATCGGCTCGGTCTTCGGAAAATCCGTGTACAAGGCGCGTGCGCCACTATCCAGCCTGCTCTCCATCGCGCTGCTGGCGGGCGGATTAACCGTGCTGATGCTTGATCTGGGGCGCGCCGACCGCCTCATGGTCGCCATGACCAACTACAACCTTACCTCGGTGTTTGCGTGGAACGTCGTCCTGTATTCCGGGCTCTTCTCCTTTGCAGCCATTTACCTTTGGACCATGATGGAGCCAAGGATGAAACCCTGGAACAAGCCCGCCGCCTTTGCCGTATTTGCGTGGCGCATCATCCTCACCACCGGAACCGGCCTGATCTTCGCCTTTCTCGTCGCACGCCAGGCTTACGGGTCGGCGCTGTTGCCGCCGATGTTTATCGTGATGTCCTTTGCCTGGGGGCTGGCAGTGTTTCATATCGTGCAATCGTCGCTGTATGCGTGGAACGGGAAAACGCTCGACCCGGTCATTCTGCAGCGTATGAAAAACCTGCTCGGCCTGTTCGTCATCGCCACCCTTTATTTCGTCGCGGCTTACCATCTGACCAACCTTTATTTCGCCAGGCAGGACGGTTTCGAGCGCTTCATCCTCACCAGTGGCGGCATCTTTCCCTGGCTGTTCTGGGCGGGCTATGTGCTTCTCGGCAGCTTTCTGCCGCTGGTTCTGATCTTTCATCCCGCCCTCGATAAAACGCGGCATACCGTCATCGCCTCGCTGCTGGTGATATTCGGCAGCTTCGCCCTGCTTTACGTTTTCATCATCGGCGGGCAGGCTTACCCGTTGTCCATATTTCCCGGCTATGAGGTGACCAGCAGTTTTGGCGATGGGCAGATTGCAAGCTATTCCCCTTCATTGCCAGAATTTCTTCTGGGTTTGGGCGGCCTCGGCGTGGCATTCCTGATCACCACCATCTGCGTGCGTGTGCTGGGCATGGCGCCGCCGCACGACATACCGGACAGGCGCAAGCGAGACACCTTCTGATGCGCCGGTTTCTGGTTTCCGCCGCCCACAAATCTTCCGGGAAAACGGTTGTCAGTGTCGGCTTGTGCGCCGCGTTGAGGCAGCGCGGCCTTTCTGTCCAGCCGTTCAAAAAAGGCCCCGACTACATTGACCCGATGTGGCTGTCGCAGGCCTGCGGGCGCGCGTGCCGCAACCTCGACCTGTACCTGATGGAACGCGAGGAGATTGTTTCCGCTTTCTCCCGGCACGCTTCCGACATCAATCTGGTGGAAGGCAACAAGGGGCTGTACGACGGCCTCGCGCTCGATGGCAGCAACAGCAACGCAGCTCTGGCCAGGCTGCTTGATCTTCCGGTCATCCTGGTAATAGACGCCAGAGGCATGACACGCGGCATCGCGCCGTTGATTCTCGGCTACCAGGCGTTCGATACCGAAATCGCCATCGCCGGCGTGATCCTCAACAATCTCGGCGGCGCGCGGCACGAGGCCAAGCTGCGCGCCGTCATCGAGCATTACACCGGGCTGCCGGTGGTTGGCGCCATCCAGCACGACGAACGGCTCGCCATCATCGAGCGCCACCTCGGCCTGATACCGAGCAACGAAGACAACGAAGCGTCCCGCCGGATCGCAGAAATCGCCGCCGCAATCGAAAGCCAGGTTGATCTGGATCGGCTTCTGTCACTTTCCGTCAGGCCGCCGCTTGCAGCCCCGGACAGGATCGAGGCGACTCCCGCTCCGCACCGCGAAAAGATCAGGATCGGCATTGCCCGCGACCGCGCTTTCGGGTTCTACTATGAGGACGATCTTGATGCGCTTGTTGCCGCAGGCGCCAGGATCGTTCCTTTCGACACATTGCATGACCCCCATCTTCCCGATGTTGATGCACTCTACATCGGTGGCGGATTCCCCGAAACCTGCGCGGCGGAACTGGAAGCCAACTCTTCACTGCGGGCTGAAATCAAAAGCGCCATTGTGTCCGGCATGCCGGTTTATGCCGAGTGCGGGGGGCTGATGTATTTATCCAGAAAAATTACTGATCGGGGCCGCAGCTACAATATGGTCGGCGCCATACCGGGCGATGTGATGATGCACGACAAACCCGTCGGGCGCGGCTATGTCCACCTTGCCGAAACCCGGCAGCACCCGTGGTCGCGCCCGCATGGCCCTGGCAACGAGAAACCATCCGCTCTCTCCCCCTCCCTCGCGGTCGCGCTCCCCCGCGCAGGCGAGAGCGGGGGCGAACGTGAAATGGGGCACGCAGGTATTTTGTCGCAAGACAAAAACTCGCAAAATCGCCCTATAATTTTCGCGCACGAGTTCCATTATTCGAGCCTGGAGAATCTGCCGCCAGACTCGAAATTTGCCTACCGCGTCACACGCGGCTACGGCATTGACGGCAAAAACGACGGCCTCATCCTGCACAATCTGGTCGCGTCCTACACCCACCTTCGTACCATCGGCAGCTGCTACTGGGCATCCCGTTTCGTCGCGTTCGCCCGCAGCATCAAAGAGGTGAAAATAACCTTTCCTGCACTGGCGACGCCATGACAAACCCTTTGCGCAAGACCATTCTCGTCAACGGCAAGGAAATCGAAACCGATGGCGAGGGCTACCTGAAAAACCTGCAAGACTGGTCGGAAGATTTCGTTCTGGCCAAAGCGAAAGAGGAACATCTTGCATTGACGGATGAACACTGGGAAGTCATCCGTTACCTGCGCGATTACTACCACGAATACAGGGTGCAGGCGCAGGTGCGGGCGATGATCCAGCACTTCAAGCAGCACTGGGGGCCGGAACGGGGCAGCAACCGCTACCTGCACGAGCTCTTTCCGATAGGCGGCCCGCAGAAGCAGGGGAACCGCCTCGCCGGGCTGCTGCGAACCAAAGGGGAACATTGACTCCCGGCGAGGGGTGCAGGCCGCGTTAAAGCAAGCTTAAAGCAAAAGCAAGATAAGCCACGCAAGCTGCAAACAGGGGGGCTACAACGGTATATTCTTTCATGGTATCGCGCTCCTTAAACTGGTTGAGAGGGGTGCGGAGGATTCTCACCCTCGGCATAAATTAAGCAGTAACGGTAAGCTTCTGCACTTGGTCATACCAAACCGTACAGCCTGCTCATGCATGCAATTTAAGCTCTCAACCTTAAAGAAGCCTTAAGGAGCCGCCCATGAAAAAATCTTTTCTGCTAATCCTGGCTGGGTTGGCAGTTTCAGCAATCGCCCTGTTCTTCGTATTCAGCAATCCGGCAGGTCGGCTGGTCAAGCTGGTTGTCGAGAAAGTCGGCCCGGAAATGACACAGGCCACCGTGCGCGTGAGCAAGGTCAATATTTCGACTGACGGAAAGGGCGCGCTGCACGGCATGTTGCTCGGCAACCCCAAGGGGTTCAAGACCGACTTTGCCATGAAGGCGGCTACCGTCGAAGTGGTGATCGAGCCGGCCAGCATCGTCCAGGATGTGGTGACGATACACAGGATTCTTATTGATGCGCCACACATCATTTACGAGAAAGGCGACAGCGGCACCAATTTTGACGCCATCCAGCGTAACGTGGAAGCCTATCTGGGCGCAGATCGTGACAACAGGAAGAAGACCGATAAAAGCGAGGGCAAAAAGATGATCATTGATTCGTTCATCATCCGTAACGCCAAAGTCAACTACAACGGCATGATAGACCTCTCGCTGCCGGATATTGAACTGCACGACATCGGCAGGAAAAGCGGCGGCGCGACCTCCGCGCAGGTGGTCAAGGCCATCATCATCGAGCTGAACGCCAAACTGATTCTGGCGCTCGCGAAAGCTGCGGCGATAAACGCTGTGGGCGGCCCGGCAATCGGCATCGGGATGGGGATAAAGAGCTTGTTGGGGAAGTAAGCTATCCCCTCTCCCAGAGTGTCTCCGCCCGACCCGCCGCGCGGTTGAGCGTGCGGCACAGCACGAACAGCAAATCCGAAAGACGGTTGAGATAGGGCAAGCCATGCTCGGGCACCGCTTCGTGGTGTGCCAGCGATACCAGGTCGCGCTCCGCCCGGCGCGCGGCGGTGCGCGCCAGATGGCACAGCGCCGCCGCGCGCGAACCGCCCGGCAGGACGAACTCCTTGAGCGGCGGCAGGACCGAGTTGTAATGCGCGATGGCGGCATCCAGATGCGCGAGCCTGTCTTCGTCGAGCGGCGCGCCGGGGCAGGCCAGCGCGCCTCCGAGGTCAAATAACCCGTTCTGCACGCGCAGCAGTAAATCTTGAATATCCTGCGGCAACGTTTCCGCGAGCAATACGCCGAGGTGGCTGTTGAACTCGTCCACGCTGCCGATGGCGTGGATGCGCTGACTGCTTTTCTCCACCCGGGTGCCGTCGGCCAGGCCGGTGGTGCCGCTGTCGCCGGTGCGCGTGACGATTTTGCTCAGACGGTTGCCCATTATTGCTGCTCCAGGCAACCCATATAAGCCGCCGCATCCGGCGCCGTGCCGTTGCGCTGCGCCTGCCAGATCATTTCGCCCAGACACTCCATGATGCAATGCTGCGCATCGTGTTCCGATCCGAAGCGCTGCGTCAGGCGTTCGAAGTGCGCGCGGATGCCGTGCGGCTGGCCGATGGAGAGTTGCTCCTCAATGCTGAGGTGCATCATCAGATGCAGGAAGGGGTTGATCGCGCCACGCTCCGGCGCGTAGTCCTTGTCCTGGTAGCGACCGGGATCGCTCAACAGTTCGTGGAATTCCGGATGCTTCTCGATCAGTTGCGCGGCAAGGTCTTCCAGCGGCGTGAGCAGTGATCCTTCGCGGCGCTTGCGCCAGGCATCGAACAGAAATTGGCGGGCTTGATCGCGGGTGGGGTTGAACATCAGGCCACCTTCTCCTGATATTCGCACAAATCCGCTATCGGGCATTCGCCGCATTTCGGCTTGCGCGCCTGGCACACGTAGCGCCCGTGCAGGATCAGCCAGTGGTGCGCGTCGCACTTGAATTCGTCCGGCACAAATTTGAGCAGCCTGTTTTCCACTTCCAGCACGTCCTTTCCGGGCGCGAGTCCGGTGCGGTTGGCCACCCGGAACACGTGCGTGTCCACCGCGATGGTGGGCTGGCCGAAGGCGGTGTTGAGAATCACGTTAGCGGTCTTGCGCCCGACGCCGGGCAGCGCTTCCAGCTCTTCGCGTGCTTGTGGCACTTCGCCGCCATGTTTTTCCAGCAGCAGCTTGCAAGCCTGCATGATGTGTTTGGATTTGGTTTGGTACAGGCCGATGCGCTGCACATAGCCGCGCAGTTTTTCCTCGCCGAGATCGCGCATCGCCTGCGGCGTATGCGCAACCGGGAATAAGATTTTCGTGGCGGCATTCACACTCGCATCCGTCGCCTGCGCCGACAGGATGACCGCGACCAGCAACTCGAACGGCGTGCGGTACGCCAGCTCGGTTTTCGGGTGCGGTCTGGCGGCGCGGAAGCGCGTAAATATTTCGCGGCGTTTTGCGGGGTTCATCATGCAGCTTCCAGCAAAGCCTTCAGGTTCAGCAAGTCCCGCTCCACCAGTTTTTCATCGGCGGCAAAAGTGGCGTCCGACAACTGGAATAGCGCGAATGGCAACTCGCTGCCCATCGCCGCTGGTGATGGCGCGCATCGGCACATACACTTCGCCATCCGGCGTGCCAGCAAATCCTGGCTCTATCAGACCAGCTTCCACTGCATCATCTCCCCCGCCCGCAACGGCACCAGGCGATGCTCGCCAAACTCCATTGAAGCAGGCACTTGCCATTCTTCCTTACGCAAGGTGATTTTCTGCGTGTTGCGCGGCAGGCCATAAAAATCCGCGCCGTGAAAGCTGGCGAAACCTTCCAGTTTCTCCAGCGCACCTGCCTGTTCGAAGGCTTCGGCGTAAAGCTCGATGGCTGCGTGGGCGGTGTAGCAACCGGCGCAGCCGCAGGCGGCTTCCTTGGTGTGTTGCGCGTGCGGCGCGCTGTCGGTGCCGAGAAAGAATTTATTATTGCCACCGGTGGCGGCCTGCACCAGCGCCTCGCGGTGCGCCTCGCGCTTCAACACCGGCAGGCAGTAATAGTGCGGGCGGATGCCGCCGACCAGCATGGCGTTGCGGTTGTAAAGCAGGTGATGCGCGGTGATGGTTGCCGCAATGTTGTCCGGCGCACTGGCCACAAACTGTGCGGCGTCTCGGGTGGTGATGTGCTCGAATACCACGCGCAACTCCGGCAGATCGCGCAGCAGGGGTTGCAGCACACGCTCGATAAAAACGGCTTCACGGTCAAACACGTCCACTTCCGGATCGGTGACTTCGCCATGCACCAGCAGGGGCATGTTGAGCCGCTGCATTTCTTCCAGGGCGACGTAAGCCTTGCGCATGTCGGTTACGCCCGCATCAGAGTTGGTGGTCGCTCCTGCCGGATAGAGCTTGGCCGCATACACTACCCCGCTTTTTTTGGCGCGCGCGATTTCCTGCACCATCGTGTTGTCGGTCAAATACAGCGTCATCAGCGGCTGAAATCGCGAACTTGCGGAAAACGCCGCGAGGATGCGCGTGCGGTATGCCTGGGCTTGCCCGACAGTGGTCACCGGCGGCTTGAGGTTGGGCATCACGATGGCGCGCGCGAACTGGCGCATGGTGTCGGGCAGCACGGAACGCATCAGTGCGTCATCGCGCAGGTGCAAGTGCCAGTCGTCCGGGCGGGTAATTTTGATTTCCATGCCGAGTATTCTAGCAGGGTGTGAAGGGCGCGAGCGGGCCACGCTACAACTACGCTCTGTGGCAAGCTGGTTCCGCTCGTCTTGAGCAACCCGCGCAGCGGGCGTGCCGAAGGAAGCGCGCCGCTTCAACTGCGTTTTTTCGGGTTAATGCGTTTACAAATTTACAAACCTTGCACCAGCTTCAGCATCAGCTTGACGAAACCCGCCCGAGTATTCACATCCAGCTTGGTATATACCTGACTGATCTGTGCGCGCACCGTATGGAAACTGACGCCCAGTTCATCCGCCACCTCGCGCGCCGATCTGTCTTCCAGCATGGAGATGGCCACGCGCGTCTCGGCGGGCGTCAGGCCGTAGGCGCTTCGCAGCCCTGTAGGCTGGGGTGAGGCACGAACCCCAGCGTTTCAAGGAAATATGTTGCTGGGGTTCGTGCCTTACCCCAGCCTACGTTACTACCCGGCCCAGGTTTGCGGTCTGCGCGCCGGTTTCACGCCTGCGCCGCTTCAGAAATCCCCGCGCATGCCCAGCGAGAAAAATTTGCGGGTGGTTTTGGCGTAGGGAGCATTTGCGGGCGTGGTGCCGGTGATTTCGAAGCCGCCCTCCGCTTCCAGGCTCAACCGGTCTTTTGCCTGATAAGAGACCTTGAGCGTAGGTGTGGTAATGGTTTGCTTCCCGCCAAGATTATCGTTCTGACGGTACAGGCGCAGCGACGCATCCAGCATCCACTTTTCGCGTAACACCGAATGGTTGGAAACCAGAAGGGACTGCCCTTTTAGCAGTTGGCTCGTGTTAAAACTCGCGCTGAGCACCGACACGTCGCCGCTGGAAAAGAGGTTGCTGCCGATCAGTTGCGCGGTCAGCGCCCATTCGGTGCCGGTTCCGGGTGTGGCGGCCAGAACCCCTTCCAGCAGCGGGCTCGTCCCGCTGGACGGCGTTCCGGTCACGTTCGATACCTTGATGTCGCTGCCGAGCATCCAGTTTTCCTTGATCTGGCGGGACATTCCTACTTGCGCCAGGTTAGCGGTGGCCGTGCGCGATTTCGCCAGTTCCTTCAAACCTGCGACAGTCCAGCCCGCTTGCAGCAAAGTGTTGATGGATGCCGTCGCGGCGCCATTCAGCGCGTTGCGGGTGCTGATGGATGGGGTCTTGCGGTGATCTATCAGGAAGTTGTAGGACGTGCCGTTTTCACCGTGCAGCGTCCCCTGCAAGAGGGCCATGTTCACGACAGAGAAGGAAGTGTCGTAATCCAACGAGGCAAACACATTCCTTCCTGTGTCGAAATAGCGCATGTCGGCACCCATCGCCTTGCGGTCGCTGATGCCGTCAATCTGCTGGTTAATGAGGTAGACCGATCCTCCCCAGCTTTCGTTGAAGGTTCCCATGTCCAGGCTGGCGCCATAGAAGGACGGTTTGGAGCCGGCAGAAAAGTCAGCCAGGCGCCCGCCCACCACGTTACCGTGCCATTTCGGCAAAAAGCTATATCCGGCCACCGCACCGTCAAACCGCCCCAGTATGCCACCGCCGGTCGGCGCCTGGCGCCCGACGCGCCCGGAGTAATGGTTCACCTTGCTCTTGAAATCAAAGTAGGCGGAATTCAGCTTGTTCTGGCTTGACTGGCTGGCGATGAAGTTTTTGCTATAGGTATCCTGAAATACCAGGCGGTTGTCGAATTCATCGCTGCGGGAGCGCAGACCGATGTTGACGCTGGTTAGCAGCAGCGACTGGTCAACCAGCGTGAGCGAGGACGGGGTCGGTACGCCGCCAATTACCGTGGTGGTATCGGTGCGGCTCGCTCCGTGATAGTAATACATGGACAGGCTGCCGTATTTGACGGTTTGCGTGCCCTTTTTTTCCCTGACGCTTTCCGGTTTCGCGGCAAGCTGCTCCGGTTGAGCGCCGGCCAGCCGTGCCAGGCGCGCCTTGACCCGCGCCACGCCTTCACCGCCGGTATACGTTTTCAAATACGATTCATACTCCAGCCTGGCTTTGAATTTCTGGCCGGCACGCTCCCGCGCAACGCCGATCCATTCCTGCGCGTCTTGCGTGTAACTATTGGGCGGCAGCAACAGCAACTTGTTGAACGATTCGATCGCCAGGCCATGGTCGTCAGCCTGCAATGCCTCCTGGCCTTTTGCCAGCAGTGCCTGCGCCTCTTTGCCTGACTCCTCGATCTGGGCAGAAGGTAAAGCGGAGGTGGGAGGAAGCGGTGCGGCTTCAACCGCCTTGCTGGGCGAAGTTTTTTTCGCCGCGCTGTCTGCCTGCACAGCAACCGGGGGGGACGTGATAGCAAGTGCGGGCGTCGTAACTGTTACCGGCGTTTCTTTCACAGCCATGTTTGGTACTGCGGTAATCTGGGCTGGCTCCATTGCGGGCAGCCTGACCAAGCGTTCCTTAACCCTATTGACACCGGCACCCTTGGAATATTTCCTCAAATAAAGTTGATAGGTCGCCCTTGCCTGCTCCGGGCGATTTGCCCCCTCTTGAGCCACACCCAGCCACTCTTGCGATTCCTGCGTGTACTGGTTGGATGGCAAGCGCAACAGGTCATCGAATGCTTGAGTTGCGGCGGCAAAATCAAAAATCAGCAATGCATCGCGCCCCTTCACCATCAATGCCGCTGCTGGCGCCCCTCCGGCATCCGCCCCTTCAGGCTCTATCTCCGGCAACTCGGGCAGCCCGTCCGGAAATTTCTCCGGCTGGATGAAGATGACGATGCTGCGGTTGTTCCTGCCGCCGCGCACGCTGAATTCGACGGGGCGCACGAACTGGACGACCAGCTTGGGCTGGGTGTTCTGGTCGCGGGTGGTCACGGTAAAGCCCGGGATCAGGTTTGAAGGAGGCGATTTGTGCGTTTCGTAGTCCTGCCACTTGTCGCGCGCACCGGTATCGGCCAGGATGTTGTAGTAAATCTCCAGCAGTTGCCCCTGCTTGCGCGGGAAGTGCCGCAAATATTGCACCGGCCCGGCCAGCCTGATCGTGGCGACTACCTTTCCCTTCTCTGAGCCGAGAGCAATATCATCAATCATCTCGGCTGACGCAAGGCCGGGAACCCCCCCAGACAGCACCAGCAACGCAAGAAATATAGCCAGCTTCTTAATATTCATAGTAGTGGTTACCGTGTAAAAATCGTGGATCAGTCCCAGGTAGCATATGCGCTACCCTTGGTACCGCGCGGCCTGTGGCAACCGGATGACGAACAATCCTTCGCCGTTGACGCGCCCTCGTGACTCTTCTTCTGCATACGGCCCGCGTAGGCAGCACCGGAAAGGTGGCAGGTCACGCAGTAGATTGGCCCCCCGCCTTGAGCGCCGTTGTGGTTCATCCTCTCGCTGCCCCAAGCCGATGTGCTGATGTGACAGGTATTGCAATCCAGCGAGCCAACAATTGCCGTCGGGATGTGGTTGCCCGGCTTGGCGGGTGCCGTGATACCGTTATGACAGCTCGCGCAGCCGGTGGTGATGCCGGTATGGCTGAAGGCCGCGCCCAGAAAGCTGGTGGTGCCCTTGTGGCAGCTCTCGCAGGCCGCCGCAGTCTGCACGTGGCGCGCCGATTTTCCCGGAGCGGTCGTGCCGTTGTGGCAGCTC
>CXWL01018169.1_pt1 | contig 16852 bp, 17 predicted proteins | sample 590931 | NCBI WGS metagenome assembly CXWL01 (sample SAMEA3498368, study PRJEB10139) | groundwater metagenome | biome: water well; material: biofilm material | place: Germany | collected 2015-04-27 | reverse complement strand
GGACAGGGCCACGCCAGCGCCTCGGAGTCGGCCTCGGCCGGCAGCGGCTTGCCCACCATCGCCTGCAGCCGCGTGCGGTCGATCGCATCGGCGAGTGCCTGGCGCAGCGGCCCAGCCGGTCCGGTGACGCTCCAGGCCACGTTGTATACCTTGAGACCTGCACTCTGGGCCGGGCTCGCCGCGCCAAATGCTCCCACCGGGTAGGCCGCGGTGCCGGCGGGCAGCCGGGCGGCATTCATCGCCACGCCGACCGTGGCCTCCTGGCCCGCATTCGCTGCATCGATTTCCCGCTGGCGCTTGCGCAGCGCGTCGGTCTGCGGCTTCACGCTGTCAAGGTGACGCTGGGCCAACGCCCTGGACTGTGTATCGAGGGCGTTCGACTCGGCAGACAGCGCCTGCTCGGCCGCCTTGTCGCGCTCCTTGGCGGCCTTCATCGATGCCGAATAGGCATCGTCGCGATTCTTGTTGAGCCTGGCGCGCTCGGCGGCCACCGCCGGCGGCAAGGTCTCGAGCGCTTCGATCTGGTTGCGCAGCGCCGTGTGCTCGGCCAACAGGCGCTGGTACTCGGCCGGGCTCTGCTTGAGAAAGTAGCGCTGGCGCAGATTGAGGGCGAAGTTGCCTTCCTTCTGCTTGTCTTCCTTGCACATCACGCCGATCGACGGCCGGCTCCTGAAGTTGTACGGCCCGCCCGGCAGCTCGGCGCCGGCCGGCGCGCGCGGCAGCGTCGCCGCGAGCGCCGCCATGGCCCGGGCGTGGAATTCACGCTCGGCCGTGCTCGGTTCGCGCACGCCGTCCACGCAGTCGGCCCAGCCGGTGGCGGGCACGGCACACAAGGCGGCGAACAGCCAACCCGCAGGTCGTCGAAATGTCGTACTCATGGCTTGCCTTTCGATCCGCTCGGGTGAGCCCGGCTGCCGCCGGTTGTAGCGCCGTTGGCGTTATGAAGGCGTTATTCCGCCGTCGCAGCAGCCTTGCGAGTCACCGCCGCCTTTGCACCAACGCAGCGCTGTCGCGTCATGCGTTAGTCTGCCCGCCATGCCGATGCCCACCGCCCTCGCGCCGCTGCAGGCCCCCGTCTTCCGCGGTCTCTGGCTGGCCTGGCTGGCGGCCAACCTGACGATGTGGATGAACGACGTGGCGGCGGCCTGGCTGATGACCACGCTCACCACCAGCCCGGTGATGGTGGCGCTGGTGCAGACGGCGTCGACGTTGCCGGTCTTCCTGCTCGGCCTGCCCAGCGGTGCGCTGGCCGATATCCTGGACCGGCGGCGCTACTTTGCCGCGACCCAGCTCTGGGTCTCGCTCAATGCGCTGCTGCTGGCGGGGCTGTCGCTGGCCGGGCTGCTGACCGCGCCCATGCTGTTGCTGCTGACCTTCAGCAATGGCATCGGACTGGCGCTGCGCTGGCCGGTCTTTGCCGCCATCGTGCCGCAGGTGGTGCCGCGCGCCGAGCTGGCGGCGGCGCTGACGCTGGGCGGCATTGCGATGAACCTCTCGCGCGTGATCGGGCCGGTGCTGGCCGGCGCGCTGCTGGCGGCCTTCAGCGCGGCGGCGGTATTCGTGCTCAATACGGTGCTGGCGGCGGTGGCGTTCGGGCTCATCCTGCGCTGGCGCAGCGCGCCGCGCACCAGCGCGCTGCCGGGCGAGCGCTTCGTGGGCGCGATGCGCGTGGGGCTCACGTTTGCCTTGCAGTCGCCGCGGCTGAAGGTGATCCTGCTGCGCATCTTCCTGTTCTTCCTGCAGTCGATCGCACTGATGGCGCTGCTGCCGCTGCTGGCGCGAACGTTGCACGGCGGCGGGGCCGGCACGTTCACGGTGATGTTGTCGTGCGTGGGCGCTGGCGCCATCGTGGCGGCGCTGTCCTTTCCGCGCTGGCGCCAACGCTACAACCGAGATCAGTTCGTGCGCGCCGGCACCCTGAGCCACGCCGCGCTGTCGTGCCTGATCGTGCTCGTGCCCGAGATCTGGGTCGCGCTGCCGGCCATGGTATTGATCGGCATGGCCTGGATCTCGGTGGCCAATTCGCTGACCGTGGCGGCGCAGGTGGCCATGCCCGACTGGGTGCGCGCGCGCGGCATGTCGATCTACCAGATGGCCTTGATGGGCGGTGCGGCCGCCGGCTCGCTGCTGTGGGGGCAGGTGGCCGAGGAGGTGGGCGTGAAGGGCGCGGTGATCGGCGCCGCGCTGTTCGGCGGGGTGGTGCTGGTGCTGACCCGGCGCCTGACGGTGGAGGGCGGCGCCGATATCGATTTCACCCCCGCCAGCGGGCGCACCGCGCCCGAGCCGGCGCAGGATATCGGCCCCGAGGAAGGCCCCGTCATGGTGACTCTGGAATACCAGATCGACCCCGCCCGGGCCGACGCCTTTGCCGAGGTTATGCAGCGCACGCGGCGAGCCCGCCTGCGCCAGGGTGCGCTGTCGTGGGGGCTGTTCCGCGACGTCGCGGTGCCAGGGCGCTATGTCGAATATTTCGTCGATGAAAACTGGCTCGAGCACCAGCGCCGGCTGGAGCGCTTTACCGCCTTCGATGCCGATCTGCGCGAGCAGCGCATGGCCTTCCACCAGCATGGCGAGCCGCCGGTGCTGCGCCGCTATGTGGCCGACAATCCGGCGCGTTAGGAGTTCGACGCATGCACGCCTTCGACTGGACCACCGGCTACGCCAGCCAACGCTCGCCCGTCTTTGCCCGCAATGTCGTGGCCACCTCGCACCCGCTGGCCGCGCAGGCCGGGCTGCGCGTGCTGCAGCAGGGCGGCAATGCGGTGGATGCGGCAATCGCCACGGCGGCCGCGATGACGATCGTCGAGCCGTGCAGCAACGGCCTGGGATCGGATGCCTTCTGCATCCTGTGGGACGGCAGCCAACTGCACGGCCTCAACGCCAGCGGCTGCGCGCCGCAGGCCTGGACACCCGAATATTTCGCGGCCAAATACGGCGCCGATGCGCAGACACCACCCAAGCGCGGCTGGGATGCCGTGACGGTGCCCGGCGCGGTGGCCGGCTGGGTCGCGTTGCACGCGCGCTTTGGCACGCTGGCGTTTGCCGACCTGCTGGCGCCGGCGATCGAGATCGCCGAGCGCGGCTATGCCGTGCCGGTGGTCGTGCAGCAGAAGTGGCGCAACGCCGCCGCGCTGCCCGAGCTGACCACCCAGCCCGGCTTTGCCGAGGCCTTCCTGCCGCGCGGCCGCGCGCCGCTGGTCGGCGAGCGCTTTACCTTCCCCGACGCCGCGCGCGCGCTTCGCCTGATCGCCCAGACCAAAGGTGAGGCCTACTACCGGGGCGAAATCGCGGCCGCCGTGCAAGCCCATGCGCGGGCCCACGGCGGCGCCATGACGGCGCAGGACTTTGCCGCCTACCGCCCCGAGTGGGTGACGCCGATCGCACGCGACTACCGCGGCTATACGCTGCACGAGATCCCGCCCAACGGCCAGGGCATCGCGGCGCTCATCGCGCTGGGCATCCTGGACAAATTCGAGCTCGGTGCACTGCCGCTGGACGGCGTGGCGTCGCAGCACCTGCAGATCGAAGCCATGAAGCTGGCCTTTGCCGATGTCTACCGCTATGTGGGCGAACCCAGGGCGATGCGTCTCACCCCCGCGCAGATGCTCGATGACGGCTACCTGGCCAGCCGCGCCCGCCTCATCGACCCGCGCCGAGCGCAGGATTTCGGCCCCGGCCACGGCCCGCGCGGCGGCACCATCTATCTCACCGCGGCCGACGAGCGCGGCATGATGGTCAGCTTCATCCAGAGCAACTACATGGGTTTTGGCTCGGGCATCGTGGTGCCCGGATATGGCCTCTCGCTGCAGAACCGCGGCCACGGCTTCACGCTGGACCGCGGGCACGACAACCTGGTGGGCCCGGGCAAGCGGCCGTTCCAGACCATCATCCCGGCCTTCCTGACGCAGGCCGGCCGGCCGGTCATGAGCTACGGCGTGATGGGCGGCGATATGCAGCCGCAAGGTCATCTGCAGACCTTGGTGCGCATGCTCGACTACCACCAGCATCCGCAGGCCGCCTGCGACGCCCCGCGCTGGCGCTGGGCGGCGGGCACGGTCAGCGCCGAGCAGGGCTTCGACGGCGCCACCGTGCAGGGCTTGCGCGAGCTCGGCCACCGCGTCGAGGCCTTTGCCGACAGCTACCAGGATTTCGGCGCCGGCCAATTTATCTGGCGCCTGGATGAAGGCCAGGGCGACCCGGCGGTGGACGGTTACGCCGCCGCCAGCGACCCCCGGCGCGACGGGCAGGCGGCGGGGTTTTGACGGCCGCGCCGGCGCGCATCGGGCCCGGCCTGGCGCTGGCGGTGGCGGGCTCGATCGCCTTCTCGGGCAAGGCCATCATCGTCAAGCTGGCCTACCGCCACGGTGTGGATGCGGTCACGCTGATCATGTACCGCATGCTCTTTGCGCTGCCGCTCTTCGTGGCGCTGGCCTGGTGGGCCGGGCGCGGCAAGCCGGCGCTCGCGGCGCGCGACTGGCGTGTCGTGGCGGCGCTGGGGTTCAGCGGCCATTACCTGGCGAGCTTTCTCGATTTCGCCGGCCTGCAGTTCGTCAGCGCCAGCCTCGAGCGCCTGATCCTGTATCTCAACCCGACCCTCGTGCTCCTGCTCGGCGTGCTGCTGTTCAAGCAGCGCGTGCGGCCCGGGCATTGGGTGGCCCTGGCGGTGAGCTATGCCGGCACGCTGCTGGTCTTTGGCCACGAAGCCACGCGCGCCGGTGGCTATGGCGCGAGCAGCCTGTGGGGCGGCGCACTGGTCTTTGGCAGTGCCGTCAGCTATGCCGTTTACCTGGCCCTCAGCGGCCGCGAGGTGCAACGCCTGGGCGCGCTGCGGCTCACCGGCTGCGCCACGTCGGTGGCGTGCCTGCTGTGCATCGCGCAATTCCTGCTGTTGCGCCCGCTGTCCGCGGCGGCGGTGGCGCCCGAGGTGATCTGGCTCTCGGTGCTCAACGCCACCGCCAGCACCTTTGCGCCGGTGCTGATGGTCATGATGGCCATCGAGCGCATCGGCGCCACGCTCACCGCGCAGACCGGCATGATCGGGCCGCTCTCGACGATCCTGATGGGCGTGCTGATCCTGGGCGAACCCTTCGATGCCTGGATCGCCGCCGGCACGCTGCTGGTACTGCTGGGCGTGTGGCTGCTGGCGCGCGCTCGCTGAAGGGCGCACTCGAATGAAGGCTGTCGTGATCCAGGCGCTGACCACCGAAGCCGAGGCGCGGGCCTGCGCCCAGGTGATGGCCACGTCGCAGCCCTGGCTGACGCTGGGGCGCGATTTCGACGCCTGCCTGCGCACCGTCGGCGCGCCCGGGCGCGAGCGTCATGTGGCGCACATCAACGGCCGCCTGGCGGGTTTCGTCATCCTCAACCTGCACGGCGCGCTGGTGGGCTATATCCAGACCGTCGGCGTGGTGGCGGAGTTTCGTGGCCGGGGCGTGGGCACATCCCTGGTGGCATTTGCCGAGCAGCGCATCTTCAGCGAGCACGCGAACGTCTTCATGTGCGTCTCGTCGTTCAACCACGGCGCGCGCCGGCTGTACGAGCGCCTGGGCTACGCTCGCGTCGGCGAGCTGACCGATTTCCTGGTGGCCGGGCAGGCCGAGATCCTGCTGCGCAAGACGCGCGGCCCGATCCTGGCGCCTGCCGCAGGCGCTGCGGTGTTGAACAAAGGGGGGTGATATGGATCTCGGCATCGAGGGCAAATGGGCGCTGGTCTGCGCCGCCAGCAGGGGCCTGGGCAAGGGCTGCGCGATGGCGCTGGTGGGCGAAGGCGTCAACGTGGTCATCACCGCGCGCGGTGCGCAGGCCCTGGAGGCCACTGCGGCCGAGCTGCGGCGGCACAACCCGGCGGTGCAGGTGCTGGCGGTGGCCGGCGATATCACCACCGAAGCCGGGCGTGCCGAAGCGCTGGCGGCCTGCCCACGGGTGGATATCCTGGTCAACAACGCGGGCGGCCCGCCGCCTGGCGACTTTCGGGATTGGGACCGCGATGCCTGGATCCGCGCGCTGGACGCCAACATGCTGGCGCCCATCGCCCTGATCAAGGCCACCGTCGATGCCATGGCCGAGCGCGGCTGGGGCCGCATCGTGAATATCACTTCGGCGGCGGTGAAGGCGCCGATCGACAGCCTGGGCCTTTCCAACGGCGCGCGCTCGGGGCTGACCGGGTTTGTCGCCGGGCTGGCGCGGCAGCCGCGCCTGGCCGCGCGCGGCGTCACGCTGAACAACCTGCTGCCCGGGCCCTTCGATACCGACCGCCTGCGCACGACGATGGCGGGCGCGGCGGCCAAGAGCGGGCGCAGCCTCGAGACGGTGATCGACGAGCGCCGCCAGCTCAACCCGACGCGCCGCTTCGGCACGGCCGAGGAGTTTGGCGCGCTGTGCGCCTTCTTGTGCAGCGTGCACGCCGGCTATATCACCGGGCAGAACCTGTTGCTGGACGGCGGGGCCTACCCGGGGACGTTTTGACGTCCCCGGCCGCCTGATTCACGGGGGCGTTCCAGCGTCACCATTCAGACGGGCATCGCACAGCCGCAGTTCCAGCACTGTTCAAACGGGCCCTCGATGACCTCGTGGCAGCCGGGGCAGGCCCAGTGCCGGCTCACCGGGTGGCGCAGGGCGCGCAGCAGGATTTCGGCGGCGCCGAACTGTGCGTCGTCCTGCACCCAGACCTCGGGCAGCGCCTGGTCGGGCGGGATTTCGCCGGCGATGCTGCTGGCGTAGGCACGCTGCACGGTGGCCGCAATGCCGGCGCTGCTGAGCATGTCTGACCACAGCGTGGCGAGGGCGAGGTTGGGGGCTTGCAGCAGGCGCTTCATGGTGGTGGCCGATGGTGCCATGCCCTTGCGTGGGCGTCACACCGTGGTCTGGCGTAATCTCGGCCGCGTCGCAACCCGAGGAGGCCCTTCATGCCACGCGCCATCCAGATCGCCGCTTACGGCGGGCCCGAACAACTGCAACTCGTGGATCTGCCCGTGGGCGAGCCGGGGCCCGGCGAAATCCGCATCCGCCATCATGCCTGCGGGCTGAATTTCATCGACGTCTATCAGCGCACGGGCCTCTACGCCAACCCGCTGCCGCTGACCCTGGGCATGGAAGGTGCGGGCCTCGTAGAGGCAGTGGGCGCGGGCGTCACGCACCTGGTGGCGGGCGACCGTGCCGCCTACGCCAGCAACCCGCCGGGCAGCTACAGCGACGTGCGCGTGATGCCGGCCAGGAACGTCTGCAAGCTGCCCGAGAGCATCGCCTTCGATACGGCCGCCGGCATGATGCTCAAGGGCATGACCGCGCAGTACCTGCTGAAGAAGACGCTGCCGGTCGAAGGCCTGCACGCCGGCGACCATGTCCTCTTCCACGCGGCGGCGGGCGGCGTGGGGTTGATCGCCTGCCAATGGGCACGCGCACTGGGCCTGCAGCTCATCGGCACCGCGGGCGGTGCGGCCAAGTGCGCGCTGGCGTTGGCCCATGGCGCGGCGCATGCCATCGACTACACGAGGGAGGACTTCGTCGCCCGCGTGCAGGAGATCACCGCCGGCCGGGGCGTGAAGGTGGTCTACGACTCGATTGGCAACGACACCTTCGAGGGCAGCCTGGCGTGCCTGCGGCCGTTCGGGTTGCTGGCCAGTTTTGGCAACGCCTCGGGGCCGGTGCCGCCGTTTGCCATCGGCGCCCTCGGGCCCAAGGGCTCGCTGTACGTCACGCGGCAGACGCTCTTCACCCATATCGCCACGCGTGAGGCCACCCAGGCGATGGCCGACGACCTGTTTGCGGTGGTGGCCAGCGGCGAGGTCAAGATCCGCATCGACCAGCGCTATGCGTTGGCCGATGCGGCGCAGGCGCACCGTGATCTGGAAGCGCGCAAGACGACGGGGTCGACGATCCTGCTGCCATGAAAGCCCAGGGCCCCGTTCTTGCGGCGCGGCGAGGCTGCTGACCTACTTGCCGGGGCCGCCGGCGCTGAATTTGTAGTCGGTCTTGGCCTTGGCGCGCAGTTCATCCTGGTAGCGCTGCATGGTGACCTGCTCGAGCCGCTGCTTGAGCTGCGCCTTGACGTCGTCGAACGCCGGGAAGGTGGCGTCGCGCGAGTCCTCGAGACGGATGATGTGGTAGCCGAACTGGGTCTTCACCGGCGCCTCGGTCATCTCGCCCTTCTTGAGCTTGGCCAGCGCGCCGCCGAACTCGGGCACGTAGGACTCGGCCTTGGCAAAGTCGAGATCACCGCCGTTTTCGCCGGACCCCGGGTCCTTGGAGTGCTTCTTGGCCAGGTCTTCGAATTTGGCGCCGGCCTTGATCTGGGCGATCAGGCCCTTGGCGTCTTCTTCCTTCTCCACCAGGATGTGGCGGGCGCGGTACTCGGTGCCGGTGGCCTGGGCCTTGAACTTGTCGTATTCGGCCTTGGCCACTTCGTCGCTGACCGGGTTCTTCTTCTTGTAGTCCTCGAACAGCTCGCGGATCAGGATGCTCTGGCGNNCAGGTCAACGCGGGCCTTGGGCACCGGCTTGCCGTTGACGACCGCGATATTCTGGGCTGAGGCGGCCATCGGCATCAACAGCGCGGCCAGGCTCACGACAGCCGCACTTGCGGCAAGGGAAATCTGCTTCATGGACGGGTGGGCTTTCAGGGGGTAGGCGCCGCCAGGGAGCGGGCGGCTGACACGGGATTTCAGGACTCGCCAGGCGCCTTGGCGACGATGGCCAGTGCATGCACGCCCTGGGCGGCCAGAGATCCCAAAGAATCATACACAAGGCGGTGGCGGGCCAGCCGGGGCAGCCCGGCGAAGCGGCTGCTGGTCAGCCGCACCGTGAAGTGCCGGCCCTCGCGTGCGCCGGCGTGGCCGGCATGCAGGTGGCTGTCATCCTGCACTTCGATCTGGCTCGGATTCAGGGTGGCGCGCAGCAGCCCTTCCATCTGTTCGGCGGTCATTCGGGGCTCGGCTTGAAATCGATCGCCGCCGAGTTGATGCAAAAGCGCTCGCCGCTGGGCTCGGGGCCGTCCTCGAAGACATGGCCGAGGTGGCTGCCGCAACGGTTGCAGCGCACCTCCACGCGCACCATGCCGTGGCTGGCGTCGCGCACGCGCTCGACCACCTGGCTGTTGATTGGCGCCCAGTAACTCGGCCAGCCGCAGCCGGCATCGAATTTGGTGCCTGACTCGAACAGCGGCGTGCCGCAGCCCACGCACAGGTACTTGCCGCTGTCGGTGTGATCCCAGTACTTGCCGCTGAAGGCGTGCTCGGTGTCGGCGTGGCGGGCCACCCGGTACTGCATGGGGTCGAGTTCGGCGCGCCACTGCGCATCGGTCTTGCGGATGGGATAGCGCGGGTCGTCGTGGTTGTGCGGCATGGTGGATCTCAGGACGAGCAGGAGACTTCGAGTTGCTGCGCCCAGTCGGGCGCAAAGCCGGCGTCGGCCTCGTATTCGGGCTGTTCGTCGAACGGGCGCTGCAGAACTTTCAGCAGCCGTTGCACTTCGGTGTAGTCGCCTCCGCTGGCCTGCTGGATGGCGGTATGCGCGAGGTGGTTGCGCAGCACGAATTTGGGGTTGCTGCGGTTCATGCGCCGCGCGCGTTCGGCGTCTGGCACGCCTTGCTCGCGCAGCCGAGCGGCATAACGCAGCGCCCAGGCGCCGAAGGCCGCGCGGTCGATGAAGAGATCATGCATGGCCGCGTTGGCGGCGCCAGGCGCGCTGTTGAATCCCGCCAGTCGGCGGAAGGTGATCGTGAAATCGGTGCGGTCCTGCGCCATCAGTCGCAGCAGGTCTTCCACCAGCGCCGGGTCTTCATCGTGCTCGCCGTGCAGGCCGAGCTTGGCCCGCAGGGCCGCCAGCAAGGCTTGCGTGTAGACGGTCTTGTAGGGCTCCAACGCGGCCAGCGCAGCGTCGCTGTCTTCGATCAGCGGCATCAACGCCTGCGCCAGCGCGTGCAGATTCCACTGCGCCACGCCCGGCTGGCGTGCATAGGCGTAGCGGCCGGCGTGGTCGGTGTGGTTGCAGATGTGGCCAGGGTCGTAGGCATCCAGAAAGCCGAACGGGCCGTAGTCCAGCGTCAGCCCCAGGATCGACATGTTGTCGGTATTCATCACGCCATGGCAGAAACCCACCGCCTGCCATTGCGCCAGCAAGGCGGCGGTGCGCCGCGTCACGGCCGCCAGCAGCGCGGCATGGCGCTGCGGCACGCCGTGCAGCTCGGGGTAGTGGTGCTGGATCGTGGCGTCGGCCAGGCGGCGCAGCGCCACCGTGTCGCGCGCCGTGTGGGTGAAATGCTCGAAGTGGCCAAAGCGCAGGAAGCTCGGTGCCACGCGGGTCACCACGGCGGCGGTTTCCTCGGTCTCGCGGCGCACCGGCAGCGGCGAGCCCACGATCGCCAACGCCCGCGTGGTGGCTATGCCCAGCGCATGCATGGCCTCCGAGCACAGGAATTCGCGGATCGACGAGCGCAGCACCGCGCGGCCGTCGCCCATGCGCGAATACGGCGTCAGCCCGCTGCCTTTGATCTGCACCTCGAGCGCGCCCAGCGCGCTATCGGCCACGCCCAGCAGCAGCGCACGCCCGTCGCCGAGCTGGCCGGCCCAGACGCCGAACTGGTGGCCCGAGTAGACGGTGGCCATCGTGCCGCCCGCGGGCTCGGCGTTGCCGGCCAACAGGGCCAGGGTGTCATCGCCGTGCAGCCACCCGGCCCAGCCCAGCTCGGCCGCCAGGCTGTCGTTCGTGGCCACCCAATGTGGCGCCGGCACGGCCTGCGGCGCCTGCGCCACCGCGAAGCCGGCGCCGAGCTCGCGGATGAGCCCGCCCGGCCGCCAGAAGGGCGAATTCCGCAGGGCGCCGCCCGAAGGTACCCCCGTGAGGCCGCTCTGGCGCCAGGCCGGCGCGCACGATATCGGCAGAACTTCGGGTGCGTTCATGCCGGTATTGTCGGGGTCGGAATTCCCTATGGTGTTGCCGGGGTCATCGGTAACCTGTCGCGCGAGAGACAGGCGTCTGGGAAATCCCTGAGCGCATGTGCCATGCACTACAGCTATCTTCGCGCGTGTTCCACAAGTTCATCCGGAGTCAGACAATGAGATTCACCCACCGCCTGTTTGGAGTGTCCGTCGTCGCCTCGGCGGCGCTGATGTCGGGGTTGGCCTTCGCGCAGGCCGGGCAGACCGTCAAGATCGCCCTGATCGACCCGATCTCCGGTCCCATGGCCAATATCGGTGAGGCCTTCGTCAAGGTCTTCCAACTCGAGGCCGACCGCCTCAATGCCAAGGGCAACCCGAGCAACCCGGCGGGCGTCAAGTTCGAGGTCGTGCCGTTCGACAACAAGATGTCGCCGCAAGAGAGCCTGAGCGTCCTGAAGACCGCCATCGACCAGGGCTTTCGGTATATCACCCAGGGCGGCAGCTCGGGTGCCGCGGCGGCGCTGATCGACGCCGTCAACAAGCACAACGAGCGCAACCCGGGCAAGGAGGTGGTGTTCCTCAACCACTCGGCAGTGGACCCCGATTTCACCAACAGCAAGTGCAGCTACTGGCACTTCCGCTTCGATGCCGATACCTCGATGAAGATGGAGGCGATGGGCACTGCGATCCAGGCCGACACCAGCGTCAAGAAGGTCTACATCATCGGCCAGAACTATTCGCACGGGCACCAGGTGGCCAGGTTTGCGAAAGAGGTGCTGGCGCGCAAGACGCCGAATGTGCAGGTCGTGGGAGACGAGCTGCACCCGATCGGCCAGGTGAAGGACTTTGCGCCGTACGTGGCCAAGATCAAGCAGTCGGGCGCCGATACGGTGATCACCGGCAACTGGGGCCAGGATCTGGCGTTGCTCTTCAAGGCCGCCAAGGATGCCGGCCTCAACGTGCAGTGGTACACCTACTATGCCGGCGCCACCGGCACGCCTACCGCCATTGGCAATGCGCTGACCGACAAGATCTTCTACGTCTATGGCTCCTACATCAACCAGCCGGGCGAGTTCACGGTCATGCGCGATGCCTTCAAGAAGCGCTACAACCAGGACATCAGCACCACCACCGTGATCCACGCCATGCGCACGCTCGCCGGCGGCATCGCGAAGGCCAAGTCCACCGATCCGGTGAAGGTGGCCCAGGCGATGGAAGGCCTGACGGTCAAGAGCTACAACGGTGACATCACGATGCGCGCCGCCGACCACCAGTTGCAGCAACCGCTGTACCTGGCGAAGTGGACCAAGACCAGCGCCAAGAACAGCTACGATGTCGAAGGCACCGGGCACACGTTTGTCTCGCTCAAGACCTTCGAGCCCTATGTCTCGAGCACGCCCACTTCATGCCAGATGAAGCGGCCTTGAGCGGCACGCTGGCCGCCTGACCGGGCACAGGGGCCCGCGCCGCCCAGGCGTGCCGGGCCCCTCTCCTTTTCCACCACCCGCATCATGACTTTCGAGGCGTTCACGATTTCGCTGCTCAATGGCCTGAGCTTCGGGCTGTTGCTGTTCATGCTGTGTGCCGGCTTGACACTGATCTTCAGCCTGATGGGGGTGCTCAACTTCGCGCACGCCAGCTTCTACATGCTGGGCGCGTATGTTGGCCTGACGCTGGCGCAAGGCATAGGCTTCTGGGCCGCGCTGGTGGTGGCGCCGCTGCTTGTCGGCGGCCTGGGGGCGGTATTCGAGCGCACCGCGCTGCGGCGTGCACACAAGTTCGGCACGGTGGCCGAGTTGTTGATCACGTTCGGCCTGTCCTACGTGGTGGTCGAACTGGTGCCGCTGGTGTGGGGCCGCGTCGCGCTGGACTTCCCGGTGCCCCCGCTGCTGCAGGGCCCGGCGTTCACGCTCGTGCACTCGTCGCTGGACGGCTTGCAGATCGTGCCCGGCCAGGCCTCGGCGGCGTTGTGTCAGGCCAGCGATGCCGCGGTTCACGTGGCCTGCTCGCCGTTCCCGGCGACCCGCGCCTTCATGGCGCTCAATGCGGTGGCGATGCTGGTGGCGCTGTGGTTGCTGGTGACGCGCACGCGTGTCGGGCTGGTCATCCAGGCGGCGCTGACCCACCCCGAGATGGCCGAGGCCCTGGGCCACAACGTGCCGCGCGTGATGATGTGGGTCTTTGCGCTGGGCTGCGCGCTGGCCGGGCTGGCGGGCGTGGTGGGCGGCGCCACCTTCGTCACCGAGCCGGGCATGGCCTCGGCTGTCGGGCCGATCATCTTCGTGGTCGTGGTCGTGGGCGGCATGGGTTCGCTCGCGGGTGCCTTCATCGCCTCGCTGCTGATCGGCCTGTTGCAGACCTTCGCGGTGGCGATCGACCAGTCGCTGGCCGGCCTCATCAACGCCTATGGCGGCGTGGTCGGGCCGCAGACCTGGGGTTGGGCGATCCTCAAGATCAAGGTCTCGCAGACCGCCCCGATCCTGCCCTACCTGCTGTTGGTGATCATGCTGATCGTGCGGCCCAAGGGTCTGCTCGGCACCCGGGAGGGTTGAGGCGATGCTCAAGCGCGACCCCAGCCCGCACTATCGATTCCGCCCGTACAACGTGGGCCGCTGGGCGGTGTGGGGCAGCTTCGCGCTGGTGCTCGCGGTGTCCCCACGCGTCTTCACCAGCGGGCTGGCGCACACCATGCTGTCCCAGATGGGCATCGCCATCATCGCCTGCCTGGCCTACAACATCCTGCTCGGTCAGGGCGGCATGCTCAGCTTCGGGCACGCGGTGTACAGCGGCCTGGGTGCCTACCTCACGGTGCATACCCTGAACCTGATCTCCGCCGGCAGCCTGCATTTGCCGGTGAGCCTGGTGCCGCTGGTGGGTGGCGCCGCCGGGCTGTTCTTCGCCGCGCTGTTCGGCTATGTCACCACGCGCAAGGCCGGCACGCCGTTTGCCATGATCACACTGGGCCTGGGTGAACTGGTCTGGTCGATGTCGCTGATGCTGCCCGAGTTCTTCGGCGGCGAGGGTGGCATCACCGGCAACCGCGTCGCCGGCGCCAAGTTTGCCGGCATCACGTTCGGCCCGCAGATCGAGCTCTACTACCTGATCGCGGCCTATTGTTTTGTCTCGGCTGGCTTGATGTTTGCACTCACGCGCACGCCGCTGGGCCGCATGCTCAATGCGGTGCGCGACAACCCCGAGCGGGTGGAGTTCGTCGGCTACGACACGCAGCGCGTGCGCTACTTGGCGTTCATGATCTCGGGCCTGTTCATGGGCATTGCAGGTGCGCTCGGGGCGCTCAACTTCGAAATCGTGACGGCCGAGGTCGTGGGTGCGCAGCGCTCCGGGGCTTATCTGCTGTTCACCTTTCTGGGCGGCGCCGTTTTCTTCTTCGGCCCCATCATCGGCGCCGTGCTGATGGTGCTGGCGCTGGTGCTGCTGTCCGAGCTGACACGCGCCTGGTTGCTCTACCTGGGCATCGTCTTCACGGTGATGGTGATGTATGCGCCCGGCGGCATCTCCAGCCTGATCATGATGAACCTGCGGCTGGCGGCCTTTGGCAAGCTGCGCCCGCTGTGGGCCTCGTACCTGGCGCTCGGCGGCACGGCGGCGGTGATGATGGTCGGCCTGGGCGCCATGATCGAGATGGTCTATCACCTGCAGCTCGATTCTTCGCTGGGTTCCCAGATGAAATACATGGGCGCCACGCTCGATGCCCACGGCCTGGACAGTTGGTTCGGTGCCGGCTTCGTGCTGGCGGTTGGGGCGGCGATGTTCGAGCTGACGCGGCGCGAGTTCGCGCGCCAGTGGGGCCGCATCCAGGAAGAAATCGAAAAGGAAATCAAGCGGAGGCAGGCCCTGTGAGTCCCGTGCCAGCGAGCTACGCCCTTGAACTGCGCAGCCTGCGCAAGAGTTTCGGCAAGACCGAAATCATCCGCGGCGCCGATCTTGCGGTGGTGCCCGGCGAGCGCGTGGCCATCATCGGGCCCAACGGCGCTGGCAAGAGCACGCTGTTCAACCTGATCAGCGGGCGCTTTGGCTGCACCTCGGGCGAGATCCTGCTGCACGGGCAGTCGATCAACGGCTTGCGGCCATACCAGATCAACCGTCGCGGCCTGGCACGAAGCTTCCAGGTCAGCAACCTGTTCACGCATCTGTCGGTATTCGAAAATATCCGCTGCGCCGTGCTCTGGAGCCTGGGCTACAAGTACGCATTCTGGAAGTTCCTGGCCGAACTGCGCGACGCCAACGACCGCGCCGATGAGGTGCTGGACATGATCAAGCTGCACAAGCGGCGTGACGTGCTGGCCACCAACCTCACCTACGCCGAGCAGCGTGCCCTTGAGATCGGCATCACCATCGCCGGCGGCGCCAGCGTGATCCTGCTCGACGAGCCCACCGCGGGCATGAGCCGCAGCGAGACGGCGCGTTTCGTCAATCTCATCCGCGAGATCACGGTCGGCAAGACGCTGCTCACGGTGGAACACGATATGGGCGTCGTCTTCGGCCTGGCCGACAAGATCGCGGTGCTCGTCTATGGCGAGGTGATCGCGTTCGATACCCCGGACAAGGTGCGCGCCGACGAGCGCGTGAAAGAGGCCTACCTGGGCTCGGCGCTGGCCGACCAGCAGGCCGCGCAGGCGGGGCACTAGGATGAACAACCCCGACGTCGCTCCGCTCCTGCCCCCCGAGGGGCCTGTCAGTGGCCTCGGGCGGCCGGGCGCCACCGACATGCTGGCCTTGAAGGACGTCCACGCCTACTACGGCAAGAGCCATGTGCTGCATGGTGTGAGCTTCGAGGTGCGCGCGGGCGAGATCGTGGCGCTGCTGGGGCGCAACGGCTCGGGCCGCTCGACCACCGTCAAGGCCATCATGGGCCTGGTGGATGGCAACGGCTCGATCCGCTGGCGCGACCAGCAGATGCTCGGCCGCAAGGCCTTCGAGATCGCCCATCTGGGCGTCGGCTACGTGCCCGAGAACCGCGATATCTTTCCCACCCTCACGGTGCAGCAGAACCTGCTGCTCGGGCAAAAGAGCGGCGCCCAGCGCGGTGACCCTGGCCGGCGCTGGGGTTTCGACGATATGTACAAGATGTTCCCGCGCCTCAAGGAGCGCCAGCATACCGAGGCCGGCGTGCTCAGCGGCGGCGAGCAGCAGATGCTGACGCTGTGCCGTACCCTGATGGGCGACCCCGATCTGATCATGATCGACGAACCCACCGAGGGCCTGGCGCCCAAGATCGTGGAGCTGGTGGCAGAGTACCTGCACGAGCTCAAGCGGCGCGGCATCTCGGTGCTGCTGGTGGAACAGAAGCTGACCATCGCACTCGAGGTGGCCGACCGCTGCCTGGTGATGGGGCACGGCCAGATCGTCTTCGAGGGCACGCCCGCCGACCTGCGCGCCAATGCCTATATCCGCAAGGAGTGGCTGGAGGTGTAGCCTGCGCGGTGCTGCGCAGCACCGCGGCGCGGCCGGCCTTGTCGCCGCAGCGACAACCTGGCCGCGGTCCACCGCCTAAAATCGAACGGTCGTTCTATTTCTCTTGCCGAGGAGCCGCCATGGGCGCCAACTACGAAGTGCGCGACGCCGTCGCCGTCATCACGCTCGACAACCCGCCGGTCAACGGCCTGGGTCACGATACCCGGCGCGGCGTGGCCGACGGGCTCGAGCGCGCGCTGGCCGATGCGGCAGTCAAGTCGATCATCATCACCGGCGCCGGCAAGGCCTTCTCGGGTGGCGCCGATATCAAGGAATTCAGTTCGCCCCTGGCGCTGGCCGAGCCCAACCTGCATACGCTGATCAAGATGGTCGAGGCGTCGAGCAAGCCGGTCATCGCCGCCATCCACAGCGTGTGCATGGGTGGCGGGCTGGAGCTGGCGTTGGGCTGCCATTGGCGCGTGGCGGCGCCCGCCACCAACGTGGCGCTGCCCGAGGTCAAGCTCGGCCTGTTGCCGGGCGCTGGCGGCACGCAGCGACTGCCGC
>CXWL01004321.1_pt1 | contig 16853 bp, 14 predicted proteins | sample 590931 | NCBI WGS metagenome assembly CXWL01 (sample SAMEA3498368, study PRJEB10139) | groundwater metagenome | biome: water well; material: biofilm material | place: Germany | collected 2015-04-27 | reverse complement strand
CTATTACAAAGGGGCCCGCTATACCATTTTGATGGGACTCGTCGATCGATCGACGCAATGCAAGCTGGTCTGTGAGCTCTTTAAGGACGATCCGGTCAAATCGCCCAAGCATCTGGAGTTGATTACGCAACCGGGCGATCTCGTGATTTTCAACGGGGATAAGCTCTGGCATGCGGTGACGCCACTTGGCGAGGGAGAGGAACGGATTGCCCTCACGATGGAATACGTCACGGACCCGGACATGGGCAGGATCAAGCGTCTCTATTCCAACCTCAAAGATTCCTTTGCCTATTTTGGCCTCCGCACGGTGTTTAAGCAGGCCATTACGCCTTCTAACCGACCTCGTCCCTAGCAGGATGCTGAACAGCCCGCCAGCGGCGTTCTCACATCGTTCAGAGGGCTTAATGTACCGAAGCGTACGCCTCGCCTCTTTGCTCGTTGCGGCCTTGCTGGACGGTCTGTTTGAGGGACCTGCAAAACAACTCTCTTGCGCCTAGCCCTCACGTCTCTGGCTAAGACAATTTTAGCTCCATCTATAAATTCCCTATGAGTACTATCTGAGCGATGGTGCTGCGGCGTAGTTTGAAAGCGGCCATGAGGAAAGTGTTTCTGAGAGCAACTATCAGGGTAAATCTTGACGAAGCACATGAATCGCCTGAAAATGTGCCGACTCGTATAGCACGCCAATCTGATCCTGTGGGCGACGTGGAGAAGTCTTTGAACCGACACGACATTCACTCAATTGCTATATTGGCCCTGTCAATGCCATTGCTAGCAGGCTGCATTCCCGATACGTGCGGAAACGAAGTCAAGCAATCCCTTATGTCACCTTCGGGGAAACTCTCTGCTGTAGTGTTCTCTCGTGACTGTGGCGCCACCACTGGATTCAGCACTCAAGTTTCGATTATTCCTACTGGACATTCCCTGCCCAATAAGTCGGGAAATACGTTCGTTACCAGCGGCAAGATAGACCTATCACTTCAATGGCAAACTGATTTCATTTTGCGTATCCAGGGAGAGGGAGAGTCAGTGTTCAAGCAAGAGACTGAAGTGACTGGCGTTACGGTCAAGTATGGAAATAGGCTTTAGCTATCACTCCAATGCCGATCTGCTTCAGCTTTGCTCCGGGTCGACTACGCTGGCGGGTTATTCGTGACGTTAGTGGAACAATGGTATGGATACCTAATCTAAATTCGTCCAGGCCTGGGAAGATTACAATCGACGCGTCCGCTGGTTTTTCGGAGCTGGCTGGTGGCTTTGCTGTTATGAGGAAAATGGAGTCGCGCCTTGTAATCATATGTTTGGATACTCGCCGCAGAATTGTTTTCACTTCGTCGAGTTATAGCCATTTTTGCAGCGAAGAGGGGGGCATGGCGTGGAATGCCGAGCTTCCTTCGCTAGACCCAGTTCTCGACGCGTAGCCCGTGGACACGCCGAAATTCTCTCGCATTGTTCGTCACAAGACGGACGCCGAGACTGAGGGCGTGAGCGGCAATTAAGAGATCCATCGATCCGATCGGTGTCCCCTTCTGCTCAAGCGTTGCACGGAGTCGCCCATAGGCGGCTGCGGCATCTCGGTCGAACGATGCAACTTCGAGGGGAGAAAGAAACTGGGCGAGGGCAGCACGATTCTTTGTGGCATGCAGGCTTTTGCTGACGCCGTAATCGAGTTCTGCCACGGTGATGCTGGAGATTCCGATGTCACCGACCGGATGCGAGAGGAATCGTTCGAGTACGGAGGGAGGATGTTGCTTGATGAGGTAGATGCAGATATCGGTATCCAGCATCAGCTTCATGCGAAAGGCCGTTTCCGCTTTTGGATGGCTGGTTGCCGGCGCCCCTGCTCCATGAAGTCTGCCGTGAACTTCGTGAGACTGTCCATGAGCGGAGCCCACGAGAGTTTTTTCGGGCGAATGACGAGGGTATTGCCGCGTTGCTGAATCTCCACTTCGTCGCCATCGAGTTGAAACTCCCGCGGAATTCGAACAGCTTGACTGTTCCCGCTCATAAAGAGCCGCGTTTTCTTTGTGGCCATGACGAGGTCCTCCTCCGAGTCATATTTGTATATACGCAATGATATACGGGCTTGCGTATTGAGTCAATGGATCGTCCGGCTGTCATACCGGACGTCGCTCGCCAGGGAAGGTTCGAAGAGCGACATGGCGAGAAACAGAGTCAGGTCTTACCGTCACACGTCTGATCCCTCGCCGCGGATGATCGTGCTCGTCTCGTCAAATCGGCTGTTCGTCTGGCCTGGCGAAGATGTGTACCCCTCGTGGAGGAGAGCATTGGAATTTAGAGATGGTGGGTTTCACGCTTGAGATAGCTCACGCATTGAGATCCCGCACATTTCGCGAGCGGAGTGCAGATTGGTCCTGCAACGGTGCTTGCCGCGCGAATTTCGCATCATCCTGCTAATTATCGGAAGGTGTTGGTGGGAGCCGTAGGTCAACGGCCCGGCGTACGACCGCACGTATCTCATCGCGGTTGTAGGGTTTGGTGAGGTAGGAGAATGCGCCTCTCGATAAAGACTTTGCACGGTAGTCCAGCGCTGTGAAGGCCGTAAGCACGATCACGGGGAGGGATGGTGCGATGGCTTGGATGGTCTCAAGGACGGCGAGCCCATCTCCATCGGGCAATCCAATATCGAGTAATACGGCGGCAAAGTTGGCCGTTCGTACCTGCGCCAACGCATCGCGGCAGGTCGAGACCGCTGTGACCAAAAACCCATCATGCTCGAGCAGGTCCTGCAATGCGGTCAGGATGTCCGGGTCGTCATCGACGATCAGGACAGCCTGCAGGGTAGTCTGCGAATTCATCTGCCGTGTTTCCCGAGGCCGTAGGGTCGGGACTGTGTGTGATGAAATTCCAATCGTCATTGAGGATAGTGCCTTATTCGACAAATGAATATCCGATCCTGGGGGGCATCACTCCATGGACGATTGTGCCGTAATCCTGGTTTGTGCTCGTACCTCAGTTGAATGAGCCGTTCCATTGCCTGGGATTGTGACACGAGAATGCACGTTCATCGACTGACCGACAAGTCGTGGTCTGCCAGCTCGCAGCGCCATCATCCGTTTTGGGAAAGGACCCGGACGCGATCTTTCCAGGTCGGCGAGAGAGGCTCGTATGGACTCAGCGATCAGCCACGCGAGTTTCAGATTCGGGCTCCAATAGACCGCATCGCGGAGCCGATCGACGAGATCGCCAGGGAGGCTGACGGTAAGTCGGACTGTTCGAGGTTGCCGACAATCAGACGTTGTTGACTCGGACGACGGACTCGCGGCACGGAGAAGTTGTTTCTTGGGCGTGCTCTGCGGAGTGGTTCGTGGCATTCGGGGCATCATCTCTCCCATCGGTCTATTGTATGACAAGGTTGTGGATTCGATCCGTTCAGGCCTGAGACTCCGACGTATCCAACAGCCTTGACCAAGCTGGAGGGCCGCGCCCGCTTTGAGGAGCAGGGCGCGGCCCTGATGGCGGAAGCGCGTGGCAGTGGGAGGGCTCCGGATGGGCACAATCCAGAGGTAGTCCTACCTGCGTGAGAGGCATCTGCCTCTTGGGTGGGGACCCACCGGCAATTCGCTTCGCCAACAGTCCAGCTTATGATCATCGGCTTCGTACCATTCATTTCGCAGATCGAGTGATACCAGACTACAGCAACCCTCGTACCAGAGATCTCTTCACAGAGAGGCTCAGAGAGAAACGCTGTAAGTCATTGAGTCGATGATGTTTTGAGCAGGGGCGCGACAGATCTGCCGCCAGTACAGAGGCGTATCTGATTCGGTACGAGATTTATCCTGGAGGATACAGGCGTAGAGGGAATGCGAGAGATGGAGATGATGGTGCGTTTGAAAAGGAAGGCGGTCTACTGGTGGAGATGCTTCATGGCAGCGGCACAGAGAATGATGAAGAACCCGATCCAGAGTGCGGCGCGCTGAAAGGGAATCGCCTCGTAGGTCACTTCTTCGTCTGCATCCGCGTCATCGGATTTGAAGATCACGGTATAGAGGAAGAGTGTCAGGAGGCAGAGGACGAGAAACAGTTTGATGAAGAAGACGGTCAGGTATTTGGCATGGTGTTGGATTCCGCTGCCGGTTTGCGAGGTGATGACCTGATTGACGTAGTGGAAGTTGATCCCGCCGGTAAACAGGAGGACGATGAGGAGGATGCCGGCGACTTTCTTGTAATGCTGGTAGAACGCGTCGGTGATCGGCTTAATCTGTTCTTTGGCGACCGCCTGTTTCAGTCCCGGGGTGACGGCCATGACGAGGAATGCGAGTCCGCCGATCCAGATCACCGCCGACAAGAGGTGAAACCAGTGGTTGACGATTGGAATCACCGTATTCAGGTCGGTGACGATGCTTTGAAGGGCGTCCATTGATTAGTTCTGAGTCCCATGTGCTGAGTACTGAGTTGTGTATGACGACAAATGGTTCATAGTTGAAAGCGTTTGCTCAGCACTCAGTACTCAAGGTTCAGCACTATGGCCGGAACATCGGCGCGTCGTTGCCGAAGCGCTTCTTGCGGAGCTCTTCCATCAACTCAATGGTAATCAGGGGGATGTTATTCTCGCGCGCATGTTTTTCAACGCCCTTTTTCACCATGGCACGCAAGAAATAGGGAATTTTGTTGAGCCGTGACTCCGAGTCCGTATCCCAGGCGATATCGCCTTCTTCCGGCGTATTGAAGGCGACTTTGATCTTCTCGCCACCCTTCGGCGTGTAGAGACACCATTCATCTTCGTCCAGCCAATCACCGTGATCGACGTAGGGGCGCGCCCGGCAACCGCCGCAGATGTCCGTGTATTCGCAATCGCCGCATTTGCCTTTGAGTTGTGGATAACGGAAGGAGTTGAAGACGTCGGACTTTTCCCAGAGATCGGCGAAGCTGGTCTCGCGGATATTCCCGGCTGACAGAGGCATGTAGGGGCAAGGGGTCAATTCGCCGTTGGGGGTCACACGCGCGTAGTTGGTGCCGGCGAGGCAACCGCCGCCCATATAGCCGGTCGCTTTGGTGATCGGGGAGTTCGGGTCCTTCTCGTATGCCAGCCGCTTGAAATGCGGAGCACAGCGAGCCCGGACGAGCATGCCCTTGTAATTGTCCTGACAGTTGACGAGGTAGCCGAGCACTTCTTCGTACTGGGCCGGGGTGATGTCGGTGAGTTCTTCGCCGCGCCCGGTACAGACCATGAAAAAGACGTTCAGCACCTTGGCGCCAAGCTGATGCGCCCAATCGATGACCGCGGGCAGTTCCTGGTAATTCATGGGCTGGGCGCTGAAGTGGACCTGGAAGGCCAGCCCGTTCCGCTTGCAGGCCTCGATGCCGGCGAGCGCGGATTCCCATGCGCCGGGGACGCCACGAAATTGGTTATGCTTTTGGGGATCGAGCGAGTCGATGCTGATGCCCATGCCCATCACGCCGATCTCGACCAGGTCTTTTGCCATTTGGTCGTTGATCAACATGCCGTTGGTCCCGAACACGACCATGAAACCGTGTTTCACCGCGTGGCGCGCAATGTCGAGGATGTCGGGGCGGACAAGCGGTTCTCCGCCCGTGATGACGATGAGGCAGCCCTTGTTGACCTCGGCAATCTGATCGATGAGCTTGAAGCATTCTTCGGTCGAAAGTTCGTCGTCCCCGCCGGCGGACTTCGTCGTCGCGTCGAGATAACAATGGTCGCATTTGAGATTGCAACGCTTCGTGAGGTTCAGGGCAAGCAGATAGGGCTTAAAATCGTCGACGGTCCGGCCATCGTGCGGGGCCGGGGCCGTAGACGACGGAGAGATGAACTTCGTCACCTGTTGCTGAATAGAACCGAGCGTGCCGCCCAGTGTCTGGAAGTTGAGGACCGGCAGCGAGCGTCCCATCAGTGGCTGGCCCCGGACTTCGATGCACCGGTCAGGTTCGCAATCATGTCCTTCAGGTTACCGGTCTTCATGGCGTCTGCCATGTAGTCCTTGGCTTGCTCGATGCCTTCATTGGCCACTTCGACCGTAATGGCCGTGACGCCGATCTTGTCGGCATGTTTTTCGATCAGGGCACGGGTACATTCGCGCATAAATCCCTCTGGCGCCCGTTCAAGCCTGGCTTGCGCGTCAGGAGACCAGGTATAGGGAGAAGCGGTGGCTGGTTCCGCCGCATGGCCGTTTCCGTTTCCATGGCCATTTTCGTGAGCAGCGGCTGCGCCATTGGTGCCGTTTGCCGCAGCGGCGACGGTCGCCTGTGCGTCGGTCGAGGCGCCGGTCCCCTTGTTCGCGAAGATGGGGGTGTAGTCTTCCGAGGCCGCTTCCTGAATCATCGGCGCCGCATATTCCAACGTGATTGTGGTCATGCCGAGTTTGCGAGCGGTCTTTTCAATTTTGGCCTTGGCACGCCGGCGTTGGAAGCCGGCAGGGACTGCACGGATGCCTTCTTTGGCATCCTTGGTCCATTGCATGGGGACGTCATCGTAGGCCAGATCGGTTTCAATCGCTCCTTCAGCGTTCGCGGCTGCTTCGAAGATAGTCTTATCGACCAGCTTGAAACGCTCGCCGCCGGCGGCGCAGACAGGGCATTTCACGGGCGTTTCGCCCTTGCCGATGTAGCCGCAGCCGTCGCAGACGAAGTAATCCTGATTCATCCGGTCCAGGTAGCCTTGAGTCGCTTCACTGACTTTCGGCTTTTCTTCCACGATTTCTGTCATCATGCCGCTGAGCGTCGAACCCATGAGGTCTTTTGCTACGGACTCGTCGGCCTGCATCTTGTCGCGGTCGATGCCTGCGGCATCCAGGCTGCCACCCAGCGCACGCATGGCGTCCATCGCGCCCTTGGGCAGGATGTGTCCGATGGCCGTATCGACGACCGTGTTGCTGATAATGGTGTGGCCCTTTTCGATGGCATAGCGATGGATGGCCGTCTTGGCGACGCCTCTGGCGAAGATCGGGATCTTTTCCATACGGCGGAGGGCTTCTTCCGTCCAGGCGATGGTGTATTCCGCCAGGGTATCGATCGGGGGCACATATTTCCGGTTCGACACCAGGATATTGCACGGTGCGGCCCGCAAGAGGTTTTCCGTGTTACTGCCGATGTCCATGTCTTCGTCGCTGTGCACACCGATCCGACCGACGATGAGCAGGGCCGGGATATCTTTCCGCACATATTGAATGATCTTTTCGAATGCCTTGCCGTCCAGCAGAGTTGTTTTGACGTCGGTCTTCTCGGCTTGGGCGATTTCGCGGCAGATGTCGAGGTGTGACTGGTAGATCTTCGCCAGGCCGCTGTCGATGATTTCCTCGTGGAGTTTTTCCTGTTCCTTGAACCGGAATACTTTGCCGGCTTCCTCGTTGAGGACGCCCGAGATGCTATGGAAGGCGGCATAGTGGAAATAGGGATCGAAGGCNNGACGACGATTCTGCCTGCGGTCATGGGCTGTGTCTGCTTGACGATCAGCATGTCAGAGTTCCGGACACGGCGCAGTACGCGCTCGGTATTGCTGCCGATGACGCTGTCCTTCACCGCGCCGACACCCAAAGCGCCCATGATCACCAGCTCGTAGGCGTTGGTATTGATGTCTTCGGCCAAGACCTTCCAGTTCCGGCCTTCGAGCGAGCGGCGCTCGATCGGCAGGTTGTTCTCCGCGCATTTCTTGTCGACATAGTCGAGGTAGGAGTCGGTGATGATCTGGAGTCCACGGGTAATCAGCGAGTCGTGGATCTGGCGCTGACGGTCGAGCTCTTTTTCATCGTGGTACTCTTCGGGCAAGCCTGCTTCCATCTGCTTGAAGCGCTTGTCATGCATCTTGGCCGCGTAGACGTGGCTACCCACGATCTTCGAGCCAAAGGCTTTGGCGAAGTGCACGCCGATGTCGACGGCGGTGTTGGAATGGTCTGAGTTGTCGACCGGCACATAGATCGTCTTATACATTGATGATGTCTCCTCCGGATGCCCTCCAGGCCAGGGCGAACGAGAGTAAATGTCAAAAAAACCAAACGGTTGACGTACGTATCCAGCCTCAAGGAACGCGCATGATAACATCGGCCCAAAATGGAATGCAAGGTATCGGCGGGGGGGACTGGGCGGGGCTAGGCCCCCGGGGTGACGACGGATTTTCCGGCAGAATCCTTTGCGGCGCGCAGCGCTTGTCTGGAGCGGAGGATTTCCTCCAAGGAGAGGAGGGCGTCGCGTCCGGAGTTCCCTTCGATTCCCCTGATCAGGCTCTTGTCTGCATAGGGGCCTGATTCTTTCGGGGCTTGAGAGAGAGAGCCGGTCCACTTCCGTGGATCCTTGCTGCCATCTTTTCGCTCCCAGGCACGGAGGCAGGCCTTGGCGATGAACGAGTTCAGCGGCGCCGGGTTATAGAGGAGCTTTCTGATACTCGTCGGGGTCAGCATCAGGGGATTATAGCCGGCCGAGAGGTAGCCTTCTTCTAAGAGCCGTTCTTCAAGATCCGTGTTCGGCTGAATGCCTAAAAAGAACATGAGGGGGAAGACGCGCTCCTCACCCAGGATCGAGGCGACTTTCTTATAGGATTCGACGCTTTGGAGTAGCGACTCCTCGGTTTCTTTGGGGCTATTCAGTGAATAGTTGAGGATGACCTTCCCCTTGAACCCTGCCTCCGCCAGATAACGGCAGCCGTCGTAGAGCTTCTCGAGCTTGAAGCCCATGTGGAGGTCGTTCAGCACCTCTTGGGACCCGGACGTAATGGCAACTTCGAGATCGCCAACACCTGACCGGACCATGAGTTTCGCCAACTCCGGCGTGATCAGCGAGGTCCGGATATAGCCGGACCATTCGATCTCCAGCTTCTCAGCGAGAATCCGCTCCAGAATCTCGGTGCATTGAGGATAGGCTTCTTTCCCAGTAATGAACTGCGCATCCGTGAACCAGAATCGCCTGGCACCCCATTGATGGTAATGCTGCGAGATGTCCTGGACGACCATGGAGGGGGGCCGATAACGTACCCGCTTTCCCTCAATATACGGGTAGAGGCAGAAGGCGCAGTCGTAGGGACAACCCCGCTTCGATTGGACTCCGATGGACTCGCCCAGATATTCCTTATATTGCGGGAAGATCGACGTGAGATAGGGCAAGTCGACGGTGAGCGCATCCAGGAGAGCAGGCGAACCCTGCTGGCCTTTTTTAACGGTCTTGCCTTCCCTGACGATGTAGCGCTCCTGCTCCAGCGACTGGCCTTCAATGACTTTTAGAATCGCGTCTTCACCTTCCCCTAGAATCCCGATGGTGCCTTCCGGGAGTTTTTGGATGAGCTGATCGGCAAAAGCGGTAAAGGCTCCGCCGCCGATCATGATCTGGGCCTTCGGAAACTCCTTCGCGATTAACCAGGGATAGGAGAGGGCCGCCCTGATATGGCTGTAGTAGCGGTAGAGCTGTTGCAGTCCAGCAAATGAAGCGGTAATCCGCTTGAGCGGGTTGCTCGCAAAGTAGAAATTAAACGCATGCTCCAGCGAGGAGTCTCCCTCGTGAGGGGAGAAGATCTGAATGTCGCGCCAGGAAAAACAGACCAGGTCCGGCTTGAACTCGGTGGCGGCATCCCGAACCGCGCCGCTCCGTTGGTTTTCGGGAAAGAGGGACAGATCGAGGATACGTTGCCGCACCTCCGGCTTGCGCCGATGAATGAAATCAGCCAGATAGGTGACCCCGATGGGGTAGACCTTTTTGCAAGGGAGAAAAATATAAAGAATCGATTCCATTAGTGCTGAGTGCTTTGTGCTGAGTGCTGAGTTGATGAAGGAGCGACATTGCTGTCGCGGAGTTGCTTCTTTTGGCCTGCGACGGAAATTCTTAGCCCTCCGATAATCCGTCCCACTTCCTCAGCCTGAATGAGTAGTTCCGTGAAGCGATCTTGTGCGAGGTATCCCGCATCATGTGCGGCGTAGAGGTGAGATCGAACCTCGGCACAGGAGCCTTTTGCAACGGACAGAAACTGATGGAACTCTCCGGGACGATTTCGTTCAAATCCCTCGGCGATATTAGCCATGATCGATACGGCGGCACGTTGAATTTGATTGGATAAGCCGATGTCTTTCGCGAAGGTCCGTTCCCTGGTCATGGTATAGACGGTTTGTGCCAACAGCCTTGCTTTCTGCCACGCGATAAGATCTTCAAATCGCTCAACTCGTTTCATTACTCAGCACCCAGAACTCAGGACCCAGCACTTCATTTTACCGCCACATGTATCGCCACGATTCCACCGCTTAGATTGCGATAGGTCACTTGGCGAAAGCCCGCATCAAGGAGTATTCGTTTCAACCGTTCCTGGTCTGGGAAGTTCCTGATCGAAGCTGGGAGATATTCATAGACGCCGGTCGTGTCCCGCGCCACTTTTGTCCCAATCCAGGGAAGCAGCTGGAACGAGTACCAATCGTACAGGGCCCGCAGCCATCCGAAGATGGGCCGGGAAAACTCCAGGCACACGAATCGCCCGCCTGGCTGCAAAATGCGATGTATTTCCGTGACCGCCTGCTGAAGATTGCCGACGTTCCTCATGCAAAACCCTGTGGTGACGGCATGAAAGGTCTCATCGGGAAATCCCAGATGCTCGGCATTGGCTTCGAGACAGGTGATTCGCTGTCCCAGGCCCCGGCTGGTGACTTTCTTGAGCCCCTCGACCAGCATGGCATGGTTCAGGTCCGAGGCGATGACCCGGCCATTGGCTCCCATGCGTGGCTCGACTAACAGCGCGAGATCGGCCGTACCGGCCCCTACATCGAGTGCCTTGCCTCCGGAGATGACTGGGACATAGGAGGCGGTAATCTTTTTCCACCGGTGATGGAGCCCAAAACTCAGAACGGTGTTATTGAGGTCGTAGACTCCGGCAATGGCGGTAAACATCCGCTGGACGGCATCCTCGCGGGCTTGGCCCGACCAGGTCGAGACGGCGAGCGGAGCCGCGGGAGAGTCGGTCCCCTTCTGAACGGGAGGTGTCTGAGCTTGAACCATGAGAGGTTGGTAGCACCGGCCTTCCAAGTTTGTCAAGGCGCGCCGGTCCTCATGGTATAATCCCGTCCCTTATGCATAACTCAATCATCATCAAAGGGGCGCGCGAGCACAACCTCAAGAATATCGACGTCACGATTCCGCGCGACCAGCTCGTCGTGATCACGGGGCTGAGCGGGTCTGGTAAGTCGTCGCTGGCCTTCGACACCATCTATGCCGAGGGGCAACGGCGGTACGTCGAATCGCTGTCGGCCTATGCCCGTCAGTTCCTTGAGCAGATGGGCAAGCCCGACGTCGATTCCATCGAAGGGCTCTCGCCCGCTATTTCCATCGAGCAGAAAAGCACCAGCCACAATCCACGGTCCACGGTCGGCACCGTGACGGAAATTTACGATTATCTCCGCCTCCTCTATGCCAGAGTCGGGCGGCCCTCCTGCTTTCAGTGTGGCGAGGAGATCACGGCGCAGACGGTGCAGCAAATGGTCGATGCGATCGGTCTGTTGCCGGAGGGGAGCAAGTTTCAGCTCTTGGCTCCCATCGTCCGAGGCAGGAAGGGCGAGTATCGCAAAGAACTCCTGGACATGCGCCGGGCCGGCTATGTCCGGGCCAGGGTCGATGGCCAGCTCATCGACCTGGATGAGGACATCACCCTCGACAAGCAAAAGAAACACCACATCGAAATCGTCATCGATCGGCTGGTGATGAAACCAGGCGAGGCCTTGACGAGGCGGTTGGCCGATTCGGTGGAGACTTCGTTGAAACTCGCCGGCGGGCTGGTTGGGGTCCTGACGGAGAACGGGAAGGTTGCACTCTATAGCGAGAAGCTCGCCTGCATTAGCTGTGGCGTGAGTTATCCGGAAATTACCCCCCGCGTTTTTTCGTTTAACAGCCCTCATGGCGCCTGCCCTGCCTGTGACGGTATCGGCTACGCGATGACACCAGGCTCTGCCGACGATGAAGACTTTACCTTGCTGGAACCCTGCGAGACCTGTAAGGGCGCGAGGCTGCGGCCCGAGAGTTTGTCGATCAAGGTAGCCACACAGTCGATTGCCGAGGTGACGCATCTTTCCGTTCGCGCGGCTGCCGACTTCTTCGGATCGCTGAAATTCACCGAGCGGGAACTGGTGATTGCCCAGCGTATCTTGAAAGAGATTCGAGAGCGGCTCGGGTTTCTCGTGAACGTCGGGTTAGATTATCTGACCCTGGATCGGGCTGCCGCCACCCTGTCCGGTGGAGAAGGTCAACGGATCAGGCTCGCCACGCAAATCGGGTCCGGACTCGTGGGGGTCCTCTATATCCTCGACGAACCCTCGATCGGTCTCCATCAGCGGGATAATCGGCGCTTGCTCCAGACCCTGCTGCGCTTGCGCGATCTGGGCAACACGGTGGTGGTGGTCGAACACGATGCTGAAACGATGATGGCGGCAGACCATTTGCTGGATATGGGACCAGGCGCCGGCACGCAGGGGGGGCATGTCATTGCCCAGGGCACGCCGAAAGAAGTCATGAAGAACCCTGTCTCCCTGACGGGGCAGTACCTCCGCGGCACACAAATGGTCAGCCTTCCCCGCCGCGAACGGAAGGCCAAGGGGCACTTGTCTATCGTGGGGGCCAAGAAACACAATCTCAAGGGGATGACCGCCAAGATTCCCCTCGGCCTACTCACCTGCGTGACCGGCGTGTCCGGGTCCGGCAAGAGTACTCTGGTGCTCGAGGTGTTGTTCCATTCCCTTTCCCAATTGCTCTATCACAAGAAACCGAAGATCGACGGCTGCAAGGAACTGTTGGGCGTCGAGGCGCTGGATAAAGTCATCGATATCGACCAGTCCCCGATCGGCCGGACTCCTCGCTCGAATCCTGCGACCTATACGGGTCTGTTCGGGTTCATCCGGGATCTCTATTCCAATCTGCCAGAGTCCCGCGTGCGCGGGTACAAGCCGGGCCGCTATAGCTTCAATGTGAAGGGTGGCCGCTGCGAGGCCTGCCAGGGCGACGGGCTGATCAAGATCGAGATGCATTTTCTGCCGGATGTGTACGTGACTTGCGAGGTCTGCAAGGGGCAACGGTACAACCGCGAGACGATGGAAATTCACCATAAGGGGAAAAGCATCGCCGACGTGTTGAATATGACGGTGGACGATGCCGTGCAGTTCTTCGAACATATCCCCTTCATCAAGCGGAAGCTCGACACGTTGCACGATGTTGGGTTGCATTATGTGAAATTGGGCCAGTCCGCCACGACGCTGTCCGGGGGGGAAGCGCAGCGGGTCAAGCTCTCACGTGAACTATCGAAACGTCCGACCGGACGCACCATGTACATTTTGGACGAACCGACGACCGGGCTTCACTTTGCCGATGTGCAGCGGTTGCTGGATGTCTTGGATCGGTTGGTCGAAGCGGGGAATACCGTCCTGGTGATCGAACATAACCTCGATGTGATCAAGAATGCCGACTGGATCATCGACCTCGGCCCCGAGGGTGGCGACCGTGGCGGCGAGATCGTGGCGGAAGGACCGCCGAAAGAAATCGCCAAGGCGAAGCGATCCTATACGGGGCAGGTGTTGAAGGAAGCGGGAATATAAAGGCGTAGCCCTCAGTGATCAGCCTTCAGCTGTCAGCATTGCCTTGTCCAAGCTGAAAGGAGCCCATGCACACAATCCTGTTGCTCACCGTTTCCAATATCTTCATGACATTCGCTTGGTACGGGCATCTGAAGTATAAGGATTCGCCCTTGTGGATGGTGATTTTGGCGAGCTGGGGCATCGCGTTCTTCGAATATTGTTTTCAGGTGCCGGCTAACCGGATTGGCCATTATGAATTTTCAGCCGCGCAACTGAAGACGATACAGGAAGTGATCACCTTGGTGGTGTTCTGCGCCTTTTCCGTTTGGTACTTGAAAGTGCCGCTGAAGTGGAACTATCTAGCGGGGTTTGCTCTCATGGCTAGCGGCGTGTTCGTGATTTTCAAAGAGTGGTGAGGGCCGTTAGCAGGTTGCGGAAAGGCCTGCCTGCATACCGGATCTCCACCGATCTGCATGTCTGAGACGATAAGAGCGCAATGCGCGGGATGCTCAAAAAGGCCAGACTTCTCACCCGCCCAGCCCTGGCGCGCCGAGACGCGCCTTGTCCCAAGCAAGGCTGCAGGGAACGATCACTTCATAAGGGGTGGCTGGGATGATCCCAACTGCGCGCGTCCAACGAGGGTCTTCCGAGGCCGCGCGTTGCGCGAGCACGGGGATCGTCCCAGCCACCCCGGCCCACTTTTTCAGCATCCCGCTAGAGGTCGGTGAGTCGATTGTAGAGGTACAGCACATCCACCGTCAGGCGAGCGCCGAAGGAGGGGCCGTAGTCCTTCTGGTTGATGAGGTCGTTCCAGGTTTCAAAGGTCAGGGCTGAGTAGCGTAGCGCCACTGTCACGAACCGTTCTTCCAGCGAATCTCCCCGGTGGTCCACAAACAGGCCGGAATCCACGGTCAGGCCGACCTCGATTTCCCAGGGGGTGTCGCAGTCCGTTCGACGGTAGTTGCCGATCCCGACGGACGCTTGCCCAAGGTAAGAATGGTTGGAGACTTGGTGGAATGCCGCTCCGCTGAATGGGCGTCCGGCGCGGGCCAACGCGGAAAAACGTATGTAGTCGGACACAACCGGCACGAACTCCAATAGAGATAGCCGTCTAAAACCCATTTGGGCATAGGGCTCGTAGTAGAGGGACCCTGCCGCTCCGCCTACCCCGTAGAAAAATACATCGTCGCTTCCCAAGAGTCCTGTCCATTTCGTCAACGTGCCGCTGGTCATGAAGTCGATGGCATCGCGCGTGGCGCCAACCGGCACAGGGGTCAGGCCGCGGAACTTGTGCACGACGTCGTTCTGGAGATATCGGCTAAAGCGGTCCTGTGTGGGGCCGGCTCCGACCGTGAGGTTGGTATTCCAGCCCTTGAAATGTTCCAGCCGTTCCGTCCAGCTGAGCGACCAAAAATTAAAACCAGCTGTTTGGCGCATGTCGTTATAGCGCTGGCCGGCTCCGTCAAACTCTGTGAAGCGATCGGTGGTGAAGCCGAGTGCGACGGTGCGGTCGTGGTCGGGAAATGCGAGGGCTCCCCAGTGGGTGCTTTGCGCTGTCGCTTCCGCCCAACTTGGTTGAGTCCATCCGAGTAAGGCCAGGCCAGAGAACGTCAGAGTCGCTACGATTCGTGTCAGACAATAGATCATCCGCGCATCCTGCACGGAAGTGGGTTGGGGAGGCAACATTTTTTTGAGGGGCATCAATGATGGCTCGTCATTGTAGAATAGCGAGGGTCTATAGGGGGAGTAGAAGAGAGAGAGGACTTAGCGGGATGCTCAAAAAGTTCGTTCAGCAAGGCCGCAGGGAATGGTCACTTCATAAGGGGTGACTGGGATGATCCCTACTGCGCGCGTCCAACGAGGGTCTTCCGAGGCCGCGCGTTGCGCGAGCACGGGGATCGTCCTAGCCACCCCGGCCCGCTTTTCAGCATCCCGCTAGAAATCGGCGAGCTGGTCGTAGAGGTAGAGCACATCCACCGTCAGGCGGGCGCCGAACGTTGGCCCGTAGTCCTTCTGGTTGATGGCGTCGTTCCAGCTCTCGACCGTGACGGCTGAGTAGCGGAGTGCGAACGTCACGAACCGTTCATTGATGGAGCTCCCGCGATCTCCCACAAACAGGCCTGAATCTGCGGTCACACCGATCTCGATTTCCCAAGGCACGTCGCAATCTTTACGCCGGTAATTGCCGATGCCGACGGACAGCTGCCCGAGGTAGGAGTGGTTGGCGACCTGATGGAACGCCGCTCCGCTGAAGGGACGGCCATAACGGGCCAGTGCGGAGACGCGGACGTAGTCGGACAACAAGGGGCCGCTCCCTGGCAGGGACAATCGTCTCAAGCCCATTTGAACATAGGGTTCATAGTAGAGGGAGCCTGCCGCTCCGCCTATTCCATAGAAAAAGACATCGTCGCTCCCCAAGAGTCCGATCCATTTCGTCAACGTGCCGCTGGTCATGAAGTCGACCGCATCGCGCGTCGCGCCGACCGGCACCCGGGTTTGGCCGGTGAGCCGATGCGCAAAGTCGTTCTGGATCACACGGCGAACCTTGTCTTGCGTCGGGCCTGCCCCAACCGTAAGGTTGGCATTCCAGCCTTTGAACTGTTCCAGATGTTCCGTCCAGCTCAGCGCCCCAAAGTTAAAGCTAGCCGTTTGCCGCATGTCGTTATAGCGCTGGCCCGACCCATTAAACTCCGTGAAACTGTCGTTGTAGAACCCGAGCGTCACGGTGCGGTCGTGATCGGGAAATGCGAGGGCGCCCCAATGCATGCTTTGCGCAGTGGCCTCAGCCCATGCTGGCGAGGCTCCTGGTAGGACCAATAGGAACAGTGCAAGAGAGGCGGTGAGTCGCGTCAATGAAGAGATCATGTCATATCCTGCATAGAGTCGAATGCGCGGCAATATAGCATGTTGGCTTCGTCGCTGGTTGGTGCGTTATCTTGCAGTCCGCAGGCCTCCTTACTAGAATGGCGCCGCGGATATGCGCAGATGTTTAGCTGGCAGGCTCGTCGAAGCGACTGAAAGGAGTGTGGCGCCGTGGAAGATTTTGAAAAACTCGGGGTGTTCTACCTCGGACGTCCATACGATCTGGTCAAGAAGAAACCGAAGCCAGGCTGGTTGCTCTACGACTCGAAAGATCTGGTCACCCACGCTGTCTGCGTCGGGATGACCGGCAGCGGTAAGACGGGGCTCTGTCTTGGGCTCCTCGAAGAAGCGGCGATCGACGGCATCCCTGCCATCGTGATCGATCCCAAGGGGGACCTGGCGAATCTGATGCTGACCTTTCCGCAGCTCCGCGGCGAAGACTTCGCACCCTGGATCAACGAGGATGATGCGCGCAAGAAAGGTCTCTCTCCT
>CXWL01010254.1_pt1 | contig 16863 bp, 6 predicted proteins | sample 590931 | NCBI WGS metagenome assembly CXWL01 (sample SAMEA3498368, study PRJEB10139) | groundwater metagenome | biome: water well; material: biofilm material | place: Germany | collected 2015-04-27 | reverse complement strand
GTTGAGGGCCATAGTTAGAGTTTTGCTTCTGTAGCCAATTTCTCTCGCTCTAATCGGGCCGCCGCCTGCACTTCATCGTCGTAGAACTTATCATCCATACCTAATTTTTTTCGGAATACATGACCGGCATTAATCAGACGACCAATGATCACATTTTCTTTCAGGCCTTCGAGACGATCAACACGCTTGGTAACAGCAGCATCGACGAGAACACGAATGGTTTCCTGGAAAGAGGCAGAACTCAACCAGGACTCGGTATGAAAAGCAATTCTGGTCAGACCGAGAAGGATTCGTTCAGCAAAAGCTGGCTTTTTCTTAGCCTTAATGAGCTTATTATTTTCTCGTTTGAATCTCATGATGTCCACAATCTGTCCGGGAAGGAAGGCTGAATCAGCAGGCTCAACTATTCTCACTTTTGAGAACATCTGTTTAATGATGATTTCGATGTGTTTGTCATTGATGGTTTGACCTTGAGAAGCGTAGATCGTCTGCACTTCTTTCATGATATAGGCTTGAGTGCTGGCGATATCGGTCTTCAGCATATATTCGTGAAGATCGAAGTGTCCTTTGGTAAGAGCCTCACCTTTTTCAATCTCTTGTCCATTACTGACCAGCAAGTTGTATTTCGCATCGAGCTTGTAGGTGATGTCCTTACGTTCATTGCGACGGACTCTGACCACTCGATCTTTGATTTCCAACACCACTCCGGCGGACTTAGCCTTGATGACATTGTTGTACACCTCAGACTTGGCCACGATTTGTTTTTCCCGGATGTTATCACCCTTCTTCACTTCGAAGACATAGGCTGACGGCACCTCATAATCATCATGACCCTGCTTGGTTTCGCTCACCGTCACTTCAATCGCTCCCTTAGTACGTTTAATACTTACCTCACCGCTCAGATCGGACAGCAGAGCTGGCGATTTTGGCGGTCGCGCTTCCAGTAATTCTTCAACACGAGGCAGACCTTGAGTGATATCAGACCCTTCAGCAACACCTCCCATGTGGAAAGTTCTCATCGTGAGCTGCGTACCCGGCTCTCCGATACTCTGAGCAGCGATGATACCAGCCGCGAGCCCGAGCTCGACCGGCTTATTATTCCCAAGATCCAGTCCATAACACTTCTGACAAATACCGGTTTCGGTCAGACAGGACATCAAGGAACGCATGTAAACGTGGTCGACTCCGGCGTCGATAACCTTTTGAGCCTCTTCGATACCAAGAGTGGTTTGTGATTTGAGAATCACCTTTCCTTGCTTATCTTTGACATCTTGAGCCAAGGTGCGGCCGAAAATACGCTGTTGGAAGGAAATGCCAATTTTTTCTGAATCTGGTCCACTGACCGGGAAGAGGTGGGTCTGACGACAGTCCTCTTCGCGAACGATACAATCCTGAACTGCATCGACCAGACGTCGAGTCAGATAACCAGCTTCGGCAGTCTTCAGAGCGGTATCAGACTTCCCCTTGCGTCCTCCGTGAGTCGCGATGAAGTATTCCAAGATGGTAAATCCTTCTTTGAGATTGGAAAGGATAGGCAATTCAATGGTCTTTCCAGATGGGTTAGCCACCAATCCTTTCATACCACAGAGCTGGGTAATTTGCCCCCAGTTACCTCGAGCTCCGGAATCGATTTGGTAGTAGAGATCGTTTTCGCTGTGTTTCTCAAAGTTTTCAATCAAAGCCTTCATGACGTCATTCTTAGCCTGCGTCCAAATCTTCAAATTATGTCGATAGCGCTCGTCTACCGTAATCCAACCGCGCCAAAAGAAATCATTGATTTTCTTCACCTGGGCCGAAGCCTCTTCGACGATCTTGTACTTGGCCTCGGGGATAAGCATATCGGAAGCACTGACCGTCAGCCCAGACTTGGTAGCGTAGGTGAACCCAATATCCTTAATGAAATCTGATAAAAGAGCAGTTTGCTCAGGGCCTTTGTCGTTGAAACATTCGGAAATGAGACCCTTCAGTCCATCCTTGTCAAAGGTGTAATTTTTGAAAGGTAGTCCGACGCGCTCCGTCACCTGCTCATGGAAGATGACTCGGCCGACGGTGGTTTCTACGAATTCAATTCCTTTGCCGATATCCATTCGAATCTTCACCTTGGCCTGGAGATGCAATCCGCCCAGCTCATGATCCATGAAAGCGTGTTCACGATTGGCATAAACTTTTCCAGCACCCAATTTCCCTTCAAGAAGACGAGTCAGGTAATAACAGCCCATGACCATATCCTGAGTCGCATTGGTGATAGGTTCACCGCCGGAAGGCTTCAGGAGATTTTTTGAGGAGAGCATCAGATCTCGAGCTTCCTTTTGCGCTTGCTTGGACAAGGGAACGTGCACGGCCATTTGGTCGCCGTCGAAGTCGGCATTGAAAGCGGCACAAACGAGCGGATGGATGTGAATGGCCTTACCCTCGACCAACACCGGTTGGAAAGCTTGGATACTCAGACGATGAAGTGTTGGAGCACGGTTGAGGAAAACGTAATGATCCTTGGTGATACGCTCCAAAATGTCCCAAACTTCTTTACGACCAGATGAAATCACCCGTTCGGCATTTTTCACGTTGTGAGCCATTCCTTCATCGATCAAATCGCCGATGACGAATGGCTTAAAGAGTTTGAGGGCCATTTCCTTGGGGATACCACACTGGTGGAGTTTTAGCTCCGGACCGACCACGATCACACTTCGTCCGGAATAATCGACACGCTTTCCCAGCAGGTTCTGACGGAAACGACCTTGCTTACCCTTCAGCATGTCGGACAGTGAACGCAGCTTGCGCTTATCATTGGTCGTGAAAGCGGCCTTGCCGGAACGCACAGAATTATTGAGCAAGGTATCAACCGCCTCCTGAAGCATGCGTTTTTCATTTCGACTGATGACTTCTGGCGCACCGAGACGAATCAATTTCTTCAGACGATTATTACGATTGATCACTCGGCGATAGAGGTCATTCAGATCGCTAGCTGCATAACGCCCGCCATCGAGCTGAACCATGGGACGGAGATCAGGAGGAATGACGGGAAGAACGGTCATAATCATCCATTCCGGACGAATGTCATTCCGCAGCAGCGAGGCGGCCAATTTGATTCGCTTAAAGATTTTCTTCTGCTTCATTTCGGTGACGTTCTTCAGTTCTTCTTCGCGTTCATCGATAAATTTCTTAAGATCCATTTTTTCAATAATCTCCCTGATCGCTTCGGCACCGATCCCCGCTGTGAACACATGACCGAACTTCATGGACATCTCCCGGTATTCCAACTCAGAAATCACCGCGTGCGGACGAATGGACTTGAGCTCGGTCTTGGCACGATCGTAGGAATCAGAAAGCTCGTCTAACTGCGTCACTCCTTCCTCCTCAATCTTCAAAATGTCCGCATCAAGTTTGGCCTCATCCTTACCCTCTGCTCGAGCTCTTTTTACTTTGTCTTTCACCTGCTCCTTGGTCTTCCGAGTATAAGTCTGATATTCCTCGTCGAGCTGCTTGAGCACCATCTGCTTGGCCTGCTCATCGACTTCTTTAATAATGTAGGCGGCGAAATACACCACTTGTTCCAAAGCTTTGATGGGAAGATCGAGGAGAAGACCAATACGGCTCGGAGTACTGCGAAGGAACCAGATATGAGCGATCGGCACCGCGAGATCGATATGGGCCATGCGCTCACGGCGGACGGAATTACGAGTCACTTCTACGCCACATTTTTCACAAATAACACCTTTATAAATAATTTTTTTATACTTACCGCAATAACATTCCCAGTTTTTGGTGGGACCGAAAGTGCGTTCACAGAAGAGCCCATCTCGCTCAGGTTTTTGCGTGCGATAATTGATGGTTTCTGGTTTGGTCACTTCGCCGTGGGACCAAGTCTTGATCTGCTCCGGAGAAGCGATGGAAATAGAAATCACATCAAAAGCCTTCTGTTGTTTCTTGTGTGGATCGTGATTGGTCGGTGTCATAGAGATGAAGGTAAATGAGAGTAAAGGAAGCAGAGGATACTCAGGAAAACAGGAATTTTACGCCTCAAAGTCTTTCTCGGCCATGGCGGCCATTTTTTCGATCTCTTCTTCGTCTTCTTGCAGTTCGTCGATGCTATCGGAAACTTCCATGCCTTCTTCGATAATGCCTTTTTCACCGCCAATCATTTCCACCGGACGATCCCGGTTCGCTTTTTCGACAATTTCAGCATCTTCATCACCGGTCTCGATGACTTCCTCGACTTCGAGCTGACTGCCACTCTTGGTATCGAGGAGCTCGAGAGAGAGACCGAGAGACTGGAGCTCTCGGGCCAAAACATTGAAGGATTCGGGTGTAGAAGGCTTACGAATTTCCTCATGCTTCACGATCGATTCGTAGGCTTTTGATCGGCCAAAGATATCATCGGATTTGATCGTCAACATTTCCTGAAGTGCATGGGCTGCGCCGTACGCTTCGAGAGCCCAGACCTCCATTTCTCCGAAACGCTGACCTCCGTGCTGAGCTTTACCTCCCAGCGGCTGCTGGGTGACTAGGGAGTATGGGCCCACGCTACGCGCGTGAATCTTGTCTTCAACCAAATGGAGCAGCTTCAACATGTAGACCTTTCCCACCGTTGTCCGATGCGCGAAAGGCTCACCGGATTTACCGTCGAAAAGCTGAACCTTACCATCCTCTGGTAGACCGGCGAGTTTCAAAAGCTCATGAATCTTCTCCATCGGTACGCCATCCAGGACTGGTGAAGCGACACGAATGTCGAGGAGGTCGGCAGCCCAACCAAGATGAGTTTCCAAAACCTGACCGATATTCATACGCGAGGAAACCCCCAGCGGATTCAAGATGATGTCCACTGGAGTGCCATCGGGCATGTATGGCATATCCTCTTCGGAAACGATCCGAGAAATAACACCCTTGTTGCCATGACGTCCGGCCATCTTGTCACCGACTTGAATTTTTCTGGTCTGGGCCACATAGACTTTGATCTGTTTGATGACTCCCTGAGGAAGTTCATCACCGTCAGCCCGGGAAAAGATCTGGATATCGACCACCTTGCCACCACTGCCCCCAGGAAGCCTGAGAGAGGTATCTTTCACATCTTTGGCCTTATCCCCGAAAATAGCTTGCAACAAACGTTCTTCTGGGCTGAGATCGGTCTCGCCCTTCGGAGTGATTTTCCCCACCAGGATGTCTCCTTCTTTGAGAAAAGCGCCGATTCGGACGATCCCTTCACTGTCCAAATCCTTTAATTTCTCCTCACCGACATTCGGGATATCACGGGTAACGATTTCCGGACCGAGCTTGGTATCGCGAACATCGGTGGTGAACGCTTCGATATGAATGGAATCGTAGAGACCCTCGCGGAAAACTCGATCGGAAATGATCACCGCGTCTTCGTAGTTGTACCCTTCCCAAGCCATATAGGCCACCAACAGATTTTGACCTAAAGCCAACTCACCAGCGCGGATGGCGGCGCCATCACAGAGCACATCTCCTTTTTTGACCTTTTGTCCGGTGGTCACGATGGGACGCATGTGGATACAAGTCGCTTGATTGGAACGCTGGAAGGTGGACAATTTGAAAACTTTCTTCTTTCCATTCTTGTACAGAACACTGATCTGAGATGCATCGACCGATTCAATCACACCCTCACGTTCGGCAATCGCCACATGACCGGAACTCGTTGCCGCAATGCCCTCCATGCCGGTCCCCACGATCGGCGGGGTAGGACGAATAAGCGATACAGCTTGTCGTTGCATATTCGTCCCCATCGAAGCACGAGTGTTGTCATCATGCTCCAGGAAGGGAATCAGCGAGGTGGATTCAGAAATGATTTGCTTCGGGGAAATGTCGATGTGGGTAATGTCATTAACGTGGGCCGAAACGGGCTCTCCGCTCTTACGACATGAGACCTGCTTGGTCATGATCTGGCCTTTTTCATCGATAGAGATATTGGATTGAGCAATGATCAGTTCTCGTTCGTCGTCGGCGTCGTAATACTTCACCTCATCGGTGAGATAAGGACGCACCGGAACCATATCAAGGCCTTTGACCTTGGCTATTTTTTGGGCAGCTTCGCGATCAATGACCTGGTCCTTGCTGACAATCACCTTTTTTTTGTCATCGAGAATATCCTCTCGAGCAATACGACCACTGACGTCATTGACCTTGTTCTCAATCGTCTTGTGGACGGAACGAAGCGGACTCTCAATGAAACCATATTCATTGACCTTGGCATAGGTGGCCAAATGAACGACGAGACCGATATTCGGTCCTTCTGGAGTGGCGATCGGACAGATACGACCGTAATGAGACGGATGCACGTCACGAACATCGAAGGAGGCGCGTTCACGGGAAAGACCTCCTGGACCCATAGCCGACAAACGGCGCTTGTGGGCGAGCTCGGACAGCGGATTGGTCTGATCCATGAATTGTGACAATTGCGAGCTCGCAAAGAATTCTCGCATCACTGCCGTGATCGGCCGAGCGTTAATCAGCTGAGTAGGTGTCACCTTATCCAGTTCCAAAACGGTCATACGATCCTTGGCAATACGCTCGGTACGCAGCAGTCCAATTCGGAATTTGTTCTGAACAAGCTCACCAACGGAACGCACTCGACGGTTGGAAAGATGATCGATATCATCGGGGGTGCCATTGCCGTTGTTCAGATTGAGGAGGTGCTTGGTGATGTGAACAAGGTCATCCACCTGAAACACTCTATTTTTTGGGGAGAAAGGCAGATTGAGGCCAAAGCGCTTATTCATCTTGTAGCGAGCGATCACCGACATGTCATAGCGTTTGAAATCAAAGAACATGCTGTCGATGAGCTGCTTGGCGTTGGCCGCGGTAGCCATATCACCGGGGCGGAGTTTGCGATAGATGGCCTGATAAGCATCCTCTGGAGTTTTTGCAGAATCTTTTTCAAGGGTATTGAGAATAGAATCAATCTTGCCCTCCATGCGGTTTCCAGCGAACAGGTCGAGGATTTCCTTGTCCGTGCTGTAACCAAAAATCCGCAGTAATGAGGTCAGATAGACCTTTCGGCGGCGATCAATCTTCACGTGAATCACCCCTTTCTTGTCCGTCTCGAGCTCTAGCCAGACTCCCCTCTTCGGAATGATCTTGGCCGTGAAGTACTGTGTTGAAGCAGGATTTCGAGCGAAGAAAACCCCAGGGCTACGAACTATCTGATTGACCACCACTCGCTCGATACCATTCACGATGAAGGTACCGCGATCAGTCATCAAAGGAATATTCCCAAGGTAGATGTCCTGCTCCTTAATTTCCCCGGTCTCCTTATTCACCAAGCGAACGTGAACTTTCAAGGAGGATTCGAAGGAAAGATTCCGCTTCTTAGCCGTCTCTGGATCATATTTCGGGTCTTCGAAGGCGTGTTCGAGGAAGTGGAGCTCAATTTTCTTGCCGGAAAAGTCGATGATGGGAGAAATTTCGTCGAAAAGCTCGCGTATTCCCTCATTGAGAAACCAAGCGTAGGAGTTCAGCTGAACCTCGATAAGATTCGGGAAAGGATACTCACCATGAGGAGTATAATAGTAACGTCCGCTCTCATCGGAACGGGTAGTCAGACTAATGGCCTGCTTGCGGGCACTTTCAAGGTCAGCAACGGTAGAGATTTGATTTCTGAGCGGTTGCTTCTTCGAGAGAGTCTTGGTGGGCATTGATAGTTGGTTAAGGGGTGAGTAAAAACCTCGTAACAACAAACAAAATCCCCTGAGGGATTTGATCCTTCCGGGGTCGTTTTCCGAGTGTGCAGAGCCAGAACACAAGAGGGCACACCTTTTGATAGCCGAGGAATTATACCGAAAAAGCTTCCTTTTGCCAAGACTATTTATTGCAAAAAATGGATTTTATTGCTTTGTATTAAATACTGTCACGACAGCCTTCACGGTGGTGACTTTGATTATTTAATACTTATATTTGGCGGTAAGCCAGCTTGCAATGCTTTGAAGAGAACCATACCTCTATCAGCCATAGGAATTGCCATAGCTCCGAGAGCGCGGAGTTGAGTATTTGTCCATTCAAACTCTTGCTGAATCTCATGCCCCTTTCCCAGGTTCTCTCTCTTCAAGCCATCAACCACGGGGTCACCTTTAGGATCGACAGCTTCCCACCTATCAAGCTCTGGCTTCAGTTTTTCATACCTACTTAAAATATCCTTCTGAGATTTATCCAACTCCGGTATTAAGTACCTTCCTATTGTATCTAGTAGAATGGATCGCCAAAATCTATTAGCAAGTTGTGACTCATAGGTTCGATGCTCAATTTCGAGATCCTCTCCTGAACCATAGGGATTAGGACTAAGTGTATCCATGTGTGTGATCGGCCTACCCTCGTAACATTTTTCTATAATTGATGTGATATCACGAATCTCAGTTGCGGAAAACCCCTGATGGTCAGCGGGTTTATGACTAAAATTTCGGATACGCGTTTCCTCATCATCTGAGAGCTTAGGCCCCACATTTAATTCATTGAATAAGCCGATAAGTGGATTAATGCCTAACCTATTCATTCCCTTATGACTCAGATCAACATCAAAAATGGCCTCAGGCTCACGAAGAACAAGACCAATATAATAAGGACTCTTCGGCTCTCCAGCAAGAGTAATATGGGTAGTACGCCCAGACTTTCCATCATCATAAACTCCTTCATATTTCATCCTAGCCGTATTGCACCCACTAAGGGCCAATGCAGCAGCAGCAACGGCCGCAGTTAGCCCCGACACTTTTCGCGGCATGGGCTTCGCTTTCCTTCCACTTTCGTTCTTTCCTTCTTCAGGAAAATCATCGTTAACTTCATATGAATGAACGTTGCTCATAGGAAAATTTAGTTATTAATAGATTCGAATATAACATATATATTATATATTGTCAATAGCTAGCCCTGTAATCGCTCACTACCCTCATCATGAACGTTAGAACTGTCATTGCGAGGGAGTCCTGCCCCGCAGAGCGGGGGCGACCGCGGCAATCTGGTTTTCGGGTGGGTGAGATTGCTTCCTTCTCAGCTCTTAAGCTCTGGATCGAAGATATGCTCTTTCGGGCGCAATCCCGACCTTCTTTTGTCATCCCGACCGTAGCGGAGGGATCCCTCACCATACCCTTGCCAAGGGATTCCTCCGCTACGTGCTGATTACAGCACTTCGGTCGGAATGACAAATTGGGGTAGTGAGCCCTCCCACCCCACCGTTGACTTTTGGAGTAGGGCAGGCTATCATGCCGGCTCGTAAATACTCCTATGGAACATATAGACCAGGATTCACAATCATCAGGCCATCTCAAGGCTCGATCTGAACAGCAAGATCCCCCTCAAAGTTCACGGGAAACAGTGGATTTGACCTACCAGATCCTCCCCGATGGATCCTACGAATTTCGAGGCTACCAGTTCTCGAAAGATGAAGTGCTGAATTTTTCCCGCGTCACATGATGGGTACTGATAAGGAACGTTTCCAAAAACTTCAGCAAGCTTATCTGACCCAGATGACGATCTTTGCCCTGCATATGCTGATCTATGAGTACCAGTGTGCCAATACGGCAGAATTCACGGGATCTGAGGGGAGGTCGGCGCTCGTGGTGACACAGAATGCTTCTTTCGTCCGCGTGTCCCCTTCCGCAGATGGACACTTCCTTCGTGAAGTCTACGAAAAAATCGCCCTCAGGGATCGTAAAACCTCCAGCAAAGCAGTGGAAGAAATGGTCTTTGACCCTTCCCCGCACCATTATTTCTTTAACAAAGTTGGTGATAGTCTTCAGATGAAATATACCTACACCCCAACCCTCATCCTCGCGACGAAATCCGGAAAGATCAGCTCTGCTGAGGAGCATTTTTCCGCTCGAACCTGCCAAGCGACCTGGCGAGATGAAGGCGAGCCGCTCATATAGGACGAGGAAAAGCTTCAAAATACGTCAATTTCAGGGTATATAATAGAGTCTGAGTTCTTCAAGCATTCTTCACTTTCCCCATGACCGTCCGTGTCGTCCATATCGCCCAAAGGCTCAGCAACAAGTATTTCCTGAAGAATGAGCGTAAAAATATCGTGCACAACGATCCCCTCGTCCTGCAATGGGGCAAGAGTAAGTGGGTGACCATTCTCAAGTACGGCGTGGTGGTTTTCTGGAACTTCAAAGAAACCGAAGAACGCGAATTTATCGATGACCTGAAGCAAAATCTCTCTGATACGCTGAAAGAACCCCTGAAGGATGAGATCTCTATCAAAGAAACACCCACCCAACAAGGCGTCGTGAAGGATGAGTACATTCACCTGAAAGTGATTTCCCCTGAAAATATCGCCCTGGTCTCCCTGATACTGGGACGTTCCTTGGCTCTGGAAAGGTTCGAACGAGAGGTGGAACAAGTGATCGATGATTTCGGCATCCTCATGAGGCACTTCGAAGAGAAAGGCTCTGCCAATCTCAGCGCGAAGGCGCTCTTGAAAAAGGTCGGATTCGCCATGAATATCCGAAATCTCGCCATAGGACAAATGGCCCTCCTGGATAAGCCAGACCTCACCTGGGAAGACAAAGAGCTCGAACAGCTCTACATCAAACTCCTGGAGGAATACGAACTCGAAGACCGCTACGAAATCCTCAAAGAGAAGCTCGATATGATCTTCCAGAATATCGAATTCATCGTCAACTACCTCGATACCAAACGTTCACTGGCACTCGAAATCACGATCGTCGTGCTCATCGTGATCGAGATTCTGCTCTTTTTTTACGAGCATTATTTGCTCTAGGAGCAGACGAACAATATTTCGGCATATAAAAAAGGGCCCTAGAATCGCTTCTGAAGCCCTTTTTCCTCCCACAAGACTTTTTTTGAACCGTTTCTGATGCCGATACAACTTGCATTGTTTCCAGTCATCTCTTTCAAAAGGACTGAACATTGATCGCTGGTCACCCAACGAACAAATCGGTCGATTCCCTTCGAGATTGGACACTGAACCCAAATCCAACCAGAAAGGAGCCACGATACGAATGTTTAGGGTGCATCCATACCGGATCTTATTCGAGCTCGCAAAAGCTTAGGAAGAAGCTGACCAAGAAAACCGAACCGAAACTGATGTCCGAAAACACCACAACGAAAACAATTGACTTAATCAGCTTGCTCCCAAGCTTGGCAGCTTGAGGAGTTTTTATTTTTGTTTTGTATCAAGGTGCAGTTCTTATTCCCAACGTTCGTATAATAATACCAATACTATTCACAAAAGTCAAGGTTTTATTTTCCAATTCACCTCCTCTTCGAGTCGCCCAGGAATGGTGAACCCCGCTGCTTTGACGTGTCCTCCCCCACCGTTTCTGGCTGCAATAGCGGAAACATCGACATCATCACGGATAGTACGGAGAGAACCCTTAATTTTCCTGACGCTATCCTCCTCAACTTCTGAGAGAATCTCGGCATAACGGATCTCCGGCACATACTTCAAGAACTCAATTGCCCCAGACAGATCATCCTTATTCGCTCCCAGTTCTTGCAAATCAGAGAGGGTTACCGCCGAAACAACGGTGTTTTCTGAGGTCTTCTTGGCACGGTTAAGAATCCGTCCCCAGAGCCTGAGTTGATGAACCGGCTTGGTATTGAAGAGGTGCTTCGAAATGGCCGTCACATCCGCCCCATAAGCCAATAATGCTGAACCAACCCGAAAAGTGTCCGGAGTGGTATTTTGGTGCATGAAGGAGCCCGTATCGGTGTAGAGACCAGTCAGGAGACAGGTGGCGATATCACGCGTGAAGATGGCTTTGAATTCTTTGAAGAGGTAGTACAAGACCTGAGTGGTCGAAGCACAGTCAGTCGGTACTAGATTGATCCCCGCGTACATCAAATTTGAAACATGATGATCGATATTGATATGACGGTCTTTTTGGGAAAAAATCTCCGGGTGAGATTTCTCGAAACCGCTCAACTTGGGATCGGCGGAATCGAAGCTGATGATCAGATCGTACTGTCGATCGTCGATATCGGTAACCAAAAGGTCCGCGCCCGGAAGGAAGGAGAGCCCTTCCGCCTCTTTATTGAAGCATCCCACATCCACCTCCTTGGCAAGACCCTTGAAGTACCAGTAGCAGGCCAAGGCTGAACCCAGGGTGTCTCCATCGGGGTTTTTGTGAGCCAGGAGCAGGATTTTCTTGGCAGCAATGATCTTCTGCCTGATCTGTTGGACGAGGATGGGGTCGAGAATGAACATTTTTTTGGCGAGATGAGCACAAGGGGTGAATTGTGAACCATTTTTTTTACCTATTCAACACCCCAGACTTGCGCATATGTCACGAATGTTATTTGATAACAATTTCCAAAGCCTAGGAATCAAGAGCGCAGGTGGGTTTTGACTGATTTTTATGCTATAATAAGCGGATTTGCCTATGATTTTTTATGGCACCACAAGAGTCAGAACTTCAGCAAATAATCCGCCAAAAACGTGATCTTGACGAACTCTATCCTTTTGGCGATCAGGCATGGAAAGCCAGTATTGCTCTGGGTAAAATGAGTAATAGAGAGATTTCTCCGCAAAGCCGATTAGAAGCAGGAAGTATTTGCTTCCGCATCATCCAATCCGCGATTCAAGGAAGAAATGAAACAAGTCGTCAAAGTGAGCATGCTCAGCAGCTCATTGGACATTTCGACCTTTTCCTACGAACCCTCGGCAGTGAGTTCCGAACTCACATTCAATCTCTTCGAGAATCCTATAGATCAAGAGGACACAGCAGTGCGGAACCACCTCTACACCTGCTCGAAAAATGGGAAGCTGCATTAATCCCCTATTCTCAAAACCCTGGCTCTGCCGAGCCTCGGTTGCCTCTCTCCTCCTTTCCAAACTTTGGACTGGATGTCATCCGACAAACCCTGCTGAGAATAATGGAGAAGAAAAAAGAGGTTAGAGAGCAGATTACTGGAATTGTTCGATCAGATTTTCTCACACCCCATGAAGACGATATGACCAAAAGAGCTGCTGAATCCATGATGGAGGATTTTCAACAGGGAATGAGTACCGAAGCTTTGCATTCATTGGGCAAGATCCTCTCTGAGGATGCTCTCCGCAAGGCTGTACTCTCAGATATCAACAAGGTTTATGAGCTTCAGTTTCCTGCATCAAAGAATCCCGTACCACCGAGCATTTTGCTGCAAGATGAAGAAGCAAAGGCCTCAACGCTACTCGGCCAACTCGGTGGCCAAATCGAAAAGCTCGAAAGCTTATTCAAGTCCAGCACCAAAAAACAGCCCAAAGAAGGGGGAGGATCCGAAAAGTCTTCGAAACATGAGAAAAGTGAAAAGTCAGAAGCTTATGAGCAGGAAAAAGAAATTGGCGAATCAGCCAAGCGGTATTTCGCCAGGTTTGAAGAAAAAATAAAAATCCCTACGCTGAACCTGACTTCGTTTTCTGCGAAGGAATTTGCGAAATGGATCGACAGAAGTGGAGAATATCACTGGAGAAATCGTGACGGTGAGGAATGCACCATGCCCAATCTGATTGCTGAATTCGAGCTAGAACGAGATGATTTCTTGCAAGAACTCCGGGCGAAGCACCCTCGGCTTTTGAAAAAATTTGCCTGGATAGAAAGATTTGATATCCATGATTTCCTGGAAAAACAATCACGCACCTTCGCAGGTCAGCCGGAAATCCTGAAGAATATCGTGCTTCGCGGGGCCCCGCGCATCAGACACACCACCAGAGGTGAAGGTGCCAAAGCCTGGTGGAACTCGAGCGAGACCGACGGTGATCATGCACGATTTTTCGAATACTATGGGGAAATCGGCCTAACCAAGAAGGCGAATGAGGACACCCTGACACATGAGTTGCTGCATCACTTCCCCCAAGGCGAATATTCGGAAGATCTCCCCACGTTGCTCGAAGGTATGACGGAATTTTTGAATCAGTGTCAGAATTTCACTGGTGCAAAAATGGAACTGGCTTACCCTCAACTCTGCGTATTCGCCGGACTGCTGTTTTTGATCGCTCCAGAACGCATGAAGGCGACCTATGGGAAGTCAGCCAATGAAAAAGTTGCAGAGGAACTCCTCAGAGAACTCGTGCAAAAAACCGGGATTTCTCTCACCGTGTTTAAAAAAGTATTAGAAGCTGAAATATCGGTGCAGGATTTCTTGGAGACACTCACGAAGACAGCCGGAGAAGGTTTTGATTTCAATGCCGCAATGCTCGACACAGTGGAAATCGATCCTCGGCAACAATTGATGTTGGCGGGTTTTTTGACCAGCTATGGTCTGCTCACTCCTGCCACAGCACAAACGATTCTCGAAAGATTTTCAGGAAGAGTAGTGGATATGACCGATCCAACCATCAAGAATCTCTTGTCACAATTTCTGAAGATTGTCAGAAATCCAGGCCTTGAGAAAAAAAAATATGCCCTCCTCAATGGACTCCGCTCAATCTTCGGGGAGTTGGAATTCCTGACGCCGTACATCAAGCTGGCGAGTCTCCCACTAGCACCACTCGTAGGACTCGTTGGAAAAATTCTCGGAAGCTCTGGGAGTGGGATGGGAAGCTTTCTGGGAAAGCACGGAAAAGAGAAAGGTGAAATCGGAATGGCGCCAGATGAACAAACGAAAGTTTTGAAGCAAGCCTTCAATCAACTGAAAGAACTGAAGAAAAAACTCATGATTCAAAAAAGACTCATCCTCCAAGAAATGAAAAATGAGCTCCGGGAAATCCAACTCCACCACTCCAGTCAGCTCGATGGAGTAAAAGTCACCGCGCATGATTCGCCAGCGCTGGCACGGTTCGATTACGCGCTCGCTTTGGCGAAGGTCCCAGATGCACCGACCGAGTACCTCGAGTCGGATAACCCGGATCGACAGAAAATTGAAGAGCTCGCTGATTCTGAACACTTCATCGATCGAGAAGCCTATAAAGGTAGTGGGGACTTCATCGGGTATAGCAAGGCTTCAGACTTCTTCACCGAGCGGCTCGTTTCCTTGAGAAAGCGATGGGCTGAAACTCGAATGATCATGCGAGAACGACAACAAAAATTTCGTGAACAAGAAGAAGTTCTGTCCGAACAACGCCTAAGCACTGCGGAATACCTGGAGGATGGATTCCGTGGCGAAGTCGAAGAGAGGGGCAACCATCTCTGGTGCCTCTATAAACGAGCTGGAAAATTTCAACTCAGTGATGCCGCCCATGGAGATTTGGATCTCTCGGACTGCTCAGAAATGGATGAAGCGAAATTCATCAAAAATGCGAATCAGCTTGGACTTGTTTTTTCGAAGGCCGGGAAATGCTTCTACAAAAACCTCCTCACTCCTCAGCTCGCCCTTCGGGAACTCCCAATCAACAGTGTTCATTTCATTACAGCGGATGAGGGCAGCGATTACTGCACTTTCTCGAAGAGTGGGGATCTTTTCCTTTTCAAAACTACGGATCCTACGAGTCCGTTCATTACTATCCCTCTAGAAATTCATAATGGCGCCACTCAATTTTCCTGCTTCATCAACGAACGTCATGCCATCATTGATGTTCTAAGAATGAATGATCATTTAAAGATTCACCATGATATAAAAACCGGTCTCTACGAAAGGATTGGTCAATATGTCGAGCAAAAAGATGGAACACTTTGGATTTTGGCAGAGGATCGCGTCACGAAATATCCAGCGAACGGAGAAAGCGAAAGAATAACCATTGATCTCCCAGAAGATGCCAAAAAAGATGGTCTCTTGGTCGCTGAAGACCAGGTGTATATCAAGTATCACCAGTATGATTTTGAAACCAGACCTGTGAGAGTTCCCCCTCTCAAGAAACAGTATTTGAAAAACATGAGGAATCAACAAACTCTCAGTGTTCCAGATAATGCAACCATTGATCAAGGATTCTTACGCTATAATAGTGTTGGTAAAAGTCACTTCATTGACCTCAGAGATCCTGACCATCAACCGGAAATTCTGAAAGAAGGAGTCAATAATCTCCAGCTCTTTCTCGTCAGCAAATTCTTGGTATTTCGAAAAAACAACAGCATCTACACCCAAGATCTCCGCGAGCCTGGGAAAGAACCGAAACTTCTCATGAGAGAAGGGAAAGCTGTTGTGTATGATCACCAACAATTAAACGACTACCTCCCTCATGTTCTTCGTTCCGATACGGGGACCTATCTGGGGGTTCTTGAAGAAAACACTCGACTGACCTATCACGATCTCAATCGTCCCGATTTGCCACCATACCGACCCCCTGAGGAGGTGAAGAGAGTCATGACGGTTTCAGACCTGAAAATCATTGAGGTTGAGGAAAGGAAATGGATCTATCAGGCTGCCAAAGAGAAACAAAAAAACGGTTTCCTCGCGGAGCTCACCATCGATGGGAGCGGCGAATTTTATCCTATTTCGGGAGATCTATTTCAAACCTCTCAAGGTCCAAGTTTCATTATTCTGCCTGGAGAGGCATATGGAGGATTGTGGTGCGTGCTCAATCTCAATCATCCGGAACAATTGCCGCTCTTTGGCTACGACCACATGGAGAGCCTTTGGTTGGAAAGCCTGCAGGGGGAGTTTCCCCGATTTGGAATCGATACCACCGGAAGACACTGGGCTTGCACCAAAGTGCAAGATAGGAATCTCCAAAACGAGAAACAAGTCCTCGAGCTCAATATCTTTACTCAACAGAAGCAGGAAAACCATCGCTTCGGAGACATCTGGCAACCTTTAAGTGCTGAACTGAAAGAAGTTGATGGCAAGATGGTTTTCTGCGCGTACGGTTTAGTTGGAGAAAATGGAGGTATCAAAAACATGGTCAAGGTCATCTCGGATACAAACCCCACCGACCGCGAATATGAAAAACAGGTGGAGCTGGAGTCCCATGCTGGGGACTATGAAGATATCATCAGTCGACACCTGGATCGCTTGAAAGCGTATCGTGTGGCAGAGTCCGTCCCGGGG
>CXWL01040124.1_pt1 | contig 16865 bp, 15 predicted proteins | sample 590931 | NCBI WGS metagenome assembly CXWL01 (sample SAMEA3498368, study PRJEB10139) | groundwater metagenome | biome: water well; material: biofilm material | place: Germany | collected 2015-04-27 | reverse complement strand
TTGTGACGGATTCGGATCGCCCGTCTCCTCCAAGATCCGGCGCGCGAGCGCTTCGCGGCCATCCTTATCGATCATGGCCTTGATTTCGCGGCGCTGCTCCTCGGTCAGATAGTTCGACGGCGACCCGGCGGGAGCGAGCTTTGGCCTGGCACCGAAATAACGTTCAAGGTCCTCCGTGATTGAGCTTGGCGGCGGGGGCGCAACCGCACGACGGCTCCTCAGGTCATCGGCCTCGCGTGCTGCGGCGACGGCGTTCGACATCGAGTCGCGCATCGCTTCGGCGGCCGCCTCGCGGATCGAACGGCCAAGCCAAGACGTCGTCCCTTGGTTGTCGCATCTCTTCGTCGCGCCGCGGCCGGCTTGCGCTTGACCGTCGTAGATTTCGAACACGGATTGGCGCAGGAAGCCGTAGATCGGCAAGTCGGACGAGTTGAAGATATGGCAGTGAATGTCGACGACGGGCCCAGGCAAATCGATCGCGGGTAGGGGTGCCGCGGGGGCCAACATCGGCTCCGCGAAACCGGGCGAGATGACGCTAAGCGATGCGAGCGCTGCCGCGCCGCCCAACAGTTGACGACGGTCAATCATGAATTCCCCCTTCGACGTATTTCGTTGGACTAACATTGCATAGCCGCCGCAGGTCCGGAACCGGCGGCGGACCGCTTGGTCTTGCTTTGTCGTAGCGTGGTCACATATCGAAACAGACTTGCATCCACTCGATTCTTGTACTGCGCTAGGAAGCGGCTCTCCCGTTCTACTGGCGCGTGTGGTCACGCGCGTTCCCAAAGGTGGGCAACGTGCGTCCTGCCTGCAAGCGCGCGTCTCGAGGAGTTCGACGATTTGAGGCAACATTGCAAATAAGACGTGCGACCCAGGTTTCAGCCTTATCGCGCGTATCGAAAGTGCGGCCGCCGAAGAGCTCCGTGTCTCGCAGTGAGGCGCGGCATGTAGCTTTTTGATGGGACAACTTCGCTTCGGCTGCTGCCCTCATCGCGCAATGGGCAGCGGCACGACTTCGAGCGCATAGTTGCCTTTAAGCTCTTGCTGCAGAACGCTTACGGCGGTGAAGGCCGTCGGGTAGTCGTGCTTGCCCATGTCCTGCAGATCTTTTCGAAGTCTATTGGGCGGTGTCGGCGTCACGATCGCGACGAGGTGGTCGATCCCGTAGGGACACGTAATCTTCGTATCCAGGGCAATTTCAGGGTCGTCGTAAAACTCTCCGACGCCGTCGCCTTCAATTGGGTAGAGATAGTCGATGCCGCCGTCGCTCGTTAGGTCGAAGACGGTCAAATACTTCAAGTTCGGGTCGGATGGGCGCGTCACGACAGGCACCATCGTATCGCCGCTTCGAAAGGCGCCACCCGTGGGTGCAGAGGAAAACCTGATTGAAATACGTTTGCTCGTCTTCATCGCCTCGAGTTCGGGCAGCATGCGCCACTTTTCCAGGACGCCGGACAAGACGCCGACATTGGCTATGTCCTCGGCCGCAACGGTGTTGACCCCGCGACGCTTTACGGTTTGGCCGTTCGTGCTCCAAACGAAGTCCGCTGTTTTCGCAGACGTTGCCTCCACCACGTAGGGTATCAGTGTCACCGGATCCGGCGTTGAGCCGTCCACCCAGACCTGGAGGTTTGCGGGTGAGGCAGATGGGCCGCCCGCTGCGAGGCCACCTGTCACCCGAACCGGTCCAGTTTGACCGCCGCGCGTAGCACTGGTGCCGACATGCAGGGCCGCCCAGACCGAAGGCTTCGGTTCTCCGACGTACTTGCGGAGGAAGTCGATATGCGTGATTGCGCTGACGCGGGTGAAGACACTTCTTATACCCGCGGTGTTGCACGCGGCGTTGGTGTAGCTCGTGATGCCGATCTGGGTATAGCTTTTGTCGGCGTTCAAACGCAGAAGCGGCCCGCCCGAGTCCCCGGTGCAGACGTCAACCTTGCCGGTGCCGGCAGCGCAGATTCTGGTGTTCTTGTGGTCGTCGACCGGGCCGTATGTATTGGTGAACTCTGCGGGCACTGTGCATTGGCGGGCAGGAACGACGGGGTCGCTGCCCCATTTCAGAAAGTTGGACATCGCAAACAGATTCTTGTTGCTGTAGCGGCCCCACCCGAGAACACGGCCACGATCCGTCGCCAACTGGGAATCCGAAAGGGCGGGTGCCGCAAACCCATCGACCCTCACAGGGGCCACGGTTGAGGCTGTCTTGAGTTGCAAAACGGCAATGTCGTTGGTGAGTTTCACAGGGTCGTAGTCCGGATGAACGAAAACGTTCTTCACGTCGTGTGACTCGACGATTTCGGCCACGCGCACCGAATTCAAGCGTACCGTAAACCGTTCAGGCTTCAGGGCGTTCCTTGAGTTGTCAGGCGTCACGCAATGCGCGGCAGTGAGGACGGCGGTGGGCGAAATCAACGTGCCGCCGCAATGCTCCGCGCCACGCACGTACGCTTGGAAGGGATAGTCGCCCGGTTCAGCCATAGCGCCCCCGATCACGCGCTCGCGCTCGCGCTTGTAGGGGCACGCACCCTGCGCGAATGCGGTCTGGCCTTGAGAAAGCGTCAACGAGAGAATGACAATGCCGCCTATGCGGCGAAAGTTTCGATTGGTCGTCATTGGTGTTCCCCCATGTTCCGTGCAGTGTGCTGACTCACTTTCAATTAGCAGACCCTTCGACATGTTTGCCGGTCCTTGCGTCGGCGTTGATCTGCATGGCCACGAGCAAGCAGGCAAGCGATTGGAACCAAATCTGCATATGCATGCACTCCCCGAGCCGAATGGTGGCACGCGCCCACTCAATTTCGGGTGCCGCCTTGAGGCTAGTTCCGCACGATGTCAAAGGTCTTCCTGCCGTCGCTCTCTGGCTGCTGGACGCTTTGTTCTCTATAGGGTGGCGTTGGTTCTTTATACGGGGGCACGATCTCGAACGGCTTCATCGCCGCGTCGTGGATCGTTGACCACTTCGCGAGATTGGGGTTGTTCTTGAAGGCGACCGCTGACATCGTCTTAATGATACCGTCCTCGATCAATTGGCGCGTGAACAGCCCGCTCGCGAGCTCGTCGCCGGTGCGATAGAAGGACCACTGTCCGCGCACAGATCCCGACATCAGAAGCTTACCTTTGTACCGCAGAAATAACCGGCGCCAAGCCGCCGCTGGGACGATGGGAAACGCCGCAGGCTTTGCACCTCTCAAAGGTCCAAGCGCCGGTATTTGGTTGCACGCGTCGGCGATGACGATGAGGAATTGCGGTTTCCGTTTGGAAAGTGCCTTGACGACCGCCGGCATCCCGGCCTCTTCGCCCGCAAAGTTTCCAGGACGTTTGCTGCAGTAAAAATCCGGAAACTTCGTCGGCGATGCAGAGCCATGCCCGGCATAGTAAAACAAGACCGTGTCCTTATCACCCACGTTCAGGCCGGCGACCGCCTTGTTGATGTTCGTGCAGTTGAAGTTGGTGCCGGCCACGACGTGAACATCCATGTCGATTTGGCCGGTGGTTTTGGCCTCGTCGAGGAGGGCCTGCATCATGTTCAAGTTGCCCTCAATGCCGTCGCCGATCAAGGTGTCGCGCGTATCAGCAACCAGAACCGCATGAACCTTTTGCGCCATCGCCACCGGCACAAGCGCGACGGAGAGGGTTGTAACCAGCAGCAGTAGAAGCCTGTTCATCCTTTTCTCCCCTCAATTTGCACGATAGCGACATCGAGCAGGACCCGCACGCCTTCCTCGGGTTCGGTGGGCGCGCGCCGACAAGACCGTGCACCAAGACTATGGCGATTAAAGTCGCGCAGAACGCGATGGAAATCGGGCGCATGCCCTTGGGCCTCGAAACGTTCGCGAATTCTAAGCTGCAGCGGACGCCAGTGCCGAGTCGGCGAGAACCGCGCGCGGCATTGAGAGGCGGGCCTGTGTGCTTTGTGCAACGGGTTTGCGCGATTGACGCGAATGCAAGGTAGATGCGCTCGCCCCAAAGGCGACGCCCGGTCTTGCGATGCGCTGCCTTGAGACCCAGTCTATTGAGTGAGACAAAGGGGAAGACCCATGAGACTCACGCGCAGGGCAATGACCGGTGGTCTCATCGGCGCTACGGCATTCAGAGGATGGCCGAGCTTTGCGGCCGGCGACGGGATCGAACGATTTGCGCTCTTGATCGGAAACGAGAAATACGAAGCTGCGGTGGGGCCACTGAAGAACCCGCTGAACGATGTCAGACTGGTGCGCGAAGCGCTGCTATCGGTGGGCTTTTCCGACGATCGCATCGTCGTGGCACCCAATCTCAAACGCGCCGAGATGCTGGCCGCAGTGCGGGCGCATGCGCAACGCGTGTTTGCGGCAGGTGAGGCCGGGTTCGGCTTCTTCTACTATTGCGGTCACGGCGCGGCGAACAAAGAAGAGGGCGGGAAGAACTTTCTCATCCCCGTCGATGTGAGCGACGCGCGGTCGGACGCGCTGTGGGACGACGCGGTAGAGCTGGAAAAAATCTTTGCCGTACTCACGAAGGAGACGAAGGCCGCTCAAGTCATCGCATTGGACAGCTGTCGATCTCAACTGAACTTGCCGAATAAGGCGCTGGGCGACCGGGGAATGACCCGCACTGGCGGAGCACCGCCGCGCAACAGCTACATCTCGTATGCTTGTTGGGAGGGTACGACAGCATCAGATGGCCTCGACGGCGCCAAGAACGGACCTTATGCGCTCGCTCTGGCCGATCAGCTACATCGGAAAGATGGATTGGTTGACAACGTGTTCTTTCAAGTTCAGTGGCAAGTCGATGCGGCGACCAAAGGAAAGCAGTTCCCACAAAACATCCCCCTTCTAAACCCAAAATCACACGCGACGAGGTACTTCAAAGAGTGGAATGGCGCTACGTTGCCTAAGGAGCGTCAGGTGGCGTCTCACGCATTGGTGATCGCGAATGCGACCTATGCGAACGCACAGAATCTGAATCTGCCTTCCGCGCGTGAAGACGCAGAAACGGTGGCGCGGGCGCTCCAGGACAGTGGCTACGAAACGACGCGCGCATTCGACGTGAAACGCAGCGATTTCAAGGCGGCTCTCGCGAATTTTGCGGCGAAGCTTGACCGCGCGAAAGACGATGCGGTCGGAGTCCTCTATTTCGACGGCTATGGCGCCGGAAGTAACGGGCACAATTTCTTGATACCCGCCGACATGGCGCCTGAAGACATGGAACAAATCAGTCGCGACGGAATCTCGGTCGGCGACATCATCAGCGTGCTTCGCTCGCGCGGCCGGGCGAGCCTGTTTCTTCTCGACGGCGGGCGGCGCATTGGCAACCTGGTCGACGCCAAGCGCGGCGAGCAGTTCTTGGTCCCGGTCGAGCGCGACCCCAGCAACTTCATCCTCTCGTTCACTTGCCAGCCTGGAACCTTTGTCAAAAACCAGCGTGGCCCGTCGGCATTCGCGCGCGCATTCGCGAAAGAGATCGGCCGGTCGAAGCGGCGTAGTGTCCAGACAATCCTGACAGCCGTGTCGAAAACCGTCGAACAAGAGGCAGGTGGGCAAAAGCCGTGGTTCCAAGATGCAACCGGCGTGCCGATTTACTTCCAAAACGCGTTCCTATCGCTTCCGTAGTGACGCAGGGCACACGCTTGATGTTGACGCGCAGGACGGTGACGGGTGGATTGGCCGGCGCTGCAGTTGCTGCGCCGCTGTCGGCCGTTTGGGGAGCAACTGCGCTGGAGAAGCGCGTGGCGCTCGTCATCGGGAACAGCAACTATCTCGATGCGCCGCTGCCCAACACCAAGAGCGATGCGAGCGCAATTGGGATGCTGTTGCAGCAACCGCGGCACGGATTTGAAGTCGCGGGCGGGCAGGCGCAGTTCGACCTATCGTTTGCCGCGATGCGCACAACGTTGCTCGCATTTGCGCAGACCGCCGCGGACACCGACATCGCGCTCATCTATTTCGCTGGGCATGGGGTGTCATTCGGCGACCTCACCGCGCAGGGCAGCGGGCGAGCGGAGACATATCTGATTCCGACCGACACGGTCGTACAGTCGCGCAAGGATTTGGAACAGCGCGCAATTTCTCTTACGAATTTGCTTACCGCCACGAGGGCGGCGCGCCAAGCACGGGTGATCGTGCTCGACTCCTGCCGCAACGAAGACTTCAATCTCCAGCTACTGGCGGCGGCCGACCAAAGCCTGATCGTGCGCGGGCTCGCGCGACCTTTGCCGTCGCCGGTCGGCACACTCATCGCCTATGCCGCAACAGAAGGGCAGTCGGCGTTCGATGGGGAGAGCGGACGGCACAGCCCTTACACGAATGCCTTGCTGCAGGAAATTCCAGTCGCCGGCCGTGGCATCCGCGCTGCATTCGCGGCCGTGAGCAAGCGTGTGTACAGCGACACCGGCCGCAAGCAGATTCCGACCTATAGCGAGACCTTCGACATCGGCGACGTTTCGTTCGTGCGCGGCTCGCCAGGCGATCAGAACGTCAAAATCACTGGCGGGCCGGGGGTGCCCTACATTATTTTTTGGGAATTCGACGTTGCGAATTTGACGCCGGAGGCGTCCACCGTTCTTGAGCAGGCGGCATCGACTTATTTGCGCGGGGGATTCAGATTCGTGCAAATCGTGGGCCACACAGACACGATCGGGTCACCCAGCTACGCCCAAGCAATTTCTGAACGGCGCGCTTTTGTCGCCAAGGATTATCTGATCGCTCGCGGCGTTCCGCCAGCCATGATCTCGGCCAGAGGGGCGGGCCAAGCGGAGTTATTGGTCCAGACGGAAGACGGGGTCAGCGAACCGCAAAACCGCCGCACGACGATCGACTTGATCACATAGGCACAGGTCGCCGGGCTTCCCCCTCTTCAGGTAGGCAAAGCCGCGATTGCCGTAGGCCTTCGCAAACCGTGGGTCCAGCGCGACGGCCCGATCGAAGTCTTTCACCGCGTTGTCGTATTGCGCGAGCGCGGAATATGCGATGCCGCGGTTGTTAAAGGCCGGCGCATTTTGGGTCGAGTTCGATCGCCCTCGTCAGGTCCTTGATTGCCTTGAAGTACTCCCGTTGAAAATAGCGGGAGAGCCCGCGCGTCCCTTACGCCTTGCCATAGGTTGGATTGAGTCTGATGGCTTCGTTCAGGTCGTTGACTGCGAGTTCTTACTTTTCCAAGCCGTTGTAGGCTAAACCGCGATTCGCGTGGGCCTTCGCGTATCCGGGTTTGAGATTGATTGCAGCCGTGAAGCTTTCAACGGCGTCGTCAAACTGGTTGGCCCTGAGTTGCGCCACGCCGAGGCGAAAATATGCCGCCGCGAGGCGGTCACCTGTAAAACTGTTCGCTCGAACGACTCGTTTGCAGGCGTCGATCTGCGTGGCGGCAGTGTGGCTCTGGACGTCACCGCTGAGACAAACTGCCCAGTCTTGCGTGAAATCGGCGCGAGCGACGGAGTTAAGTGTCAGTTGGATGAAGGCGACTCCTACTATCGTCACGAATCTTCGAAGCGCGGAAACTTTTGATGTCATAACTACCTCTCACGTTCACCGTCACCGCCACAAGATCGGCGCGTCCTTCACCGCGCTCTCTCGGCGCCAGGGAACAAAGACGACGGCAGCTAAGTCAGTTCCGCGAAATGCCGTTGCCGTTCGCGTATGGTTGCCGTGCGATATTGGAATGGCGTGCATCCTGTCAGCGCCGGATCCATCGTCAACTCAATCGGTGCAACACTGAGACGGAATCTGAATCAACCGTCAGGAGGTTTCGCAAAGAAAAGTTCGCTCGCTTACGCGTGAGGAGCTTCCTTGGCTTTGAGGGCTGATGCGGCGGAAACACCAATCCATTCGCGCAAATGCGCCTGCGCCCAGACGCACGCCTCGACTTGCCCTTCGCCGCGGTGAACACTCCCGGCGGCTGTGGGCTCGATGTCTCTCGGAGTGAACATATGACACGGTATGCGTTTTCGCATCGGCGGTTTTGGTGGGGCTTGTAGGATGGGCACCAGCCTTCGCGAAGCCGCCTCAGCGCGAGCAGGTGACGCCGGCTGCAAACGCGGTTGGGACGGAACTCCTCGTCGCTGTGCACGCGGCGACGCCGAATGCGACGATTGCAGTGTCGCCGGCGAGTGTGGGGCAAACTTTGGCCATGCTGGCGGCCGGTTCCGCCAGCGCACGTCGAGTTTTCGCGTTTGCTGCCGCGTGAGAACGCGTTCATCGCAGTGGGCGCGCTCGGTTTCCGCGGCCGGTGGGAGGAACCGTTCGACCCGAAGGCGACGCGGCAACCGTTCGTGCGCGCCGATGGGACGCGCATTTCCGTGCCGATGATGCACAAGGCGGACACGTTCGATTATGCGGAAGATGCGCAAGCGCAAACCATCGCGGTGCCATTCGTGGGCGCGCGGGTGGAACTACGCCTCGTGTTGCCGCAGCAGGGGCAGGCTTTGCCTGCGGATAAGCGCAAGGCAGCGGCGTGGTTGAACGCGGCGCGCGACCAGGTTCTTGAGAGCAGGCCGGGTGCCTTGCGATGCCGGGGCTAAAGCTCGACGAGTGGGGTGGCGATTTGGTGGAGCCGTTGCGCGCGGCGGGGCTTGGGACAGCTCTGGGGTCCGCTGGCGACTACCGGGCGTTGACGCGCGCGCGGGCGAGCGTCGGTGAGGTCGTGCACCGCGTCGTCTTCGAGGCGGATGAAGAAGGCGCGGTCGGTGCCGCGGCGACGGCTGCAGTCGGCACGGCCGTTTTTTATGTTCGTGTGCGACCGGCAAACGGGCGCAATGTTGTTCAAGCGTGCGTCGCGGATCCTGGGCGTACGTAGACGTGCCAGTGGATCTGTTGCAGGACGCCGAACATCTCGCGAGGGCGAGCGCAACGATCGCGGGCTTGCCGGGGGCCGACGCAGGGCTGAACCCGCTCTGGGGGCACGCAAGCGAATCAAGTTATAGGGGTCCAGTCACCTGCCGTTCATCTCCAATTGCACAAGATCAGATCAAGCGGGGACATAATGTTGCGGAGGTTGCATGTCCCCAAGACTCCTCGGCCTGGTTGTGAGCATCACTTTTGTGCCGGCGGCCATGGCCGCTGACATAGAGTGGTCTGGTTCGTACATCGGGCTCTTCGCCGGTTATGCCGATGCGAACGATGCGTGGGGATCGGACCCGGGTATGCCCGCGTTGTCACCGGAGGGTGCGATGTTCGGTGGCTTGGCCGGTTACACCCACAACATCGATGGGTTGGTCTTCGGCGTGGAGGCCGATCTCGTGTTTCCCGATTTCTCGGACACCGGCGCCTGTTCCGCATCGGCGTTCGACTGCGAAATCGATGTTCAAGTCTTGTCGTCGTTGCGCGGCCGTGGCGGTGTCGCGATCGGACCCGTGCAAGTGTACGGAACCGCAGGTCTCGCGATGGGCTTTACCCAAGCTGACTCGACGGCGGGCACCGGCGACAGCAAGGTGCTTGCAGGATGGACGGCGGGCGCCGGCATCGAATGGCAAAGTAGTGGGGGCCTGCGGTTGGGTCTCGAGCACCGCCATAGCGATTACGGCGAAAGCGACGTTACGTTTGGCAGCACGGACCAAGGCGAAATCAATCTTGAGACGGACGATGTGCGGCTCCGTTTATCGATCCCATTGAACTAACGTCACGCAATTCTTTTTCACCGGAATCGTTTGGGGCACGGCGAAGTCGCATTTCGAGATGGCCGCAGCGTCGCCGGCAAGGTGGAGACGGCAGGTCGTCTACAAGGACTGGACACCCTTGTGGCACCCAACCAGAAGATAAGTGGCTACGAACCGCGAGTTTTGATGCCTCAGCCTCTGTGTGCGAATGAGGTGCGCTTCAGTCGCACGCCGCCGAGGTTGGATTTCATGCTGTGAAGAGTGCACTGGTCTCTTTCATCATCTGGTTTCTGCAAGCAAAAGAGAAACCCTTGCTGTGCGCCGAAGAAAACAACGGAGCCCGCGAGCTCGCGCACCTGGGCTGCACTCACCTTGCCCCTCCAGTGTTTGCATTGGGCAACGATTCGCCCGGCCGCCTCACCGCAGGCCAACACATCGGCACCGTAGTCGTTCTTCTCGCGCGTTAAGGTGACCTCTCGCGTTCGCACCCGAGCTAAACCCACAGAAACCTATTCGATCAGGTCAATCGTTGCGTTGCGGTTCTGCGGCTCGCGCACCCCGTCTCCGGTTTGTATGAACGGATCAGTTTCGCCAATCCCTTCGGTGATAATTTGTTGCTCTAGAACTCCTTTGCTGACCAAATTGGACTTTACCGCTTCTGCATATCCTCGAGACACCTGCAACGAATATGCGGCGCTATTATATGTATCAGTGCGGCCCCTCACCTTTATGAACTTGTATCTTCCTGCTCTAAACGCGGATACAACATCAGTGAGTACATCATTCGCCTCCGCCGTGAGATTGATTGAAGCATAAGTGAAGAACACTATGAAACTCTGGATACGGTTCTGTAAGGGTTTCGATTGCAGCACCAATGAAAAGTCACCAGTATCAAACTTCTCGGTAAACGTCGGCGTCTGCGCACCCTTCGTCATGAGGTACACCTTATTCTGAACTGCCGCCAAAGTTGCCCGAACCCCCCTCTGTGGTATCGGCAATTCCTGAAGCAACGCGGAAGTGTACGGGCTGTGACCACCAACACCATCGGACGCCACTTCACCTTCCGAAGCAGCGTACGCGACAAGTCTGCCAGACGGGATACTAAGCGGTCGAGCCATGCCGCGAATTTTTCCATCGTTCGTACTGGCCTGAAGAAGTTGAAGCCGAAAGGCGTTATCACGACAAGAATCCAATATGATAACGCTGGCGTGTCGAGCACCCGAGGTGGCGGCCAAAAAGTCGGACAAGGTGACCGTTTCTGACGGCAGTGAGGTTGCGAATTCTAGCTTTGCATTGACCGGGACTAAATAGGTCTCGGCCCGCTGCGAACTCACGTAGTCGGTTCCGAAAGAGAAGCCGTGCCCAGCGTAGTAGATCAGCGCGATATCGGCCTTTGCGGCCTCCGACGCGAACGCAAGCAGCTCGCTTCGCATTTCTTTTGTTTTCAAGTCTAGCAGTGCGCTGCCGCCATGTAGTGTAAATCCATACGTCGGTTGCTGGAGCATGTAAGCGATGCTTTTCGCATCGTTACCCGGATTGACCAGTGGCTGCTGGTGCTCATATGCAGAGTTGCCGATGACCAAGGCTACCCGAGGTTCTGCCTGACTTGGTGTAATTGCGATGAACAGCGCACACCATGAAATAACCGAAGTCCTCAGACCAATCCAGATAGCGCGAAGGGTCGGTGTCTTATCAACTGACAGCATAGACATCATCTCATTCTGTTGCGTCAACTGCGTGCATTTCCGCAAATTGCCAGGCAAGCACCCATCGATGTAACACGCTAGGAAAACTCTTTTCAACTGGCGGCCAGTTTCGCCAGCCTCGAGCGGCCAAGGCGACGGCCGCGAATTCTGTTCCTTGCCGACCGCAACAAGGCTTACACACGCGCAAGCGAAATCAACGAGTTAGGGACACGCGGCTGTTGCTCTGAACGCATACGGAAATCTAATGATTTCCAATGGACTCAGCTTGCCGATCGCAGACTCTCGATCGCCAGTCGGTTTAGATCCGCGGCGCCGTCAAGCATTTGTGGCAGCGCCGCGATGAAGGCTGGCGCAAAGCTGCCCCCGAACACGGAAACCGCGAGTGATCTGAGCTGCCCCGGTTTGACGTTCATACCGACAAGACGCTTGGTCAGCCAGTCATTCACTGCCTTCTGTTTCTCTTCCTCAGCTGCCCAACGTTTGTTCACAGACTTACGGAAATCCGAATAGGCGCCATAGAGGAATATCAGCAACGCCGATTGAAACACGAGATCAATGTAAAAGAGATGCCGTTCCCTTTGCTCCAATGAAAACGGGAACTGAAAAACCTGATACGCCAGAAACAGCACATAAGAAAACAAGATCCTGCCAGCCATCACTATGTGGTCATCCTTGATCCCGCCCGCCCGATACGCAGGCAGTGGATCACGACGCATCGCATAGCTATAGAATGCCTTTGCATCTGACCATTTTCTTGGAAGCGCAATCGCCGCAAATGCCACCGCCCCGAGGATGAATCTATTCGCGTACCATAGGCGTGTCGTCAAAGAGACAACTATCGTTAGGACCTTGTTTGGAACGGCCGTGGACAGGCGTGGTGGCCGATACTGTAATATGTCGACGCTGATGAATAGACCTTGGGTTGATGAGTCATCGGGGGCGAAATTCTCGTGCACACTCTCAGCGGCATACGATGAAACTTGTGTGAGCGGGGTGCCAGCTCCCTCTATCAACCACGTGATAAATGAGATTACGTCCAACCGGCCCATGGTTATCGGTACGACAACACACGCAATGCTCTTGGTGGGCGTAGTTCACGCGCCGGCAGCAAATGGCAGACGGTTGCTGCACGGCAAAGTATTTGATCCGGGGACAGGAAGCCTTCGATGGGTGGTCGGAGGACCTTATGGAGAGTTCCTTGCGGGTCGGGCTGGAGGGCAACTACTTTACATTGCATCAGCTCGGGTCACGTAGCCAGGAAGGCGCGATGGGTAAGGTCCGCTGTCCTGCAGCAAGATGAACACGGTTCGCGCTGGACCGCTGCGGTGATCGGGCATCGGACCGGACAGAGGCGCGCGGGCGGCCCGCGGATCGTTGAACAGTCCGACGTATCTTCGCGGCATCGTAAAGCGGAGCGCGCCCTGTTGCCGTGTCCTCGGTCGACGGCAAGGACATCGGCGAACGAGGTTGGCTGGTTACGCGTGCGACTGCCCACGGTTCTCAACGGGTCGCTATGCGGCGGCTGAGCGGGCGGCCCAAGCCAAACGAGACTTGAGCGCGATCTATGCGCTTCTCGTTTGCTGCACCGCTCGATAGCGCGACGCGTTCAATGTTGCCCATCTGCGTTCAACCGGTCTGCGTGGCGTCGATCGCCTGGACAATTCTGGGCCAAACACTGTTGCCCTCGACGTCGCCCTTGGCCACATCGCGTCAGCGCGCCGAGCGGCGTGGAGCTTCGCTTCTTTCACCGTGGTGCTCCATCAAGACCGCGGCTGAGCGGAAGATGTCGAGGTCGGTCGGCATTGTCGAACGCTTCCCTGCCGCATCTCGAGGTTGTCGGAATCGGTAGCAGTTTCGCCGCGTGAGCGTAAGTTTGGCGATGCTTCGCGGGTCTCGCAAGTTGTGGCAACCTTCCCGCCGATGGGGATCGACGACACTGAACTAGTGAAGGCGGCGGCGCGATCGCAGCGACGGTTGCTGGTCGCTGTTCTCGCGGTGTCATTGCTCGGCGTCGCCGTATCAATGTTGCCTTGGCTCGGCGTCGGCTACTGCGTCATCGTCGGCAGCACGGCCTGTCCGGCTATGCTGTCACCGCAGATCGCCCAGGGGCCACGCGATGCATCGTCTGAGCGAGATGCGCAGACGACGGAGCGCGCACCGGGCGTCACGGGACAAGGCGAGGCCAATGCGCCGGTGATGGTTTCGACAGAGGGGAACCTGCCCACTGCCAATCCGAAGTACGTCGCGCTGGTCATCGGTAACTCAACCTATGCGCGGCCGAACTCGCCGTTGAAGAACCCGAAGAACGATGCTGTCGCGATCGCGGAGACTTTGAAGAAGCTGAACTATACGCTGATCGGCGGCGGGGCGCAGCACGACCTAGGGTATGACGCGATGCGTCGCGCGGTGATCGCGTTCAAGACAGCGGCAGCCCAGGCGGAGGTTGGGCTCATCTACTATGCCGGGCACGGCATCCAGATCGACGACAAGGAACCGATCTATCTGATCCCGATCGACGCGAAGCTGCTGAAGAAAGAGGAACTCGAGATTGAAGGCGTGCCACTCTCGTTTGTGACGGCGGCGCTGCCGAACCGCGTGCTCACGGGCGGCGTCGAGCAGGTGGGCGTCGTGATCCTGGATGCGTGCCGCACGTCGAACTATCCGTTGGATGGGGTAACCCGTGGCACTGGGCAACGCGGCCTTAAGGCCGTGAAAGCGCCCAAGCGATCGTTCATCGCGTTCTCAGCAACGGCGGGCGAACCCGCATCCGACGGGAACGACGCGGCAACGAACAGCCCTTATGCCCAATCGCTGCTGAAGCACTTGAACGATCGCGACGATCCGGACTTCAAGGCTTTGTTCGACCGCGTCGACCGCGACTTCGAGGAGAACGGCGAGCAGCAGACGCCGGTCAAGGATGACAAGCTCGCGACGAGGCGGATTCCTGTCGCAACCGCCGAGCGCCCGCCCCCGGTCTGGACGAAGAAACGCGATTGCGACGTGTGCCCGGAAGTCGTCGTGCTGCCGAAGGGCACGTTCCTCATGGGTGCGCTGGAGGCCGAAGCAGGCAGCGAAGACAACGAATGACGGCAACACCAGGTGACGGTCGAGAGCTTCGCGATCGGCACGCACGAGGTGACGTTCCGAGAATGGGACGCCTGCGTCACCGACGGCGGATGTACATACAGGATTGACGACCGTAGCTGGGGCCGTGACGATCGTCCGGTGATCTCAGTCAATTGGGACGACGCGCAGCAATATTCGAGGTGGCTGTCGGCGCGCACATACAACAACTACCGCCTTCCGACGGAAGCTGAGTGGGAGTACGCCGCACGCGCCGGAACAACCACGCCGTATCCGTGGGGCGTGAAAGCGAGCCACGAATACGCGAACTATGGCAAGGACGATTGTTGCGAGGGTCTCGCGCAAGGACGCGACAAGTGGGCGGACGAAACCGCACCGGTCGGTCAATTTCCGCCGAACAAGTTCGGTCTCTACGACATGCACGGTAACATTGACGAGTGGGTCGCAGATTGCTGGAATGACAACTACAAAGGAGCACCTGCTGATGGTCGCGCTTGGACGGCGGGCGACTGCTCGATCGCTCGGGTCCTCCGCGGCGGTTCCTGGCTCGACACTCCGGAGCACCTTCGCTCGGCGCGTCGCTACGGGGGCAGCTCCACGGCCCGGTTCTACGGTAATGGCTTCCGCGTAGCGAGGACCCTATAGCCATGGCGGGCGACAACGACAAAGACAATGCAGACGCCGCCCGAACGCGATTGGTGCTGCTCGCTGTCTTCCTCGCCACTGTGTTGCTGTCGCTGCCCTGGCTAGGCGTCGGCTACTGCGTCTTAGTAGGCGGATCGGCATGCCCGACAATTCTGACATCGCAGCAAATGACGCCGTCGCCCGCCGACCGGTCGAGCCATCAAGCAGACAGCGCGAAGTCACTGCCGACAGTAGCTGACCAGCGGGAAGTCATCCCGGTCACCGCCACCGGAGCCGCATCGACGACAAGTTCAGACTACATCGCGCTCCTCATCGGCAATTCAGGCTACACGCCGCCGAACGATCTAAACAATCCGCGCAACGACGCGGCGGACATGGCGGTCGCGCTACAGAGCCTTGGCTATGGCCTTGTGGGTGGCAAGGTGCATTTCGACGTCGCCACGAAGCGCGACATGCTGGCGTTGCTCGATCAGTTCACGGTCGATGCTGACCGCGCGACGGTGGCGCTCATTTATTACGCGGGCCACGGCGTGCAGTATCAGGGTGAAAACTATCTGATCCCGACCCAAGCGACGCTCAAGGCGGCACGCCAACTGCAGCTTGCAGACCGTCTCGATGCGCGAGATCAACGCGGCGCTGCCCGCGCAGAAAATCTCGATCGTGATCTTCGATGCCTGCCGCAGCCCGCCGACCTTCCCGCTCGAAGACGACAATGGCAAGGCGCGCGGCGGCGGTGCCCGCGGCTTAGCGCCCGTACGCGCGCCGAACCGAGCCTATTTCGCGTTCTCGTCCAGCTCCGGCGAACCGGCGAAAGACGGTGCGGGACGCAACAGCCCTTATGCCGCGCGCCTGCTGCAGCGCATGGCCGACCCCGGCATCGTCGTCGAGACCCTATTCAAGAGCGTGCAGGATGACTTCCGCAAGTCGAACGAAACCCAACGTCCCGACAACAGCGATCAGCTCGGCGTCGTCGAGGTACCCTTCGCGCCCGCGCTGCCGCCGCCGCCGCCGGGCGGCGAGTTCCGCGACTGCTCCGAGTGCCCGTTGATGGTCGTGGTGCCGAAGGGGAACTTCCTGATGGGTGCACCGAAGGGCGAACACGGGTCTCGCGAGGACGAACGTCCTCAGCATGAGGTGACGATTCCGTCGGACTTCGCCGTGGGTAAGTTCGAAGTGACGTTTGCCGAGTACGACGATTGTGTTACCGCGCGCGGCTGCGTAGAGCGCCCGGAAGATTCGGGCCATGGTCGCGGCACGAGACCGGTGATCAACGTGAACTGGTCCGATGCGCAGAGCTATATCCGATGGTTGAACAAGAAGCTCGGGCGCAATCGCGGCAAGTACCGCTTGCTCAGCGAATCCGAGTGGGAGTATGCGGCGCGCGCGGGCTCGGCGACGGCCTATCCTTGGGGCGACAAGGCTAGCCACGAGTACGCGAACTACGGCGTGGACTGGGGCTTTGTCGGCTTCGCGCAGGGACGCGACAAGTGGGGAGACGAGACGGCACCAGTCGGTCAGTTCCCACCGAACAAGTTCGGCCTCTTCGACATGAACGGCAATGTTTGGGAATGGGTCGAGGATTGCTGGAACGACAGCTACAAGGGCGCGCCGTCTGACGGTCGTGCTTGGACGACAGGGGGCTGCTCGTGGCGGGTGTTCCGCGGCGGCTCCTGGGTCTACCCTCCGCAGGAGCTCCGCTCGGCGTGCCGCAGCATGAACTTCTCCACCCACCGCGACCTCACCAGCGGCTTCCGCGTTGCGAGGAGCTTTTAGCCGATGGCGGCCAACGACGATAAACACGATGCGGACGCCGCTCGAACGCGGCTGGTGCTGCTTGCTGTTTCCCTCGCCACTGTATTGCTCTC
>CXWL01113948.1_pt1 | contig 16867 bp, 14 predicted proteins | sample 590931 | NCBI WGS metagenome assembly CXWL01 (sample SAMEA3498368, study PRJEB10139) | groundwater metagenome | biome: water well; material: biofilm material | place: Germany | collected 2015-04-27 | reverse complement strand
TTCGGCGGCCACAAGGGCGCCGTGCTGGCGTTCGACATGGACGGCAAGGCGATGTGGAAGTACCAGGCCTCGTCCGAGGTGCTGTCCTCGCCAGTGGTAGGGCAGGGCATCGTCGTGGTGCGCTCGGTCGACAACCGCATCGTCGGCCTGGATGCCAGGACCGGCGAACAGAAATGGACAGTCCAGCGTATCTCGCCGCCGCTCACCCTGCGCAATGCGCCGGGCATGATCGTGGTGAACAAGGACGTCATCATCGCCCAGCCGGGCGGCAAACTGATTTCGCTGCTGCTGGCGACCGGCGCACCGCGCTGGGAAGTGGCGGTCGGCGAGGCGCGCGGTGCCACCGAACTGGAACGCGTGACGGACATCGGCGGCACGCCGGTGCTGTTCGAAGGCCAGGTCTGCGCCGCTGCCTACCAGGGCCGCGTCGGCTGCTTCGACGTGGCCACCGGCGTGGCGCGCTGGAACAAGGACCTGTCGTCGGAAGTCGGCGTTTCGGTCGACCAGCGCTTCGTGTTCGCCGTTGACGACAAGGGCGCGGTAGCGGCCTTCGACCGCGACAGCGGCGCCAGCGTCTGGAAAAACGACAAGCTCGGCTATCGCCGCGTCTCGACGCCGGTCTCGTACGGCCGCGCCGTGGCGGTAGGCGACTACCAGGGTTACATCCACTTCCTGTCGCGGGAAGATGGCAGCTTTTTAGCACGTGCCGCAACTGACGGAAGCCCGGTAATCTCGGTTCCGCAGGTCGCAGGCTCGAATCTGATTTTTCAAACACAATCTGGGACCGTGACCGCAATCGCGGTCGAATAAAATGAAGCCGGTAATAGCACTAGTTGGTCGACCCAACGTCGGGAAATCGACCTTATTCAATCGCCTCACCCGCTCGCGCGATGCGCTGGTGGCGGACCTGCCAGGCCTGACGCGCGATCGCCACTACGGCGAAGGCCGCGTCGGCGAGCGTCCGTTCCTGGTCATCGACACCGGCGGTTTCGAGCCCGTGGCCAAGGAAGGCATCGTCCATCAGATGGCGCTGCAGACCAAGCAGGCCGTGGCCGAAGCCGACGTCGTGGTGTTCATCGTCGACGGCCGCCAGGGCCTGACCCCGCACGACAAGACCATCGTCGACTTCCTGCGCAAGTCTGGCCGCAAGGTCATGCTGGTGGTGAACAAGGCCGAAGGCATGAAGTACACCTCGGTCGTGGCTGAGTTCTACGAACTTGGCATGGGCGATCCGTACGTGATCTCGGCGGCCCACGGCGACGGCGTGACCGACCTGGTCGAGGAATGCCTCGACGCGGCGTTCGCGCAGCGTCCGGCCGACCAGGAAGAACTGGCGCCGGCAGAACGCGGCATCAAGATCGCCATCGTTGGCCGCCCGAACGTCGGCAAGTCGACCCTGGTGAACACCCTGATCGGCGAGCAGCGCGTGATCGCCTTCGACATGCCGGGCACCACCCGCGATTCGATCGAGGTTCCGTTCGAGCGCGAGGGCAAGCACTACACGCTGATCGACACGGCCGGTATCCGCCGCCGCGGCAAGGTGTTCGAGGCGATCGAGAAGTTCTCGGTCGTGAAGACGCTGCAGTCGGTGTCGGAAGCGAACGTGGTCATCCTGCTGCTCGATGCGCAGCAGGACATCTCGGAGCAGGACGCCCACATCGCCGGCTTCATCCTCGAATCGGGCCGCGCACTGGTGGTTGCCGTGAACAAGTGGGATGGCCTCGAATCGAGCGACCGCGACGAGATCAAGATCGACCTCGATCGCAAGCTGGACTTCCTGTCGTTCGCCAAGATGCACTTCATCTCGGCGCTCAAGGCCACCGGCATCGGCCCGCTGATGAAGTCCGTCGACGCCGCCTACGCCGCCGCCACCGCCGACCTGTCGACGCCGCGCCTGACGCGTGCGCTGATCGAAGCGGTCGAGAAGCAGGAGCCGAAGCGCAAAGGCTCGACCCGTCCGAAGATGCGCTATGCGCACCAGGGCGGCCAGAACCCGCCGATCATCGTCATCCACGGTAACGCGCTGGAAGCGATCAGCGAGCCGTACAAGCGCTACCTGGAAAAGCATTTCCGCGACACATTCAACCTGGTGGGTACCCCGCTGCGTATTGAATTGCGAACCGGAAAGAACCCTTTTGCCCGAACGCAGAAATAACGCCGGTCGTCCGACACGATCTGGCAAAACCGTTTACAGTAGCTTGGAGACATCATTCGCCTTTTTACAGAATGGTGTCTTGAAAAAAAGGCTAGTCGCCTCCAATTCTTTAATACAACAACACACGGAGCTTTTATGAGCAACAAAGGGCAATTGTTACAAGACCCATTCCTCAATGCATTGCGCAAAGAGCACGTCCCCGTCTCGATCTATCTGGTCAACGGGATCAAACTGCAAGGCCACATCGAGTCGTTCGACCAATACGTAGTACTGCTGCGTAACACGGTCACCCAGATGGTGTACAAGCATGCAATTTCCACCGTCGTACCGGCACGCGCTGTCAACCTCACCCTTGACTCCGACGCTGAATAAGCAGATGGGCGACATGCCTGTCTCGCGCCGCGCCGACCTTTGCCCGGGTACCCAATGCGCGCGGCCTTAGTCGGCGTCGACTTCGGCGCTGGCGATTTCGACGCCAGCCTCGAAGAATTGGCGCTGCTCGCCCATTCCGCGGGCGCCGAGCCGATTACGACCATCACCGCCAAACGTTCCAGCCCGGACTCCGCCTATTTCATCGGTAGCGGCAAGGCCGATGAAGTAGCGCAGGCCTGCGTCGCCGAGCAGATCGAGATCGTCATCTTCAACCATGCGCTCTCGCCTGCCCAGCAGCGTAACCTCGAAAAACGCCTGAACGTCCGGGTGCTCGACCGCACCAGCCTTATCCTCGACATCTTCGCGCAACGCGCCCAGAGCCACGAAGGTAAGCTGCAGGTCGAGCTGGCCCAGCTGCAGCACCTGTCCACGCGCCTGATCCGGGGCTGGACCCACCTCGAACGCCAGAAGGGTGGTATCGGCCTGCGCGGACCGGGTGAGACCCAGCTCGAGACCGACCGCCGGCTGATCGGCGAGCGCGTCAAAGCCCTGCGCGCGCGCCTGGTCAAGCTGCGCAAGCAGCATGAGACCCAGCGCCGTTCGCGCGGCCGCACCGGCACCTTCTCGGTGTCGCTGGTCGGCTACACCAACGCCGGCAAGTCGACCTTGTTCAATGCGATGACCAAGGCCGGCGTGTACGTCGCGAACCAGCTGTTCGCCACGCTGGACACGACCTCGCGCCGCGTCTATCTGGGGCAAGACGTGGGTAACGTCGTCATCTCGGACACGGTCGGCTTCGTGCGCGAACTGCCGCACCAGCTGGTCGCCGCGTTCCGCGCCACACTTGAAGAGACCATCCACGCCGACCTGCTGCTGCACGTGGTCGACGGCGCCAGCCCGGTGCGGATGGAACAGATCGAACAGGTCAACCTGGTGCTCAAAGAAATCGGCGCCGACCATATTCCCCAGATCCTGGTCTGGAACAAGATCGATGCAGCCGGGCTCGAGCCAGCGGTCGAACGTGATGAATATGCTAAAATCAGCCGCGTTTTCATCAGCGCCAAGAGTGGCGCCGGCCTGGATTTGCTGCGCGACGCGATCGTCGAATCGGCCAAGTCCGCGCCAGGTCTGACCTATCAATACGCAAATAAAGAGCAGGACGATGCCGGACTGGATGCGCCTGGAGCCGAAGCGGCCGAAGACCTCCAATCCGAAAGTATTCTAACCTCCACCAACGTCGGACCACGATAGCATGCTTGTCTCAATTCTTAAACGCGTCGGCATCAAGCTGACGCTGAACGACCCGCGCTGGGGCCGCAAGCCCGAAGGCGACAACAAAGCCCAGGAAGGCAAACGCCCGGGCGAAGGCCCTCCTGACCTCGAACAGATGTGGCGCGATTTCAACGCGCGCCTGAACCGCCTGTTCGGCCAGAAGAACAAGGGCGGCGGCGGCGATAACGGCGGCCCTGGCTATGGCGGCGACATGAAAGGCGCGGGCGCTACTGCCGGCGTGGTCGCTGCCATCGTCCTCTTCATCTGGCTCGCCAGCGGCGCCTTCATCGTGCAGGAAGGCCAGGCCGGCGTGGTCACCACCTTCGGTAAGCTAAGCCGCACCACCGGCGCCGGCTTCAACTGGCGCTGGCCGTACCCGTTCCAGGCGCACGAGACGGTCAACGTTTCGCAGGTTCGCACCGCCGAAATCGGCTACCGCTCGAACGTCAAGAACAAGCGTCCGCAAGAAGCGCTGATGCTGACGGACGACGAGAACATCATCGACATCCAGTTCGCAGTGCAGTACACCTTGAAGAGCCCGGTCGACTGGCTGTTTAACAACCGCGACCAGGACGAGACCGTGCGCCAGGTCGCCGAGACGTCGATCCGCGAAGTCGTGGGCAAGAGCAAGATGGACTTCGTGCTGTACGAGGGCCGCGAGAAGGTCGCCAATGACGTTCAGATGCTGATGCAAGAGATCGTCGACCGCTACGCGCTGGGCGCAGTCATCACCAACGTGACGATGCAGGGCGTGCAGCCGCCGGAGCAGGTGCAAAGCGCGTTCGACGACGCCGTCAAGGCAGGGCAGGACCGCGAACGCGCCAAGAACGAAGGCCAGGCTTACGCCAACGACGTGATTCCGCGTGCCCGCGGTAACGCATCGCGCCTGCTGCAGGAAGCCGAAGCATACCGTTCGATGGTGACCGAGAATGCAACCGGTAACGCCTCGCGCTTCAACCAGGTGCTGACCGAGTATCAGAAGGCGCCGGGCGTCACGCGCGACCGCCTTTACCTCGACAGCATGCAGCAGATCTTCACCAGTGCAAGCAAGGTGCTGGTTGACGCCAAGTCGAACAGCAACCTGCTGTACCTCCCGCTCGACAAGCTGATCGCGCAAAGCGCGGCCAATGCGGCGGCGGTGGGCAGCAAATCCGGCCCGGTAACGATGCCGCTTCCTGCTGACGCTGCGGCCCCGCTTGACCAGGTAATCCAGCGCGACAGCCGTAGTCGCGAATCTTCACGTGATCGGGAGAGCCGTTAATGAACCGCCTTGTATCCATTTTTGTCGCGGGCTTCATTGGCTTGATGATCCTGTCGTCGACCGTGTTCGTAGTCGACCAGCGCCGCTTCGCGATCGTGTTCGCCCTCGGTGAAGTGCGCGAAGTGATCAGCGAGCCAGGCCTGCACTTCAAGCTGCCGCCGCCGTTCCAGAACGTGCTGTACCTGGACAAGCGCATCCTCACGCTCGACACGCCTGACGCCGACCGCTTCATCACGGCCGAGAAGAAGAACATCCTGGTCGATGCCTTCATCAAGTGGCGCATCACCGAGCCGCGCCTGTACTACGTCAGCTTCGGCGGCGACGAGACGCGCGCGCGCGACCGCATGTCGCAGATCGTCAAGGCGGCGCTGAACGACGAAATCACCAAGCGCACCGTGCGCGAAGTGATCTCGGGTGAGCGCGGCAAGGTCATGCAGTCGATCCAGGCCAAGGTGGTGGCCGAGGCCAAGCAGATCGGCGTGCAGATCGTCGACGTGCGCCTCAAGCGTGTCGACTACGTCGAGCAGATCAACAACTCGGTGTACGAGCGCATGAAGGCAGAGCGTGCCCGCGTGGCCAATGAACTGCGTTCGACCGGCCAGGCAGACTCGGAGAAGATCCGCGCCGACGCCGACCGCCAGCGCACCGTGATTCTCGCTGAAGCGTTCCGCGAAGCCGAAAAAATCAAGGGCGAGGGCGACGCCAAGGCATCGCAGATTTATGCCCAGGCCTTCGGCAAGAACCCCGAGTTCTACAAGTTCTACCGTTCGCTCGAAGCCTACCGCGCCACCTTCAAGGACCGCAATGACGTGATGGTCATCGACTCGAATTCGGAGTTCTTCAAGTACTTCCGTAATCCAGGCGCGAAGTAACGCCCAACGCGTCGTTCCCGCCTTCGCGGGAACGACGTTTCAGCTGTTACGGTGACAAGTTGCGCCGCCAGTTTCTCCCGCATCCACCCCAAATTCGGGTAAAATTACCGATTCGGCGCTATTTTTACGCACGCTTTCGCTGCGCATTGTCCGTCTTTTAATAAACTCCCAAACTGTCCCTGCTCATGCCGAATTGGCTTTTGCCTGAAAACATTGCCGACGTCTTGCCGTCCGAAGCGCGCAAGATCGAGGAGCTGCGTCGCCTGATGCTCGATAACTTCCGTCTGTACGGTTACGAGCTCGTGATGCCCCCGCTGCTCGAGTATGTCGAGTCTCTGCTGACCGGCGCGGGCAAGGACACCGACCTGCGCACCTACAAGCTGATTGACCCCATGTCGGGCCGCATGCTGGGCCTGCGTGCGGACATGACGACGCAAGTGGCGCGCATCGACGCACACCTGCTGAACCGCGACTCCGTCACCCGCCTGTGCTATGCCGGCAGCGTGCTGCACACGCATCCATCTGGCCTGCACGCGACGCGCGAGCCGCTGCAGATCGGCGCCGAGATCTACGGCCACGCCGGACTCGAAGCCGACGCCGAGATCCAGGAACTGGCGCTGGCGTCGCTGGCCATGGCAGGCTTCCCCGAGGTGCGGCTCGACATGTCGCACGTTGGCGTGCTGCGCGCGATCATCGCGGAAGACGAAGCCGCCGGCAAGGACGAAGCCGTGCTATCGGCGCTGCTGCGCGCGAAGGACTGCCCTGGCCTGGCCGAACGCACCGCGAACTACAGCGCAGCCACCCGCGACGCGCTCATGGCGCTGCCGAACCTGTACGGCGACATCGATGTGCTGGCCCGTGCGCGCGAAGTACTGCCTGAGCTGCCGGGCGTTTCCCGCGCGCTGGCCGAACTGGCGGCGCTGGCCGGCAGTGCGCTGGGCCGCGCCGAAGTGGCGATCGACCTGGCCGACCTGCGCGGCTACCAATACGAAAGCGGCGCGATGTTCGCGCTGTATGTTCCCGGCCTGCCTAACGCGGTAGCGCGCGGCGGCCGTTACGACCATGTCGGCGAAGCGTTTGGCCGGGCCCGTCCCGCCACCGGCTTCTCGCTCGACCTGCGTGAACTGGCGCGGCTGCTGCCGACCGCCGAGCGCAAACACTCCATCCGCGCACCATGGGGCAATGCCCCCGAGCTGCGCGAACAAATCGCTCAACTGCGCAAAGCAGGCGAGGTTGTGATCCAGAGTATGCCGGGTCACGACAATGAGCAGGACGAGTTCGAGTGCGACCGCGTACTCGTCCTCGAAGACAGTAACTGGATTCTCAAAAACTTAGGTTAAGTGTGATGTCAAAGAAAAACGTGGCAAAGAACGTCGTTGTCATCGGTACCCAGTGGGGCGATGAGGGCAAAGGTAAGATCGTCGACTGGTTGACGGACAACGCGCAAGGCGTGGTTCGCTTCCAGGGCGGCCACAATGCGGGCCATACGCTCGTCATCGACGGCCAGAAGACCGCGCTTCAGCTGATCCCTTCGGGGATCATGCGCGCGGGTGTGGCCTGCTACATCGGAAACGGTGTAGTGGTGTCGGTACCTGACGTAATGCGTGAAATCGACAAGCTCGAAAAGGCCGGCATCGAAGTCGCCTCGCGCCTGAAGATCTCCGAAGCCTGCCCTGCGATCCTGCCGTACCACGTCGCCATCGACGTCGCGCGCGAAGCAGCGCGCGGCGTGAACAAGATCGGCACGACCGGCAAGGGCATCGGCCCTGCGTATGAAGACAAGGTCGCGCGCCGCGCGATCCGCATCGCCGACATGCTCAACGAAGAGCGTTTCGCCGAGAAGCTGCGCGAAAACCTCGACTATCACAACTTCGTCCTGACGAACTACCTGAAAGCCGACGCAGTCGACTTCCAGAAGACCTTCGACGACGCGATGGCACTGGTTCCGCGCCTGCGCCCGATGGTCGGCGACGTATCGTCCGCGCTGTACGCTGCGCACAAGGCCGGCGGCAACCTGCTGTTCGAAGGCGCACAGGGCTCGCTGCTCGACGTCGACCACGGCACCTACCCGTTCGTCACCTCGTCGAACTGCGTGGCTGGTAACGCGGCTGCGGGCGCTGGCGTTGGCCCCGGCATGCTGCACTATATCCTCGGCATCACCAAGGCATACACGACGCGCGTCGGCTCCGGCCCGTTCCCGTCGGAGCTGCCGACCGATGCAGGCGTGGGCGAGCACCTGTCGCGCATCGGCCACGAGTTCGGCACCGTGACTGGCCGCGCACGCCGCTGCGGCTGGTTCGACGCCGCGCTGCTGCGTCGTTCGGTCCAGATCAACGGCGTGTCGGGCATGTGCCTGACCAAGCTGGACGTGCTGGACGGCCTCGAGTCGCTCAAGCTGTGCACCGGCTACACCATCGACGGCAGCGCTGTCGACATCTTCCCGGTTGGCGCTGAAGACGCGGCCCGCTGCGTGCCAGTGTACGAAGAGATGCCGGGTTGGACCGAAAGCACCGTTGGCGCCAAGTCGCTGGCTGAACTGCCGGCCGCCGCACGCGCCTACATCAAGCGCATTGAAGAGCTGGTCGGCGTACCGGTCGACATGGTGTCGACGGGCCCTGACCGCGTCGAGACGATCGTCCTGCGCCACCCGTTCGAATAATAAGAAGAGGAGCCTTCATGACAACCCCACCATCGACCGACAAAGACCTCTGGGTATCCTGGGACGAGTACCACCGCCTGATCGAGCGCCTGGCGCTCAAGGTGCATGAATCGGGCTGGAAGTTCGACCAGGTACTGTGCCTGGCGCGCGGCGGCGTCCGCCCTGGCGACGTTTTCTCGCGCATCTTCGACGTGCCGCTGGCGATCCTGTCGACCAGCTCGTACCGTGAAGAAGCCGGCACGGTGCGCGGCGACCTCGACATCGCCAAGTACATGACGATGACCAAGGGCCCGCTGAAGGGCAAGATCTTGCTGGTCGATGACTTGGCGGACTCGGGCGTTACCCTGGACAAGGTTAATAAGCACTTGAAAGAAAATTTCAAGGAAGTGACTGAGGTGAAATCCGCTGTCATTTGGGTCAAGGGTACGTCGGCGATCCGTCCGGACTACTTCCTGGAAGACCTGCCACACAATCCGTGGATCCATCAGCCGTTCGAAGACTACGACGGCCTGCGCCCGCACCAGCTGTCGGCCTGGCTGAAGAAGTTCGACAAGCAGGCGTAAGCTGCTGGGTTGAAAAGTAAGAGCCAGAGTGTTTGTCGCGATGCGGCGGCGCTCTGGCTTTTTTACGTCTGTCGTAAGATCTGCCTGATGGCCTCGGCTAACCGCACGTAAAGTTCGTGAGCGTCGATTTCACGGTCGCACCGCAACTTGTCTTGTGCCCATCATAAGCGACTGGGATTCCACCGATTGTGTGATGCGGATCGCCTTCGAGGATGGTTCCAACTCCGTGTACGGGACATAAGCACTTGTCCCCAACACAGGCGACCGGAATGCCGCCAACGGTGAAATGAGTGGCCGCAACAGCGGTGACCGAACCGCCGTGAGTGGTTGGATCGTTCAATCGGACAATGTTAGGCATGATCGCTCGCTGGAGGAATTGTCGCTTCGTCATATTCCATCAGCGTCCAGGTCGTCGCCATCCTATGCCTCGGTTGCTCGCCTTTTAGTTTTTGCCAAAGGGTCGGCTCGCCAAGTCGAATTGCGTGCGGCATGGCTTCACCCCTTGCCAGGCGCTTCCTTGGCGCACCTTCAATCGCACCAGCCGAATTGCATTCCCACCATCCGGATACCGGACATGGCTCGCCCGTTGTGATAACACTGCCTATCGGGATGCTAGACCTTGTGTTTGATTTTACTTTACTGTCGGCGGGAGTGCGGACACGGATAGACTTAATGAGTCTGTCCCATAAGGCGACGGCTTCTTCGTCCGTAATGCTGGGTTGGATCACTGCCTTACTGTTGTCTTTGACACCGGAATCCAGCTGCACATCCAGTTCGGGATGGTAAGCATCGTTTACTGCACCTACGCTCCGGAAGCGGAATTCGTGCGCGTCGGTGTCCTTTTTGAACGGCGGTTTACGCGCTAAGATCTCGTAGCCTTTCCATACGCCCAGCTCGCGGGGGGCGCGCCGAAATGTCTTAATCCGTGCGTACTGTGCGCCGAGTCCCATGATCTTGGCATTTTTTTCAGCTTGATCAAGGAGCGTCTCAAGATCGGAAGCCTCTGGTATGAATTCTTGGTTTTTATGCGCCTCAACTGAGAAGTGGACGTCAGGGAATTCTTTAAGGCGGACGCCGAGTGTGACTTTCTCATATTGCATATTCATGGGAATGAAGCCTCCTTCGACGCACATGCCGGGTTCTTCCGGAATCTCATCATCAGTCCGGAGGCGCAAGTTGGTCGCTATCGCATTGAAGAACTTCTTCGCATCTTCAACTTCTGCTTCATCCAGTACGCCCCCATCCAGCTCCTGCACATAGAGATGCTCGCCGACGGGAAAGAAGGAGTACATGCTGTAGCCAACTTGATCTTTTGAGCCAAAAATCAGTTTCTGTCCAGGTGCCGCCCCCTCAATTACAATGCCAAACATTGGTAGCCTTACCTTATCCTTCTCAGAAAGAAACTTTCGATCGCTCTCCACTAACTTAAGTTGTTGAGCTACGCGATGAGCAATACTGCTAGCTTCGTGCGGATAAAATTCGAGTGATGTCTCTGCTTCGCTTGGACCAGCTACGATTATTGCGGTGGTAGGAACGTCGATTACGAACCGTCCGAAACAAACTGTCTTTATCTGTTCAAATAATGGTAGTAAACGGGGCGACAAGGGTGTCATCTCAGGCCTATCGAAAGAATTTTTGAATGGTTGGCAGGCGCTCAAATAAATCCCGGCAATTGAAAAGACCGTGATCCTGGCGATGCACGCAAAGTTGATTTGCAATCGGCTCATCATCTGCTCCACTTCATCGTTTTAGCGATTTGCACTATGGAGTACAAAGTGCAAAGCAACGCAGATTCATCCTTGTAGCTGTTTTGATGCTCATAGCCGGATTGACGGAAGATTCCTTTGAATTTGTTACTTCTGAGTTGTTGTTCCGCTGAGTGAAGCGGAACAGTTTCGTCTCCTGGGTCTATGGCGGGCTGCATGCGCGCGGTAAATTGCGGTCCGGCCTCCCCGGGCCTTGACGGGTGTTTCGGATCAATTACACGTAGAGTGCCTTGTCGGTCGTCAGAAGCAATCCTCAAATCATCCACGTCTAGTACCTGAGCCTCAGCGTCGAGTGCCCAAACCACGTGGTGCCAAGCGGCACGGTTTGAATCGGCACCGTAATGGGCATAACTCTGATCATGATAAATATCGGAAATGTCATCATGAAAATCCTTTGCGTGGTCGAGCAAACGGCAGGCATTTTTAAAGCCAGACTTTCGATTGCCAGCTGGATTTATCCATGCCTGCCGAAGAAGGCTGAACCACTTTCCCTGAACTTTATAGATTTCTTCGTACGGATCGCCATTCTTCGGCAAACTCTTCAGCGTTGCACCCTTGTGGGTAGCTTGCAACCAATCGTTGCCATAAGCTCGGCTAGGAAGCAGCTCAAGACCTCCTTGTGCGTTTCCCAGCACCGCGGTGACCTCGTTGCCGTAATTCCCCAACACTTTAGGCGTTGGATCGAACATGCTATCCTCGAACCCGCATCGCATGCGCTTATAGGCCGCCCCGGCACCTATTGCTGGCATTACACCGTGGACGATTCCAAGAACTTTGTCCGCAAGGTTGCCCATTTTTGGATGAATCACGGCGCGCGCTACTAAGCCGCCCATCGAATGGGTCACAATGATTACCTTCTCGCATTGAAAGCCTTGATCGGAGTATCGCTTCATCAATGCCGTGATCCGTTCCGCCACGCGCACGCCGGAGCTATGATTGGACTGCAACCAGTTATATCCCATGGCATGTACGGGGAACCAACAACCATTAACCACAGCGCGTAGTTCTTTTTCGGTTAACGCTGTGAGTGCTGGTTGTTTATGTGCTTGCCATTTTTCGGGCGGGACGTTCAGTATTTGGCCCCACCAAGGATCCAGTTTTCCTCGATAGAACGCGGCGTTAAGGCGCTGTTCACACATCTCCAGCAATCTCCTGTAGCTGCCGAAAAAGACCTCGCCCCAGCCACGTTCGCGCGCTTTATGCTCCTTTAGTTTCCTTGGGGTGCTCCCATGGGGATCGTTCTTCAATAGCGGACTATCTACTCCCACGTCGAGTTTGTAGTAGAACTCGACCTTGGCATTGTCGTGCCGCATGTCCGATGTCTCGTTCGGGTTGCCCGTCCGGTTCCGGGTAGGGTCATACTCATCAACCTCGGTTTGGCTCGGGTCTAGTTGATTTTGTCTTGCCGCTGCCGTTGCGTTGACCAAGAGAAGGCACTCGATAGTGTTGTCCGGCCGCCATGAGATGTTATTCGTCTTGCTCAGCCGCGCCTGTCTCGCTGCGCTCATACGCAGGTTGGAACCCATTATTCCCGGTAAGAATATGATAGGTAGTACGCGTTTGGGGGGAATACTATGCACCTGCGGAATTCGGTCCTGCTTGGGGGTTACGAAGCCTTGTGTCACCGTTCCGCTATCCCGGGCTGGGTTCGTTGGGAGCTTATATCCAGGAGGAAGTAAGTTTTTTGACATTGTGCAGGTCTCGGAACGTGATGGTTGTAAACGACTACTCGAAAACGGCTGCGATTTCATAGCTTCCGAAAGGAATTTCTGTATTAAGAACCTCAGTAAATCCTTCGCCGTTGGTTACCCCTTTGAACACTTGTCCATCTTCCATGGTCACACGGTAGCGCTGGTTTGCCAGAGGATCTCCGGAGTTGAGGTCGACCATTCGTACGCGTTGATCATGCGACGCCACGCTCTCTGGCAAACTCAACCTTGGCACGTCGCCGTCGCCGCCTCCACTGAACGTGACGTTCGCTGACTTAACGGCATACATCCCGGAGCATTGCTGCGTGATCTTGCCGCCGCCCAACTCCGCCTGGGCACCTTGCGTCACAATGGTCAGCTTCGGAGCCTGAATGACAATCTCGTCAGACGCGACGAGGACAATGCGCTTGGCGGATGTGAGCTCAATGTTGTCGTCGTGAGCTTGTATCTCAACCTTGCCGCTAGCTGCGGTCAACTTCATGCCGAGCGTGTGTGCGAACAGGCTGACGCTCTGCATCGCATGCATGAGCAACTTGCGGCCCGTAGATAGCTGAGTGTTGCCGATGCTGACGACATCGATGTGGGTCTGCGCACCAATGGATATGTTCGCCTGACTTCCTAACAGCAGCCCGGCCGGCGCCTCGATTGCCACCACGGGCTGTCCACCATCGTCCGCCTTTGCGCCGTCGGCGCTGCTGCCGTCCCATTGCTTCACATCGCTAACTAACTGCGATAAGGGCTTGCCGTCCGACCCGCCCACGTCGTGCGTATCGGCCAGTTCGGCAAGTTGCTGCTGGACGGAAGTGAGTGCTTCGGCGAGTCCGTTTAGTCCATCACGCTCCAGCTGGCGGCCTACAGCGCGCAGGCGCGCATCGGCACTGATGAGCACGCCTCTCCCTCCACGTATTGCCACCGACTTGTCGCTGCGCAGTTCCGCCCCCTCGCCACGTGCATCGCCTTTACCATCGCGCCGGGGGTGAGTCAGGTAGCCAAGATTCAGCTGGCTATGACCGTGTTCACTTTCCAGTTGGGCGCTGATCTGACCCGGCGTGTCGTCCATGCGTAGTTGATTCGACCGCTGGCCATTCACTTCCTTGCTCTTGATTCCGGAGAGGTATTTGTCGCCTGGCAGATTGCTGGTATGGCTGAAGGAGGGCGGCATGGTCTTCGCCCCGTGCACTCGGCCAATAATCAACGGCTTGTCCGGATCGCCGCCCAGGAATACGACGATGACTTCGTCCCCGGCCCTCGGCAAGGACACAGCACCGTAGCGGCCGCTCGCCCAACCGCTGGATACCCGGATCCAGGCAGAATCGCGGTCGCTGTTCGACGCCCCCGCGCCCTGTGCGTGTTCGTGGTCGTTGACGCGGCAGGCCGGAAAGCGCACCTTGACTCGCCCAAATTCATCACAATAAATTTCTTCGTCGACCGGGCCGACGACGGTCACGGTCTGCACATCGGTGCGTGGCAGGTCAACCCGCGGATCGTAGGCGGGCACGATAGGGATGCCACGCCGCACGCATGTAAAGCGATTTGAATAGCGAACCCCGCGTTCATCACCGGCTTGGGCGAGCAAACCACTTTCGCTGTCCCGGTGGTTCAGTGCACACAACCGGCGCACGCGCTCATCCAGCGTTTTAGGCAGATTGTTCGCTGCCTCAACGCGTAGTTCAGTGACCACGAACTGGCGCTCGTTCAGGGGATGCGAGTCGACTTCGGGATGCCCGGATACTGTGTTCCACTCACCGCAGCACATTTGCCGGTCGCTGCCTTCGCCCTGGAAGAATTTGGCCTCGTACTCATGGCGCTGCATGCGAAGCGAGCCCAGGCTGCGGTAGTCGCTGGCATCGTCACCTGCGTGTGGCGGGTCGATCAGATAGTCGTCAAGACTCGCAGCAAACTGGTTGCCCAGCGGCCCCTGGTCCTGGTTGCTCGACAGTTCGCTCCCCATCGACCAGGCTTGGACATAGTCCCAACTGCGTCGCGTCGTGCCGCCTGGACTCAGATTTCGCACGGCTTGCCATGCCGTGATTGTGTCGCGCTGCTCGGTGCCATCGTCGCGGTGATAACGAATCTCTCCTGCAGCATTTTCTTTAAGCGACATCGGGTCGTCGAATAAGACCAGAGTGTGAAGTGGCGCGTCGCCGCTGCTTCCTTTCGAGGCGACGCCGGGCCTGATGAACCAGGCGAAACCGCGCCGCTTCCACAGACGGCGCAGGAACGCCGCATTCGATTCGTTGTATTGCATCGTGAATTCACGCTGCGGGTAGCTCTTGAGGTTTGCCAGATCAAAATCGAATGCGCGGGCGACGATTGGATTGGCTTCGCGCCACTCCCTAAGCATAACGTTGGTGATATCGACTTCGCTGGCATTCCGGAATACCCGGGTATTGCAGGTTTTCTCCAGCAGTGAAAAGGCGTCGCGCACAATTAATTGGTAGAGCGCCAGGCCGCCATCGCTCTGGCCCTCAACCGCGCTCCCGACAACACCGCACACTGCGCGTAAGCCACCCGAGTCGGTCACAAACTGCACCTCGACAGGGTTCGCGATGAACTGCTTGAGAGGCATTCCGGCTTTGGTTGAAACGCACAACAGAACGTATTCGATGCCGCCGCACAGGGTTTCTACCCCACTCACGTGCCTTACCAACAGCAAGTCATCGACAAATCCATCTTGTGTCCAAAGTCTTAGCCGAATAGGCCGGTTCGCCCCAGTTAGACCCATCAGTCCCATGGCAAGCGTGTCCAGGTTCATGCGCGCTACTCCAACCGAGCCGGCTCGATGGAGCCGTGCGAAGCGACTACGTTGAACTACTTGTGGCCAAGCATATTGCGATCAGTCAAGAGTCCTTAGCGGAACGTTCCGCTTCACTTGTCGTCAGTGTTCGCTTCGTTAGCGTTATCATTCGTTACCTCCTGCCAATTTCCCATCATGACCCAAAGCTTCTTCCAAACCTTCATCCTGCTCATTCTCGTGACCGACCCGTTCGGAAACGTCCCGCTATTCGCCAGCGCACTGGCGCCGGTCGAGAAGGCGAGGAGGGCGCGCATCGTGGTGCGCGAGTGCGCCATCGCCTTCGCTGTCCTGCTAGTCTTCATGTTCTTCGGTCGTCACTTCCTGACCGCGCTGCATTTGTCTGAAGTGGCGCTGCGCATCGGCGGCGCTGTGATCCTGCTGCTGATCGCAATCCGCATGATCTTTCCGCATCCCGACGGCGTGCTCGGTAAAACCGACGGCGGTGAGCCGTTCATCGTGCCGCTGGCGATTCCAGCTCTTGCCGGGCCGTCGGCGTTGGCGACCGTGCTGCTGTTCTCGGCGAATTCAATGACCGAGATCGCCGTCAACGTCGCGGCACTGGCCTTGGTGGGTGTGGTCTGGCTTGCGGTCTTCCTTAGCGCCGAGAAGCTGCAGGAGCGGCTTGGGCCGCAGGTGATGACAGCGTTCGAACGCCTGATGGGCCTGATCCTGACGGCGATGTCGGTCGAGATGCTGCTGGGCGGTATCCGCGAGTTCGTGAAAACACTGTAGGCATTTGGCACGCCATCATGAATACCTTGAATTTGTTCCTGCATACCAAACGCCATCCGTCAGCCGTGCTGCTGCTCGTGCAGCTGAGCGGCATGCTGCTGTATCCTGTGATTGAAGCGACCCGCGGTGCCCAGGTCGTGTTCAATGCATTCGGCGTCGTCATCTTGTCGATGACCGTGCTGATGGTGCGCCGCACGCCGGGCCATGCCTGGATCAGCGGTTCCATCGCGGTACCGATCATCATTCTGTTGGCCCTTCAAACGCTCTACGGCATGGAACAGTTACTGCCATGGTCATCCGCGCTTGAAGCGCTGTTCTACTTCTACGCGGCCATCAGCCTGGTGGGCTACATGATGGAAGACCGGCGCACAACGCCGGACGAACTGTTTGCGGCGGCTGCCACGTTTACCCTGCTGGCCTGGGCGTTTACGCATCTGTTCGTGCTCTTGCAGGCCATGCAACCGGGGACCTTTGCAGCCGCGGTCAACGCGTCCGATGCGCGCACCTGGACCGAGCTGAATTACCTCAGCTTTGCGCTGCTCTCGAGTACCGGCATCGGCGATGTGATCCCGCTGACATCGCAGGCACGGGCGCTGGCGAGCGTCGAGATGCTGGTCGGCCTCATGTACCTGGCCGCAGTGGTCGCGCGCCTGATAGGCTTTACGGTGACGTCGCACAAATAAGGGAGAGACAGTGGCAAACGGGGCGA
>CXWL01010532.1_pt1 | contig 16867 bp, 9 predicted proteins | sample 590931 | NCBI WGS metagenome assembly CXWL01 (sample SAMEA3498368, study PRJEB10139) | groundwater metagenome | biome: water well; material: biofilm material | place: Germany | collected 2015-04-27 | reverse complement strand
TGAAGGCGTCGCGCAGCTTGGCCTTGACGCCATCGCTCACCTTCGGGTGGATCGCCAGCGGCGGGTACGGGATCGGCGTGCTCTTGGCGATGACCTTGACCTTGCTCGGGTCCAGCGCCTTGGCATTGACCGCCTTCTCGAACGAGTCGAACGAGGCGCCACCGGCATCGACCAGGCCCTCGGCCAGCGCCTTCAGCACGTTGGCATGGCTGCCGGCCAAATTGATCGCGCCGGCCTGGCGCGCAGGGTCCACGCCGGCGGCCATCATCATCGCCACCGGGACGTTGAAGCTCGAGGTCGAATTCACGTCACCCAGCGCAATGCGCTTGCCCTTGAGATCGGCAACGCCGTTGATGCCGGCGTCGGTGCGCGCAAAGATGCCCGAGTAGTAAACCGACTCGCCGTGGCGCACCGCCAACGCCAGCAGTTCCGAGCAGCCCCGGGCCTTGGCCTGCAGGTAGCTGGCGGGGCCGTACCAGGCGATATCGGCGGCGCCGTTGCACATCGCCTCGACGACGGCCGAGTAGCTCTGGCCGACCTTGATATCGAACGTCAGGCCGGTGGCCTGCCCGATGGCGCCGAAGATCGGCTGGAAGTCCTTCCTGGTGCCGTCTTCGGTGCCCCCGTCGGCGGGCACGAGAATCACGCGCAGGGGCTTGCCGGCACTGCCGTCGTGCTGGGCCTGCGCGAAAGCGCTGGTGCTGGAAGCGACGCCGGCCAGGCCCATCGTGAGGCTGATTGCGAGGCTGGGTGCGAGGCTGAGTGCGGTGCGGAGGAAAGCTTTGCGATGCATGGATGACGCTCCTGTAAGGTCGGTGGATTCAGTCGAGGACGGGCAAGGTTCAGGGGGTGGATGAAGGGCTGAAGCGCAGTTGCATGCGGTCGGCACGAAACCGGGTCAGGGCGTACTCGACCGGGGCGCCGTCCCGGTCGCGCACGTTGACGCTCTTGACGCGAAGCACAGGTAGATGGGCCGGCATCGCCAACAGGCGGGCGTCATCGCCTTGCGCCAGCGCCCCGCAGACCAGGCTCTCGGTGCGCATGAGGCGCCAGCCATGTTGCGTTTCAATGAATTCGTGCAATGACCCGCCGGTGTAGTCGTCGAGCACGCCTGGCAGCAGCGCCAGCGGCAGGTAGTGCGAGATGACGCAGAACGGGGCACCGTCCACGCTGCGCAGCGTCTCGATCCAGGCCACCGGCTCGCCTTCGTCGAGCTGCAGGCGCTGGGCCACACCGCCCTGGGCCGGGATGCGCAGCTTGCGCAGCACCGTGCTCTCGGTGGTGCGGCCCTGGGCTTCCAGCGTCTCGGTGAAGCGCGTGCGCTGGCCGATGTCGTAATCAAGCGGCTTGTGCAGGACGAAGCTGCCCAGCCCATGCCGGCGCTCGACCCAGCCTTCGGCGATCAGCCCTTCAAGGGCCCGGCGCAAGGTGTGCCGGTTGACGCCGTAGCGTGCGGCCAGCGCGGCTTCGGGCGGCAGTGCATCGCCCGCACGGTGCAGCGCGCGGATCTCGGCTTCGAGCTGCCGCTGTACTTGCCGGTAGACGGTCTCGCCGCTGCCACGTTGGATCACTCCGCCCCCAGTTGTCTAGATATCTGGAGGCGGAGTCTCGGCAGACTCCATGACACGGGCGTGTCGGTTCCGTGAAACCTGCGCATGTGCGCTCAGCGCGCCCCGGGCACGCGCCGGCAGGCGCGCCGCGGGCCCTGTCGCGGCGAAGGCGCCGGGTACGATCGAGCGATGGATCCATGCCCGAATCTCGCCGCGCCGCTGGCCGCCATCGACATGGGCTCGAACAGCTTCCGGCTCGAGATCGGCCAGCCGCACCCGCAGCGCTACCGCCGCATCGACTACCTGAAGGACAGCGTGCGTCTGGGCGCCGGGCTCGACGCCGACGGCATGCTCACCGAAGCGGCGGCGCAGCGCGGCCTGCTGTGCCTGCGGCGCTTTGCCGCGCGGCTGGCCGGCTTCGAGCCCGCCCAGGTGCGCGCCGTGGCGACGCAGACGCTGCGCGAGGCGCGCAACCGCAACGCCTTCCTGCTGCGCGCGCAGGAGGCGCTGGGCTACCCCATCGAGGTGATCTCCGGCCGCGAGGAGGCGCGCCTGATCTACGCCGGCGTGGCCCACCTGCAACCGGGCGACGAGCCGCGCCTGGTGGTCGACGTCGGCGGCCGCTCGACCGAGCTGATCCTCGGCCAGGGCCTGGTGCCACGGGTGGCCGAATCCTTTGGCGTCGGCTGCGTCAGCCTGTCGATGCGCTTCTTTGCCGGCGGGCGCATCACCGAGGAAGCCTTTCGCGCCGCCCAGGTGGCCGCCGGGGCCGAATTCGAGGAAGGGCTGCAGTCATTCGGGCCGCAACAGTGGCGCAAGGCGCTGGGCTCCTCGGGCACGGCGGGCGCGGTCTCGCAGGTGCTGCTGGCCGCCGGCGTGAGCGACGGCCGCATCACGCCCGCGGGCCTGCGCTGGTGCATCGAACACTGCCTGCAGGCCGGCGACGTCGAGCGCATCACCCTGCCCGGCCTCAAGCCGGAGCGGCGCGCCGTGCTGCCGGGCGGGCTGGCGATCCTGTACACGCTGGCCGCGAACTTCGGTATCGGCGCGCTGTGGCCGGCCAAGGGCGCGTTGCGCCAGGGCGTGATCATCGATCTGCACGAGCGCCGCCTGGCCGGCCAGCGGCAGCGGCCGGGCGATATGCGCGACGCTTCGGTGGCCGAGCTGCAGCGCCGCTTCGGCGTCGACACGGCGCAGGCCGGCCGCGTGGCCGACGTGGCGCTGGCCTTGTTCGACAGCGCCGTGCCCGATGCCGACGCCGAGACCCGCCGCGAGCTGGCCTGGGGCTGCGCGCTGCACGAAATCGGGCAGATGGTCTCGCACCACGACCACCATCGCCACAGCGCCTACCTGATGGCGCATGCCGACGTGCCGGGCTTCTCGCAAAATCAGCAGCGGCGCATCGGCGAGCTCTTGCTCGGCCAGCGCGGCGGGCTGCGCAAGATCGAGCCCCAGCTGGCCAGCGAGTCCTTCGCCTGGCAGGTGCTGTGCCTGCGCCTGGCGGCCATCGAGTGCCACGCCCGCAGGCCGGCCGACCCGCAGGCGCTGCTGCTGCGTGCGAGTGGCCGCGACGCGCAGCTCGGGCTGGGGCCCGACTGGGCCGAGCGCAACCCGCGCACGCTGTTCCTGCTGCAGGAAGAAGTGGCGAGCTGGGCGCGCAGCGGGCCGCTGCGGCTGGCGCTGGGCGCCGCTTGATCAGACCCGGTCCGGCGAGACCACCGCGTGCAGCACGACTTGCAGCACGCCGTCGCGCTCGCGGCCGCGCAGCCACCAGACGCCGCCCCTGCGCACGGCCCACGGCAGTGCCTGGCCTGACAGCAGGTAGGCCGCCGCCAGCCCGAGCGTGGGCTGGTGCCCGATCAGCAGCACCGGCTCGCGTGCGTCGGGCCAGCGCGCGGCGTGCAGCAGCGCCTCGACCATGGCGTCGGGCGCCAGCTCTGCGCAGGTGCGCACCTTGCGCTCCAATGCTGCGGCCGTCTGCTGCGCCCGCCGCGCCGGGCTGGACAGCACGCGCGCGGTCGACGGCAACTGGCGGTTGAGCCAGGTCGCCATGCGCTGAGCCTGCCGCTCGCCCTTGGGCGTGAGCGCACGGTCCAGATCGTCCTGCACCTCGCGCATCTCCAGGGCTTCGGCGTGGCGCCAGAGGATCAGATCCATGCTCAGGCAAAGCGCTGCATCAGCGCCTGTTGTGCGCTCAGGCCGCTTTCGGCCACGCGGTGGTAGTGGCCCTCGCCGTCCAGCGACCAGGCGTCGCGCTGGTCGTGCAGATAGGGCACCAGGCCTTCGTCGATGATGCGCTGGCGCAGCGCGGGGTCGCGCACCGGCCAGGCAATCTCGACGCGGCGGAACATGTTGCGGCTCATCCAGTCGGCGCTGCTGAGGTACAGCACCTGCTCGTCGTCGCCGTCGCCCCAGGCGAAGTAGGCTATGCGCGTATGTTCGAGGAAGCGCCCCACCACCGAGCGCACGCGGATGTTCGCGCTCGACCCGGCCAGCCCGGGCGGCAGCATGCAGGCGCCGCGCACGATGAGGTCGATGCTCGCCCCGGCCTGGCCGGCCCCCGCCAGCGCCCTGATCAACGCCGGGTCGGTGAGGGCGTTGATCTTGGCCACGATGCGCGCCGTGCGGCCGGCGCGCGCGGCATCGGCTACCTGCGCGATGTGGCGCGCCATGCGCTTGTGCAGCGCAAACGGCGCCGTCACCAGATGCCTGGGCGCACGTACCCTGGTCTGGCTGGCCAGTTGCAGGAAGACCGCGTCGGCGTCGGCCGTGAGGCCGGCATCGGCGCTGAGATAGCTCATGTCGGTGTACTGCCGCGCCGTGCGCGGGTTGTAGTTGCCGGTGCTCAGGTGCACATAGCGTCGCAGCCGCGGCATCGACGCGCGCCGGCCCGCGCCGCCGGGCCCGTCTTCGCGCCGCGTCACGAGCAGCATCTTGGCGTGCGTCTTGAGACCGACGATGCCGTACACCACCTGCGCGCCCACGGCCTCGAGCCGCTCGGCCCAGTTGATGTTGGCCTCTTCGTCGAAGCGCGCCGTGAGCTCGACCACGGCCAGCACCTCCTTGCCACGCCGCGCCGCCTCGATCAGCAGATCCATCAGCACGCTCTGCGTGCCGGTGCGGTAGATGGTCTGCTTGATGGCCAGCACGTCGGGGTCGTACACCGCCTCGCGCAGGAACTGCACCACCGGCTCGAAGCTCTGGAAGGGGTGGTGCAGCAGCACATCGGCCGCGCGCAGGCGCTCGAAGATCGAGCCTTCGCGCGGCAGCTGGGCATCGGGCCACCGGGGCTCGAAGCGCGGGAAGCGCAGCGCATCGTCGTCGGCCTGGTCGATGAGCTGGTTCAGGCGCACCAGGTTGACCGGGCCGTTGACGCGGTACAGCGCGCCCTCGGGCAGGTTGAACTGTTCGAGCAGAAAGCTCGACAGCTCCGGCGGGCAGCTGCGCACCACCTCGAGCCGGATGGCCAGGCCGAAGTGGCGCGTGCTCAGGCCGCTGCGCAGCGCCTGGCGCAGATTGGTCACGTCGTCGGAGTCCACCTCCAGCGCCGAGTCGCGCGTGACGCGGAACTGCGAGAACGACTCGACCTCGCGCCCCGGGAACAGCTCGCCCAGGTGGGCGCGGATCACGCTGGTCAGCAGCACGAAGCCCTGCTGGCCGGCGCACAGCGCGTCGGGCAGGCGCATCACGCGCGGCAGCACGCGCGGCACCTTGACGATGGCGATGCGGTTGTCGCGTCCGAAGGCATCGCGGCCGCCCAGGCGGGCGATGAAGTTGAGCGACTTGTTGGCCACCAGCGGGAAGGGGTGGCTCGGGTCCAGGCTCACCGGCACCAGCAGCGGCCGCACCTGCGCGCGGAAGAAGCGCGCCACCCACAGGCGCTGGCCGGCATCGCGCTCAACGTGGTTGACGACCACGATGCCCTGGCGCTGCAGCGCCGGCACGACAACCTCGTTCAGCAGCGCGTACTGCTCGTCGATGAGCGCGTGCGCGGCGCCCACCACCGCGGCCAGATCGCTGCGCGAGACGCCTGAGCCGGGCCGCCGCGCGGACTCGATGATGTCGGCGACGCGCACCTCGAAGAACTCGTCGAGATTGGCGCTGACGATGGTGATGTAGCGCAGCCGCTCGAGCAGCGGCACGTCTTCGCGCTGCGCCTGCGCCAGCACGCGGCGGTTGAACTGCAGGATCGAACGCTCGCGGTTGAGCAGCTTCAGCGGGCCGGTGGCCGGCACGACGGCCGCTGCCGCATCGCCCAGGGGCAGGTCGGACATGCCTGCACTCTAGGAAATCTACATGTCAACGCGATGACAGCCCGCCTGCGCAGGCGGCCAGCAATTCAGCCGGTGTGCACCACCAGCGTGTGGCTGCCACCCGACAGCCGGGCCAGGATCGCCGCCATCGGCACGCGCGCCGCGCCGCTGCGGTAGGGGTTGGCGCCGCGCGCATACGGCAGCGGCTGGCCATCCAGCGTCAGCGCGGTCGGGCCGCAGCCCTGCGGGCCGGGCCGGAATTCGACCTCGATGCGGTGCCCGGCGAGCGAAACGCTCGTGCGCAGGCCGGCCAGCGCGCTGGGCATCACCGGGTCCACCACCAGCGTAGATTTCTCGCGCCGCAGGCCCAGGAAGCGGCCGACGATGAGCCCGATGGCGATACCCGGGCCGCTGGAGTAGATGCGCCAGCCGCCGTCCAGCGCGACCTCGCCGCGCGCCACCCGCGCGTAGTGCATCTGCGCCTCGTAACGGTCGGCAAAGGCGGCGTCGGAGCTGGAAAAGTAGCAGTTCGCCTGGCGCGGGCTGGCAGGGGGCACGAGTTCGCGCAGCGCGATCGGGTGCGATTTGCACAGGGCCTCGAAAAAGCGCTCGGCGTCGCCCACGTGGGCCAGCGTCTCGGCCCAGCGCAGATGCGCATGCATGTACATGACGCCGATCTCGCGGCCGAAGAAGGCGCTGCTCTCGGCGCGCTGGAACAGCACCTCGGGGCCGCCGCGGTAAGGCAGTGGCCGGTCGAACAGGCGCGCGCCGTCGGGGCCCGTGAGATGGGCTTCGATCAGGCGCAGTTGTTCTTGCGCCTGCGCCGGGCTCAGCATGTCTTCCAGGATGGCGTGCATCATGGCCAGCAGGCTGTAGCGCACGCCGGTCACGCGGTCGGTCGGGTGCAGCAGCAACTGCGGCGGCGCGCCGGGCGCAAACAGGGCATAGCCGGTGACCACGCCGTCCACCACCAACAGGCGCTGGAAGTCGGCCTGCACCGCGGCGGCATCGGCTTCGAGCGGCGCGGCGCGGCTGGCCTGGCCGATGCCGCGCAGCGCGCGCGCCAGCGCGGCCAGCATCTGGTGGTGCAGGGTCACCGTCCAGGCGCTGCACAGGCGCTCGCGCAGCGCCGGGTCGGCAGGCTGCAGCGAGTCGTTCCAGTCGCCGTGGCCGTAGGCCGCCAGTTGGGTGCCGGCAATGCGGCGGGCGTCGATGACGGCCAGCGCACGCTGCACGTGTTGCCACAGCGGGGCGGTTTCAGCGGGCGCGCCGGGGCCGGCGTGGTAGGGCAGGCGCTCATCGAGCAGCGCGGCATCGTCGGTGGCGATCAGGTAGCGCGCCAGGCCCAGCAGCGGCCAGAAGACGATATCGCCGTGTGCATCGCCGGCCCGGTTGTGGCGCTCGCGCTCGAAGAACATGAACCACTGCGGCCAGTCGCCGTCGGCGTTCTGCGCCGCAAAGACGCGCAGCAGCAGGTCGCGCACTGGCGCCGGCCGGTCGAGCGCCAGCAACATCTCGAGCGGCCCCTGGCAGACATCGCGCGTGCCCCAGCCGCCCCCCGTGTACTGCTCCAGCCCGCGCGGCGCCAGGTAGTGCACGAGCGCGTTGTGCAGATACCAGGGCGCGATCTCGGCCAGCCGCTGGGCCGCCGCGGCCCGCGCACCCGTTGCCGGCGCAGCCCAGCTCAGCGCGAGCGCCTCGCCCGCCGCGACGGCAGGCGCATCGGTGATCAACTGGCACCGCAGGCGCAGGCCGAACGTGCGGACCTCGCCGCTGGCGATGCAGACAAACGGCTGGCCACGCGACTGGCCGTCGGCGTACAGCAGTTCGTCACCGCCCACCTGCGCGAAGAGGGTGCCGGCGTCGGGCTCGATCCGAAAGCCGCCGTGCGGGAAGCGTGCCGCCAGCGCGCTGCCGGCGGGCACACCGATGAAGACACCGCCGGCGTCCCGTTGCATCGGCGCCGGCCCGGCGCCATCGCCGTCGTCGCCAGCCAGCGCGAGGTGGTGCGTGACGAGCAGGCACAGCGGCGCGCCCGCCAGCACGCGCACATGCAGGCCGAGCGCGTGCGGCAGCGGGCCGTGCGGGTCGTGCCGGCTGCGCACCTCGAACACGCCGCCGGCATGCTGGTAGAGCCAGCGGCAGCCGTCGGGCTCGATCTCGAAAGCCGAGGGCACGCCGAGCTGCTGCCAGGCGCCGCCGAGGTGGACAAAGATGCGCTGGCCGTGCGCGCGGTACTGGCCGAGCCAGCCGCGCACCGTGGACAGGCAGCGATTGATGCTGACGTGCCCCTGCGTCAGCATCGAATGGAAGACGCCGGCCATCCACACCGTGGAGGTGAGTGCCGTCTCGTCGGGCACCAGATGCGCCCCCGTGCGCAGGATGTGGCCGTGCGGGCGCTGCACGCACAGCTCCTTGGCGCGCAGCACGACATGGGTCTGCTCGGCGCAGAAGAACGACCGCAGCTCGCCGCCTTCGCTCTCCTCGTGCCGGCGGGCGCGGCCCCAGTGGGCCTCGACCTGCGCGGCGTCGAGGTCCTGCGCCTGCAACATCGGCGTGCGCGCAAAGAGCGAGCCCGCTTCGGGCTGCGCGGCGGGCGCCGTCTGCGCCGTCTGCGCGGCGCGCCGGGCCACTGGCGTGGGCTGTCGGGCCTCGGGCAGGGTCAGCGCCGCCGCCACGCAAGCCAGGTCGCCGGCGCCGGTGGCCGCCGCGTGGTCGTCCTGCAGCAGGCCGAAAAACCCGCCCTGCCAGCACGCCCCCGGGGCCAGCGTCACCGCCTCGTCCTGGATCGCCGCCAGCGCGTGCTCGTGCTGCAGGCGCACCCCCGGCAGGCCCTGCGTGATGCCCTGTGGCAAGCCGCCCGCGCGCACCGCCAGGCCCTGCACCTGCAAGCCATCGGTGGCGTAGCTCACGCCGCGCCGCAGCGAGCCCAGCAGCGCCCACGGGTGGCGCCCGCCCTGCGCCAGGTTCTGCCTCGCCGCCAGCACGCAGCCGTGGCGCGCATCGGCCAGCGGCGTCAGATCGACATAGTGGCTGACATAGTGCTCGTTGAGCCTGATCGTGGCGTACGGCGCGAGGCCGATATCCTGCACCAGCACGAGGTCGATGGTCTGCGCCGCAGGCGTCTCGTTGTCCACCTGCAGGTGCCAGAACCACACCGGCTCGGCGGCCGCCAGCCGCAGTTGCAGCCGCAGGCACAGCCCCTGCCAGTGGCCCGCCGCCGCCCAGCCCGCGGCTTCGGGCGGCGCCGGGCAGGGCGACAGCGGTGACCGCGGCCCGAGCAGCGGCACGGCCTCGACGCCGGCCGCGGTCTGCCGGCGCAGCCACAGGTTGGCCGGCCCGCCCTCGACCTCGTGGCCGGGGAACAGGTTGACCAGCAGGCCGTGGCACTCGATGCGGCGGATGGCACCGTGCGACAGCAGCTCGATGCGCAGGCCGGCGTCGTTGACCAGGCTGAGCGGGCTGCGCGCGGCGGCGTGGGCAGCCTGCTGGGCGGTCATGGCGGTGCGGCTGGTTTCAATGGCGCACCACACGCCGGGCAGCCGTGACGGGCGGGAGGAGGAGGAGTTCACGGTGGGTTGGCGGTCAGATGCACCGTCGCGGGCGCGGGCGGCAGCACGAGTTCGCGGCCCTGCCAGGCGAGCGGGCTGCCGTTGTGCAGGGCCCGCGGCACCTGCGCCGTGCCGGGCCAGGCCAGGCGCACACCGCCCGCCAGGCCGCTGAGCGCGGGTTGCGCGGCCGGCAGTTCGAGCCGCCAGCCGCCTGCGGTGCGGGCCAGCAGGTAGTCGAGTTGGCCGTACGGCGTGGACAGGCCGCGCACCTCGACATCGCCGTGCGCCAGCCACTCGGGTTGGAGCCCGGCGCCGATGACGAGCGTGCCCTCGGCCTCGCGCTCGTAGGCGAACAGGTCGAGCGCCGAGCGGATGTAGTCCGACGAGACCCAGGCATGCGGCATATCGCCCAGGAAGCGCGGCTCGCGCGGGTTCGGCAGCACGACTTCGGCCCACTGGTTCCAGCCGCGCGGGCGCTGGTCGTTGAAGAAGAAGCGCAGCATCGCGTGCGCGCGCTCGGGCTGGCCCAGCCGCACCAGCGCGCCGACGGTGCGCAGCTCGTAGGGTGTGTAGTCCTGCCAGGCACGCCGCCCTTCGCTGCGCGCGTTCATCTCCTGCCAGTAACGCTCGAAGGTGGCGTCCAGCAGGGCGGGCGGCACGCGGGCCTGCGCCGGGTTGAGCGCGATCGTCGTCGAGGTGGCATCGAAATCGCCACGGTCGGCGGCGCCGGCGATGTGATCGATGGCGTGGTGGCGGGCGCTGGCGGCGACCGACGCCGCCAGTTCGCGCTCGAACTCATCGCGCCACGGTATCCAGCGTTGCACCGCCGCCGGCTCGCCGAGGGCTTGCGCGATGAGCACCGCGTCCTTGAAGCCGCGCAGGGCCCAGAAATCGTCCCAGTACGAATACGCCGGCTTGTCGGCATAGCCCTCGTGGCTGATCGACGGCGGCAGCAGGCCGAACAGGTGCGCGCGCGCGGGCACTCGGTTGGCCGGCGTGCGTTCGCCCTGGCGCAGCGCCTCCTGCCAGGCCACCACGCGCTGCACCTGCGGCCAGTGGCGCTGCAGGAAGGCGCGGTCGCGGGTGTGGCGCCAGACCTCGGCCACCGCGTAGAGGTACTGGCCGTGGCTGTCGTTCTCGACCACCGGGTCAGCGCCGCGCGCATCCACGCAGCAAGGCACCTTGCCCGAGTCAAAGATGTGGCCGCCGTACCAGTCGACAAATTCGCGCGCGGCGTCGATCTCGCCCAGCCGCACCAGGCCGGCGACCATCATCGCGCCGTCGCGCACCCAGCTGCGTGCGTACGAGCGCGTGCCCGGCCGCAGCGCCGGGCCGTCGCGCGACATCAGGATGTGCGCCAGTGAGGTGCGCAGCGTATCCACCAGCGGCTGCGCCTCGGCCGGCACGCGCAGCGTGGCGCGGTTCAGGCGCGTGCGCCATTGCGCGGCGGCGGCGTCGAAGCGGGCGTCGAGCTGGCCCTGCGTCAACACGCCATGCGCCTGTGGATGCGCCGGCGCACGAGCGCCCAGCGGCGCCACCCAGCCGAGCGTGCGCGCTTCGCCCGGCGCCAGCGTGACGCTGAAGTGCAGCGCCGCCGATGCATGACCCTGCGGGTCGTGCAGCGCGTGCAGCGCGTGCAGCGCGGGCGCGGCTTGCAGTGCGGCCAGGCCCAGCCCGCCGTCCAGCGCGAGCCCGCTCACCCGCTGCGGCGCCTCGGTGAAGCGCAGCGGCGGCCGGTCGTTGACGGCCAACCCGGCGCCGTCCCAGCGCAGCGCGTGGATCGCGCTGGCGCCGCCCGGGGTGGCCAGGAACTGCTGCGGCGGATTGACCTGCCATGGCCGCAGCGCCAGCGCCAGCGTGTAGCGGTGTGGCCGCGCGCCCGTATTGCGCAGGACATAGCGCGCCAGCAGTTCGGGTGCAGCGGGCGGGCCGTCGGCGGCGGCCTCGATCTCGAGGGTGAACGCGGCATGCTGCCAGCGCACCTGCGCAGCGGGCAGGTAGCCCTCGCGCAGGCTCTGCGTGATGCGGGCGCCGGCCCAGGCGACTCGCGTGCCGTCGTCGAGCAGCACGGCGGGCTCGACGCTGTAGCCGCCGCGGCCGACCTCGAGCGCGCCGTCCTCGCTGATCAGGCCCGAGCGCGCGCCGCCGCCGTCCACGCCGACCAGGGCCCAGTAGTTCTGCTCGCCGACAAAGGCGCGCGGCAGGTCGCCGCGCGGCGCATCGGCGGCCACCTCGGCCAGCACCGCGTTGAAGTCCGGCCACTGCGCGCTGTCGCGCAGCTCGATGCGCGGCATGGCCCCGCGTTGCAGCGCGCGCGGGGGCCCCGGCCGAATGCGCAGGTGGCGCGCTTCGGTCTCGGGCAGGTAGAGCGCATCGAGGCCGCCGTCGCTGCCGCGCACACGACGCAGCGTGCGCCAGCGGCGGGCGTCATCGGAGGCCTGCACGTCGTAGTCGCGTGCGCTGGCGCCGGCGGGCCAGCGCAGGGCCACGCCGTTGAATTCACGCGGCTGGCCAAAGTCGGCGGCCAGCCCGTGCACAGTGGCCTGCATGCGGGGCGCGGGCCAGGGCTGCGGGTCGGGTGCGCGTTCAGCCAGTGCCAGGCGGGCCAGGCACAGCGACCCCTTGCCGCCTGCGCCCGGCGTCTGCGGCCCCGGCGCGATGACGAATTCCACGAACTCGGTCCGCTGCAGCGCGCGGTCGGCCGCCGGGCCCCAGGCAAACTGGATGTGGCGATGGCGGATCCTGATATCGCCCAGCGCCGCCGGCAGCGCGAGGCCGGGCCGGTTCATCCACCACACGCTGTCGCCGCTGGCATCGACGAGCTTGAACTGCAGGCCGTTGGCGGCCCCGCTGCCCTTGAGCCGCGCCGTCAGGTCGAAATGCCGCGGCCACTGCACCGGCAGCGCGCGCCGCATCCCGGCGTAACCGGCGACGCCGGCGAAGTCGTAGTCCAGGCACAGGCTGCCGTCGGCGTCGCGGCGCAGGCTGGCACGCACCTGGTCGGAGGCCACGGCCTGCCAGGCCGCGGGTTGGCGCAGATCGTCCAGCAGTTCATTGCGCAAGCCGGCATGGGCGAAGGTCGATGCCTGCGCCCACCCCAGTGCGATCGAGCCCGCGCAAACCAGCGCGCGCCGCCCAACCGGCTTCGGCGCGGGACTCATTTGACGCTGCCCATCAGCAGCCCCGTCATATAGTGCCGCTGCAGCAGCAGGAACAGCGCCAGCACCGGCATCACGGTGAGCACCGAGCCGGCCATCATCAGCTCGGTATCCTGCACGTGCTCGCGCGAGAGGCCGGCCAGCGCCACCGGCAGGGTCTGCAACTCGCGGTCGGTGAGCACGATCAGCGGCCACATGAAGTCATTCCACGAGCCCAGGAAGACCAGCACCGCGAGCGTCACGATGATGGGTTTGAGCAGCGGCAGCACGATGCCGGTGAAGATGCGCAGCTCGCTCGCACCGTCGATGCGCGCGGCCTCCAGGATCTCGTCGGGGATGGCCTGCGCGTACTGGCGCACCAGGAAGATGCCGAAGACGCTGGCCAGCCACGGCACCAGCGCACCGGCGTAGGTATTGACCAGGCCCATCTGCTTGAGCATCAGGAACAGCGGCATCATGGTCACCTGCCCGGGGATCACCAGCGCGCCGAGCAGGGCACGGAAGATCGCCTCGCGCCCGGCAAAGCGCAGCTTGGCAAAGGCGTAGCCGGCCGACAGGTTGAAAGCCAGCGCCAGCAGCGTGGCGCACGCGGCCACGAGCAGGCTGTTGGCGGCCTGGCGCGCGATGCCCTTGGCCGCAAACAGCTCGCGGTAGTTGGCGAGCGTGGCCGCCTTGGGCAGCAGCGGCGGCGGAAAGGCGCTGGCTTCGCCCGGCGCCATCAGCGATGCGCTGACCATCCACACCAGTGGAAACAGGGTGGCCGCCGCCAGCAGCGCGAGGGCGCCGTTGACCGCGAAGGTGCCGCCGCTGATCTTCATCACGCCTCGGCCCTTTTCGAGAGGCGCAATTGCACCAGGGTGATCGCGAACATGATGGCGAAGAGCACGAACGCCACCGCCGACGCCGTGCCCAGGCTCCACCACTTGAAGCCCTCTTCGTACATCAGGTAGAGCACGGTCACGGTGCGCTGGGCCGGGCCGCCCTGCGTCATGACATAGGGCTCGGCAAAGAGCTGGAAGTGGCCGGCCATGGTCAGGATGCTGACCACCAGCAGCATCGGCGCCAGCGAAGGCACGGTGATGTGGCGGAACAGCGCCCAGCGCCGGGCCCCATCCAGGCGCGCGGCCTCATACAGATCCTGCGGGATGGCCTGCAGGCCGGCCAGCAGGATGACCATGTTGTAGCCAAAGTTCTTCCAGACCGACAGCAGCACGATCGCCGGCATCGCCCAGGCCGGGTCGCCGAGCCAGTCGATGGGCTCGATGCCGACCGCCGCCAGCGCATAGTTCAGAAAGCCATAGCGGGTGTGGAACAGATAGCGCCAGACGACGGCCACCGCCACCAGCGTGGTCACCACCGGCGCAAAGAGCGCGGTGCGGAAGAAGGCCTGCGCGCGCGCCAGCCGTGAGTGCAGCAAAAGCGCCGCGCCGAGCGAGGCGCCGATCGACAGCGGCACCCCGATGACCACGAAATACGCGGTATTCAGCAGCGCCTGCCAGAACAGCGGCGTCTGTAGCAGCCGCGCATAGTTGCCCAGTCCCACGAAGCGCAGGTTGGCCAGATCGGCCAGCGCATAGATATCGAAATCGGTGAGGCTCATGGCCAGCGCGGCCGCCACCGGCACCGCGAAGAACACCGCGATCGCGATCAGCGCCGGCGCGGCGAAGATCCAGCCGGCGAGGCTGCGGCTCTTCATGCGGCGCCTGCCTTGTCCAGCATCCAGCGCCGCTTTTCCAGGATGCGGTCGGCACGCAGGTCGAGCTCTTGCGCCGCGCGGCTGGCCGGCAGGTCACCGTGCACGACGCGCTCGACGACGACGCGCAGCTCGGTGGCGATGCGCTCCCACTCGGGCACCTTGGGCACCGCGCGCACGCGCTCCAATTGGTCGCGGAAGGCGTGCGTATACGGGTCTTGCGCCAGCGCCGGCGCGGCCCAGGCCGTGCGGCGCGGCGGCAGGTTGCCGGTCAGCGCATGGAAGCGCTGCTGCACGGCGGGGCGCGAGAGAAATTCGATCAGCCGCCAGGCCGCCGCCTTGCGCCGCGAGCGGCGAAATAGCGCCAGGCTGGAGCCGCCTGCGATCGACGCCCCGGGCCCGTGCGGCCCGGGCAGCGGCGCCGTCATCCAGGCCGATTGCAACGCGGCCGGCAAGCGGCGCTTGAACTCGCCGATATTCCACGGCCCGGTGATGTAGAAGGAAAAATAGCCGCGCGCAAATTCGTTCCAGACATTGGCGATCTGGTTGCTGCTGGCCGGCGGCGCCAGCCGCCCTTCGTACATCGAGAGGTAGAAGCGCAGCGTGCGCCCGAAGTCCTCGCTCTGAAAATTGCCGCGCCGCCCGCCGTCGCGCAGCAGCGCCGCGCCCTGTTGCAGCGAGAGCGCCACCAGCGGGTCGTATTCATTCAGCGGCAACAGCACGGCGTAGCGCTCCGGGCCAACCATGCGCTTGATCGCGGTCAGCATCTGCAGCCATTCGTCCCAGGTCCGGGGCGGCGCCGCATGGCCGGCCTGCGCCAGCAGGTCCTTGCGGTAGAAGAGCAGGCGCGTATCCACATACCAGGGCACGCCGTAGAGCTGGCCGCCGACCACGTTGGTATCCCAGATGCCGGGGAAATAGTCGCCCGGCGTCACGCCCGCCGAGGCCTGCACCAGCCCGTCCAGCGGTTCGAGCGCGCCCAGCGCAACGAATTCGGGCAACCAGGTGTTGCCCATCTGCGCCACGTCGGGCGTGGCGTTGCCGACAAATGCGGTGAGCATCTTCTCGTGCGCGGCGCTCCAGGGCAGCTGCTCGATGCGGACCTGGATTTCCGGGTATTCACGCGCAAAGTCGGGCAGCAATTCGGCCACGACTTCGCCTTCACGGCCCATCGCCCACAAGCGCACGGTGTGCTGATCGTCGGGTGCGCAGGCCGCCGTGCCGAGCGCGGCGGCGGCGCCGAGCCAGCCGCGGCGCGTCCAGGAGGTGTCAGCCCAGCCAGCCACCGCTGAATCCCGCACGCTGCAGCCCGCGCTTCAAGTGGGGGTTGCCGCGCAACGCCTGCCAGACCAGCCCGCCGCGGTGGTTGGCGAGCATGGCCAGCAGCGGGCCGACTTCGATGCCGAGGTAGTCGGTATCGACCCAGCCGAAGCCGGACACGACGCGGCCGTGCGTGAGCTTCACGTCGTTGTAGGTGAAGCTGCGGTTGAAGGCGAAAAAACCGTAGCGGCCGTAGATGTGCGCGCCGTGGCGCTGGTGCATGGCGGCCAGCGCCGGCAGCGCGATTTCGGGTGCCAAGGCGATCGACGATCCGGCGGCATAGGGCGCGATGGTGCCGTCGTCGTAGTTCTTCAGGCCGCCGCCCATGCCGCGCCCGGCGTAGCTGATGAAGCGGCGCAGCTTGCCGCCGAAGACGCGCTCGATATCGACCGGGCCGTCGCAGGCGGTGATGCCCCACGACTCGGCGCCATAGCCGGCCCAGCCTTCGGGGTTGGCGATCGCGTAGGCGCGCTGGGCATGGGTGGCGCGGCGCGAATTCTCGAAATAGTCGATTCCCCGGGCGCGCATCCACGCATCCTGCAGGCCGCGCAAATCGACCCAGCAATGGGTGAACTGGTGGGTGAACAGCGGCGGGTAGCGCAGGTAGGTCTGGCCATAGTCGGTGCCCCAGGCCGAATCGTAGGTGCTGGTCCAGGCGTCCCAGGCGTTGGCATCGACGGGGTAGGTGGGTGAGCCCAGCGCCAGCAGGTAGAGCAGCATCGCCTCGTTGTAGCCCTTGTAGTCGCTGCTCAAGTGGCCGGTCTCGGGCTTCCAGCCATGGCCGATCGCCGGCGCGCGCACCTGGGCCCAGCGCCAGTCGATGCGGGCATAGATTTCCTCGGCGAGGGTGCGGATCTCGGCCTCGGCGGCGTCACCGCCGTCGAACCAGCTGGCGCAGAACAGCGCGCCGGCGACGAGGAGCGCGGTATCCACCGTGGACAGCTCGACCTGGGCGAAGCGCGCGCCCGTCTGCATATCGAGGAAGTGATAGAAAAAGCCCTTGTAGCCGGTCTTGCCGGCGGGCTCGGGGCCTTGCGGTGCGTGGCGGAAGAAGCGCAGCGTGGCCAGCACGCGCTGGCGCGCCTGCTCGCGCGTGACCCAGCCGCGCACCACCCCGATAGGGTAGGCCGTGAGCGCGAAGCCCACCGCCGCCACGCTCGCGAACGAGGGCGCGGGCCAGCGGTCGGGGGCCAGTCCGGTGGCCGGGTCGGTGGTCTCCCAGAAGAAGCGGAAACTGCGCTGCTCGAGGTCGGCCAGCAGGGCCTGCTCGTCCAGCGGCAGCAGGCCTCCAGCGGCCGGGTCGGCGGCCGCGGGTGCGGTGCTGCCGCAGCCGCCCGCCAGC
>CXWL01002470.1_pt1 | contig 16881 bp, 19 predicted proteins | sample 590931 | NCBI WGS metagenome assembly CXWL01 (sample SAMEA3498368, study PRJEB10139) | groundwater metagenome | biome: water well; material: biofilm material | place: Germany | collected 2015-04-27 | reverse complement strand
GCGTCCGGCCGAGGACAATGGCCTCAAATTCCCGCATGCGATGCATCTGTCGAAGACCAACGGCATCGCGCGCATGGCGCAGACGATGCAGGCAGAGCAGGGCTGGGGCGCAAGGCTCGACTGCAAGGATTGCCACACGCCTTCGGCCGATGGCACACGGTTCAAACCAGTGGAGATGAAGAGCGATTGCGCAATGTGCCACAGCCTCGCCTTTGACCGGATCGGTGGAACGCTGCGTACGCTGCGTCATGGCGAGCCGGGGCAGGTGGTTGCCGATCTGCGCGCCTTTTACCGTTCGACTGCGCCGTCGCGTCCGATCAGCCTTGGCGGCATGTCGCGCAGGCGGCCGGGCGATTATGCTGCGGCCGAAACCGCACAGGATTATGTGCTGGGCGCGCGGGCCTATGGCGGACAGGCCGATGAAGCGATCCGCGCGGTCTTCTCGCGCGGCGGGGCATGCTATGATTGCCATGTCGTGACGCCGGGCTTTGCCAGTGGATCGCCGTTCCAGATCCGCAAGGTGTTCCAGCCGGATCGCTATATGCAAAAGGGCTGGTTCGACCACAATGCCCACAAATCAGAGACCTGCGCCAGTTGCCACAAGGCCGACCAGTCTCGCGTCGCGACCGACCTGCTGCTGCCCGATCTTGCCAGTTGCCGCACCTGCCATGTCGGCGAAGGCGGATCGAAGCTGAAGCCGGTCAAGACGCCCGTCGAATCGAGCTGTGCAATGTGTCACGATTATCACATCGATGGCGGTGCGCCCTGGCAGACGCGCGAAAAGGTCGATCGGGCAAAAGGCCAGCCACGCTTTCCCGAGAAGACCGCGCACGCGCGTTGAGAAAACTGTCCCGAAACAGTGCTGTCACAAACAGGCCATTGACGTTACGCCTTATAACATTGCATTATTGTTGCTACGGGTGCGCACCAGCTGCAGGGGCACAGATTCCATGCTGATCGCGCAGGTTACGGATATCCATCTGGGGTTTGAGCCGGACAATCCGTCGGAGTTCAACCGCAAGCGTCTCGATCAAGTCATTCGCCAATTGTCGGCGATGAAGCCGCAGCCCGATATGCTGCTGGCAACGGGCGATCTTGTCGATCGGGGTGACAGTGCCTCCTATCGCCGCTTGCGCAATGCTCTGGCGGGGTGCTCCTTTCCGGTCTGGCCCTGCCTTGGCAATCATGACGAGCGAGCCAATTTTTCGGAATGGTATCCCGAAATTCCGGTCGTTGACGGCTTTGTCCAGTATGAGGTGGAGACGCCGGAATTGCGTTTGCTGTTTCTCGACACGCTCGAGGACGGACGGCATGGCGGCGCCTTTTGCGAGACGAGGGCGGGCTGGCTCAGCGCTCGGCTTGCGGAAAAAACCGGCACCAAGACCCTGATCGTCATGCATCATCCGCCGGTCGAAGTCGGGATCGAATGGATGAACACGCACCCCGGAGAACCCTGGGTCATGCGTTTTGCCGAAGCGATACGGGGCCACGACCAGATCGTCGGCATTGTCTGCGGCCATCTCCATCGCCCGATCACCGTCGGCTGGCAGGGAAGGACGATCGCCATTTGCGCGTCGACTGCGCCGCAGGTCGCGCTTGATCTGGCCGAAATCGACCCGGACGCGCCCGACGGACGCCCCATGATCATCGCCGACCCGCCTGCCTTTGCGCTTCACCGCTGGAACGGGCAGGAGTTTGTCAGCCATTTCGACAATGCCGATGAGCATGTCGTTCTCGCCCGCTTCGACGACAAGATGCAGGATCTTGTGCGGAGCCTGCTCAACGAGCGGCCGACCTAATCCGGGTAGCGAGCCTCGACGAAATAGAGGCCGTCGGGCGGCGCGTTGAAGCCCAGCGCCGTGCGGTCCTTCGCCTCAAGCGCGGCCTTCAGGTCTTTGGCTGACCATTGTCCGCGCCCGACCATCATCAGGCATCCGACCATTGAGCGCACTTGATGATGGAGGAAGGAGCGCGCGGCGGCTTCGATTTCGATCTCCGGCCCGAACCTGCGGACAGTTAAGGTATCAAGCGTCTTGACCGGGCTGGCCGACTGGCAGTGGATCGACCGGAAGGTAGTGAAATCGTGGTTGCCCACCAGCAATTGCGCGGCTTCGTGCATTGCGTCTGCATCAAGCGGCTTGGGTACACGCCATGCCCGCCCGGCATCGAGCGCGAGCGGCGGGCGGCGGTTGACGATGCGATAGGTGTAACGGCGTCCGATGCAGGAAAAGCGCGCGTGCCAATCGTCGGGAACCGCGACGCAATCGAGAATCGCAACCGGATCCGGGCGCAGGAGGGCATTGAGCCCCTCCATCAGCCGGAACGCGGTCAGTGGCTTTGCCACGTCGCAATGTGCGGCCATTGCTTCGGCATGAACGCCCGCATCGGTGCGCCCTGCGGCGTGGAGTGTCACATCTTCGCCGGCAATCGCCTTGGCCGCCTTCTCGATTGCCGCCTGCACACTCGGCCCGTGCGGCTGGCGTTGCCAGCCCATGAAGGGGCGGCCGTCATATTCCACTGTCAGACGAAAACGTGTCATCCGAGCCGCGTTCCCGCCGGGATACTGAACCCGCGCAGCAGGTCGGCAGGCGTCATTGCGGCCTTGCCCGCGCGCTGGATCAGGGTCGGGCGGATCACGCCCGGATTGCACTGGATGCCGAGCTGGTCGTCGATCACTTCGCCGGGGCGTGCGCTGTCGCTCATGCCCGCTTCGGCCGCGAGAATGCGGAAGCGTTCGCCGTTCAACTCGAAGAAAGCCCCCGGTGCGGGTGCGAAAGCGCGGATCTGCCGCTCGATCTGCGGGGCGCTGACAAGGAAATCGAGCCGCGTCTCGGCCTTGTCGATCTTGGCGGCGTAGGTGACGCCATCCTCCGGCTGGGGACGTGGCGGATAGGCTTCGAGTTCCGATAGCACCTGCACCAGCAATTCCGCCCCCAGTTGCGCCAGTTCGGCTGTGAGGAGACCCGCTGTCTTGTCCTCAACGGGCGTATGGACCGTTGCGAGCATCGCACCCGTGTCGAGTCCGGCCTCCATCTGCATGATCGTTACGCCGGTTGTCGCGTCTCCGGCAAGAATAGCCCTCTGAATCGGAGCAGCCCCCCGCCAGCGCGGAAGGAGCGAGGCATGGACGTTGATGCAACCCCTTTTTGGCGCGTCGAGCACGGGCTGCGGCAGGATCAGTCCATAGGCGGCGACTACCGCCAGATCGGCCCCAAACCTCGAAAATTCGGACTGCGCGCCGACGTCGCGCAATGAAACCGGTGTCATGACGTCAATACCCAAAGCCTCGGCCCGCGCCTGGGCAGGCGCCGGCGTCAGCGCCTTGCCCCGGCCTGCGCGGCGCGGCGGTTGGCTATAGACCGCAACCACATCATGCCCCGCCGCAACCAGCGCATCGAGGCTTGGCACGGCGAAATCGGGCGTTCCCATGAAAATGATCTTCATTCGCCCCCTCAACCCCTTGGCAGGACAATGCGCAACCCCCTATCGTGCAGCCAATGGCAAGCCATGAGATCGAAACACTGGTGCAGGCACTGGCGCGGCTTCCCGGATTGGGGCCGCGATCGGCACGGCGTGCGGTGCTTTACCTGCTCAAGAAGCGCGAAGGCGCTCTTGCGCCGCTGCTTCGCGCGCTGGAAGGGGTGAGCGACCGGCTGGCGACCTGCGACATTTGCGGGAATGTCGATACGACCAACCCGTGCAGTATCTGTAACGATCCGCGCCGCGACGCGCGGATGCTGTGCGTGGTGGAGGATGTGCCCGATCTCTGGGCGCTCGAACGTTCGCGGCTATTTCCCGGAAAATTTCATGTGCTTGGCGGGCGACTTTCAGCGCTCGATGGAATTCGGCCAGAGGATCTGGGTGTCGATACGCTGATTGCACGTGTCTCCGGCGGCGCGATCGATGAGGTCGTGTTGGCGATGAATGCCACGCTCGATGGCCAGACGACTGCACACTACCTCGCCGAACGGCTGGAATCGCATCCGGTGCGGATCACCCAGCTCGCGCATGGCCTGCCGGTGGGCGGGGAGCTCGATTATCTCGACGATGGAACGCTGGCCCAGGCGTTGCGCGCGCGGCGACCGGTGTCTTGACCCTGAGGCTTCGAATTCCTACCTGAGCGCTAATGGCACTCCTACCGATTATCGAAGCGCCCGATCCGCGCCTGAAGATCGTTTCCACTCCTGTGGAGACGTTCGATGCCGCATTGCAGACGCTGATCGATGACATGTTCGAAACCATGTATGACGCACCGGGGATCGGCCTTGCCGCCGTGCAGGTCGGTGTGCCGAAGCGGTTGCTCGTGATCGACCTTCAGGAAAAGAACGAGGAAACAGGCACAACTATTCGTGAACCAAGGGTTTTTATAAATCCTGAAATCGTCGAGGCATCCGAAGAACTGGCGGTTTACAATGAGGGCTGCCTTTCGGTGCCCGACCAATATGCCGATGTCGAGCGCCCAGCCCATATCCGCGCGCGCTGGTTCGACCGGGAGGGCAAAAGCCATGAGGAAGCGCTGGACGAGATGCTCGCAACCTGCCTCCAGCACGAAATGGATCATCTCGAAGGCATATTGTTCATCGACCATCTGTCGAAGTTGAAGCGTGACATGGTGCTGCGGAAACTGCAAAAGGCGCGACGTTTGGCGGCTTGATTTTGACGCCGATTGTGCTTTCCTATTTTGATTGTTCGTTCTATGTTCCGCCAATGGAACAGGCTATTTCTCCCGAGTCGCAAAACCCCGAAAAACCCCGGATTTCGGTGCATATGGATACCCTCAACTTAGCAGTTTCCGGGGTTTCGGCATGAGCCCGGTTGTGGTCGTGATTCTCTGTTTTTTTGGGCTCGCGGCTGGTGGCCTGATCGGCTGGCTGCTGGGCGGACGCGGTGCAGGTGCGCTGAAGGCCGAACGCGACCTCCACCTCGAACAGTTCAAGGCTGCGATCAAGGATCTTGATGCGGCGCTGCAGGAACGCGATTCGGCGCGGCTGGCGCTGGCACGGCTCGAGGCTGAACAGGCGGCGTTCAACAAGGACGCGATGGCTGCGCAATTCGCCGAAATCAGCCACAAATTGCTCGGCGAAGCACAGCAGCAGTTTATCGAGCGCGCAGATCAACGCTTCAAGCAATCGGAGGAAACCTCGGGACAGGCGCTCAAATCGCTGCTCCAGCCGGTCAATGATCGGCTCCTGCGTTATGAGGAAGGCGTCGCCAAGGTCGAGAAGGATCGGTCCGAAGCCTATGGCAACCTCCAGGGGCTGATGGAATCGATGCGCGTCGGGCAGGAATCGGTCCGTGCCGAGGCCGCGAAACTCGGCAATTCGCTCCGCAATGCCCCCAAGGCGCGCGGGCGCTGGGGTGAGCAGCAGTTGCGCAACGTGCTGGAGACCTGCGGGCTTTCCGAACACGCCGATTTCCAGACCGAAGTCAGCGTCGAAGGCGGGGAGGGACGATTGCGTCCCGACGTCATCATCCGGGTTCCGGGCGGGCGCAATCTCGTGATCGATGCGAAAGTCTCGCTCAATGCCTATCAGGATGCGTTCGAGGCAGGGGAGGAGGGTGCGCGCGTTGCATCGCTTGCGGCCCATGCCGCCGCCATGAAGGCGCACGTGAACGCGCTGGGGCAAAAGGCCTATCAGGATCAGTTCGACGATACGCCCGATTATGTGATCATGTTCGTCCCTGGAGAGCATTTCCTCTCGGCCGCTCTTGAACAGGATGCTGATCTTTGGGATTTCGCGTTTGCCAAACGCGTCTTGCTGGCGACGCCGACCAACCTGATCGCCATTGCGCGGACGGTGTCGGCGGTCTGGAAGCAGGAGAAAATGGCGGGCCAGGCCCGTGAAATCGCCGAACTGGGCAAGGAACTCTATGCCCGTCTCTCGACGATGGGCGGGCATGTCGGGCGTATGGGGAAGAACCTTGATACCGCCGTTTCGGCTTACAATGCGCTGGTGGGCAGCCTCGAATCGCAGGTGCTGACGCAGGCGAAGCGCTTTGAGGAATACAACATCGATACAGGGGGCAAGGCGATCGAGCCGCTCCCGATCATCGAACAGGCGGCGCGACCGCTGGTGAAGCTGGTCTCAGGAGGCGGCGATTCAGCGTGATGAGTCAGGCACTGGTGATCATCGATGTGCAGCAGGGAATGTTTTCGGATCCCGCAATGCAGCCCTTCGAAGGGGACGCAACGGTAGCGCGGATTCGCGCTTTGCTCGACCGCGCCAGAAACGCGAGCTTGCCTGTGTTCTTTGTCCAGCACGATGGCGGGACTGGTCATCCCTTGGCCCGGGATAGCGCAGGTTTTGCCTTCCATCCCAGCCTCACGCCGCATGATGGTGAAAGCGTGACCATCAAGACCGAATGCAACGCGTTTCAGGGTACGGGCCTCGCCGAACGCCTGGAGGCGTCGCGGATTAGCCACCTGACGGTGTGCGGAATGCAAACCCAATATTGTGTGGATACGTTCGTCCGGGCTGCGGTCGAGCATGGCTTCGAAGTCTGCCTCGTCGCTGACGGGCATACCACCTTCGGAACGGCGCTGCTCGATGCCGGCACGATCATCGCGCACCACAACGATATTCTGGCCGGAAGCTTTGCGACCTTGTGCCCCGCGGGAGAGATCGCATTCGGCGCGTGACTATTCTGTTCGACCGCGCCGCTGGTTCAGCACTTCATAGGCCATCACTGCGGTCGCAATTGCCGCGTTGAGGCTGTCTGCCTTGCCCAGCATCGGCATTTTCACAAGAAGATCGCACTCAGCCTCGTAAGGCGCTGGCAAACCTTGCGATTCATTGCCGATCAGGAGGAAGGTTGGGGCCTCGTAGCGCGGCTCCTGATAGTCGGTCTCGGTGTTGAGACTGGTGCCGACAAGCTGCCCCGGCCCGCTCCGGAGCCAGGCGATGAAGTCTTCCCAACGGGCCGCCGCGACCTTTTGCGTGAAGATCGCGCCCATACTGGCGCGCACGGCCTCGACCGAGAAAGGATCGGTGCAATCGTCGATCAGGATCAGCCCGCCCGCGCCCACCGCGTCGCCGGTGCGCAGGATCGTGCCGAGATTGCCCGGGTCGCGCAATCGCTCCGCCACCAGCCAGATGCCGGCTGTCGTCCGGTCGAGTGACTGGAGTGTGGTGGGCATTTCCGCGTAAACACCAATCACCGCCCCAGGATTGTCCTTGCCCGACAATTTCGAGAGAATATCGGTTGAAGTGATGAACACTTCGCCGCCAGCCGCTTCCGCCGCCTGCGCCAGTTTCGCCACCAGCGGGTGCGCGGCGCTATCGGGCGCATACCAGAGCATCTGGGGCGCAATTCCGGCATCGAGCGCTTCTGTCAGGATGCGCAACCCTTCGGCGAGGAAGCGGCCTTCAGCGCGCCGGTGCTTCTTATCCCTCAGGCTCCGCACCTGCTTGACCAGCGGGTTGGAGAAACCGGAGATCTCGCGCGGCATTTACTCCGCCTCGTGAAACTTGGCCTCAACCAGTTCGGCAAGCGAGTGGACTGCGGCTTCAGCGCCGTCGCCCTGCGCGCTGATGACGATTTCGTCACCCATTGCGGCGCCCAGCATCATCAGGCCCATGATCGAGGTGCCGACGACCTTCGATCCGTCCTTTTCGACCTCGACCCGCGCGCCGATCCCGCTCGCCATCGTCACGAACTTTGCGCTTGCCCGCGCGTGCAGCCCACGCTTGTTGACGATCAGGACGGTGCGAACCGCACCGCTCACGCCGCAGCCTCGCCAAGCACTTCGGATGCAACGGAAATATATTTGCGACCGGCTTCACGCGCGGCGGCGACGGCGGCGACAACGCTCATCGTGCGACGTGCGCCTTCAAGGCGGATCAGCATCGGCAGGTTGACCCCAGCAATCACTTCAATCCGCCCCGTCTCCATGAGCGAAATGGCAAGGTTCGAAGGGGTTCCGCCGAACAGGTCGGTCAGAATGATGACACCACGTCCCTGATCGACTCTGGCGACGGCGGCGGCAATATCGGCACGGCGCGCCTCCATATCGTCGTCCGGCCCGATAGAGATGCTTTCCACCGCTGCCTGAGGCCCCACGACATGCTCCATCGCTGTCACAAACTCGACTGCGAGACGGCCATGCGTCACCAACACCAACCCGATCATCAATTTCCCGCCTGCAAACCTGTTGTCTGTTTTCGCCCCGATCCCGCCAAGGCCTCGAAGGAATCATCCGCCGGAAAGCCAAGGTCACGATGAACTATGGTGGGCGAAAACCCCGCGTCGCGCAACCGGCTAGCGATTTTTTCGGCAACATGGACCGAACGATGCCGCCCGCCCGTGCACCCCAAAGCGACGGTTACATAGGCTTTCCCCTCTGCCCGGTAGCGAGGCAGGAGGATCATGAGCAGGTCCTCGATCCGCGAAATCGCGTCGGCATAGGCCGGATCGGCGCGGACATAGAGCCCGACCGGTTCATCAAGGCCTGTCAGGGGCCGCAGTGCATCGTCCCAATGCGGATTGCGCAAGAAGCGCATATCGAACACCAGATCGGCATTGCGCGGCAGGCCACGGGCAAAGCCAAACGACATCAGGGTAAGTGCCGGATCGCCACCGCCACCGGTCTCGAAGCGGTTGCGCAGTTCGAGTCGCAGATCGTTGGTCGTGCTTGCCGTGGTATCTATCACATGATCGGCCCAGCGCCGGAGCGGGGCGATCAGTTCTCGTTCACGGGCGATGCCGTCGCTTGCTGGCCGGTCGGGAGCAAGCGGGTGGCGCCGCCGCGTCTCAGAATAGCGACGTTCAAGCTCCGCTCCCGCGCAATCGAGGAACAACGTAGCGATGTTCTCGCCGGATTTTTCGCGCATGGCCTTGACCCGGTCGATGATGGCCGATGCCGCAAACCCTCGTGTCCGGCTGTCGATGCCAAGCGCGAGCGGACGGCTGCCTTCGGCCCCTTCGGGAAGGCGCGTGTCGAGCAGGCGCGCCAGAAGCGCGAAGGGCAAATTGTCCACCGCTTCCCAACCCATATCCTCAAGCGTCTTGAGCGCGGTCGATTTACCAGCACCCGACATGCCGGTGACCAGCAAGATACGGTCGGGGCGGGCAGGCTCGGTCATTGCCCCGCCAGAGCCTTGAGCATGAGTTCGACCTTGATCGGAGCGGAGGCCTCCAGTGCCGAAAGCGCGATCAGTGGCAGGGCAATTCCGGCAACGATGCGGGTTTCGCCGGGTTCGGGCAGGCGGGGTACTGTTTCATCGACGGCAATCATCATCGCCACCGGCACGGCGGTTTCCACCGGCATGTCGACCAGACCAATGCCGCGGACTTCAATCCGGCCGCGAATCGTTTCCGGCGGGGATGCCACCAAGCCGTCCCCAGTCCGGGTGACAATGGTGTAATCATCGCTCACCAGGACGGCACCACGATCGATCAGGCGAAGCGCAAGGTCGGACTTTCCGCTTCCGGGATGGCCCGCGATGAGAACGGCGCGCCCGCCGATCGATACAGCCGATGCGTGGACAGTTTCGGACGAGAGGGCAGTCATGGGGACGTTTCCTCCAAAACGGGCAGCCGGACGATGATCCGGGCACCCTGTTGGCCGGGCTCACGAGAGACCGCAGCAATGCTGCCATCATGGCCATTGACGATGGTGCGTGCAATCGAAAGTCCCAGGCCGGAATGCTTGCCGAACGCCTCCCCCTTGGGCCGGTCGCTGTGAAATCGCCCGAAAATAGCCTCGCGCGCTGATTCGGGAATTCCCGGCCCGTCATCATCGACCATGACGACGACTTGTTCGGCCAGGCGGGTTGCGGCAATCCGCACGACGCCACCAAGCGGAGAGAATGAAACCGCATTGGCCAGCAGGTTTTCGATCACCCGGCCCAATTGCCCCGCATCTCCATATACCATGGCCGTGCCTGCATGGGGGCGGGCGAAGGCGATTTCCACCGCATCATCGTTCGCCCGCGCCTTGCGCGCTGCGAGCAGGTTTTCGATCAGTTTTCCGATGTCGATCGGTGCGAAGCGCGTGCGCGCCAATTTGGCGTCAATGCGCGATATTTCCGCGATGTCAGTGATCAGCCGGTCAAGGCGCCGAACATCTTCGCTGATGATGTCCTGCAACTGGTCGCGCAGTTCGGGTTTTGTGACGGAGCGCAAACCCTCGGCCGCTGAACTCAGTGAAGCGAGGGGGTTCTTGATCTCATGCGCGACATCGGCGGCGAAGGCTTCAGTGGCATCGATCCTCTGGCGAAGGGCATGGGTCATGTCCGAGAGCGCGCGGGCGAGCAGGCCGATTTCATCGTTGCGCGAGGGCAAGCGCGGAACGTTCACTTCGCGATCCCGGCCGGCGCGCACCCTGACGGCGGCCGACGCCAGAAGGCGCAGCGGCTCCGCGATCGTGCGCGCAAGAAACAGCGAAAGCAGCACTGAGAGGAGCGTCACCAGCGCGATGATATAGGCCAGCCGCGTGCGTTCTGCGCGGACATAGCGCCGGATGTCGCGCGCATTACGGTCGGTTCTCAATATCAGGGGAATTTCGGCGGAAACCGGCACGGTAGCCCAGATCATGTGGGTGCGATCCTTGGCCAGCTGCCACCCGTCACCCCAGGGTATCCAATGACCTGGCGGAGTGAAGCCCTTGAACATTTCGGGATCTCTCGCATCGACAACAAACTCGATGGCCTCATCCATCCAGCGCGCCACATCGCGCTGCCAGGACTCATCTGCCGGATCGATCAGCTGAAAGTTGGGTCCCGTCGTTGCCCAACTATCCGCAACAACAATGCCTTTTGCATTTGCCAGGCGCACCCGCGCACCGGCCTGTTGCCCGACGGCAATGACAAAGGCCTGCATTTCGACGGGCGTCATCGGCGCCATAGCCGTGGCAACAAGACGCGCCTCGCTCGATGCCTGCGCCAATCGCTCGTCAATGAGGCGTGTCCGATAGCTATCGAGATAGAAGAAGCTGCCAGCGAGCAACGCCAGAGCAAAGACATTGACCGCCAGAATGCGCTGCCTGAGCGATAGCCTTCCCGACCAGCCCAGATGGGGCCCCGTTGGTTCAACCGGCGGCGAAGCGGTATCCTGCGCCATAAAGAGTGTCGATTGCGTCAAAATCCGGATCCACTTGGCGGAACTTGCGTCTCAACCGCTTGATATGACTGTCTATCGTCCTGTCATCAACATAGACGTCATCCTGATAGGCTGCATCCATCAGCTGGTTGCGGCTTTTGACCACATCGGGGCGATGCGCAAGCGTTTCGAGGATCATGAACTCGGTCACGGTCAGCGAAACATCCTTGCCGTCCCAGTGCACCCGATGCCGGGATGGATCCATTACGAGTCGCCCCCTGACAATCGCTGTTCCGTCACCCTCCGCCGTCTCTGCCTCAGGTGCCCGACGACTTTCGGCGCGGCGCAGGACAGCGCGGATCCGCGCGATCAGCAGGCGCTGTGAAAAGGGTTTGGCCACATAATCGTCTGCGCCCAACCCCAGGCCCAATTCCTCATCGATCTCGTCGTCCTTCGAAGTCAGGAAGATGACCGGCATATCGACCTTTTCGCGTAGCTTGCGCAGAAGTTCGAGACCGTCGAGCTTGGGCATCTTGATATCGAAGACACCAAGATCGGCGGGATTGGCCGTGAGCGCCTGCAATGCCGCCTCCCCATCGGGATAGAGGCGTGTGCGAAACCCCTCGGATTGCAGGGCAATCGAAACGGAGGTCAGTATATTCCGGTCATCATCGACAAGCGCAATGGTCGCGTCCATGGGGGAATGGCTGTCGTCCAATAATGGCATGACAGTGGCATAAGCGAGGCAGGCCCCGACGGCAACTCGATGGCGCCCCGTTATTTTGGGGCGCACAGGTTTGACCTGAATGCGACCCTCCCTTATGCGCCCCTCGACTCCGCTGCATACGAATGCAGCGTGGATGATTTGGTCAAACGGAGATTCAATGTGGCCGACGGTGCCTCCAACAATCCGCTCGCGAAGCAGGGATTCAAGACCCCTGCAACGCTATTCTGCAATCAGGGCACGGCTCAGTTGGTGGAACAGGCCGTAAGCCGTGGCGAAGGCATGCTGACCATTGATGGGGCGTTCGTGGTGGCGACCGGCAAACACACAGGCCGTTCGGCATCCGACAAGTTCATTGTACGTGACACGGAAACCGAGGCAACCGTGTGGTGGGGCCAGACCAACGCTGCGATGACGCCCGATCATTTCGCTGCGCTGAAGGCCGATTTCGTCGCTGAACTGACGAAGAAGGACACGCTTTTCATAGCGGACCTCTTTGGCGGCTCGCAGCCAGAGCACCGGGTCAATGTGCGTGTGATTAACGAACTTGCGTGGCACAACCTGTTCATTCGTACGCTGCTGGTGCGGCCCGATGCATCGGAGCTTGCCGGATTCGAGCCTGAATACACGATCATCGATCTGCCGAGCTTCCGCGCCGATCCCGCGCGCCATGGCTGCCGCAGCGAGACGGTGATTGCGGTCAATTTTACCGAAAAGCTGATCCTGATCGGCGGCACTGCTTATGCCGGCGAAATGAAAAAGTCGGTGTTCGGCATCCTCAATTATCTGCTACCCGTGAAGGGTGTGATGCCTATGCACTGTTCGGCCAATATCGGCCCCAACGGCGATACCGCTGTCTTTTTCGGGCTTTCAGGCACCGGCAAGACGACACTCTCTGCCGACGCAAGCCGCACGCTGATTGGTGATGATGAACATGGCTGGTCGGACACCGCGGTCTTCAACTTCGAAGGTGGCTGCTACGCCAAGATGATCCGGCTGTCGCCCGAGGCCGAGCCGGAAATTTTTGCAACGACCAAGCGCTTCGGCACCGTCCTTGAGAATGTCCTGATTGATCCGGTGACGCGCCAGATCGATCTTGACGATGATAGTCTCGCCGAAAACAGCCGTGGTTCCTATCCGATCCACTTCATTCCGAACGCTTCGGAAAAGAATATGGGCCCGGTGCCCAAGACCGTAATCATGCTGACGGCGGACGCCTATGGCGTACTGCCCCCGATCTCGAAACTGACGCCTGACCAGGCGATGTACCACTTCCTGTCAGGCTATACCGCGCGCGTTGCGGGCACCGAAATCGGCGTGACCGAGCCTTCGGCAACCTTCTCGACCTGCTTCGGTGCTCCGTTCATGCCGCGTCATCCAAGTGTGTACGGGAACCTGCTCAAGGAACGCATTGCCAAAGGCGGCGTCACCTGCTGGCTGGTCAACACCGGCTGGACGGGCGGCGCCTATGGCACAGGCAGCCGGATGCCGATCAAGGCGACTCGCGCGCTATTGAACGCTGCGCTCGATGGTAGCCTCAACAATGCCGAGTTCCGCAAGGATCCCAATTTCGGATTTGACGTTCCTGTTTCGGCGGTCGGTGTGGACGGTGCGATCCTTAATCCGCGTGATACCTGGGCCGATAAGGCGGCCTATGATGCGACGGCGCAAAAGCTGGTGCGCCAATTCATCGACAATTTTGCGCAATTTGCCGATCATGTCGATGAAGGCGTCCGACAATCGGCCCCCAAAATCGCCTGACCCGCCTGGACACTTCCGGGCACCTGAATGAGAAAGCCCGGAAATGACCGACCATCGCCCAAGATTGTTCGAAAGTGACGCCGAGATTTGCAGAATCGGCGAAGGTATGATCGCGTGTAGCTTGCCCAAGTCCGATTGGACGCACGAAGCACATCTGGCCGCGTGCCTGTGGATGGTCCGCGACCGCCCCGACATTGTTGCAGAGCGCGACCTGCCAGTGATGATCCCGCGCTATAATGAAAGCGTGGGCGGAGTGAACAGCGACACCGAAGGCTATCACGAAACGATTACGCAGGTTTATGTCGCGGCGGTGCGCGATCATCTGTCCGAACTCGATGAAGCGGCAACGCTCCTCGAAGCGGTCAACGCGCTGCTCGTCTCAGCGCGGGGGCGGCGCGACTGGCCGCTGCGGATCTATTCACGCGAAAGGCTATTCTCGGCGGAGGCAAGACGAAGTTTCGTCCTGCCGGATCTTGCTGCTGTGGACGCAGGATGAAACCAGATGAGCAACAGCAAGGCTAATGGCAACAGTGGCGCCAGATTGATGCGCGGATCGGTCAACCAGAACTGGCCCATACTGGATAGTGGGAGCAGGAACAAAACGATCAGCAGCCAACGGTTCGTTCCACAGCACGCTAGCCAATAGAGACTGACGATCAGCACGACTTGATCGTAAAGGTAAAGGTAGGGACTCACCAGAACGCTGGCTGGCGCGAGTATGGCCGCGCGCGCAATTGGATCGGTTGTTTGTTGCCAAACGCGCCATACCAGCATGATCGCAAGGGCGGCACATCCTGCGTGGGCAGCCCAGGCAAGCGGTTCGGACACACCGGCGAGCCGCAGCGATGCAAAAACACTCGCCATCTTGTACCAGCCGACCAGCCCATCGGTAGTAATGGTAGCGACGAGCGCCGTGCTATCAAAAAAGCCCCGCCAGGGCCCAAGCCCAAAGGCCAAGATGCTGAGCAGAACCAAACTGATAACGGCTATTGTGGCGCCGGTAAATGCACGCCATTCCCGCCCGGCGATGAAAGCAAGGGGCAACAGCAACCCCAACTGAGGCTTGATCGCAAGGCATCCGAGAATTGCACCCGCAAGGATCGGCTGTTTGGTTAGCACTGACATTCCGCCAATAAACAAGGCTGCAGTCAAAGGGCCGTTCTGGCCGATAATGCCGCAAAGTATGACTGGCGGAAAGGCGATGGCAGCGGCAACGAACTCCGGCATCAAGCGTCGCGCAGCAGCGACGTAAAGTGAAAGAGTCGTTCCGATCCAGATTGCCCCGGCGAGCCAGTAGGGCAACAATCCAAACGGTAGGATCAGCAGGAGATATGGTGGCGGGTACGCGAAGGGCATTCTTGTGTCGAAAGCGAATATGCGTTCCTGCACGGCGTGATGAATGGCCACATCGTAGGCACTGCTCGCTTGGCCGCCAATCGCCAAAACCGCAGCCGCCCAATAGCTGAGAAAATCCATAAGATATGGGTAGCGAAAGTTCACCATCATGCCCGTCGCCATGACGATTAGCGAAAGAACGGCAAGCCGGCGCGTCGCAACAGGGTAAGGCATCGAGGATTTTGTGGTTGCACTCACGCGGCGGCACATATCCTAAAGGTGATTAAGACGCGGTTTCGGCGGTTCGCGGCTTGGCTTCTGAGCAGGTTGGAAGGGCGTTCCCTAAACACCCTCGACCAGCAGCGCAGAGCCGTCGCTGCCCGTCACCCGGACGCGCGTTCCCACTGCTGCATCGCCGCCCTTGGCAATCCACACGCTGTCGCCGACCTTGACCCGGCCCTTACCGGCTTCGATCGCTTCGACGACCAGCACCAGTTCGCCGATCAGCCGGGCACCACGATCATTGAGATTGGGGTCGGTCGATTCGATGGGGTTGAGGGCGAACCAGCGGCGGCCTGCATAAACGGTGGCCACGGCCAGCACCGCGAATAGCGCCACCTGCGCCGTCATCGAGATTGGCAGGACGAAAGCGACAATGCCCGTGACAATGGCCGCAACTGACAGCCAGATCAGAAAGAAGCCCGGGATCAGGATTTCCGCGATGCCGAGCAACCCGCCGACAATCAGCCAGAACCAGTGAGCGTCGAGCCCGTTTATCCAGTCGATCATCTTACTTGTCCTTGCCTAGCGCTTCCTTGGCGAGTTCGCCGATTCCGCCCAGCGTACCGATGAGCGCAGTGGCCTCGACCGGGAAGAGGATGGTCTTGGCATTGGGGGATGTTGCGAACAGGCTGATCGCCTCAACATATTTCTGCGCGACGAAATAGTTGATGGCCTGAGTATTTCCGCCCGCGATCGCGTCGGAAACCAGTTGCGTCGCCTTGGCTTCGGCGGCGGCCGAGCGTTCACGCGCCTCGGCGTCGAGGAAGACCGAAGCCTTGCGGCCTTCCGCTTCAAGGATTTGTGCCTGTTTCAACCCTTCGGCGCGGTTGATTTCATTCTGCCGGGCCGCTTCGGATTCAAGGATGGTTGCGCGCTTTTCGCGTTCGGCCTTCATCTGTCGCGTCATTGCGTTGACGATGTCGGCCGGCGGGCGAATGTCCTTGAGTTCGACCCGCGTTACCTTGACCCCCCAGGCCTCGGTGGCGAGATCGACGACGGAAAGGAGCTGGGCATTGATCTGGTCACGCTTGGACAGTGTCTCGTCAAGGTCGAGTCCGCCCATAACTGTACGCAAATTGGTCGTCATCAGCTGCATGATCGCGAGATACAGGTCGGAGACTTCATAGGCCGCCTTGGGCGCATCAAGCACCTGAAAGAACACGACGCCGTCTACCGCGACCATCGCATTGTCTTTTGTGATGATTTCCTGGCCCGGAATATCGAGCACCTGTTCCATCATGTTCACCTTGCGCCCGACGCGGTCGATAAAGGGCATGATGAAATTGAAGCCGGGCTGGGCAGTGTTGGTGTAGCGCCCGAAGCGCTCGATCGTATAGACATAGCCCTGACGCACCACCGTCACGCCCATAAACAAGAAAACGATGGCCAGAACCATCAGAACCAGCACAAACGCGCCCATGATTTCCCTCCCGAATGACAAGCGCGGATACTGCCGTGTGGAGGTGCTTGCGCCAAGCATAATCGGATGAGCGATGACGATTTTCCGGTGCGTTCCTTGGCACCCTAGCCACTATCCCCCCGACTGGTTACATGGGCCGCCACGATTCGATTCTTGAAAGACGATAGCTGGCCATGGATATCCGCTTGGGACTCACTTTTGACGATGTGCTCCTTCAGCCGGGCGCATCCGAACTGCTGCCCAGCCAGGCCAATACATCGACGCGCCTGACGCGGGATATCAGCCTCAACATTCCGATCCTTTCCTCCGCGATGGATAC
>CXWL01104090.1_pt1 | contig 16882 bp, 15 predicted proteins | sample 590931 | NCBI WGS metagenome assembly CXWL01 (sample SAMEA3498368, study PRJEB10139) | groundwater metagenome | biome: water well; material: biofilm material | place: Germany | collected 2015-04-27 | reverse complement strand
GAGGTCGTGGCCGTCGATCGGGCCGATGTAGTTGAAGCCGAATTCCTCGAACATCGTGGCCGGGACCACCATGCCCTTGGCGTGTTCTTCGAGGCGCTTGGCCAGCTCGCGCACCGGGCCTGGCAGCACCGATTTGCCGACCGTCTTGGCGGCGGCGTAAAACTGGCCCGACATCAGGCGCGCCAGGTAGCGGTTGAGCGCGCCGACCGGCGGCGAGATCGACATGTCGTTGTCGTTCAGGACCACCAGCAGGTTGATGTCTTCCTGGACGCCGGCGTTGTTGAGCGCTTCGAACGCCATGCCGGCGGTCATCGAGCCGTCGCCGATGACGGCGATCGCGTGGCGGTGCTCGCCCTTGATCTTGGCCGCCTGGGCCATGCCCAGCGCCGCCGAGATCGAGGTCGACGAGTGCGCCGTGCCGAAGGTGTCGTATTCGCTTTCGTCGCGCTTCGGGAAGCCGGAGATGCCGTCGAACTGGCGCAGCGTGTGCATGCGCTCGCGCCGGCCGGTGAGGATCTTGTGCGAATAGGTCTGGTGGCCGACGTCCCAGACGATGCGGTCGTGCGGCGTGTTGAACACGTAGTGCAGCGCGATCGTCAGCTCGACCGTGCCGAGGTTGGACGACAGGTGGCCGCCGGTCTTCGACACCGACTCGAGCAGGTACTGGCGCAGTTCATGCGCCAACGGCGTCAGTTGGGTGCGCGCCAGCTTGCGCAGCTGGGCCGGTTCGTTGATTGTCTCTAGCAAGTTCATTTACGCTTTCCGCTGCACGATGAGGTCCGCGAGTTCGCGCAACCGCAGTGCTTTTTCTCCGAACGGCGCCAGCGCATCATGCGCCCCGCGCCGCAGTTCTTCCGCCAACCGCTTCGATTCTTCCAGTCCCAGAATCGAGACGTAGGTCGGCTTGTTGGCCGCCGCGTCCTTGCCGGCGGTCTTGCCCAGCGTGGCCGAATCGGCCGTCGCATCGAGCACGTCGTCGACCACCTGGAACGCCAGGCCGATCGCATTCGAGTAGGCGTCGAGCGCGGCGCGTTCGGCGTCCGTCACGTCGCGTCCCGCCAGCGCGCCCAGCATCACCGATGCGCCCAGCAAGGCGCCGGTTTTCAGCTGGTGCATCCGCTCGAGCTGCTCGAGCGTCAGGCTGACGCCGACGCTGTCGAGGTCGATCGCCTGGCCGCCGCACATGCCGGCCGATCCGGCCGCCACCGCCAGCACGCGCAGCATCGCCACCTGGCGCGCGGCCGGCAGGTCGCCGTCCGCCAGCACCGCGAAGGCCTGCGCCTGCAGCGCGTCGCCCACCAGCAGCGCGGTCGCTTCATCGTACGCCACGTGCACGGTCGGCTTGCCGCGCCGCAGCGCGTCATCGTCCATGCACGGCATGTCGTCGTGCACCAGCGAGTAGGCGTGGATCATCTCCACCGCCGCCGCCGCGCGCGCCAGCGCTTCCGTGTCGGCGCCGAACAGGCCACCGGCGGCGAACACCAGCAGCGGGCGCACCCGCTTGCCGCCGCCGAGCACCGTGTAGCGCATCGCCTCGTGCAGCCGCGCCGGTTCGGCGCCGGCCTGCGGCAGATAGCCGCCGAGCGCTTCCTCGACATGCACCTGCACCGTTTTCACCCAGCCGTCGAAGGAGGCGAACAGCGTCATTGCCCGCCCTCTTCCATGCCTTCGGCCACGAACGGCTTGAGCATGTCGCCCTCCAGCACCTTGACCTGCGATTCGACCTTTTCGAGCTGGCCGGCGCAGTACTTGACCAGTTCCGAGCCGCGCGCGTAGGCCGCCACCGATGCTTCGAGCGGCAGCTGGCCCGACTCCATCTGGGTCACCAGCTGCGCCAGTTCGGCCATCGCCTGTTCGAACGATTCCGGCGCGGTGGCGCCGTTCGCTAATAATGTCTTTGCCATAGGTGCTTTTGTGAAACCGCGCCGCGCACCGTGTGCGCCGGCTGCCAGTTTAATTCCTTATTCTAGAACAATCCATCCTGTTCGGTCGCGGCGCATGGTTGCGTCCGCAGGCCGGGAGGCGACATTTTATCGCAATCGGTCGCACCCCATCTAGAATGTTACTTTTGAAACAATATTCACACAATTTCGCGCCATTTTCGCCGGCCCGCCAAAGACTGCCGAGTCCGTTCCACGGTATAATCGCCGGTTCTGTCCGAAATACCGTATTCCGCTGGCAAAATACTGGTCTTCGGATTCTTTCTCTTCTTTTGCTTGAAGCTCTTATTAAAGGGGGGTTGGGATGTCCGATCTGGCTACCCACGCCAAGCTGGCGCGCCCGTGCGCGCAGCTTCCGGTAGATGTCTACTTTGACGACGCGCTGCTGAAGCGCGAGATGCAGCAGTTATTCCAGGCCGGCCCGCGCTATGTCGGGCACGAACTGATGGTGCCCGAGGTCGGCGACTTTGCCACGCTTGCCTCCGAGCACGAAGGCCGCATGCTGGTGCGCAACGCGCAGGGCATCGAGGTGATGTCGAACGTCTGCCGCCACCGCCAGGCGCTGATGAAAAACGGCCGCGGCAACGCCAGCAACATCGTCTGCCCGCTGCACCGCTGGACCTACGACCTCAAGGGCGAGCTGATCGGCGCACCGCATTTCGCCGAGACGCCGTGCCTGAACCTGTCGAAGACGCCGTTGCAAAACTGGAACGGGCTGCTGTTCGAGCAGAACGGCTACAACGTCATGGACAAGCTGGCGAACCTGTCGGTGACCAAGGACTTCGACTTCTCCGGCTACATGTTCGACCACGTCGAAGTGCAGACCTGCAACTACAACTGGAAGACCTTCATCGAGGTCTATCTCGAGGATTACCACGTCGAGCCGTTCCACGCCGGCCTGGGCGGCTTCGTCAGCTGCGACGACCTGCGCTGGGAATTCGGCCGCGACTATTCGGTGCAGACCGTCGGCGTCAACCGCGGCCTGCAGAAATCCGGTTCGCCGGTCTACCAGAAATGGCAGGAGCAGGTGCTCAAGTTCCGCGGCGGCGTCGCCCCGGAAAACGGCGCGATCTGGTTCACGCTGTACCCGAACATCATGGTCGAGTGGTACCCGCACGTGCTGATTGTCTCGACCCTGTGGCCGGACGGCCCGCAGAAGACGCGCAACGTCGTCGAATTCTACTATCCGGAAGAGATCGTGCTGTTCGAGCGCGAATTCATCGAGGCCGAGCGGGCCGCCTACATGGAAACCTGCGTCGAGGACGACGAGATCGCCCTGCGGATGGATGCCGGCCGGCGCGTCCTGATGGCGCGCGGCGTCAGCGAAACGGGACCGTACCAGTCGCCGATGGAAGACGGCATGCAGCACTTCCACGAGTGGTATCGCGCCAACATCGATTTGCAGCGTTAAAGGATCTCATGTCAGCGTTGTGGATGTTGTTTGCTGCTTTCTCGTTTTCCATCATGGGGGCGTGCGTCAAGTACGCTTCTTCCAGCTATTCGATTTCCGAAATCGTCATGTACCGCGGCCTCACCGGCGTGATCATGCTGTGCCTGCTGGTGCGCCACCGCGGCGGCAGCTTGCGCACCGCGCTGCCGAAGGAACACCTGTGGCGCGGGCTGGTCGGCGTCATCTCGCTGTGGCTGTGGTTCTACGGGATCTCCAAGCTGCCGCTGGCGACCGCCGTCACGCTGAACTACATGTCGCCGATCTGGATGGCCGCGTTCCTGTTCTGCGCCGGCTGGTGGCATTCGAAGGACCATGTCGAATGGCCGCTGGTGGCGGCGATCCTGCTCAGCTTCATCGGCGTCACGCTGGTGCTGCGGCCGGCCTTCGAAGCGCGCCAGTGGCTCGGCGCGATCACCACGCTGGTGTCGGGCATGGTGTCGGCGGCCGCCTACCTGCAGGTGCGCCGGCTATCCCAGCTGGGCGAGCCGGAATACCGCGTGGTGTTCTATTTTTCGCTGATGAACCTGGCGGCCGGGCTGGTCGGCAGCGCGCTCACCGCCACCGATCCGGCGGTCGTCACCTTCCACCACATCGACTGGCAAGGCGCCGCGCTGCTGCTGGGGATGGGCGTATCGGCCACGCTGGCGCAGCTGGCAATGACGCGCGCCTACGGCACCGGCAAGACGCTGGTGGTGGCCAACCTGCAGTACACCGGCATCATCTTTTCGAGCGCCTGGGGCATGCTGCTGTGGGGCGACCGCTTCGACTGGCATGTCTGGCTGGGGATGGGAGTGATCCTGACGTCGGGCCTGGCGGTCACCTATTACAATACCCGCAGCACCGACCGCGGCATCGCGGTCGACAAGACCGATCCGATCGCAAGCGAGACCTGAGGACGCCATGAACACCACATTGATTTCCGCCCGCGAGCTGGCGGCGCGCATCGACGATCCGAAGGTCGTCGTCGTCGACTGCCGCCACGACCTGATGAACCTCGCCGCCGGCCGCGACGGCTACGCGGCCGGACATATCCGCAATGCCGTCTTCGCCGACATGGAAACCGCGCTGTCGGGCGCCAAGCGCGGCGCCGACGGCCAGTTCCGCGGCCGCCATCCGCTGCCGGAGCGCGCCGCGCTGGTCGAGACGCTGCGATCGTGGGGCATCGACGACGACACCCAGGTGGTGGCGTACGATGCGCACGGCGGCATGTTCGCGGCGCGCCTGTGGTGGCTGCTGCGCTGGGTCGGCCACCCGGCCGTCGCGGTGCTCGATGGCGGCCTGGCGGCATGGCAGGCGCTGGGATTGCCGATGTCGGCCGAGGCGCCGGCCAAGCGGCGCGGCACGATCGACGAGCACGCGCCGCTGGTACGCACGGTGACGGCGTCCGAGGTGCTGGCCAATATAGGCATGGGCGAGTTCACGGTCATCGATGCGCGCGCGCCCGACCGCTTCCGTGGCGAGAACGAAACCATCGACCCGGTCGGTGGCCACATTCCCGGCGCGAAAAACCGTTTTTTCAAGGACAACCTGCAGGGCGACGGCCGCTTCAAGGACGCCGCCCAGCTGAAGGCCGACTTCGCACCGCTGGTCGACGATGCCGCCAGGTCGGCGATGCAATGCGGGTCCGGCGTGACCGCCTGCCACAACCTGCTGGCGCTCGAAGTGGCCGGCATGCCTGGCGCGGCCTTGTATCCGGGCTCGTGGAGCGAATGGTGCGCCGACCCGGTGCGGCCGGTGGCAAAAGGGGTCTGACCCTGGGGTCTGACCCGCCTCCTGGGTCAGACCCCGGTGTGGCGTCTCGCGAAGAGGAACATCAACGCCCGTGCGTCAGGAACAGCACGATCACCACGCCCAGCCCGATCAGCAGCACCTGTGGCACCGATTCGCGCACGGTGGCGCGGCGCTGCATCTGCGGCATCAGGTCGCTGACGGCGATGTAGATGAAGCCCGAGGCGGCGAACACCAGCACATACGGAATCAGGCCGCTGGCGCGGTCGAGCGTGAAGTAGCCGAGCAGGCCGCCGGCTACCGCCATCAGGCTGCACAGCAGGTTGAAGATGTAGGCGCGCGTGCGCGAGAAGCCGGCGTTGAGCAGCACGATGAAATCGCCGATCTCCTGCGGGATTTCGTGCGCGATGATGGCCAGGCCGGTCACCAGTCCCAGCTGCGGATTGGCGAGGAAGGCCGCCGCGATCAGGATGCCGTCGGTGAAGTTGTGCATGCCGTCGCCGATCAGGATCATCCACCCCGCGCGCCCCGCCTCGCGCGCGTCGTGGCCGTGCGCGTGGTGATGGCCGTCGCCTTCGTGATGGTGCGAGTGGCGCAGGATCGCCAGTTTCTCGAGCATGAAAAAGCACAGCAGGCCGGCCAGCAGCGTGGCGAACAGGCTGCGCGGATCGGCCTGCGACTCAAACGCTTCCGGCAGCGCATGCAGCAGCGACGTCGACAGCATGATGCCGACCGACAGGCTGACCATGCGCTCGACCATCTTCGACAGTAGCGCAAACGAAAACACCGCCGCGGCGGTGATGCTGAAAACGCCGGCGATGGTCGTCGCCAGCAGGATGGAAATCAGGATTGGATCGATTTTGAGGCCTCGTGAACGCAGCTTTTTGCCATGCTTGCAACTGGGCATTGTACTGCACTACGGCTGCGCCTGCGGCGCCAGCCGCCCACGCCGCGGGGGGCGTGGGCAAGGCCGCGTCGGTTTATTACGGCACGGCCTGTTTGGTCAGGACCAGCACCGTCAGGTAGCCATCGGCCGAGGCGACCAGTTCATACGAGCCAGGCGCCGGCGTGACTGTCGACTGGGCGGCGAAGGTGAGCCCGCTGCCGGCGCTGAAGGTGGCCACTTGCGGCGCCACCGTCGGCAAATTGTTAAACGCGATTTCGCCATTACCCAGGTCGGCAAGTCGATAGCCGATCACCAGTGTCTCGCCGGACGTGAGGTGCTGGACAGCGGAGCCCAAAGGCGATTGGACGAGGCTGTACGGGCTAAGTCCCATCAGCAACGAAATCGATCCGCCGACGCCAGCCTGCATATTGATCGGCGTCGCCGCGCTGTTCAGCGCAGTGATGCTGGTGGCCGAATCGACCGGCACCGCGGTGACTACCGATGCGGCGTTGCCGTCAGCGGTGATCACGATGTTGTAGGAACCCGGCGCCAGGCGCGACAACTCAAATTTTCCCGTCGCCGGATCAGGTGCGGTCGAGCGCATGACGATTCCGCTCTGCTGGGCAGTCACACGGACGTGGTTGCCAAGCAAGCTGGTGGCGACGTACCCTTCGATGCCATTTTTTACTGGCGGCAGCGACTTGACGATCGGGCGCAGGTAGAACTCGTTGCGATTTTTCGTTACCACCGAACGGCAAGCGTCGAAGCCGGCGACCATGCTGAGATTCTGGCCGTCGGCGATATCGAATCCGTTGCCGACCGCGATACCTTCCGGCGCCGCTGTCTGGGTCACCAACGGTACTTCGGCGGTGGTTCCCGTTAGCACGACACTGTTGGTGGTGTCATTGTTGGCGTTCTGATCGAGCACCAGACGGGTCTGTGCATAATGGCCAGGCGCCAATCCCCGGATCCCGAGGGCTTGCGCGGCGCCATTGTTCATCGCCGCGAGGTTAATCCGGAGCGCGGGCGACAACGTGATGTCGGTCCAGCCGCCATCGGTGGCGGCGGCGGTGGCGCTCGTGTTAAATCGCACCTTGGTGACGGTGACGTTGACGGCATCGAAGCCGCACGCCTTCTCGCTTGCCAGTGCCACGCTCATGAAGCCGATGGGGACCGGCGCGGGAGCAGGCGCAGGGGCCGGCGCGGGCGCCGGTGACGTTCCGGACGAGGCCCCGCCGCCGCCACCGCCGCAAGCAGCAAGGGCCACGGCGAAGGCGGAAGCCGTCAGCAGTCCGATTCGGTTGTGCAGGAACGAGGTTTTCATGATGAGCCTTTATTGGAGAGTTGGCGGCGGCGAACAAATTGTGTAGACCCGCCCACACAAGCCATTTTATGGAATTCCCCCAACATTTCCGTTCGCAAACACACATTACACGAAAATTAATCTTAAGAAAACATAATTAATATTACCACAAGCATTGCGCCACGGCACCTCACCGCTCCGGCAAATCGCCTCGTTCAGGCGGCCGCCGTTGACCTTGAATCACGCCGGCAAGATTCGATTTGCCCTCGGGCTGAGATAGACCGTGGCGCCGTCGCTCGGGAGAGTGTTCATGCGATGTCCTTCGCCAAGGTGAAAAGCTTGCTAACTTAGCATCACCCTGGCGCGGGACAGGCGGGTTGCCGTGCTTACTGCAGCAGCGCGAAGTTGACGTTCAACTGGTTGGCCACCGAGATGTCGACCAGCGGCAGCGACTGGGTGGTGTAACCGGTCGCCGAGGCGTCGAGCTTGTACTTGCCGGTGCCAGGGGTGCTGGTCAGGTTCGGGGCGAACACCAGCGGCAAGGTGGCGCTGTAGACGCTGTACTGCGGCGCCGCCACCGGCAGGTTGGCGATCGTGTAGGCGCCGGTGGCCAGGTCCGCGCCCTGGTACTTGATGGTCACCGTCGGGCCGGCCGCGAAGGTCTGCTTGGCCGCCACGAACACCGGTTCGGTGGCGCTGGCAGGGGTCGTCGTGGCAATGCCGCTGATCGAACCGGTGGTGCCGGCGACCAGGTTGATCGGTGCCGCCGAGGTGCTCAGGGTGGTGATGCTGGACGTGGTGGCGACCGGCACGGCGCCGACCACCGATGCGGCATTGCCGTCGGCGGTGATGACGACGTCATAGTTGCCCGGGGTCAGGCGGGCCAGCGAAAACTCGCCGGTCGACGTCGGTACGGTCGAGCTGACGATGACGCCGTTCTGCTGCGCCGACACCATCACGTGGCTGGCCAGCAGCGCCGGGTTGACGAAGCCGGTGATGCCGTTGACCGCGGTCGGGATGACCTTGATCACCGGCTTGAGCAGGTACTTGCCGTTGCCTGTGGTGACCACCGACTTGCAGGCATTGAAGTCGAGCACCAGGTCGACCTTCTGGCCGGCGACGACGTCGAACTCATTGGTCAGCTTGATGCCGCTCTGGGTCGCGCTTGGCGTGGTCAGCGATGTTTCGGTGGTCGAACCGGTAGCGATCACCGAGTTGGCCAGGCCGTTGCCGGTATTCGCGTCGAGCACCAGGCGCAGCTGCGTGTAATGGCCGGCCGTCAGGCTGGTCTGGCCGAGCGACTCGAGCACGCCGTTGGTCAGGTTCAGCAGGTTGATCTTCTTGGCAGGGCTGAGCGTGATGTCGGTCCAGCCGGCGTCGGTGTCGCTGGCGGTGGCGCTCTGGTGCACGCGCACCTTGTTGACGGTGACGTTGACCGCGTCGAAGCCGCAGGCCGGCGCGTCGGTCATCGACACGGCCAGGGTTCCCATGGTGGTGGTCGGCGCGGGCGTCGTGCCACTGCTGCCGCCGCCGCCGCAGGCGACCAGGGTGGCCGCGGCGATGGCAGTGGTGGCGAATAAACTGAATCGGGTGAGTTGTGCGTTCATCTGAAGTTGCCTCATTATTTTCGTATGGTTAAGCGTCAAAACCTGCCAGCCGAGCTAGGCTGTAATGACACCTTACTATCCGTGAGGCAACTTATTCGTGCGCCAGCGCACCTTGAAACGTCTCCTTACACTTCTTACCAGATCAGCTTGTCAACACGATTACGGAACGTTGTTTATCGGTCACTTGGTGAATCCGCAAGGCCAATTTATGCGAAATATTGCATAAATGGTGAGATCAGTGCGCCTCGTCCCAGTTCTTGCCGATGCCCACTTCGGCCAGCAGCGGCACCTTCAGCTCGGCGACGCCGGCCATCAGCGCGGGCAGCTTCACCTTCACCAGCTCGAGCTCGGACTCGGGCACCTCGAGCACCAGCTCGTCGTGCACCTGCATGATCATGCGCGTGCCCAGCTTCTCAGTGTCGAGCCAGCCCTGCACGGCGATCATCGCCAGCTTGATCAGGTCGGCGGCGGTGCCCTGCATCGGCGCGTTGATCGCGGCGCGCTCGGCGCCCTGGCGGCGCGGGCCGTTCGGCGAATTGATCTCCGGCAGCCACAGGCGCCGGCCGAATACGGTTTCGACGTAGCCGCGCGCCTTGGCCTGCATCCGCGTGTCGTCCATGTACGCTTTGACGCCGGAAAAGCGCGCGAAGTATTTGTCGATGTAGCTTTGCGCCGCGGCGCGCTCGACGCCGAGGTTGCTGGCCAGGCCGAACGCGCTCATGCCGTAGATCAGGCCGAAGTTGATCACCTTGGCATAGCGGCGCTGCTCGCCCTGCACTTCGCCTGGGGCCACGCCGAAGATCTCGGCGGCGGTGGCGCGGTGGATGTCCTCGCCCTCGGCGAACGCGCGCAGCATCGCCTCGTCCTCCGAAATGTGCGCCATGATGCGCAGCTCGATCTGCGAATAGTCGGCCGACACGATCACGTTGCCCGGCGCGGCGATGAACGCTTCGCGGATGCGCCGGCCTTCTTTCGTGCGGATCGGGATGTTCTGCAGGTTCGGCTCGTTCGACGACAGGCGCCCCGTCACCGCCACTGCCTGCGCGTAGTTGGTGTGCACGCGGCCGGTGTCGCGGTTGACCATCTTCGGCAGCTTGTCGGTGTAGGTCGACTTCAGCTTGGAGATGCCGCGGTACTCGAGCAGCACCTTCGGCAGCGGATAGTCTTCGGCCAGCTTCTGCAGCACTTCCTCGTCGGTCGACGGCGCCCCGCTCGGCGTCTTCTTGATGACCGGCAGCTGCAGCTTGCCGAAGAAGATTTCGCCGATCTGTTTCGGCGAGCCGAGGTTGAACGGGCCGCCGGCCAGTTCGTGCGCCTTCGCCTCGAGCTCCATGATGCGCGCGCCCAGTTCGGACGATTGCACGTCGAGCAGCGCGGCGTCGATCAGCACGCCGTTGCGCTCGATCTTCTGCAGCACGACGGAAGTCGGCAGCTCGATCTTGCGGTAGATGAATTCGAGCTTCGGATCGCTCTCGACGTGGCCCTTCATGGCCTGGTGCAGGCGCAAGGTGATGTCGGAATCCTCGCCGGCGTATTCGGTCGCGCGCGACAGCTCGACCTGGTCGAAGCAGATCTGGCCGGCGCCCTTGCCGCACACCTCGACGAACGGGATCGTCGTGTAGCCGAGGTGGCGCAGCGCCATGTTGTCCATGTCGTGCGGCTTGTGCGACTCGAACACGTACGACTGCAGCAGCGTGTCGTGGACGATGCCGCGCAACGCGATGCCGTGGTTGGCGAAGATGTGGCTGTCGTACTTGAGGTTCTGGCCGAGCTTCGGCTTGTCCGGGTTTTCCAGCCAGGCCTTCATCTTTTCCAGCACCAGCTCGCGCGGCAGCTGCTCCGGCACGCCGGCGTAGCGGTGCGCCACCGGGATGTAGGCGCCCTTGCCCGGCTCGACCGACAGCGAGATGCCGACCATCTGCGCCGTCATCGGCTCGAGCGACGTGGTCTCGGTGTCGACCGAGGTCAGTGCTGCGGCGTCGATCAGCGCCAGCCAGCGGTCGAGGTCCGCTTCGGTGGTGATGGTCTCGTACTCGCCGCGGATCAGCTTGACGAACTGCGGTTCGCCGAACAAGTCGCCTTCGGGCGAATTCAGTTCCGGCCCTTGCGGGCGGCCCGCATCGGGATTGCCGACGATTTCCTTGAGCAGCGTCTTGAAGCCGTAGCGCTGGAAGAACTCGCGCAGGCCATCCTTGTTTTCCGGCTGGCCGACCAGCGTCTCGGCGATCGACACCATGTGCGCGGACAGGTCGCAATCGAGCTTCACGGTGATCAGCTCGCGCCCTTTCGGCAGCCATTCGAGCGCCGTGCGCAGGTTCTCGCCGACCGCGCCGGTGATCTTCTCGTGGTTCTGCATCACGCCTTCGAGGCTGCCGTGCGCCGCCAGCCACTTGAGCGCCGTCTTCGGCCCGCACTTCATCACGCCCGGGATGTTGTCGACGGTGTCGCCGATCAGCGTCAGGTAGTCGATGATGCGGTCCGGCGTCACGCCGAACTTGGCCAGCACGCCGGCCTCGTCGAGCTTCTCGTTGGTCATCGTGTTGATCAGCATGACCTTGTCGTTGACCAGCTGGGCCAGGTCCTTGTCGCCGGTCGAGACGATCGTCTTCAGGCCCATCTGCGAGGCTTGCACCGACAGCGTGCCGATCACGTCGTCGGCCTCGACCCCTTCGACCATCAGGATCGGCCAGCCCATGTGCTTGACCGCCTCGTGGATCGGCTCGATCTGCAGGCGCAGGTCGTCCGGCATCGAGGCGCGCGTGGCTTTGTATTCGGGATACATGTCGTCGCGGAAGGTCTTGCCCTTGGCGTCGAACACGCAGGCAATGTAGGCCGCGGGGTAATCTGCGCGCAGGCGGCGCAGCATGTTGACCATGCCGTGCATGGCGCCGGTGGGATGGCCGTCCGGGCTGCGCAGGTCCGGCAGGGCGTGGAATGCGCGGTACAGGTAACTGGAACCGTCGACTAACAGCAGGGTATTTTGCATGGCGCTAACTATGAGAGTGAAGGCCGGCGCATGCCGGCGAAGTGGCTAACATTATCGCAGAATCCAGCTTGGAGAAAACGCAACAATGCGCAACGCGGTATGCTGTCCATATGGGGACGGATTCGACACTTTTCACTGGAAACGGTGTCGATTTGTTACAATGCCATATAACGAATCACAAGGTGAACCACCATGTCGCGCACTTCTTCTGTTTGGAAAATCCTGTTGCTCGGCATGCTGGCGCACGTCAGCCTTGCCCAGGCGCAGCAAACGCCAAGTTCGGCCCCGCCCAAGCTCGAGCGCATCGAGGAAGGCAGCGACACCCCGGTCACCATCACCCCCGGGCAAAAGAGCGGCAAGAAAATCGTCGAGAAGCGCGACGGCGGCCGCACCACCGAAGTCCAGGTCACCAGCGGCAAGAGCAGCTACACGATGAAAGCCAATTCGCCGGATGCCATCGGCCAGGGCGGCGACGCTTCCGCCGGCGCGCTGCGCCCGCCGCAATGGAAGGTGCTGGAATTCGACCTGTTCAAGAAAAAGCAGAAGAAAGAGCTCGACGAGGCAGCGGCCGCCGCGACCGCGGCAGCACCGCCGCCGCCGCCGCTGCCGACCAATACCAAGTAAGCTCCCATGCAACGGCACGGCGCCCTCGCGTCGTGTCCCGATAGTCCGACACACCTTTTTCCTTTTCGCTTGCACATGGCAGTCTTCACCGCGGTCACCCTGGACGACCTCTCCCACTGGATCGAGCAATTCCCTCTAGGCAAAGCGATCGCGATCAAAGGCATCGCCTCCGGTATTGAGAACAGCAATTTTTTCATCACCACCGAGCGCGGCGAATTCGTCCTGACGATTTTCGAAAACCTCAGCTTCGAGCAACTGCCGTTCTACCTGCAACTGATGCGCCACCTTGCCGAGCGCGGCGTGCTGGTGCCGGCGCCGGTGGCCAACGCCGGCGGCGAGCTGGTGACGCCGCTGCACGGCAAGCCGGCCGCCATCGTCAGCAAGCTCGACGGCCACTCGCAGATGGATCCGCAGCCGGCGCACTGCGCGGCGGTGGGCGCGATGGTCGCGCGCATGCACCTGGCGGCGCGCGGCTTTCCGCTGATCCAGCCGAACTTGCGCGGCCTCGACTGGTGGAACGAGGCGACGCCGCAAGTGCTGCCCTTCCTGTCCGCCGACAATGCGACGCTGCTGCGCACCGAACTGGCGTTCCAGCAGGCGTTCGCCGCCGGCGCGCCGTACCAGCGCCTGGCGCGCGGCGCCGTGCACGCCGACCTGTTCCGCAATAACGTGATGTTCGACGGCGAGCGCCTGACCGGGTTTTTCGATTTCTATTTCGCCGGCTGCGACACCTGGCTGTTCGACCTCGCCGTCACCGTCAACGACTGGTGCATCGACCAGGCCAGCGGCGTGCTCGATGGCGCCCGGGTGCGCGCCATGCTCGACGCCTACCATGCGGTGCGGCCGTTCACGGCCGCCGAGCAGGCCGCGTGGCAAGCCATGCTGCGCGCGGCGGCGCTGCGCTTCTGGCTGTCGCGCCTGTACGATCTCTACCTGCCGCGCGCGGCCGAAATGCTGACGCCGCACGACCCGGCCCATTTCGAACGCATCCTGCGCGAGCGCATCGCCACGCCGGCGCCGGGGCTGTTCGCATGAGCGCGATTCCCGCCAAAGCGGGCTGGGCCTGGCTGAAGCAAGGCATGGGCCTGTTCCGCAAGCAGCCGGCGGCGCTGACCACCCTGCTGTTTGCCAACGTCATCTTCAGCTTCGCGATCGGCGCCATCCCGATCCTCGGCCAGATTGCCGCCGTCGTCCTGATCCCCTCGTTCAGCATGGCCTTCATGCAGGCCTGCCTGCTGATCGAGAACGGCCAGCGCGTCACGCCGGTGGTGCTGCTGACCGGCTTTCGCAAGCCGGCCGTGGTCAACCTGTGCAAGATCGGCCTGGCCTACCTCGCCGTCACCGCGCTGCTGACCCTGATTGCCTACCTGATGATCGGCGAGGAGTTCTGGCGCCAGGCGGCCAGCCCGAACGTGCCGGCCGTGATCGACCGCTCCGACATGCTCGGCGTGCTGCTGATCGCCGTCCTCGAAATCGCCACCGTCATCGCGCTGTGTTTCGCCTCGCCGCTGGCGTTCTGGCAGAAGATGCCGCCCGGAAAAGCCATCTTCTACAGCTTCTTCGCCGTGGTACGCTCGGCGCGCGTGTTCCTGGTCATGCTGATGGCCTGGTTCGCCATCTTCATGGCCGCCACCGTCGTGCTGCTGATGGTGTTCGGCAACGCCTCGATGGGCCGGGTGGTGATCACCTGGCTCGGTTTCCTCTTCATCCTGCTGCTGCAATGCGCGATGTACGCCGGCTACCGCCAGATCTTCGGCGTGCCGGACCTGGGCGCCAAGCCCGGCCCCGCGCGCTAATTCCCGCCATTTCAGGATGCGCCCCGCCCGGCTGAGTTTCTGCGGGCGGGCCGCCGCGTCCGCGCTTGACCAAAAACAACAAAAAACCGCATCTTGTAATTACGCATGATACTATTTCCGTATGGCAATATCATTTGCCTTGCCCTGGATGACCGCATCCGTTCAATTTGGAGATAGCATGAAAACTTTGACCCTGCCACGCACCTTGCTCGGCGCCGCCTGCGCCGCCGCCTTCCTCGCTGCCTGCGGCGGCGGTGGTGGCGCGACCCCGGCCGCTCCGGCGCCGGCCGCCCCCGCGCCGGTCGTGCTCGGCATGTCGACGGTGTCGGGCACCGTCACCGGATTCGGCAGCGTGATCGTCGACGGCGTGCGCATCGACGACAAGCAAGTCGCCGCGGGCAAGGAAAAAGTCGACGGCGCCATCGCCGCGACGGAACTGAAGCTCGGCCAGCACGTCGAGATCGAACACGACGGCAACCTGGTGGCGACCAAGATCCGCGTCAGCGCCGAGGTCGAAGGCTCGGTCGCCGCGGTCGACCTTGTGGCCAAGACCTTGACGGTGCTGGGGCAAACGGTTGTCGTCAATGCCGATCCGGCGCTCGGGCCGGTGACGGTGTTCGGCACGCCCTACACCAAACTCGATGACGTCAAGGTCGCCGATGCGGTCGAAATCCATGGCCTGATCAAGACCGATGCCGCCGGCAAGGTGTCGCTCCAGGCCACGCGCGTCGAGAAGAAAGAAGTCGACAGCGCGGACCGCGTGAAAGGCATCGTCTTCGACCTGTCCGCGTCGGCCCATACGTTCAAGGTCGGCAGCCTGCTGGTCGACTACGCCAGCGCCACGGTGATGCCGGCCGGCGCGGTGTTGGCCAACGGCAGCGAAGTGAGCGTCGCCATCCCGGTCGGCACAGTCGAAAAAGGCGCGGCGGTCAAGGCGAGCGCGATCAAGGTCAAGGACCGCAAGGCCGAGAGCCAGGGCAAGGAAGTCGAGCTGGGCGGCGCCGTGTCGGCCTTCGACACCGCTGCCAAGATCCTGACGGTGAACGGCGTCAAAGTCGATGTCTCGGCAATCACGTTCAACCAGGCCGGCAAGACGCTGGCGGACCTNNAACGAGATGCAGGTATCGGTGACCGGCAGCCTGAGCGCTTCCGGCGTCGTCAAGATCACCTCGGTGAAATGCGAAAAGGTCGCCGAAGGCAGTGTCGTGGTGACACGCCAGGGCAAGGTCGGCAAAGTGGACACGGTCGCGAAGACGTTTGCCATCACCACGGAAAAGGAAACCATCACCGTCACGTGGAGCGAGGCGACGACCTTCTTCGAGGTCGATNNCTGCAGGCGCGCAAGGTTTCGTTGCGTAAATAACAAGCCGGAGCGGCGTTCGCCAACTCTCCCCCGGAGCAATCCGCGGGAGAGTTTTTTTCGTCCGTCGCGTGCGCGATGTTAAACTGCGCCCCATAAGCCACCGAATCCAGATTGATACTCATGACCACCACCACCAAGCCGCCAGCCAAGAAACGCGCCGAGCCAGGCACAGCGACGGCGACGACGCCCCCGGCCAAGAAACGCACGGAGCCGAGCGCCGAACGCGCCGCCAACCCATTCCTCGATGCCGAGCTGTACACCCGCACGCGCGAGTACAGCCCGCGCGAAGCGATCTTCTCCAAGGAGATGAAGGCGATCAATGAACGCGGCGCCGGCAAGCGCAATCGCGATCCGCTCCAGGCGCCGTCGCTGCAACCGCTGCTCGGCATGGTCAAGAAAGGGCTGTCGCTCAAGGACATGTTCGGCAAGATCATCGCCGGCACCGAAAAGGGCCTGTGGGAAGGCTGGATGGAGACATTCGGCTTCGAGATCCGTTCCGTCAACTACGCGCCGACCGGCAAGCGCAACGCCGTTATCGCGCTCGACCTGGGCATCAGCTCGAAAGCGAACGCGCTGTTCGCCAAGGAAGGCGTGCCGAACTGGCGCAGCCTGGTGGTGGAAGATTGCGCCGAGCTGAAAATCCGCCACGCGACCGAAAAGACGCCGTTCGACGCGTGCGCCGTTTTCTACCTGGACAAGTAAAGCCATGATCGCGAAAAAACCGGATGCGGCAAGGCTCGACAAAATCGTCGCCGACGCCCGCAAGGCGGCGGAAACGCGCGAGACCGGCTACCGGGCGCGTTCGCTGAAGATGTATCCGTGGATCTGCGGCCGCTGCATGCGCGAGTTCACCAACGCCAACGTGTCGCAGCTGACGGTCCACCACCGCGACCACAACCACGACAACAACCCGCCCGACGGCAGCAACTGGGAATTATTGTGCCTGTACTGCCACGATAACGAACACTCGCGTTACCTCGAGGCCGATCGCGGCGCCGGTCTGCAGGCGCCCGAGATGCAGGCGGCGACCCACAACCCCTTCGCCGCCCTGGCCGGCCTGATCAAGAAAAAAGACGCAGGCTGATGCACCAGGGGTCGGGTCTGATATTCGGACATTTCGTCCTTTTGAAATGTTCGAATATTAGACCCGACCCCAGCTTTTTGCCACGCAGCCTGTAACGCTGGTGTCAGGTCTGACA
>CXWL01087870.1_pt1 | contig 16885 bp, 14 predicted proteins | sample 590931 | NCBI WGS metagenome assembly CXWL01 (sample SAMEA3498368, study PRJEB10139) | groundwater metagenome | biome: water well; material: biofilm material | place: Germany | collected 2015-04-27 | reverse complement strand
GTCCAGTTCACCTCGCCGCTCAATTGCATCGCGATCAACGGGACCAGCAGGATTGCCGCCGTGACGAGCACGACTAAACCAATCTTTTTCGTCACCGACTGCTGCACGTTAAATCCGCGGCCATCGCTCATGGTTTTCATCGCTTCCTTCCTTTCAACTGTCCAGTAGAATCGCGGCATCGATGTTCGCGCCGGCTCTGCCTCCAGCTTAGCAGGGGTTTGTGTTGTTTTGTCATCTGGCCGAAAAATTTCTGTCGACGTCCGTGCTGTTGAGATTTGCTTCAGCTCGGACGAAAAAAAACCGGCTTAACCCATGGAAGGGAAAAACCGGTTCTTCTTCAACTCATTCATTTTGCGTCGATGGTGCCTCGGGCCGGAATCGAACCGGCACGCCTTTCGGCGGCAGATTTTGAGTCTGCTGTGTCTACCAGTTCCACCACCAAGGCTCACACGCAAGGTCCGCATTATAGACCAGCGACGGACAGAAAACGAGTTTTTTTAATACGCCCGAATCAGTCGGCCCGCTGGTAGAGACGGAAGCGCTCGTCGCGGTCCGATGCGCGGCGGCCTTCCCACAGCAGCTTCCAGTCGCGGCCCTTCGGCGGACGCAGCGCTTCGCGGTCATCCTTGATCTTCACGCTGTCCTGCAGAAGCAGCAGGTCGCACTGTTCGCGGTCCTGGGTCACCCCGGCAAACGGCAGCTTGCCGAAATAGGCGAACGACGCGCGCTGCGGCTGGCCGACATTCGAGTCGATGCAATTGCTGTTTTCGGGCACCTTCGCGGCGATCTGTTTTGCCACCGTTGCGTAGCTCTTGCTGTAGTTCAGGTCAGGCAGGAACAGGGTCATCACCAGCACCCACAACAGGATCAGGCCGCCCGAAGACAGCACCACCGCGCGCCAGAGCACCGATGGCCTGCGCGAGACGCGCCAGTACACCAGGAAGAACCAGCCGATGGTGGCGCAGGCCGCAACCAGCACCGGGATCACCTGGAACTCAGGCGCGTAGCCGGGCAGCAGCTTGAGCAGGTTCTTGGCGAACTGCGCGGGCCAGCCGGTCAGCTTGGCGACCCAGAACAGCCAGAAGATGGCGGCGATCATGGTCAGCACCATGACCGAGAACCAGTCGATCGCATTGATGGCGCTGCGCTTCATGGTCGGCAGGCCGAACGCGGCCATGATGGCCAGCGGCGGCAGCAGCTTGAGCAGGTCGCCGTTTTCCGGCGCCGGGTCGCACAGCACCAGCAGGGCCAACGCGCCGGTGAAGCAGAGCGGCAGCACGATGTGCAGCATGTGATTCTGGCGCCGCCAGGCGTAGATCGCCCAGCCGGCAAACGGCAGCGCAGGCCAGAAGAACCAGATCCCGATGCGGAAGAAGCTTTTGATCGACGTCCAGCCCGGCAGGCCGAACTGCCTGGCATTCCATGCGAACCATTCAGCGACCGGCGCTTCGCCGTAGGGCTGCAGCAAGGTCGCGGGCGCAATCCAGACCAGCGCGATGGCGACCGCGCCCGCGCAGGCGACAGCCAGGTGGCTCAGGGTGCGGCCCGGCGGCACCGACAGGAAACGGGTGCCGAGGAACAGTGTCAGTACCAGCGTCGCCGGTGTCAGCCAGCCGCGCGTGAGGATCAGGCCGCCCAGGGAGAGGCCGATCAGCGTGGCGTTGCGCAGCGACGGCGCCTCGACGTAGCGCACGGCGCGGTACAGGAAGTAGGCAACCAGCGAGCCCTGCAGGGTGACGGCGAGGGTCTCATGGCTGAACAGCAGCAGGCCGAGGCAGCCAAGGTAGATCAGCGCAGCGGTGTCGGCGAGGGTGCGGCCGTAGTCGTTCGGTTCGGGCTGGCCGCCGAAGGCGAGGCGCAGCGGCTGGGTTTCGGGACGGCGTCCCAGGTGGAACGCGGTGTACCAGACCGAGACGGTGCCGGTGACGAAGATGGCAATGGTCGAGACGCGGGCGGCGTTGACGTCACCCAGCAGCCAGCCGAACAGCTTGATGCAGATGGCGCCCAGCCAGAATGCCAGCGGGCCGTCTTCGGCGACCGGCAGGCCGGCGATGTTGGGCACCAGCCAGTCGTTCAGGCTGCCGTGCGCCATGGTCCACATGATGCCGAAGCTGCCGGCGTCGTCCTTCCACGGATCGCGGCCGATCAGGCCCGGCAAGATGTACAAGAGACCCAGTGCAAACAGGGCCCATCGTGGCAGCGCCAGGGTGGCGGCGGCGGGAAGACGGACTGGCTTCATCGATAACGGTAGGGAAAAATTTGGTAAGGCGTAGTATCAACGAAAAAAAAGCAGCCGGGGGCTGCTTTTTTTACCGCTGCAACTTCCAGCGTGTATCGCGCGGCGATTAGCCTGCTGCGATTTCGGTCTTCGAACCGACTTTGCCGAACTTCTGGCGGAACTTCTCGACGCGGCCAGCGGTGTCGACGATCTTGTGCTTGCCGGTGAAGAATGGGTGCGATTCAGCGGACACCTCGATCTTGACCAGTGGGTATTCTTTACCGTCGTGGGTGATCTTGTCGCGGGTCTGGATCGTCGAACGGGTGACGAATTTGAAATCGCACGACAGGTCGTGGAACACGACTTCGCGGTATTCTGGATGGATATCGGTCTTCATTGTATAGCCTCGGTTTTAGTTTGGTAGCCAAACACCACTTCGTCGGTCGGTCTTGCTTCGTGACCCGATTGTTGTTCACTTGCCAGGGGTTAAATACTGCAACCGGCGATTATACAGGGAATTGGTGGGGGAGGGCAATCACCGCGGTGCTGCCGGCGCAGGGACCGGAATCGTCATGATGACCGGGGCTTGCTGCTGCGGCGCGGCGGCCGTGGGGCGAAACATGTCGGTCATCGCTACACACAGTCCGCCGAAGCCGACGAGCAGGCCGATAAGCGTCGCTCTCAACCGCACATAAAAAAACGGACGGCAGTGCCGTCCGTCCTGTGATGCTTTTGGCAGGTATTAACCGCCGCGGCGCATCATGTCGAAGAATTCCAGGTTGGTCTTCGTCGCACGCATCTTGTCGAGGATGAACTCCATCGCCTCGATCTCGTCCATCGAGTACAGCAGCTTGCGCAAAATCCAGATCTTCTGCAGCTGGTCCGGCTTGATCAGCAGTTCCTCGCGGCGGGTGCCCGACTTGTTCAGGTTGATCGCAGGGTAGACGCGCTTCTCGGCCAGGCGGCGCTCGAGGTGCACTTCCATGTTGCCGGTACCCTTGAATTCCTCGAAGATCACGTCATCCATGCGCGAGCCGGTTTCGATCAGCGCGGTCGCGATGATGGTCAGCGAGCCGCCTTCTTCGATGTTGCGGGCGGCGCCGAAGAAGCGCTTCGGACGCTGCAGCGCGTTGGCGTCGACACCACCGGTGAGCACCTTGCCCGAAGCCGGGATCACGGTGTTGTAGGCGCGCGCCAGGCGGGTGATCGAGTCGAGCAGGATCACCACGTCTTTTTTCATTTCGACCAGGCGCTTGGCTTTTTCCAGCACCATTTCGGCGACCTGGACGTGGCGGGTGGCCGGCTCGTCGAAGGTCGAGGCGACCACTTCGCCGCGCACCGAACGCTGCATCTCGGTCACTTCTTCCGGACGTTCGTCGATCAGCAGCACGATCAGCGTGCAGTCAGGATGGTTCGCGGTGATCGCGTGCGCCATGTGCTGCAGGATGACCGATTTGCCCNNCACTTCGCCTTCGATCGAGTCGCCGGTGTGCAGGTTGAAGCGGCGGATCTGCGACGGCGAGATATAGATGTCGTCGGTCGACGCCATGTAGCTCGCGTCGGGCGAGCGCAGGAAGCCGAAACCGTCCGGCAGCACTTCGAGGGCGCCATCGCCAAAAATTTGTTCGCCTGACTTCGCGCGCTTTTTCAGGATCGCGAACATCAGTTCTTGTTTGCGCAGGCGTGCCGCGTTGTCGATATCGAGGCCAATTGCCATCTCAAGTAGTGCCGAGACGTGCATTGCCTTCAGTTCAGATAAGTGCATGAGTTGAGTCCCGTGACGGGAAAGTAAAGGTAGGGGAGGGAACTGCGTGGGTTAATCAAGGTGGGAAGGGTACAGTCGAGGCTGATTCGCTTCCCGGCCGGATTAGACGGCAGTGCGGGCGCGCTGCCGTCGCATAATCATATCAGATGTTGCTGTCGATGAAGGAAGTCAACTGTCCCTTGGCCATTGCGCCAACTTTCTGGGCAGCGGCGACACCGTTCTTGAACAGGATCAGGGTCGGGATGCCGCGGATGCCGAACTTGGCCGGCACGGCCTGGTTGGCGTCGACGTCCATCTTGGCGATCAGGATCTTGCCGTCGTATTCCTTGGCGACTTCTTCCAGCATCGGGCCGATCGCCTTGCACGGACCGCACCATTCGGCCCAGAAATCGACCAGCACCGGACGCTCGGATTTGAGGACGTCGGCTTCGAAAGATGCATCGCTGATGTGTTTAATATTTTCGTTCATGTTTTGCCTCAGTCAGAGGGTGGGATCAAATTACGCCTGGGGCAGCCGGTTCGCCGGCCGCCGGTTCGCCGGCCGCCGGATCCTGCGACGGCATGCTAGCCAGCTTCCTTTTTCTTGCAACACTTATGGTGGCGACGGAATGCGCGAATTCAATAAGCGGAAGGGCGGCAAGGGGGTATCAGGCGGGGAATTAGACGAAATAATAACCTATTTTCCAAAAAAGGGGGCGTGGGTTCGTACGAAAGGTTGAGTTTTGTGCAAGCGGGTCCGCGCCGGGGCTCCGAACAGGCAAGCTCAGCCCACGCTGCCGGTGAACTGGTACAGCTCGCCCGGGTGCCACATCGTCACCACCGAGGCGACCTTGCCCATCGAGGTGGTGCGCCGCTTGAGCACCAGGCAGCTCTGGCACGGATCGATGGCCAGCATCTCGGCCACCTCGCGCGGGGCCGGCAGCGCCTCGATGCTGTAGGTGGCGCCCTGCAGCGGCGCGGCCGCCATCAGGTGCTCGTTGGGGGTGATGACGGCGAAGTCCTGCGCCAGGTAATCCGGCGCGCAGGCCGGGTTGACCCAGCGGTCCTCGACCTGGATCGGCGCCTCGTTTTCGAAGTGGACGATCACCGAATGGAACAGCGGGCTGCCCGCGGGCAGCTCGAACTGGCGCGCCAGCGGCTCGCCCGCGCGGCCCGATTCGAGCAGATGCAGGCTGCTGCGGTGGACATGGCCGCGGGCGCGGATCTCGTCGGCGATGCTCTTGATCTCGACCAGCGTGGCCTGGTACTTCTTCGGCGCGACGAAGGTGCCGGAGCCCTGGCGGCGCGTCAGCACCTGTTCGGCGGTGAGCTCGCGCACGGCGCGGTTGACGGTCATGCGCGACACGCCGAACTGGCGCACCAGCGCCTGCTCGGAGGGCACCACTTCGCCTTCCTTCCACGTGCCCGCAGAGATCTCGCTCATCAGGTAGTCCTTGATGCGCTGGAAAATAGGCGTGCTGTCTTGCGCAATCTGGTCTTCCAAACTACTCTCCGAAGGGCCGGCTCAAAAACCGATTCTAGCACTTGAATTCAAAAGCAAGACCCGGGGTGACTCCCGAGGCGCCCGGGCGCAGGATCATGGTTCGAAACCGAAACCACAGAGGCTCATGATGAACGCAGCAATGAAACCCCTCAGCTACAGCACCGACGCCGAGCGCTGGGACGCGGTGCAGCGGCGCGACCAGCAGGCCGACGGCCTGTTCTACTACTCGGTGAGCAGCACGGGCGTGTACTGCCGGCCCTCGTGCGGCGCGCGGCCGGCCTTGCGCCGCAACGTCGCCTTCCACGACAACTGCGCGGACGCCGAACAGGCCGGGTTCCGCGCCTGCCTGCGCTGCAAACCGGACCAGCCGCCGCTGGCCGAACGCCATGCGGCGGCGGTGGCGCAAGCCTGCCGCCTGATCGACGCGGCCGAACAAGTGCCGGACCTCGACAGCCTGGCGCAGGCTTGCGGCATGAGCCGCTTTCATTTCCACCGCATCTTCAAGGCCCACACCGGGATCACGCCGAAGGCCTACGCCGCGGCCCAGCGCGCGCAGCGCCTGCAGCAGGGACTGGCGAAGGCGCCCAGCGTGACCGATGCGCTCTACGCGGCCGGCTTCAATTCGAGCGGGCGCTTTTACGCCGCGTCGAACGGCGTGCTGGGCATGAGCCCGAAGGCGTTTCGCGCCGGCGGCAGCGGCGCCTCGATCCGGTTCGCGATCGGCGCCTGTTCGCTGGGCGCGATCCTGGTGGCCGCGACCGACAAAGGCATCTGCGCGATCCTGATGGGCGACGATCCCGAATTGCTGGCGCGCGACCTGCAGGACCGTTTCCCGCGGGCCGAGCTGCGCGGCGCCGAAGCCGAATTCGAAGCGACCGTGGCCAAGGTGGTGGGGTTCGTCGAGTCTCCCGGAATCGGACTGGATCTGCCGCTCGACGTGCGCGGCACCGCGTTCCAGCAGCGGGTGTGGCAGGCGCTGCGCGCGATACCGTCCGGTTCCACCGTCAGTTACGCGGAACTGGCGGAGCGGGTCGGGATCCCGTCGGGTGCGCGCGCGATCGCCGGCGCCTGCGCCGCCAATCCGGTCGCGGTGGCGATTCCCTGCCACCGGGTGGTGCGCCAGGACGGCTCGATTTCCGGCTACCGCTGGGGTGTCGAGCGCAAGGCCGCGCTGCTCAAGCGCGAGGGCGGCGCGTGACGCGGCTCGGACAGGCTGACTGGGAACGCATTGCTACCGAACTCGATGAATCCGGCTGCGCCGTGGCGCCGGGCCTGTTGACGCCGGCACAATGCGCCGAGTATGCGGCCAGCTATGCATCGGCGCAGTTGTTTCGCAGCCGGGTGGTGATGGAGCGGCACGGTTTCGGGCGCGGCGAGTACCAGTACTTTGCGTATCCCTTGCCGGCCGGGTTGGCCGGGCTGCGCGGCGCGCTGTATCCGCCGCTCGCCGCGATCGCCAACCGCTGGCATGAAAATCTCGGCATCGACGCCCGCTTCCCGGAGCGGCACGAGGAATTCATCGCGCGCTGCCATGCGGCCGGCCAAGTGCGGCCGACCCCGCTGATGCTGCGGTATCGCGAGGGTGACTACAACTGCCTGCACCAGGACCTGTATGGCGAGCACGTGTTCCCGCTGCAGGTGGCGGTGCTGCTGTCGCGGCCGGGCGAGGATTTCACCGGCGGTGAATTCGTGCTGACCGAGCAGCGCCCGCGCATGCAGTCGCGGGTCGAAGTGGTGCCACTGCGGCAGGGAGACGCGGTGATCTTTCCGGTCAATCTGCGACCCGTGAATGGCGTGCGCGGGCCGTACCGCGTCAATATGCGTCACGGGGTGAGCCGACTGCGTGGCGGGCTGCGGCATACCTTGGGCATTATCTTCCACGACGCGGTTTGAGGACAGAACCCGGGTCGCGGCGACCCCGTCTGACCCCGCGCGGTCGGCCCCTATCACCTGGCCCGGATTTATCGAAATTTATGGGTTGGCGGACCGGTCCGACTCCGGTTTGTATACACTCTGGTGATTACCGTACAACCGGAGAGTTATCAATGCGCCTGATCCCCTTGCAGTGTTCCCTGTTCGTTCTCGCTTCCCTCGGCGCACTGAGCGCCGCGCAGGCCGACACCGTGCTCGATCATGCCAACGGCTATACCCTCAACAGCAAGAATGAACTGGTCCGCTTCGCCTCGCTCGCGTTCGACGACAGCGGCAAGATCATCGCCGTGGGCAGCGCCGCCGAGGTGGCCGCGAAGGCGCCGAAAGCGCGCCACGTCGACATGCAGGGCAAGACCGTGCTGCCAGGCCTGATCGACGCGCACGGCCACGTATTCGGCCTCGGCGAGATGCTGACCCGGCTCGACCTGGCGGGCAGCGCCTCGCTGGCCGACGCCTTGAAAGCGGCCACCGCCTACGCCAGCGCCAATCCGAAACAGCCGTGGCTGCGCGGCCGCGGCTGGAACCAGGAGATCTGGAAGCTGGGCCGCTTCCCGACCGCCGCGGAACTGGACGGCGCGGTATCGGAGCGCCCGATGTGGCTCGAACGCGTCGACGGCCACGCCGGCTGGGCCAACAGCCGCGCGCTGACACTGGCCGGCATCACCAACACCACGCCCGATCCGGCCGGCGGCAAGATCATGCGCGACGCGAACGGCAACGCGACCGGTGTGCTGGTCGACGCCGCCCAGGAGCTGGTCAACAAGGTGCTGCCCAAGCAGACCGAGGCCGAGGCCCGCGTGACGCTGGACCGTTCGCTGGCCGAGATCGCGCGGGTCGGCCTGACCGGCGTGCACGACGCCGGCATCGACGCCGGCAACGACCGCCTGTACCGCGACTATGCCGACCAGGGCAAGCTGACCACCCGCGTGTACGCGATGATCGGTGGCACCGAGCGGGACTTCGACAAGCTGTCCGCAAAGGGGCCGCTGAAGTCGTACGCGAAGGACAGGTATGCGCTGCGCGCGGTCAAGCTGTACTCCGACGGCGCGCTGGGCAGCCGCGGCGCGGCCCTGATCGCGCCCTACAGCGACGAGCCGAACTCGCACGGCCTGCTGTTCCGCAGCGATGCCGCCATCCGCGCGATGATGGCGAAGGCGATGAAGAAGGGCTACCAGGTCAACGTCCACGCGATCGGCGACGCCGGCAACCACCAGATCCTCGACGGTTACGAACTACTGGTCAAACAGACCGCCACCAGCGGCCTGCGCCACCGGATCGAGCACGCGCAGGTGGTCACACTGCCGGACATCGCGCGCTTCAAGAGCGTCGGCATCATCCCGTCGATGCAGCCGACCCACGCCACGTCCGACATGAACATGGCCGAGCAACGCGTCGGCCCGCAACGCATCAAGGGCGCCTACGCTTGGCGCACCTTCCTGAAGCAGGGTTCGCACATCGCCTGCGGTTCCGACTTCCCGGTCGAGTCGCCCAACCCGTTCTACGGCATCCACGCGGCCGTCACGCGCCAGGATGCGCAAGGCCAGCCGGCGGCCGGCTGGCATGCCGACCAGGCCATGACGCTGAAGGAGGCGTTGCGCTGCTTCACGCTGGACGCGGCCTACGCCGCCCACCAGGAAAACACGGTCGGCTCGCTCGAGGCGGGCAAGTGGGCCGACTTTATCGTGATCGACCAGGACCTGTTCAAGATGCCGGCGCGCGATATCTACAAGACCGGCGTGCTGCAAACCTGGGTCGCCGGCCGCCAGGTCTACCAGAAGAAGTGAACAAACCGGGGGAAGCTGCGGAAAAGGGTTGACGAACTTGTATAGACAACCTAGACTTCAAGCGTCATCCCCCAATCACAGGAGCTGCCATGAGCACCGATCCAAGCACCGCCGACCTCGACCCGCGGTTCGACCCCAGCCGCCTGATCCGGGCCCCGCGCGGCACCGAACTGGCCTGCAAGAGCTGGCTGACCGAAGCGGCGTACCGGATGCTGCAAAATAACCTCGACCCGGAAGTGGCGGAGAACCCGCAGCACCTGGTGGTGTATGGCGGTATCGGGCGGGCGGCGCGCAACTGGGCCTGCTTCGACCAGATCCTGACGTCGCTGCGCAGGCTCGAAGACGACCAGACCTTGCTGATCCAGTCGGGCAAACCGGTCGGGGTATTCCAGACCCACACCGATGCGCCGCGCGTCCTGATCGCCAATTCGAACCTGGTGCCGAAGTGGGCGACCTGGGAACACTTCAATGAACTCGACCGCAAGGGCTTGTTCATGTACGGCCAGATGACGGCCGGCAGCTGGATCTACATCGGCACCCAGGGCATTGTGCAGGGCACCTACGAAACCTTCGCCGAGGCCGGGCGCCAGCACTTCGGCGGTGACTGGGGCGGACGCTGGATCCTCACCGCCGGCCTTGGCGGCATGGGCGGCGCGCAGCCGTTGGCGGCCAGCTTCGCCGGCGCGGTGTCGCTCAATATCGAATGCCAGCAAAGCAGCATCGACTTCCGCCTGCGCACCGGCTACCTGGACAAGCAGGCCGGCAGCATCGACGAGGCCATCGCGCTGGTCAAGCAGCACACCGAACGGCGCGAGGCGGTCTCGATCGGCCTGCTCGGCAATGCGGCCGAAGTGCTGCCGGAGCTGGTGCGGCGCGCCAAGGCGGGCGGCATCGTGCCGGACCTGGTCACCGACCAGACCTCGGCGCATGACCTGGTCAACGGCTACCTGCCGCGCGGCTGGAGCGTGGCCGAATGGAAGGCCGCACAGAAGGATCCGGCCCAGCACGCGCACCTGCGCGCCGCCGCCGCCGAATCGTGCGCGCTGCATGTGCAGGCGATCCTCGACTTCCATGCGATGGGCGTGCAAGCTGTCGACTACGGCAACAACATTCGCCAGGTCGCATTCGACCAGGGCGTGGCCGATGCATTTTCGTTCCCCGGTTTCGTGCCGGCGTATATCCGGCCGCAATTCTGCGAGGGCCGCGGACCGTTCCGCTGGGTCGCGCTGTCGGGCGACCCGGAAGACATCTACAAGACCGACGCCAAGATCAAGGAGCTGTTCCCGGACCAGAAACAGGTGCACCATTGGCTCGACATGGCGCGCGAGCGGATCGCGTTCCAGGGCCTGCCGGCGCGGATCTGCTGGCTGGGCCTGGGCGAGCGCCACGTCGCCGGCCTGGCCTTCAACGAGATGGTGCGCACTGGTGAATTGAAGGCGCCGGTGGTGATCGGGCGCGACCACCTCGATACCGGCTCGGTGGCCAGCCCCAACCGCGAAACCGAAAGCATGCGCGACGGGACCGACGCGGTCTCGGACTGGCCGCTGCTGAACGCCATGCTGAACACCGCGGGCGGTGCGACCTGGGTCTCGCTGCACCACGGTGGCGGCGTCGGAATGGGCTATTCGCAGCACGCCGGGATGGTGATCGTGGCCGACGGCAGCGACGCCGCGGCGAAACGGCTCGCGCGCGTGCTGGTCAACGACAGCGGCTCGGGCGTGATGCGCCATGCCGATGCCGGCTACGAAACCGCTATCGCCTGCGCCCAGCGCAATGGCCTCGACCTTCCTATGGTCCTGAAGGACGGGAACCTTTCCTTGCAAGGAAAGGTCGTTCCGCAGGCAGGCGGCACGCCGCCTGAAACCCCTGCTACACCTATGATCAAGAAATGATGATGAATTCGAACCAATGCTGGATCCTGACACCCGGCGCAATGACGCTGGCCGACCTGCGCGCCGTATGGACCGCATCTGCTCCGTTGACGCTCGCCGACAGCGCCTGGCCGGCAATCGAAGCCTCGGCCGCGGCGGTGCGCGCGATCGTCGCCAAGGGCGACGCCGCATACGGCATCAACACCGGCTTCGGCATCCTGGCCAAGGCGCGCATCCCGGACCAGCAACTGGAACAGCTGCAGCGCAACCTGATCCTGTCGCATTCGGTCGGCACCGGCGAGCTGCTGTCGGATGCTGTCGTGCGGCTGGTGATGCTGATGAAGATCGGCAGCCTGGCGCGCGGATTTTCGGGCGTGCGTCCGATCATCGTCGAAACGCTGGTCGCGCTGTACAACGCTGGCATCATGCCGGCGATTCCGGCCAAGGGTTCGGTTGGCGCCTCGGGCGACCTGGCGCCGCTGGCGCACATGACGCTGGCCATGCTGGGCGTGGGCCAGGTACGGGTCGACGGCAAGCTGGTCGACGCAACCGAAGCGCTGGCGGCGGCCGGCATCGCGCCGGTCGTGCTGGCGGCCAAGGAAGGCCTGGCGCTGATCAACGGCACCCAGGTGTCGACCGCGCTGGCGCTGCATGGCCTGTTCATGGCTGAGCGCCTGCTGGAGGCAGCCATCGTCGCCGGCTCCTTGTCGCTCGACGCGGCCAAGGGCAGCGACGCGCCGTTCGACGCGCGCGTGCACGAGGTGCGCGGCCAGCCCGGCCAGATCGCCACCGCGGCCATCTACCGCGAGCTGGTGGCCGGCAGCGCGATCCGCGCATCGCACCTGGTCGGCGACGAGCGGGTGCAGGACCCGTACAGCCTGCGCTGCCAGCCGCAGGTGATGGGCGCGGTGATGGACCTCATCGTCAATGCCGCGCGCACCCTGCTGATCGAGGCGAACGCAGTGACCGACAACCCGCTGATCTTCCCCGAAACCGGCCAGATCATCTCGGGCGGTAATTTCCACGCCGAGCCGGTCGCCTTCGCGGCCGACACGCTGGCGCTGGCGATCGCCGAAATCGGCGCCCTGGCCGAGCGCCGTATCGCGCTGCTGATCGACGCCACCTTGTCCGGCCTGCCGCCATTCCTGGTGCGCGAGCCGGGCGTCAATTCCGGCTTCATGATCGCCCATGTCACCGCCGCGGCGCTGGCGTCCGAGAACAAGTCGCTTGCTCATCCGGCCAGCGTCGACAGCCTGCCGACCTCGGCCAACCAGGAGGACCACGTGAGCATGGCCACCTTCGCGGCGCGCCGGCTGGACGATATGGCGCACAATACAGCTGTCATCGTGGGCATCGAGTTGCTGGCGGCGGCGCAGGGCATCGATTTCCACCGGCCCCTGACCAGCTCGCCGCATCTCGAACACGTGCATGAGCAGCTGCGGCGGCAGGTGCCGTTTTTCGATGTGGACCGCTTCTTCGCGCCCGACATCGAGGCGGCGAAGCAGATGGTCATCAAGGGAACGTTGAGCGCGTCGTGCAAGGAATTGTTTTCAGTGCTGCACCGATAAGGTAGCAAGGAGTGACGATGGATTTCGAGTTCAAGGCCGGCAGTATCCCCCTCCTGGTGTCGATGCCGCACGTCGGCGTCGACATCCCCGACGACATCGCGGCGCGCCTGGCGCCGTGCGCGCTGGCGAAGGCCGACACCGACTGGCACCTGCCCGAGCTGTACGGCTTCCTCGGCGAGATGGGCGCATCGACCATCGCCGCGCGCTGGTCGCGCTACGTCATCGACCTGAACCGCCCGCCTGAAGACACCAACCTGTATCCGGGCATGGACACCACCGGCCTGTGCCCGGTCGATACCTTCGGTCGCGAGAGTTTGTACCGCGCCGGCCAAGCGCCGTCCGAGGCGGAAGTCCAGCTCCGGCTGGAGCGCTACTGGCGTCCATATCACCAGCAGCTGCGCGCCGAACTCGATCGCCTGCTGGCGCTGCACGGCAAGGTAGTGCTGTGGGACGCCCATTCGATCGCCTCCGTGGTGCCGCGTTTTTTTGAGGGCCGCCTGCCGGACCTGAACTTCGGCACCGCCAGCGGCACGTCGTGCGACCCGGCCATGGCCGACGCGGTGATCGCGAAGGCGCGCGCGGCGGAGCGCTTCAGCATTGCGCTCAACGGCCGCTTCAAGGGCGGTTACATCACGCGCCGCTATGGCCAGCCGGCCGCCAACGTGCATGCGATCCAGCTTGAGATGTGCCAGTGCCTGTACATGGACGAGAGCGCGCCGTTCGCGTACCGCCCCGACCTGGCGCGCCAGGTTCAACCCGCATTGCGCCGGATGATAGCCGCGGCGCTCGATTGGGGGCGCAAGTGACCGCCGCGCTGTTCGCCCGCCATGCGCTGCTGCCGCAAGGCTGGGCGGCCGACGTGCTGCTCGAGTGGGACGCCGCGGGCGCGCTGGTGTCGGTGACGCCGGCTGCGGCGCAGCCCGCCGGCGCCGCCTGTGCGCAACTGGTCTTGCCGGGCATGGTCAACCTGCATTCGCACGCCTTCCAGCGCGCGCTGGGCGGACTGACCGAAACCGCCGGCGACGGGCCGGACAGCTTCTGGACCTGGCGCGAGCTGATGTACCGTTTCGCGCGCAACATCACTCCCGAGCAGATCGAAGCCATCGCGGCGCAGCTGTTTTCCGAGTGCCTGCGGCACGGTTACACGGCGGTGTGCGAATTTCACTACGTGCAGCGCGCGCCCGACGGATCGCTGTACGCGCGGCCGGCCGAAACCGCCGAACGGGTGGTCGCCGCGTCGCGCGCGGCCGGCATCGGCCTGACCATGCTGCCGGTCCTGTACAGTTATTCCGGCTTCGGCGAGCTGGTGCTGGGCAGCGACCAGCAGCGCTTCCGCACCGATCCCGCGCAAGTGATGCGGATGGTCGAGGCGCTCGAGCCGCTGCGCGGCGGCCAGCTCGAAGTCGGCGCGGCGCCCCATTCGCTGCGGGCGGCTTCGATCGCCCAGATTCAGGAGCTGGCGCAGGCGCTGCCGGCCGGCCGTCCGCTGCACATCCATATCGCCGAGCAGCAGGACGAGGTGCTGCAATGCCACGACGCTACCGGCATGCGCCCGCTGCGCTATTTGTCCGAGCATGTCGCGCTAGACCAGCACTGGTGCCTGGTGCACGCGACCCACATCGACGCGGATGAAGTCGACCGCATCGCCGACAGCGGCGCGGTCGCCGGCCTGTGCCCGACCACCGAGGCCAACCTGGGCGACGGCCTGTTCCCGCTGGCGCAGTTCATCGCGGCGGGCGGGCGCTTCGGGATCGGCAGCGACAGCCATGTGTCGCAAAGCCCGGTCGAAGAACTGCGCTGGCTGGAATACGGCCAGCGGCTGCAGCACCAGCGCCGCAATGTGGCGGTATCGCACACGCAGCGCCGGGTCGGCGAGTTCCTGTGGCAGGGCGCCTTGCAGGGCGGGGCGCAGGCCAGCGGCCGCCAGGTCGGCGCACTCGCCCCGGGCATGCGCGCCGACCTGCTGGTGCTCGACAGCGAGCACCCGAACCTGGACGGCGTGGCGCCGGACGACGTCCTCGGCGCCTTCGTCTTCGCCGGCAACGACAACCTGGTGCGCGACGTGCTGTCGGGCGGGCGCTGGGTGGTGCGCGACGGCCGCCACGTCGATCAGGACGCCATCGCCCTGCGCTACAAACTGGCCCTTGCCGAACTACGGGAGTTTCGCTCATGACCATGCTGATTCCGTTTGCCAGCCTCGTTCCGGTGCCGTGGAAGAACGGCGGCGGCAGCACCACCGAAATCGCGATCGAGCCGCCCGGGGCGCAGTTCCATGACTTCGACTGGCGCATCAGCCTGGCGACCATTACAAACGACGGTCCGTTCTCGCTGTTCCCCGGGGTGGACCGGACGCTGGCGCTGGTCGAAGGCCCGGGCCTGACGCTCGAGATCGACGATAGAAGCCGCTTCGTGCTCGGCGAAGAAGCGTCGATCATCGAGTTTCCGGGCGAGTCGGCGATCAACGCCACCCTCAACGGCGGGGCCACCATCGACTTCAACGTCATGACGCGGCGCGGGCTATGCCATCACAAGTTCGGCCGGCGGCGCCTCGCCGGCAGTTCGGTGTTCGCGCCGCGCGGCGACCGCACGGTACTGTTCCTGGCCGAAGGCGAGGCCCTGTCGGTGTGCAGCGACGACGAGCGCATCGGCCTGGTGCGCTTCGACGCCATCGTGTTCGACACGAATACGGTGTGGCATCTGGAAGCGGTCGAGGCCACGGTGTTCATCGTCGATATCTTCCTCGGCTCGGACGCCCAATGAGCGGGCAAATTGGCGACGCCGTTTTTCTGAACCTGCACCTGGCCACGATGGTCGACGGCTACGGCGAGCTGCGCGACGGTGCGGTGCTGGTGCAGGACGGCCGGATCGCCTGGGTTGGCCCGCGCGGGAAGGCGCCGCTAAAGGGCGCCAGGCAGGTCGACGGCGGCGGCTGCTGGCTGACGCCGGGCCTGATCGACTGCCACACCCACATCGTCCACGCCGGCAACCGCAGCGACGAATTCGAGGCGCGCCTGAATGGCGCCAGCTATGAAGACATCGCGCGCGCCGGCGGCGGCATCATGTCGACCGTGCGCGCCACCCGCGCCGCCGGCGAGGACGAGCTGCTGCGCCAAAGCCTGCCGCGCATCGCCAGCCTCCTGGCCGAAGGCGTGACCACCCTCGAAATCAAATCGGGCTATGGCCTGGACCTGGCGTCGGAAGCGAAGATGCTGCGCGCCGCGCGCCGGGTCGGCGCAACGCTGCCGGTGAGCGTGGCTACCACTTTCCTCGGCGCGCATGCGCTGGCGCCGGAGTTTGCCGGACGGCCGGACGACTACATCGGCTTCGTATGTGAACAGATGCTGCCGCGGCTGGCGGCCGAAGGCCTGGTCGATGCGGTCGATGCCTTCTGCGAGCGGATCGGATTTTCCAGCACCCAGACCGAACGCGTGTTCGAGGCCGCGCGCAAGCTCGGCCTGCCGGTCAAGCTGCACGCCGAGCAGTTGTCCGACCAGGGCGGCGCGCAGCTGGTCGCGCGCTACCGCGGCCTGTCGGCCGACCACCTCGAGCACTTGACCGAAGAAGGTGTCGCCGCGATGGCCGCCGCCGGCACCGTCGCGGTGCTGCTGCCGGGCGCGTATTACTTCTTGCGCGACAGCACGCCGCCGCCGGTAGCGAAGCTGCGCGCGGCCGGCGTCGCGATGGCGGTGGCGACCGACTGCAATCCGGGCACCTCGCCGATGACGTCGATCCTGCTCGCGATGAACATGGCGTGCACCCTGTGGCGACTGACGCCGCAGGAGGCGCTGGCCGGCTGCACCGTCAACGCCGCCCGCGCGCTGGGCCGCCAGGCCGATATCGGCACGCTGGAAGTGGGCAAGCGCGCCGACTTTGCGCTGTGGGACATCGCGCGCCCGGCCGACCTGTCGTACTCGATGGGCTTCAATCCCTGCCGCGGCGTGGTCAATGCGGGCGTGCTGCGCGCGCCGGTGGTAAGCTGGCGCGACTGATTTCTCCTGGAGAGTGCGTGCGCACCAGACTTGACGCGGCCATCCGCTGGCTTGCAGTTCTCATGATCGCGGCCGGCGCCAGCGCCTCGGCCGTCGCCGCCGACGATGTGCTGCGGGTCGGCTCCAAGCGCTTCACCGAGTCGTACATCCTGGGCGAAGTGCTGACCCAGACCGCGGCTGCGCACGGCAAGGCGGAACACCGCCAGGGCCTCGGCAACACCGCCATCGTGCTCGCCGCGCTGCAGGCCGGCAGCATCGACGTCTATCCGGAATAC
>CXWL01010855.1_pt1 | contig 16887 bp, 13 predicted proteins | sample 590931 | NCBI WGS metagenome assembly CXWL01 (sample SAMEA3498368, study PRJEB10139) | groundwater metagenome | biome: water well; material: biofilm material | place: Germany | collected 2015-04-27 | reverse complement strand
AACGGGCGATGGCATAGTTAGGGCGGAGCGTGACGGCTTTTTCGAATGAGGCAAGCGCGCTCGCCTTGTCTCCCAGCTCGCGGTACACCGTGCCCAGGTTGTTCAGAATTTCCGGAGTGTTCGGTCTGATGGTCAAGGACTGAAGCATCTCCGTCTTGGCCTTCTCGTGCTCACCCTTCCCTTCCCATGCCAGACCTAGCTTGTGATGAGCTTCTGCCAGCCACACTTTATTCGTAAAGCCGCTTGAGATCGCTTTCTGGTAGGCGGTGGCTGCGGTATCGTAGTTCTGTGCCCCGCAGTAAGAGAGCTGCGCGGTTTGGCCGCGCGCAAATTGCTGGAGCGAGATGAAGGGCTCTTTGTCCTCCGCGCCTTGACTCTCGATCTCTTGCCCGGGCTTCGTGCCCCTTGGATGGCGGAGCCGTTCCAGGAACTCGCGGCGATAGGGTGAAAAGAGCCGTACATAGGGGTCGATCGTCACGGAAGCCTGGAGCAGCGTCGGCTGCTCGCGCGTACCGAGAACCAAGTATTGTGTCGTCGTTTTCTCATCGCCGGTTTCGTACAGGGCGCTGGAATCCATGCTCGTCTTTGAGGATAGATTTGCCACGGTGAGATAGAATTCCAATATAGGCTTCAGCTGCATTAAGGTGTGGCGGAGGACCGGGTATGGTTTCAAGTCAAGCCCAGATGGAAAGGTAAAGACGGTTCCGACCAGCATACCGTCCTCATCGAAAAAGTAGGACTCGTCGCCATGTGATGGACTTCGTCCGGCAGGGAGAAGCAACTCTTGTCCGGCGCCCCAGTCTTGTGCTTTGAGGGTAGAGGCAGGATGCGTTTTGAGGAAGACGGATTTCGAGGTGCAGAGGGTCGTGGGCTTCAGGAGGACCAAGTCGCTTTCGGAGGGCGGGAGAACGGGTTTTCGAGGCGAAGAGTCGCAACCGTTCAGCAAAAGGCCCAGTCCTAGGCTGCAGACCACCCATAGTCGAACGAGTACAGCATAAGGCTGCTGCTTGTTATGTGAATTCAAACTCACGAAGGGAGCATACACGAAAGGTGAAAGGGTTTGCCAAGGGGGTGACAAGGCAACGCCCGCTCTCGTGAAGAAAGCGGGCGTTCAATCTAGGGCGGTGCAATTGCGGAAGTTATCGCCGCTGGCTATCCACCATTGAGTCCTCAGATGTATATCCGAAAAGATAGGGCATCTTGCTGGTGATCGCGTAGAGCGGTCGGTTTAAGCCGTAATCTGCCACGACTCCAAGCGGGTGCAAGAGAAAGCCGGTCCAGCGCCAGGGGTTATCGCCAGGGGAAGCTCCGGCCGCCACATTGGTATAGACCAAGGATGTGGGGTCCATCACACTATAAATGCTAACCGGCGGGGTATAGCCTCCATCTGCATCGGCCAACGCCTGTTGCTCGCGGTTTCCGGCACAACCGACCGTGGTGGCCAGGAGGAGAATTCCCAAGGCAAGAGTTGTAGTCCGCATAGATGACCTCATTTGTCTTATATAGTTCAGAGTCGATGGTCTCTCGGTAGACTGAAGTGTAGCCGACATCCAGGATTCTGTCCAGAATTAGCAGGATGCTGAAAAAGTCCGCCAGCCCGTCTTGTTCATTTGGTCTATCTGGTTTGTTTTGTTCATCTTGTTTGGTCTTGTTTAACCAAACAAACGAAACAAACCCAAAAACCAAATAACAGTCTTCTGCTGCTGGATGGCCTTTTTGAGCATCCTGCGGTTTAGGCCAGAGGGTATGGATTGAGATCGAGGAGGGGGAGGATATGGTAGGCGATACTGGTATCGAACCAGTGGCCTCTTCCGTGTGAAGGAAGCGCTCTACCCCTGAGCTAATCGCCTACGAAAGGCAAAGTCTAGCATGGGGTCATAAATTGGATCAACCGTGCCGCCGTGCCATGCAGAGCGAAGTTGCCTTGACATCCCCAAAATGCGCTTCCTACAATGCCACCGCGCTCGGTCTTTCTCTGGGGAGTTTCACTCGAATGCGTGAGGACATTGTCATTATTGGGGGCGGTCTGGCTGGGTCTGAAGCGGCATGGCAGGCAGCCAATCGCGGAGCGAAAGTGACGCTCTATGAAATGCGCCCTAAAGAGATGACGCCGGCGCACAAAACTGGTGGTCTGGCCGAGCTGGTTTGCTCGAATTCACTCGGCTCAGCGGATCTCCTGAATGCTCCAGGCATTTTGAAAGAGGAAATGCGCTGCCTCAACTCGCTCATTATTCGGGTGGCGGATGAGGTGCGAGTGCCGGCAGGTTCGGCCCTGGCCGTCGATCGCGAGCAGTTTTCACTCAAGATTACCCAGGCGCTGGAAGGGCATCCGAACATTCGCATTCTGCATGAGGAGATTACCGAGATCCCAACCGACTGTCTCTGTATCCTGGCGACCGGCCCTTTGACATCCGCTAAATTGTCTCAGGCGATTGCACAATTGACCCACACCAAACATTTGTATTTTTACGATGCCATCTCCCCGATCGTGGATGCCGACTCTATCGATATGGATGTCGCGTTTCTCGCGTCCCGTTACGGTAAGGGCGGGGACGATTATCTCAACTGCCCTATGGACGAGCTTGCCTACAATGCCTTCTATGATGCATTGCTCGCGGCGGAGAAAGTCCAACCGAAAGAGTTCGAAAAGGCTGCCTACTTCGAAGGCTGTATCCCCATTGAGGTGATGGCAGAACGGGGCCGTCAGACCATGCAGTTCGGTCCGTTGAAGCCAGTGGGCCTTGAGAATCCCAAGACTGGCGCCCGAGCCTATGCGGTGGTACAGCTCAGGACGGAAAACGCCCATCGCTCCTGTTACAACCTCGTGGGGTTCCAGACTAAATTGACTTATGGGGAGCAGAAGCGGGTGTTTCGCATGATTCCCGGTCTGGAGCAGGCGGAGTTTCTGCGCTACGGCAGCCTGCATCGCAATACCTTTATCAATTCTCCCCAACTGCTGCGCGATACCCTTCAGTTCAAGGCGCGCGGCACCCTCTTCTTTGCAGGACAGTTGGTCGGCGTCGAGGGCTATACGGATTCCGCCGCGATGGGAGGGCTCGCAGGAATCAACGCTGCGCGTGGTCTGGCAGGTTTGCCGTTGGTCACGCCCCCGCCCACCACAGCGCATGGCTGTCTCGTGTCCTATATTACGGCCACGGACCCTCGTCACTTTCAGCCGATGAATACGAATTTCGGGCTCTTCCCTCCGCTTGACACACCGACGAGAGACAAGGAACGCAAACGACGGCTCACGGGACAACGGGCGCTTGAGGACTTGACGGCATGGATCACGCAATTCGAGCTTTCATGACGTTCCTCGATCTGGAGCGTCATGCGTCGCATGAGACAATGCGCAACTACGCCTCGGACCTCCGGCAGTTTCAGACCTTCATGAAGGCGGAGCATCTTGCCGTACCCCTACTCGACCCTGCCACAGTGCAAACGGAGTCGATTCGGGCCTATCTTCACTGGCTGGATCGCAAGCGCGAAAAAAGTACCTCGATAGCCCGGAAACTCGCCTCCCTCCGCAGCTTCTATCGCTATCTGCAACGAGAGGGCAGGGTCGGTCTCAATCCTGCCGAGGCCATCAGGACGCCAAAACAGCCGAAACATCTTCCTCGTGTGTTGAGTAAGGACGACGCGGCGGCATTGATGGAGTTTCCTGCCGGCGAAACAGGATCGTCGCTCCGAGACTCTGCATTGCTGGAGACGCTCTATTCGACCGGGGCTCGCGTGAGTGAACTTGTGGGGATCAATCTTGATGATCTCCGCGCGCCTGAGGGGCTGGTCCATCTGCGAGGAAAGGGCCGGAAAGAGCGCATCGTGCCGATCGGAGCGGTAGCGGTACAGGCCATTCAGGCCTATGTGGATCAGCGGCCCTCGAAGGATGCTCGATATGTGGCGACGAAGACGAAGCGCGCCCCGTCGCCGGTCTTTCAAAATAGCCGAGGGGGACGATTAACGACCAGGAGCGTCGCCCGCATTGTAGCCCGCTATTCGAATCGGCTTACCGGTGGTTCCGTGAGTCCCCATACGTTGCGCCACTCCTTTGCCACCCATCTCCTTGACGAAGGGGCCGATCTGCGCTCGATCCAAGAGATGCTGGGGCATGCCTCATTGAGTACGACGCAAAAGTATACGCACCTGGCTACGGACCAGCTTCTGGCCGTCTATGATAAAGCTCATCCGAGGGCAGGTCGCCCAGCCGGCACGCGTATGGTGAAGGACGATAAGCCATGATCCTCTGTATCAGCCGCGATCTGAAGTTCGAAGTTCCGAAAACCTCGAACCTTCGTCCGTCCCGCGATTCGCGCCTTTCACGCTTTTCTCGCAACGGGAGCTACTCATGAACAGACTGATTAAGAAAGCCAATGTCCTGATCGAAGCCTTGCCCTACATTCGCACCTTCAAGGGGAAGACGGTGGTCATCAAGTATGGCGGTCATGCGATGACCGATGCGCCGCTGAAAGAGAAGTTTGCCCAGGATGTCGTGCTCCTGAAATATGTAGGCCTCAACCCGGTCATCGTGCATGGTGGGGGCCCCCAGATCGACAAGATGCTTCAGCGCTTGGGCATCGAAGCCAAGTTTCGCCATGGAGTCCGGGTCACCGACGAGGCCACAATGGAAATCGTGGAGATGGTGTTGGCCGGCAAGATCAACATGGAAATCGTCGATCTCCTGAATCGCCATGGTGGCCTTGCGGTCGGCTTAAGCGGAAAGGATGGCGGGCTCATGCTGTCTCGACCGCTCACGGCCAAAGCCTGGGCGGCCAGTCTGGAGAAAGATCTCGACGACGGTGAGGGGGACGAGGACTTCGGCTTGGTCGGAGAGGTTCAGTCTATCGATCCCACGTTGGTACGGAAACTTCAGCAGGATCATTACATTCCCGTCATCGCCCCGATCGGCACCAACCGGGAAGGAAACACGTACAACATCAATGCCGATCTGGTGGCCGGGGCGATGGCCGCTGCGCTGGGTGCGGAAAAGCTGGTGATGATGACCGATGTGAAAGGCATTCGCGATGCGAATGGGCGCCATCTCTCGACGGTCTCACGCAAAGACGTACAGCGGATGGTGAAGAAGGGCACGATTGGCGAAGGGATGTTGCCCAAGGTCCATGCCTGCCTGGATGCGCTCGGAGGCGGCGTCGGCAAAGCCCATATCATCGACGGACGAATTCCTCATGCCATACTTCTTGAAGTGTTCACGCATAAAGGTATCGGGACCGAGATCACATCGTAATCGGTTCATCCGGTTAATTTCATTTTGTGGAAAAGCAGCGTCTTCGAATCACCCGCNNCCGGGTGCGGATGATAACGCGAGTGGGCTCGTGGTCCTCCTTGAAGTGGCATTGCGACTCAGCGCACAACCTCTCGCGCGACCCATCTGGCTCGTGGCATTCTGTCTTGAAGAGCAGGATCGACTAGGGAGTCAGGCGTTCGTGTCCCGCTTGAAAGCCGAACGATGTGAGTTGGTCGGTGCGATTATTCTGGAATGTGTCGGGTTCGCCAGGAGCGAGGCAGGCACTCAGCAGGCCCCGCCGGGAGTGTCTATCGCGGTGCCGACCCAAGGAGATTTTCTCGCCATTGTGGGCAACGAGGCAGCCCGGTTTTTGGTACGCCAGCTCGAACAGGAGGCCCAGCGGCATGAAGCTAAGCCTAAGACCCTGTCATTGGTGGTGCCGGGCCGCGGGGAGGCCATGCCCCATACTCGCCGTAGCGACCATGCCTCGTTCTGGGATGCAGGTTATGCAGCCGTGGTATTGACCGATACGGCGAATTTCCGGAATCCGCATTATCATCGTGAGACCGATACCCTGGACACGCTGAATCTCGAATTTCTCTCGAACGTAGCAGCGACGGTGACCGCAACCGTGACGCAGATCGCCGGAGTAGGACCATGAAGGCAAGTCGCACGAAACTCCCTCCCAAAACCCGCCATCTCGTGACCGAGGTCTATGGCCGTCTCGACTATGGCGCACTGGGGCCGGTCTATTGTTATGAGGGCGGCGACGAGTTTTGGCGAGCGAAGCGGGGGACCTGTGAACGGCTCGGGAGTCTGGTTGCCGTGGCATTGAGGCGGAAACTAAGGCGAGGCGGTCGCAGTCTCTATGTCGGCGCCGGGGTGGCGGAACTGCCTCCTTTGATCATGGAAACGATGGCCCTGGGTCGGACAGTGGAGCCCTATAATCTCAGGAGAGCCGAAGTCTCAGCCCTCAACCGTGCTTGCCATTCGATTTCCCTCACCTTCCGCGCAATTGATGCGGCCAGGGCGAAGGGCCGATTCGATCATCTCTGGATGGTCAGTGTGCTGAATGACCCTGAGCGATTCCCGCATCTGTCGTCTCTGTCCTATGGGCGAGGCAATCCTCTTACCCTCGACACCCTGAAGCTTGAAAAGGAGCGCCGCATCGTGCGAGCGTTAGTCGCAGGTTGCATGGGAAAGCTTGCAAGGCCTGGCCTTGTCACGACTACTACTGAAGAAGTCATATGGATTGCAGAGTGGTGTCACCGGCATCGAGTGCCCTACTTGGTCGGGAAACGCTACTATCCGACAGCGTTGGTGGGAGATCCGATTTGTTTTATTCAAATCGGCGAGGGAAGCTAGCAGGCTGAGGTTAAGGTCGAGGTTAAGGTTGAGAGAAGATCAGACTCTTTTTTCTCAGCCTTGACCGCAACCTTAACCTTCCAGAAAACGGCGAGCTTTTTCATCAGCCTGCTAAATTCTAAACCCTGGCTTGGCTTTTGAAGTATTGTCCATATACTGGTCCGCGTACTTCACGTAGTTCTCCGCCGACTCCTTAATCCATGCGAGTTCTTCAACGGTGACCGATCGTTTCACCTTCGCGGGTGAACCAAGGATCAGGCTGTTGGGTGGGACGATGGTTTCTTCCGTAATCAGGGCTCCGGCTCCCACGATGGAGTCTTCTCCAATCACGGCGCCATCCATGATGATCGCGCCCATCCCGATCAGCACACGATCTTCAATCGTGCAGCCATGGAGTATCACCCCGTGGCCAATGGTCACCTCGTTGCCGATGATCAGCGGATGGGTATCGTGGGTGACATGGAGCATACTGAGATCCTGCACGTTCGTCCGGTCACCGATCCTAATATGGTGCACGTCCCCGCGAATGACAGCATGGAACCAGACGCTGCACTGCTCGCCCAGCACGACATCGCCGATGATGACGCCGGTCTCTTCGATAAAACAGGATATCGGAATGGTGGGTTTGATACCTTGAAATGTGCGGATCATGCAGCGCACTGTAGGGGAATCAACCGACAACCTGCAAGAGGGAAGTGGATAATCACGCGAGACTGAGAAGGGTTCGAGGTCCGAAGTTCGAGGTTATCAGAACCCCGAACTTAGAACTTCTGATCGCGCCCTTGAAAGGACCGCGCATGAACCTGCTCGATCGTGTGCAGCAACGATTGATGGCTTTGGCAACCTGCGATGAGTCTCGCATCGGAGACCGTGACAGGCTTGTAGGGCTTGATGAACCGATCTTTCAGGCGGGCGATCCGAGCCGCGGAGAGGTTCAATCGTTCTGTGGAAATCGCGCCTGACGCCACCGCCTGCTCAATGGCTCCGAAGGCGGCGACTTCCCGATCCCGATCTTTACAAATCAGCAGGACATCGCATCCCGCCAGTACTGCGCGTACCGCAGCGTCTTCCACGCCATAATGGTCGATGATCGCGTGCATCTCTAAGTCGTCCGTCAACACCACTCCATCGTATTTCAACTCCTGGCGCAAGAAACTGTTGATGATAGCCGGCGAAAGCGTGGCAGGCAATTCTGGATCGAGAGCCCGGTAGAGCACATGTGCGGTCATCATCGACGCGATCCCCTGCGCAATCGCATGACGGAACGGGGGAAACTCGATGGTCTCCAACCGTTCCCGTGATGCCTCGACCACCGGAAGCTCTTTGTGGGAATCGGTATTGGTATCCCCGTGACCGGGAAAATGTTTTCCGCAGGCCACGACCCTGTTGCCTTGCAGCCCCGCCGCTGTCGCCATCCCCAATTCACAGACCACACCCGGGGTCGTGCCGAACGCCCGATCTCCGATGACCGGATTGTCCGGATTACTATTGACGTCGAGCACCGGCGCCATATTCATGTTCACGCCCACCGCCCTCAGTTCTTTGGCAACGGTCGCGGCAACCGCGTAGGCTAATTCGGTTGATCGGCATTGACCCAACAGGTCACAGGGAGGGAAAATCGTAAAACCTTTCGGAAGACGGGAGACCCGACCGCCCTCCTGATCGATCGAAATCAACAGCGGTGAATGGGGACTGCAGGCTTGCAGGTCATTGGTCAGGTCGACCATCTGACCGACGGATTCCAGATTCCGAGAGAAGAGAATCACACCGCCAGGCTTGTACTCTTTGATGAACGAGGTCAGATCGGGCGTCACCGACGTGCCCAGAAATCCGACCATGAAGAGCTGCCCGATTTTATCGCGTGAGGTCAAGGAATCCTTTCAAGGCTAAGGTTTAGGTCGAGGTTAAGCAGACTACGTGTCTTTTCATCTTGCGCCTCAACCTCAGCCTTGACCTGTTTACAAACTCCGGTCAATGAGGTACTGCACCAATAACCTGGTTCCAATCGCGGTGGGCCCCTTCGGAATGTAGGCCCGCTCCCGCTCGCTCCAATCCGTGCTGGCAATATCGAGATGCACCCAGGGGCAGTCCCCCACGAACTTGCTCAAAAAGAGCGCCGCGGTGATCATGCCGCCGCCACGGCCACCGATGTTGCGCATGTCGGCGACATCGCTCTTGAGCTGTTCGAAATATTCCTCCCACAGGGGCATCTCCCACACCCGCTCGCCGGCCTTCTGTCCCGACCTCCTGACCTGTTCTTTGAGCGCCTGGTCAGTGCCGAACATCCCGATCGCAAATTGGCCAAGCGCTACGACGCAGGCCCCTGTGAGCGTCGCAATGTCGATCAAAGCCGCCGGTTTATAACGCATCGCATAGGCGAGGCCGTCGGCCAGGATGAGCCGGCCCTCCGCATCCGTGTTCTGCACTTCGACGGTCTTTCCCGATAGCNNGGGCAGGATACTGATGAGACGCAGAGGGAGCTTGAGTCTGGCCGCTGCCCGGATCGAAGCCAGTACCTCGGCTCCCCCCGTCATATCGGCTTTCATATGTTCCATATTTTCTGCAGGCTTCAGCGAGATTCCACCCGTATCGAAGGTGATCGTTTTCCCGACCAGCACGACCGGACGCTCGCCTTTTTTCTTGGTTCCGTTGTACTCAAGGATGATGAACTTGGGCGGCTCCTGACTTCCGCGCGATACACCGAGCAGCGCGCCCATCCCCAACTGCTCCATCTCTTTCTGTTCGAGAATCTTGATCGCGATCCCTTCAGTCTTGGCGATGGTTTTCGCTTCGTCGGCGACCCTGGCGGGAGTCAGCACGTTAGAGGGATGATTACAGAGATCTCGGACAAAGACGGTGGCCTCTGCTGTGGCGATGCCGCGCCGGACCCCTTCAGTCACCTGGCGCAACTGATCCTTTTGCGGGGCAAGAATCCTCATCTCCGCGACGTCTTGCCCTGAAGCAGCCTCGCTCCGATAGACAGTGAACTGATAACTGCCCAGGATCGCCCCTTCAACCATCGCTTGCGCCACTTCGACCCATGACATCCTGTTAGGCTTCACCGTTGGAAGCACGACTGCAAAGGACCCGACTTTCGCCTGACGGACGCGCTTCGCGGCTGAGCCCATCGCTTGCCGGATCGTCTCCAGCGTGACCTCGCTTTTCTTGCCCAGCCCGACCAGCACCAACCGTTTTGCCGGTACCTTGTCCTGAGTGTGATACAGCAAGACTTCGTTGGCCTTGCCTTCGAATTCCTTGGATTGCACCAGCTTGCTCAACGAACCTCCAAGGGCACGATCGAGCGGGGCCGCACCCTGTTTGGCCAGTGCCTCTCCTTCACAGTGCGTGAGCACCAACACCTCTGCCGCCGCGGTCTCTGCTTGCCCAACTTGTACCGTGACTTGCATGATCTTCATCTCGCAAACTCCTTGGTTCTCGTCGCTCGTTATTCGCGCGGGAATTGCGAGACAAGCGGGGCGGACGACGGTTCGAGGTCCGAAGTTCGAGGTTTTCGGAACTTCGAACCCAGAACGTCGAACTTCGTGTCGCGCCTGTCGCGCACGTCTTGCTTGTCTCGCTCACAATTCACACCCCACGCATATCCGGGGCCCAGATGTATTTATGCATCTGCAATTGAAAACGGACCGGCAGACGATCGGCTAGGATCCATTCGGCCAGCTCACGCATATCAAGCGAGCCGAAGACCGGACTGAAGAGCACCGTACAGCGATTTGCTAGGTCGTACCTGGCCAGAGTTTCACGGGCCCAGTCGTAGTCGGCTCGGTCGGCCAACACAAATTTCGCCTCGTCTTTGGCTGCCAGCTGAGAAAGATTCGGCCAGTGCATCCGATCGGTCATATCGCTCCCTGGACACTTCACATCCAGGATGACATGGACGCGCGGATCGACCGGCGCAATATCGATGGCGCCGCTGGTCTCAAGGAGGACTGTATAGCCGGTGTCGCACAGTCTGGCTATGAGCGGGAGGCTCTCGGGCTGGGCAAGAGGCTCTCCTCCGGTGACCTCCACAAGGCGGCACCCATAACTATGCACCTTCGCCAGAACATCATCGATCGAACCGTCTTGCCCTCCATGAAAAGCATAGGCGGTATCGCACCAGGTGCAGCGGAGCGGGCATCCGGTCAGCCGTACAAACACGCAGGGCTGTCCAGCGTAGCTCGACTCACCTTGAATGCTATGGAAGATTTCGGTCACTCGCATATAATGCTCGTGTCATAAAGTCGTAAAGTCATCAAGTCTGAAGGTCGAAAGTCTTGGACCTTATGACTTGAAGACATTCAGACTTGATGACCTCAGCCAATCAGTCTCACTTCCACGTCGCGATCGGCCAGCCGAATCGTTGCGCGGTGCGAGCCATGCCCCGGATTGGGTTGACTACCAGGGGGTGCCCGACCATTTCAAGAAGGTCGTGATCGCCCGGGCTGTCGCCATAGGCATAGGAACCGGTTAAATCTAGACCCATTTCTCGAGCGTGGGTGAGGATCAGCTCACGTTTGCCAGGGCCATAGGGCAGGGGGGGAATCAAGGCGCCGGTATAGACGGAATCCCGTTGCTCCGGCTTCGCTGCGAAGACCGTGGCCACGCCCAAAAATTCCGCAAGGGGTGCAATCAGAAAATCTGGCGCCCCGGTCACAAGAATCAGTTGGTGGCCGGCCTGTCGATGCTCGTCCAGCTTTGCGCGGCCCTGCACGGACAACCTTCCGATCATCTGGGCCTGACAGAACTCCCGCGCATAGGATTCAATGTCCGCGGAGCGCTTGCCAGTCAGATATACTTTTCGTTCCCGGAGCGGGTGCAGCGAAAACGGAGGCATGTGCCCCGCCAGCCAGGCGGCACTTCGGCTCAACTCGCCCCATCCCACCAGACCACGCCGCCACAGAAACCGGAAGAATCGTACCTCGCTGGCCTCTCCCGGCAAGAGCGTGTTGTCGACGTCGAACAACGCAGCGACGGACCCCTCTGCCCGTCGTTCAACGACATCATCGAGCGTGGATGTGAGGTTGTGGAGACTTTGCACAACGTTGGAAGACCCGGTGAGCATGAGCGGCCCGATTCTACCGGAGCCTTCATTGATTGACAAGGATTTTAGCCCACTTCTATAATGCGCCTCCCTCTGGTAAGTCGCTCGGGAGCGATGAGCGAGACAAGCAAGACGTGCGCGACAGGCGCGACACGAAGTTCGACGTTCTGGGTTCGAAGTTCCGAAAACCTCGAACTTCGGACCTCGAACCTCGAACCTCGAACCGTCGTCCGTCCCGCTTGTCTCGTGAGTCCCGTGCGAATCACGGATTCGAGTGCCGAAGTGGTGAAATGGCAGACACGCACGTTTGAGGGGCGTGTGGCGCAAGCCGTGCGGGTTCAAGTCCCGCCTTCGGCACCAAATTAAATATTCTCGTTCCTGCCCCCCTGCTCAAGACTACCGGCGAGGGTCTATATACATGCGGTTTTTGCAGCCCGATCTGCGCCAAAACGATAGGGCTGAGATTCGTCGCCGGAACGTTTGCGGCGTCTCTTCTGTTTTTCATTTCTTCCTCTTCACTCATCATCAGAATCGTTCTGCGCCACGAAATGTCATCGGCGCGATCGTCACTGCTGCGCGTCGATGCTTTGGCATTGATGATCCGTGCCCATCCGTTGTACATCGCCATGTTGCATGGCAAGGAGTCGCATCATGAGCAGTACCGGCCATCAGTCCGAATTGGATTTGCTGCGTGACCAGGTTGCCGACCTGTCGCGCCGGCTGACTGAGCGAGACCGTTCGGCGCAGGATCTGCGCGAGCAATCGGACCTGCTTCGCGCAATCGTCGAGGGCACTGCGGCGGAAACCGGCGAGGAGTTTTTCGCGGCCCTCGTGACACACCTGACGNNGGCACCCTCGTCGACAACTTCGAATATGAACTCGCTCATACGCCCTGCGCTACCGCGCTGACACAGCCCTTCGCCTTTTTCGACCGGGATGTCCAGGCAACCTTTCCTCAGTTCCAGCGTTTGGTAGACCTCGGAGCCGAGAGCTATTGCGCTGTGCCCCTCCGGGCGAAAAGCGGAGCAGTCATGGGATTGCTTGTCGTGATGGATACGAAGCCTCTGGAAAACAGCGACTATCTGCAATCCCTGCTGGGAGTCTTTGCTCCGCGCATTGCGGCGGAGTTCGAACGGAGGCGAGCCGAGCAGGAACGTGCCAGGGCCCTGGCCGAGATACGCAATGTGATCGAAACAGCCCCCGACATTATGTTTACCCTCGACACTCATGGCAACATGGTGAGATGGAATCGTCGCGTCGAAGCAGTCACGGGGTACAGCCCAGAGGAATTGCTGAACATGCCGGCCTTAGCCTTCGTGCCCCCGGAAGAACATATCCCTACCGCCACCGCCATTGAGCGGGCCTTCACGGAAGGGTATGCCGAACTTGAAGGTCATCTGCTGACCAAAGAGTACCGCCTCATTCCCTATCACTGGACCGGCGCCCTACTCAAGAATCTTCACGGCGAGCCCATCGGCATCACCGGAATCGGACGGGATGTGTCCGATAAGAAGCGGGCAGAAGAAGCCTTGCGCAGGAGTGAAGAACGTTTGGCGCTGGCCGTAGAGGGATCCACCGATATCCTTTGGGATGCCCACCGGCTGCCCGGTGAGCCTTGGTATGCGCCGCAGACACCGATCTGGTGGTCGCCGCGCGTCCGTGAACTGCTGGGGCTACAAGAGTCCGACTCGTTCGAGACATTCGAGCAATGGATTGCCAGGCTCCATCCCGATGACAAGGATCGCGTGTTCGGCCAATTGGCTGCGCACATTGAGCAGCGAGTTCCGTACGATGTCGAGTACCGGCTGCGCACCAATGTAGGCGACTATTGCTGGATTCGCGGGCGCGGGCAGGCGCTGTGGAATGAGCTGGGAGAACCCAGTCGAATGTCCGGTTCATGCCAAAATATTACCGAACGTAAGCGGGTTGAAGAAGCGCTCCGCGCCAGTGAAGAACGGTGGCAGCTCGCCGTGCGCGGGAGCAACGACGGAATCTGGGACTGGACGATTCAGACAAGCGAGATATTTTTTTCCTCTCGTTGGAAAGCAATGCGTGGGTTTGAGGACCATGAAATCAGGAACCATCTCGATGAGTGGCGCAGCCGCATCCATCCCGGCGATCTCGACCGAGTACTCCAGGCTGTCGATGCCTACTTGGCCAAACAAACTCTGGAGTTTCACGAAGAATATCGTGTCCAACGAAAAGACGGATCCTACGTGTGGATCTTGGATCGGGGTACGGCCCTCTGGGCCGACGACGGCACGCCGCTCCGCATGGTCGGCGCAGAAACTGATATCACCGAGCGTAAGCAGGCCTATTCGCTGCTTCTGGCTGTCATCAACTCCACTGCAGATGGTCTGCTGGCAGTCGACCGTGAAGGGAAAGTGATTATCGCGAACAAGCGTTTCTTAGAACTCTGGGGGATTCCGAAAGCACTCTTGGATTGCGGAGACGACGCGGCTCTGCTGGGTTTCGTGCTGGAACAACTCCAGGAACCGGAAGCGTTCCTGCGCAGGGTGCGGGAGCTATATGCACAGCCGGGGCAGGAAAGTTTTGACAGGCTGACTTTCAATGACGGACGTGTGTTGGAGCGTTATTCGCGGGCACAAGTTCTGGAGGAGGAGGAGGAGGAGGAGATTGTCGGTCGGGTCTGGAGCTTCCGTGACGTGACGGAGCGGCATCGGGCTGAAGTGGCGCTGCGGGACAAGGAGCGATTGCTCCGCACCGTGATCGAGACAGCCACGGATGCAATCTTCATGAAGGATACGGTAGGCCGCTATCTGTTGATCAATTCCGCCGGGGCTGAGGTCATCGGCAAACCGGCCGACCAGATTGTCGGAAGAGACGACAAAGACTTGTTCCCCGCCGAGGTCGCGGTGCGGCTCAGGGCTGACGACCGGCAGGTGATGTCCGGATCTGGGCAAGCCCGTTTCGAAGAGATCGTTCCGTTCAAGGGGGAATCGCGAGTGTTCTACAGCGTCAAGACGCCGTTCCGAGATAGTCAGGGCGAGGTCATCGGGCTCGTCGGGGTATCGCGCGATGTCACGGAAGTGAAGCAGGCGGAAGAAGCGCTGCGGGAGATGAATCTGGCTTTGGCCAACGCGATGCCAGGTATTTCGCGCGTAGGTCTCGGCGGGCGCTACCTTGAGGCGAACGAGGCGTATGCCGGCATGCTGGGTTATGATCCATCCGAGCTCATCGGCGGAGACTGGTCCCGCACGATCCACCCTGACCACCGGTCGAAGGCCGAAGCCGCTTATGCGACGATGTTGCGGGAAGGAAAGGGAGAATTCGAAGCCCTGGCCGTTCGAAAGGACGGCTCGGCTTTCTGGAAACAGGTGTTGCTAGTGGGGATTCTTGACGGGGAAGGGCGTCCTCTCGGCCATCACTGCTTCATGCGCGATATCACCGAGCGGAAGCAGGCGGAAGAGGAAAGGCTGAAGCGCGAGTTACTCATGACGCTGATGTTGAATACTGGCCCCGCTTGCGTCAAACGCATTGCGGTTGATGGCACGCTATTGCATATGAATCCAGCCGGGCTGAAATTGGTTGAGGCGTGCGGGGAGCCGGAGGTGGTCGGTCTTTCGGTGTTCGACCTTATCGCCTCTGACCATCGTGAAGCATTTATCAGCATGCATCAGAGCGTGATCAATGGACATCAGCACACGCTCCAGTTCGAAATTTACGGTCTCAAGGGAACCCGCCGGTGGATGGAGACCTATGCTGTGCCATTTAGGAATCCCGTCACAGGGCTAACGGAACACCTGGCGATAAGCCATGATATCACCGAGCGGAAGGAGCTGGAACAGATACAGCGCGAGCAACAGGAGCGTCTTGCGCTTGCGATGGAGATCGCGGAGCTCGCGACATGGGACTGGAATATCCAGACGAATCAGGTGACATGGTCGGAGAACTGCGAGCAGGTGAAACGCCTCCCTCCGGGGACATTGGACGGCACATTCGAGGCCTACCAACGATTGGTTCATCCGGACGATCTTCCCGACCTTCTTCGCCAGATCGAACAGGCCCTGACGCAAGGGGTTCCCTACCATACGGAACATCGCATCATACCTCCTTCCGGAGAGGTGCAATGGGTCGAAGGGAACGGGCGGGTGTATCGCGATGAAACGGGGCAACCCATCCGGATGGTCGGCACGGTATGCAATTTCACCGAGCGCAAGCGAGCGGAAGAAACTCTGGCTCGGCGTGAACAGGAGCTACGAACCGTGCTCGATACGTTGCCGGTCGGCGTCTGGTTCACTGATACGCAGGGCAAGATGGTGCTGGGCAATCCAGCGGCGCGAGAGATTTGGACCGGCGTGAAACAGGTCTCGATGTCGAATGCCGAGCAAGACATACAGTGGTGGGAACAGACCGGCCCCCTGGCAGAGCCACACCGCTGGGCTCTCATGCCCGCGCTCGTCAAAGGTGAAGCCTCCATAAATGACATTCTGGAGATCAATTGCCTAGATGGTTCTCGGAAGATCATTCGCAACTCCGCCGTGCCGGTTCGCGGAGCCGACGGGGCCTTGCTGGGGGCGATTCTCGTCAATGAAGACATCACGATGTTACGGCAGGCTCAAGAGGCGTTGCGTCTTACTCAATTCTCCGTCGACCATGCCGTCGAGGGGTTCTTCTGGATCAGTTCAGACGCCAGGATTCTGCATGTGAATGAGGCGGTTTGCCGCATGCTGGAATATACTCGCGACGAACTGAGCACGATGACCATCCACGACATCGACCCAAATTTTCCTCCAGAGGTCTGGCAGGCCCATTGGGAAGAATTGAAGCAGAGGGGATCGTTGACGTTCGAGTCGAAACATTGGTCGAAGACAGGCCGCGTCCTGGACACGGAGGTCACCGTCAATTATCTGCAGTACGAGGGGAAAGAATACAACTGTGCCATCATGCGGGATATCGCAGAGCGCAAGCAGGTGGAGGAGGCGCTGCGGGCAAGTGAAGAACGGTATCGGTTGTTGTACGATGAAACCCCGACCATGTACTTCACTCTCGCGACAGACGGCACAGTGCGCTCTGTTAACCGTTTCGGGGCAGAGCAGCTAGGGTATCAGGTGGAGGAATTAATCGGGCATTCTGTGCTGATCCTCTTTCACGAAGCCGATAAAGAAGCCGTGGCCGCGAGTCTGTCCGAGTGTCTTGCGACACCGGAGATCAGGAGATACTGGGAGTTCCGGAAGGTACGGAAAGACGGGAGCATGATGTGGGTGAGAGAAACAGC
>CXWL01005126.1_pt1 | contig 16889 bp, 5 predicted proteins | sample 590931 | NCBI WGS metagenome assembly CXWL01 (sample SAMEA3498368, study PRJEB10139) | groundwater metagenome | biome: water well; material: biofilm material | place: Germany | collected 2015-04-27 | reverse complement strand
TTATTCGGTTTAGTGTCCTTTGCTCTTCTGATTATTTTCAGGCGATTGGAAAATTTGACCCAATTTTTTGCCGTGGTTTTATAACCCATTAGAAACAATGGGTTATAAATGGCCCTACAAACTTGGGTAAAGCACCGAATTCCGCTATAAGTTTTTGTTGTAACAAACTTTTTGTGCTTTATACTACAGTTCGCTGCCGCACAGGCAGCTTAGAAAAATCGCGCCGCTTTAATTCTTGCCGTTATAATGTTCGCTGCCGCACAGGCAGCTTAGAAATTACATAAAAACCAATCGTGTTATTTATGTGCGTTCGCTGCCGCACAGGCAGCTTAGAAAGCTTAATGCAGTGCCACCTTGGCCGCCTGTTGGTTCGCTGCCGCACAGGCAGCTTAGAAAAATGATGGGCTTGCAAGCGATCAGTTTTTGATGTTCGCTGCCGCACAGGCAGCTTAGAAAAATTGGAGCGGTTTTGCATTAGCCACGAAGCTGTTCGCTGCCGCACAGGCAGCTTAGAAATATGAGTTGATGTTGCAAAACAATCAACATCAGTTCGCTGCCGCACAGGCAGCTTAGAAAATTTGAAAGTTAGTACCTGATACGTTTACAACGTTCGCTGCCGCACAGGCAGCTTAGAAAAATAACGGCGCGGCTGTTGTTTGGGGTGGTAAGTTCGCTGCCGCACAGGCAGCTTAGAAAGCTAGCTGCCGCCGCAGAAAATATAAAAAAACGTTCGCTGCCGCACAGGCAGCTTAGAAACAATGAAAAAGGCGCGGTCATTTGCTTCTATTCGTTCGCTGCCGCACAGGCAGCTTAGAAATCCCCATATAATGAAGCTGTACATATCTTAAAGTTCGCTGCCGCACAGGCAGCTTAGAAATTTTTCTTGCCTCTTAAATCCGCATATAGGACGTTCGCTGCCGCACAGGCAGCTTAGAAAAAACGAGCTATCGGAAAATGAAGCAGATGTTTGTTCGCTGCCGCACAGGCAGCTTAGAAAGCTTTGATTTCATCAGCATCGCGCGATTGAAAGTTCGCTGCCGCACAGGCAGCTTAGAAATATAACACAATCATTAACAATGACTACTGCTTGTTCGCTGCCGCACAGGCAGCTTAGAAAAAACGGTTAGCTTTCCGCTTGATGCTTGCCAGGTTCGCTGCCGCACAGGCAGCTTAGAAAAGTTCGTCCGCTTGCTTAAGCAAGTCTCTTGCGTTCGCTGCCGCACAGGCAGCTTAGAAAAGAAAATGCTTTCAGGATCGCCGGGAAGTTTTGTTCGCTGCCGCACAGGCAGCTTAGAAATAAACCGGCAAACAGAAAGGTTTTAGCAAGAGGTTCGCTGCCGCACAGGCAGCTTAGAAAAGGTTGTAGCTGACCAAATCAGCGCTTAACTGGTTCGCTGCCGCACAGGCAGCTTAGAAAAAATAAGCTCTTGGTCTGGTCTTTCAAGTGCTGTTCGCTGCCGCACAGGCAGCTTAGAAAAGTGCGGGACGACCTAAGCCCGTGGGGGCAAAGTTCGCTGCCGCACAGGCAGCTTAGAAAGATTTATGAAGCGCTGGTAAGGTCTCCATTTCGTTCGCTGCCGCACAGGCAGCTTAGAAAGTCACGTGTAGCATATGGCTCAGTACCGCAAGGTTCGCTGCCGCACAGGCAGCTTAGAAATTCAACCTCAACGGCAAGCATAAGTTCTGGCCATTCGCTGCCGCACAGGCAGCTTAGAAAGCTCCTGAAATCATTGAAGCACTAAAATATGAGTTCGCTGCCGCACAGGCAGCTTAGAAATTGACTTTCCCCATGTTCCACCTTCAACCTCAGTTCGCTGCCGCACAGGCAGCTTAGAAAGACAAATGGCAAAAATATGTTGCATTAATCATGTTCGCTGCCGCACAGGCAGCTTAGAAAACTAACAAAAACAGATTGGCCTTTTTTTAGGTGTTCGCTGCCGCACAGGCAGCTTAGAAATACATCAGCAACAGGCTTGAGTTCTGGTGATTGTTCGCTGCCGCACAGGCAGCTTAGAAAGCCTATATCGCTTCATGGCTGAAGGCTTTGCAGTTCGCTGCCGCACAGGCAGCTTAGAAATAAAACGGAGTTGCCCGTTGCATTTATTTAGTGTTCGCTGCCGCACAGGCAGCTTAGAAACGGACAACGTGGGCAACTCGCCTATTGTGTTATGTTCGCTGCCGCACAGGCAGCTTAGAAAAAATATTGGCTAGAGTTCAAAGCGTCATCAACGTTCGCTGCCGCACAGGCAGCTTAGAAACGGTTGAAGGCTGGACAAGTTGGGTTGCTAATGTTCGCTGCCGCACAGGCAGCTTAGAAATCCATAAAGTTTGACGTTTATGTCAGTAACATGTTCGCTGCCGCACAGGCAGCTTAGAAACTGATAGCGATCCGCCCACGATTTACGCATCAGTTCGCTGCCGCACAGGCAGCTTAGAAACCAGAGCTGCCGCCGCGACTGCTGCACGCTGTGTTCGCTGCCGCACAGGCAGCTTAGAAAATACGATGATCAACTGAAGGAAGCTATTGATAGTTCGCTGCCGCACAGGCAGCTTAGAAAACAAATCAGGCTGCATAAAATCAACAATAAATGTTCGCTGCCGCACAGGCAGCTTAGAAATTATTCTGTTTTGCATCAATTCAGCCTCGAGAGTTCGCTGCCGCACAGGCAGCTTAGAAAAGTAAACCAGTCGTTAACGTGACTTGCCACAAGTTCGCTGCCGCACAGGCAGCTTAGAAAAGGGCGAGCTGTCCGGCCGAGCTAGCGAGGACGTTCGCTGCCGCACAGGCAGCTTAGAAATTGTGCGGTGGCGTAGTCAACAAACTGCTTTAGTTCGCTGCCGCACAGGCAGCTTAGAAAGATGCAAGTGTTGGCCCGGTCAAGTTTGCCGAGTTCGCTGCCGCACAGGCAGCTTAGAAAGCCGGAGGCTGTCAAGGATGCCGCCGTTGTGAGTTCGCTGCCGCACAGGCAGCTTAGAAAGTTAATTATGTTGTAACGCAATTATAGAGGAAGTTCGCTGCCGCACAGGCAGCTTAGAAAGCGAATCAGGGGCAGAAAGAAGTTACACACAAGTTCGCTGCCGCACAGGCAGCTTAGAAAGTTTTGTAGCTGTGCTATTTTCCCCTCTTGTGGTTCGCTGCCGCACAGGCAGCTTAGAAAGCGTCAGTAATATCCCACAAATTCTCCATTGCGTTCGCTGCCGCACAGGCAGCTTAGAAACGGTACGGTGTCGCGGACAAGCCGATTATTTTGTTCGCTGCCGCACAGGCAGCTTAGAAAAACTCGCCGACAAGATAGTTTCTGCAATCGTCGTTCGCTGCCGCACAGGCAGCTTAGAAAGCTGACCGCTAAAGCAGAATACACGACTGAATGTTCGCTGCCGCACAGGCAGCTTAGAAAGTTTTAATGCTCAATGCCTGCGCTTACAATTCGTTCGCTGCCGCACAGGCAGCTTAGAAACATAAGTACATCAATGCAGTGGCTTTTAACATGTTCGCTGCCGCACAGGCAGCTTAGAAATTTAAAAGATAGCAGCGGCCCCGATCCATTAAGTTCGCTGCCGCACAGGCAGCTTAGAAATATAGATAGGGGGGGGGGTAGGTATATATCGGGTTCGCTGCCGCACAGGCAGCTTAGAAAGCCAAGATTGTTTCAGAACCGAGTTTTGCCTGGTTCGCTGCCGCACAGGCAGCTTAGAAATGTAGATTATGCAGACAGCAGGGGCGATATGTGTTCGCTGCCGCACAGGCAGCTTAGAAACAAAAGAATTAAACTTTTTATTCGTTTCAACCGTTCGCTGCCGCACAGGCAGCTTAGAAATATTGCTGCAACCCGTGTTATCTGTGGCATATGTTCGCTGCCGCACAGGCAGCTTAGAAATTCACAACTTCTCGAGGGTAAACGCTCGCCGAGTTCGCTGCCGCACAGGCAGCTTAGAAATTTAACGCCTGTTATCGTTTTATTTGTTAATAGTTCGCTGCCGCACAGGCAGCTTAGAAATGCCAGATGTTCTCACCATACCGGCAATATCAGTTCGCTGCCGCACAGGCAGCTTAGAAATTTAAATCAACTTGCGGCATCGCTTTAATATGGTTCGCTGCCGCACAGGCAGCTTAGAAATCTTGCACTAGTCGATCCTTATCTTGTTGCCGGTTCGCTGCCGCACAGGCAGCTTAGAAAATATTGCAATGGCCTCTTTCAACAGCGTCAACGTTCGCTGCCGCACAGGCAGCTTAGAAATAATCCAGCACCAGCCGCCGCACCTGTTCCGGGTTCGCTGCCGCACAGGCAGCTTAGAAATAATTTTGGATTCTTTGGTAACTCACCATCAAGTTCGCTGCCGCACAGGCAGCTTAGAAAATCACCGGCCCGGGTTGAAGTACCAACCATGAGTTCGCTGCCGCACAGGCAGCTTAGAAAGCATGGTATGGATGATAAGCTGCCATCGGCGTGTTCGCTGCCGCACAGGCAGCTTAGAAAATTGATAAAACCGGCAATGGCATTGGACACTAGTTCGCTGCCGCACAGGCAGCTTAGAAATATCCCGCAGTCATTGATTGACGCGGCGGCACGTTCGCTGCCGCACAGGCAGCTTAGAAATATCGATCTGTCCACAATCGGGATGTGAACAGGTTCGCTGCCGCACAGGCAGCTTAGAAAATTGGAATCCGGTGCAGCTACAGATAATACGCGTTCGCTGCCGCACAGGCAGCTTAGAAACAACGATAACGACAACCTAAAAACAACCTGTCGTTCGCTGCCGCACAGGCAGCTTAGAAATGTATCTTTTTACGCATAGTTGACGTTAAAAAGTTCGCTGCCGCACAGGCAGCTTAGAAAAACAGTAACAAGCGATTCGTTATCAACGTCAAGTTCGCTGCCGCACAGGCAGCTTAGAAAATGCGATAAAGCCACTTATGTATTTATTCTCCGTTCGCTGCCGCACAGGCAGCTTAGAAATTTTATCTATCAAGACGGCATTTGCACAAAAGGTTCGCTGCCGCACAGGCAGCTTAGAAAAGTCATAAAAATTAATGGTTCGGGTAGTGGGGGTTCGCTGCCGCACAGGCAGCTTAGAAATCCTGAGGGACCACTCGCCCCGGCAACGGGGCGTTCGCTGCCGCACAGGCAGCTTAGAAAAGAAGCAAAAGCAGACAGTTACACAACAGAATGTTCGCTGCCGCACAGGCAGCTTAGAAATACAATGAGGAAATAAAAATGAATTTAGACTAGTTCGCTGCCGCACAGGCAGCTTAGAAATGTCGAAGCGACTATTTTGGATTGTTCTGATAGTTCGCTGCCGCACAGGCAGCTTAGAAAACCGGAATAACAACTCAACAATATAACGATTTGTTCGCTGCCGCACAGGCAGCTTAGAAAGATACATCCAAGAATTAAACGACCGGATAGAAGTTCGCTGCCGCACAGGCAGCTTAGAAAATCTACTGACATTGACGTGTCAATTAAAAACGGTTCGCTGCCGCACAGGCAGCTTAGAAAGTCACGAATTGCATACGGCTCAGTCCCGCAAGGTTCGCTGCCGCACAGGCAGCTTAGAAATTTCAAAACCTTACCCTTTGCATGCACCCATCGTTCGCTGCCGCACAGGCAGCTTAGAAAGCCAAGATTGTCTCAGAACCGAGTTTAGCCTGGTTCGCTGCCGCACAGGCAGCTTAGAAACCTAACACCTGTCGAACTGTCCAACCTAGCTCGTTCGCTGCCGCACAGGCAGCTTAGAAAGCTACAGTACCTGCAGCGTTTGCGACTTGGCCGTTCGCTGCCGCACAGGCAGCTTAGAAAGTGGTATCGAGCACCGCGTCATTGGCCCAAGTGTTCGCTGCCGCACAGGCAGCTTAGAAAGTTAATCGGTAAACTGGGGAGCGTTATTTATTGTTCGCTGCCGCACAGGCAGCTTAGAAAAAAACCAGTATTATAGCTGTGTAAATTTGGGGTTCGCTGCCGCACAGGCAGCTTAGAAATTCTTGCCGGCTTTCGCTTATCGCACGTGGTCGTTCGCTGCCGCACAGGCAGCTTAGAAAACCGCATTTACCGCGTGTTCTGCTATTTTGCAGTTCGCTGCCGCACAGGCAGCTTAGAAAGCCTATTGTTTGATCGTTGAACGTATCGCAATGTTCGCTGCCGCACAGGCAGCTTAGAAATAGATGACCCTACTCCCAACTTATCATAAAATGTTCGCTGCCGCACAGGCAGCTTAGAAAAACCGCGCCATTTTTGCAAAGAGGGCCCCGTTGTTCGCTGCCGCACAGGCAGCTTAGAAAAGGTAGGATACGATGTCCAACGCCTCGTCGTCGTTCGCTGCCGCACAGGCAGCTTAGAAAGTCTCGCCGTCGTCGTTGATCCAGGGCGCATCGTTCGCTGCCGCACAGGCAGCTTAGAAAAGTCAGTTGTCACGTTTATGTAACTGTTCACAGTTCGCTGCCGCACAGGCAGCTTAGAAAGTCAAGTCAATTCCCCGCCGGACGGCTAAAAAGTTCGCTGCCGCACAGGCAGCTTAGAAAGTTAAATCCCGGACCTGCCACATGAATAATATGTTCGCTGCCGCACAGGCAGCTTAGAAAACTTTTGTCCAGCGCTAAGGGCTTGTGCTCTGAGTTCGCTGCCGCACAGGCAGCTTAGAAAGCGAGGCGATCATCCACACAGGAAACACAATGGTTCGCTGCCGCACAGGCAGCTTAGAAAATCATTCCCTGATTTGGTTGCCTATCCACCAAGTTCGCTGCCGCACAGGCAGCTTAGAAATGATGCAAAAAATGCAGTTAACCGTAGACATTGTTCGCTGCCGCACAGGCAGCTTAGAAAACTATGCTTGATATGTTATTAATGCTTTCTGCGTTCGCTGCCGCACAGGCAGCTTAGAAAAAAAAAGCCAGATTCCAGGCGCTGCAAATCCAGTTCGCTGCCGCACAGGCAGCTTAGAAACCAAATATCATCAGAAACAATGGCGTCATACAGTTCGCTGCCGCACAGGCAGCTTAGAAACGCTTTTCGAGGTCTGCCTACGGGTTGTTTTTGTTCGCTGCCGCACAGGCAGCTTAGAAACTGGAAATCCATGTTTAACTTGGTGCGCGGCCGTTCGCTGCCGCACAGGCAGCTTAGAAATGTAGGCTGTGCTGTACCTGTGCCGGTTGTAAGTTCGCTGCCGCACAGGCAGCTTAGAAATGGTTGCAGATAATGAGCCGAGGGCTGAGGTAGTTCGCTGCCGCACAGGCAGCTTAGAAATGGAACGCAGCTGCCAGCAATACAACTTCAAAGTTCGCTGCCGCACAGGCAGCTTAGAAAGCATTAAATGTCATCTATTCCAATGATGACCCGTTCGCTGCCGCACAGGCAGCTTAGAAAGCACAGGAAGCGGCGGAAGCACAACGCAAACTGTTCGCTGCCGCACAGGCAGCTTAGAAATCAAAGTCACCACCGTTTAGACAGCATATTTCGTTCGCTGCCGCACAGGCAGCTTAGAAAAGTTGTGCCAACCTTACCAGAAGTTGAACCAGGTTCGCTGCCGCACAGGCAGCTTAGAAAGTGTAAAAGTAACGATGCAAGCATGGTTTCCCGTTCGCTGCCGCACAGGCAGCTTAGAAAGAATGTTCGTTGATCTTCCCAGCAGTGCATTGGTTCGCTGCCGCACAGGCAGCTTAGAAAGATTAAACTAATACACGAATAAACAGACGTAAGTTCGCTGCCGCACAGGCAGCTTAGAAAACCTGTATCTATTGAGGCTCCGAATGTTCGTTGTTCGCTGCCGCACAGGCAGCTTAGAAAATTTGAGAATTAATAGCCCTGGTGGCGATGTAGTTCGCTGCCGCACAGGCAGCTTAGAAATTGTAGCCACCAATGGTCCTAATTCGTTTTCGGTTCGCTGCCGCACAGGCAGCTTAGAAAATTCAACGAATCATCGGCGTTAATGTAATAAAGTTCGCTGCCGCACAGGCAGCTTAGAAATTTTAAGACTGTAACCAATAACGGGTTAAGCCGTTCGCTGCCGCACAGGCAGCTTAGAAAATGCTAAGTAGTCAACGCCGTCACGCTGCCCTGTTCGCTGCCGCACAGGCAGCTTAGAAAGACTGCTACAGCAGATTGGGCGGCAGGTGCAAGTTCGCTGCCGCACAGGCAGCTTAGAAATAACAGTGAATCGGGCATAGCGCCTGCTAAACGTTCGCTGCCGCACAGGCAGCTTAGAAAAAGTGCCCGCTTTGGACTGGGTGGACCATATCGTTCGCTGCCGCACAGGCAGCTTAGAAAGAATAAGATTGACTTGGCGTTTGCTGCCATTAGTTCGCTGCCGCACAGGCAGCTTAGAAAGCATGGTCAATCAGTATCTTTACTTTTTTAACGTTCGCTGCCGCACAGGCAGCTTAGAAAATGAAACGCCCTGACTTCTGATAGCGTTACTGGTTCGCTGCCGCACAGGCAGCTTAGAAAGTTCAAGCGCTGTAGGTCTGCGTATCGTAAACGTTCGCTGCCGCACAGGCAGCTTAGAAAAATCCAGAAAAAGGAAACGTTACTCTGATAATGTTCGCTGCCGCACAGGCAGCTTAGAAAGAATACGGCATCGAGTTGGTGAATATGCAAAAGTTCGCTGCCGCACAGGCAGCTTAGAAAGTGCTGTGCAGCTTAGACGACAAAGATGAAATGTTCGCTGCCGCACAGGCAGCTTAGAAATAATTGTCATTTGCCGGATTTCTGGCGAGAAAGTTCGCTGCCGCACAGGCAGCTTAGAAATATTGCAACAATGGTTGAAACGGGGGGCGTCGGTTCGCTGCCGCACAGGCAGCTTAGAAACGGCACGCATCGAAACAGGGGGGACAATGACTGTTCGCTGCCGCACAGGCAGCTTAGAAAAAGGTAAGAAGCGGTTATTTTGTACCTCCGCAGTTCGCTGCCGCACAGGCAGCTTAGAAAGGTAAATTAAAAGTCGCCAGCCCAAGCCCAACGTTCGCTGCCGCACAGGCAGCTTAGAAAATTGTGATACTGACGACAAGGGTTTCGAGATAGTTCGCTGCCGCACAGGCAGCTTAGAAATATTGAAACGCGGGTATTGCGAACCGCGTCAAGTTCGCTGCCGCACAGGCAGCTTAGAAAGCGTGCATAAGTCAATGGTAGATATTCTGTTGGTTCGCTGCCGCACAGGCAGCTTAGAAATTGGGAACGTTCGTTTTGCCCGCGCCCCATATGTTCGCTGCCGCACAGGCAGCTTAGAAAATTGAATAGGTGCGTCGGGCAATGGGTGTCGAGTTCGCTGCCGCACAGGCAGCTTAGAAAGATCTTATGCAACGACAAAGGTGAATCGTTAAGTTCGCTGCCGCACAGGCAGCTTAGAAAAGGATTGAAACTGACTTATCGAATCGCGGTTAGTTCGCTGCCGCACAGGCAGCTTAGAAAATGCCGAGGTGGGAAAACCGTTATATTCTCCTGTTCGCTGCCGCACAGGCAGCTTAGAAACGCCGAATGTGGCGTTGGTGGGCTAAAGAATCGTTCGCTGCCGCACAGGCAGCTTAGAAATGAAACGACAAGCTTGGGATAGTTTTTTATGAGTTCGCTGCCGCACAGGCAGCTTAGAAATACTGTTAAATCGTTTAAATTCATCTTTATATGTTCGCTGCCGCACAGGCAGCTTAGAAAAATAGAAACGCGAGTGTTTCTTACCGCATCGAGTTCGCTGCCGCACAGGCAGCTTAGAAATTCCATCGTGCGAATGCCGGGGTGAAAATATGGTTCGCTGCCGCACAGGCAGCTTAGAAAACAACGGAGAATATAAAGATGAAATTCGAGATGTTCGCTGCCGCACAGGCAGCTTAGAAAAAACAAACTATTGACTTCTTTCAATTGACCAACGTTCGCTGCCGCACAGGCAGCTTAGAAATTGAAGTATTTTTCGCCGCTCTAGTGTGGGCGGTTCGCTGCCGCACAGGCAGCTTAGAAACAGGACAGCATAGGCCAAAAGCGCGGCTACCCGTTCGCTGCCGCACAGGCAGCTTAGAAAAGCTAAAACCCACATATCAAGCGCCCGTAATTGTTCGCTGCCGCACAGGCAGCTTAGAAAATCATAAACAACGTAATCGTTTTCGTTTAATAGTTCGCTGCCGCACAGGCAGCTTAGAAATAACGATGGAGTTAAATAAAAATGTACTACAAGTTCGCTGCCGCACAGGCAGCTTAGAAATTGGCGCAAGGTTGCTGGCTTTCCGACTTAACGTTCGCTGCCGCACAGGCAGCTTAGAAATCTTCCGATAATGCCCAAATGGCTTTGTTCAAGTTCGCTGCCGCACAGGCAGCTTAGAAATGAAAGGTATATGCCTTTTTGTTTTTCGTTAAGTTCGCTGCCGCACAGGCAGCTTAGAAAATGACACCAAACCAAGCCTTAAAACAGAGACTGTTCGCTGCCGCACAGGCAGCTTAGAAACGGGACAGAAAAGGGTTAAATTTTACGGATTCGTTCGCTGCCGCACAGGCAGCTTAGAAAAATTCAGAATGAGGGTGCAATCCAAACGTATCGTTCGCTGCCGCACAGGCAGCTTAGAAAATAATCAAGAATAGCATTCCACTTTCGAGTTAGTTCGCTGCCGCACAGGCAGCTTAGAAAAATGATCTTGTTTCGTGCTTTTCATCTGACCGGTTCGCTGCCGCACAGGCAGCTTAGAAATGAATATGTGTATTGAGTCGATGACGTGCGAAGTTCGCTGCCGCACAGGCAGCTTAGAAATCTGAAGCTTGGCAGAATTATATTCAACGACTGTTCGCTGCCGCACAGGCAGCTTAGAAATTTTTGCGCGATTGTAAAACTCTAGCCGCTCAGTTCGCTGCCGCACAGGCAGCTTAGAAAAAAATATTAAATTCAAACAGCTATTAGACATGGTTCGCTGCCGCACAGGCAGCTTAGAAAATCAAAGTTGCAATTGCGATAAACTCCAACGTGTTCGCTGCCGCACAGGCAGCTTAGAAAGTACCGCTTGCTAGGTATCGAGTTTCAGCGTCGTTCGCTGCCGCACAGGCAGCTTAGAAATTATGGATTGATATTGACGTAAACTTTTCACCGTTCGCTGCCGCACAGGCAGCTTAGAAATGTCGTTGTTAATCTTACAAAGATTGGTTTGTGTTCGCTGCCGCACAGGCAGCTTAGAAATTCATCGAGTAGCCATTTTTTATGTAAACGTTTGTTCGCTGCCGCACAGGCAGCTTAGAAAAATAACAAACATCGCACAAATGATCATCAGATGTTCGCTGCCGCACAGGCAGCTTAGAAATTATTTACAAAACGTCATCAATAACACCAATTGTTCGCTGCCGCACAGGCAGCTTAGAAAGGAGGTGGAATACCGATATTACCAACTTACTTGTTCGCTGCCGCACAGGCAGCTTAGAAATAAATGCTCTAAAAATGCCTTACTTTTGCCCCGTTCGCTGCCGCACAGGCAGCTTAGAAAAATAGCAACATCATATTGAGCCTGGTGACGTTGTTCGCTGCCGCACAGGCAGCTTAGAAAAGATGATATTTATAGTAATAAAGCTATGCAATGTTCGCTGCCGCACAGGCAGCTTAGAAAAGAATATGCTTGGTCGTGGCATCGCAACATTACGTTCGCTGCCGCACAGGCAGCTTAGAAATTGCTGCCGTAAAACGCCGATGCTATAGGGTTGTTCGCTGCCGCACAGGCAGCTTAGAAACGATTTTTTTGTGCGTGGTGGTCAATTAAGAAGTTCGCTGCCGCACAGGCAGCTTAGAAATATACAGGGCCAGAACAACAAACTAATAACACTGTTCGCTGCCGCACAGGCAGCTTAGAAATTTATATCTTGACGGCTCAAGAAGTGGTACAAATTCGCTGCCGCACAGGCAGCTTAGAAATGAAAATAATGAAATGCTCTCCGAAATCGGATGTTCGCTGCCGCACAGGCAGCTTAGAAAATGTATCGAGTTTCAGCGTCTTGTCCTAAGTTGTTCGCTGCCGCACAGGCAGCTTAGAAAATCACCAGGCGTCTGGATAACTTCGTTGAATACGTTCGCTGCCGCACAGGCAGCTTAGAAAAGATCCACGCCCACCATAAGCGCCTTTGTATCGTTCGCTGCCGCACAGGCAGCTTAGAAACAGAGGACATCGAGTCGACAAGGAAACTTATCGTTCGCTGCCGCACAGGCAGCTTAGAAATTGTGCGTTCTTGGCTGTCCCCTTGAACAATCGTTCGCTGCCGCACAGGCAGCTTAGAAATATAGGAATTTTATTCCGCATTTGCCATTGTGGTTCGCTGCCGCACAGGCAGCTTAGAAAAACAAGATCAAATCCCAGTGATCCTTACGAGAGTTCGCTGCCGCACAGGCAGCTTAGAAATAGTACGATCAACAAACATGGGCAATATCTCTGTTCGCTGCCGCACAGGCAGCTTAGAAATTAATAATATCTTCCCTTATTTCGTCCGTGTTGTTCGCTGCCGCACAGGCAGCTTAGAAATGGGATATTACTTACAGATTCGTCTCCGACAAGTTCGCTGCCGCACAGGCAGCTTAGAAATTCGCATTTTGAAGGATCAAATTCATCGAATCGTTCGCTGCCGCACAGGCAGCTTAGAAAGTGAATACATCGCCTTTTTTCAAAGTTTGTGCGTTCGCTGCCGCACAGGCAGCTTAGAAAATACGTAAGCAATCTAGCCTTTCTTGCTCTAGGTTCGCTGCCGCACAGGCAGCTTAGAAATTTCATGGCTAAACGCAGCTTGACCAGACTGATGTTCGCTGCCGCACAGGCAGCTTAGAAAGTGAGAGCGCATGAAAGACGATAAAGACAATAGTTCGCTGCCGCACAGGCAGCTTAGAAAATAAACCAATAACCAATAACCATAAACCAAATGTTCGCTGCCGCACAGGCAGCTTAGAAAGGTGCGTCAAGTATGGCTATCTTTTCCGAAGCGTTCGCTGCCGCACAGGCAGCTTAGAAAGGTGCAAAGTTTCTGAAATATCTTTGAGCTTGGTTCGCTGCCGCACAGGCAGCTTAGAAACAATTTCGACTGGACTCATTTCGATAGAAACTGTTCGCTGCCGCACAGGCAGCTTAGAAAACCCAAGAAGCCAACCAAGAAAATCAAAAAATGTTCGCTGCCGCACAGGCAGCTTAGAAAGTCCATATTGCCGCCGCTCCACGGCTTCAACCGTTCGCTGCCGCACAGGCAGCTTAGAAAACAAAGAAGTTCCCCTTTATTTTTACGATTTAGTTCGCTGCCGCACAGGCAGCTTAGAAATTCGCAAGCTGAACTAAGAGATTCAGGAGAAAGTTCGCTGCCGCACAGGCAGCTTAGAAATGCAACCGACTAGGACAATATCAATTGTGTTAGTTCGCTGCCGCACAGGCAGCTTAGAAACATAACGCAGGCCCCTTCCGTCCAACGTTTCGGTTCCTTGCCATTTTCCTACAGGTTTTGAATAGTCGATGAAAAATTTGATCAGCAATATTTATGTTTTCGGCATTTTTTCTCGCAGCTTCAAAAATCGCTGATATCTTGCCATCGAGATACTGCCTTGTTCGGCGGCTAAACGCACCGCACAACCTTTATCGATCAGGTGACGGCAGTTGTTGAATTGGCAATTATTGATCAGCGGCTGAAACTCACGGTAGCCATAGGCAAGTTGTTGTTCAGATAGATCAGCGAGGCCGAAAATGGCAACGCCCGGGCTATCGATTAAATCCCCGCCTTCAGGCATGTGATAAAGCGTTGCTGCGGTTGTGGTGTGGCGTCCGTGTTTGGTCGTTTCCGAGAGGGTATTGGTTCTTAGCGATTTATCGGGAATCAAGGCATTGGTGATCGATGATTTCCCGACGCCCGATTGCCCCGTTAAAATACTGACCTGATCTTTTAACGCCAGTTTGAGCTCATTCAGTCCGTTATCTGTTTTTACGCTAACCCGATACAGCGGATAGCCTAGGCTTTGATAATTCTGCAGTTCTTTTTCGATCGTTTCTGACAAAGCCAAGTCAATTTTATTCAGGACTAATGCAGCATCGATAGTATTGTTTTCACAAACAGCCAGATATTGATCCAGCAATAAAAAATCGCAGGCGGGTTCAACGGCAAATACGATGAAGACAGTATCAAGATTAGCGGCAACCGGCCGTATTTTGGAGCCACTTGAAGGCCTTGCCAATAAGGAACGCCTGGGCAGGATTTCTTCTATGCGGCCTTGGTCGGGTGCTGATTGTGTCCATAATACGTTATCGCCGACAGCGACGGTATCGAGCCGCCGCCGGGTTTGGCAAAGAATGATTTTATCTGACGATTCAACCGCGATTCCCTGGCCTAAGTGGGCAATCACCAGGCCTTCGTTTGCCTCTGACATTACGCTTTGGCTTCTAAGTGCGCAATCCGGATAGCAGCAGGCGGGTGGCTGTAATGAAAGGCTGAATAAAGCGGGTCGGGCGTTAACGTACTGGCATTTTCTTCGTAAAGTTTGACCAAACCGCTGATCATTTTTGCCGATTTTGCGTTATTTGCAGCAAAGTCATCGGCTTCGAATTCAAATTTACGTTGAAAGTAAGCGCTGATCGGTTGCATGAATAAGGTGAAACTGGGAGAAACCAGCAGGAATAGCAATAACGCAGCGGCATTGGATGCCTGTTGCACGCCCAGGCCTGTGAAGAACCAGGGCTGACTGATTAACCAGCCTAGAATGGCCAAGCTGATCAAACTCATGATCGATGAAGCGATCAACATTTTAATCACATGTTTACATTTAAAATGTCCCAGTTCATGGGCTAGAACCGCTTCCAGTTCTTCTTCGTCCAAAGACTTGACCAGCGTGTCAAAAAATACGATGCGTTTGTTATTACCGAGCCCGGTAAAGTAGGCGTTGCCGTGGCCGGAGCGTTTGGAGCCATCCATGATAAAGATACCTTGACTGTTAAAGCCGCAACGTGCAAGCAGGCCCTGTATCCGGTCTTTTAATGAACCTTCTTCCATCGGAGTAAATTTGTTGAATAAGGGTGCAATCACGGTTGGAAAGAGCCAACTCATCAACAACGAGAAGCTGATGATGATCAACCAAGCCCAGAACCACCACATTGAGCCTACACTATCCATAACCCAAAGAATCAGTGCGAGAATAGGCAGGCCGATGACAGCGCCTAAAGCCAATTGCATCAGATGGTCTTTGATGAACTGCTTGACCGTACTTTTATTAAAGCCGTACTTTTCTTCGATGACAAAGGTTTGATAAAGACTGGTCGGGATGTCTATCAATGTCATCAGCACAAAAATGGAGGCTGATGCCGCTACACCGGCAATTAATGGCGATGAAACCTGAGCTGACCAGAACTCAAAAGCCCAATTGATGACGCCGCCGAGTGTCAGTAATAACAAAACGATGACGCCGATAATACTGTCGATTTCGCCCAGCTTGCCTTTTTCGATCGTGTAGTCAGCTGCTTTTTGGTGAGCCTCCAGAGAAACTCTATCTTTGAAGGCTTCGGGTACGGCCGAGCGATGACTGGCAACATAACTTGCCTGTCGTTTTGCCAGCCAGAATTGTATTGAAAAAGAGATGGTTAGCGCAAACAGAAAAATAATAGTGAAGGTATTCATGGTTAATTTATCAAGTTTAAGAATTAGGCTTACAGATTTGCCAATGCTACACTAACGGCAACAGTTTTAATATAACGGAAAAACACAATGGCACAAGATAGTCAGCATCTTATATGGATAGATCTTGAAATGACGGGCTTGAATCCGGATACCGATTTGATTATTGAGATTGCTACGATTGTTACCGATAAAGACCTAACTATTCTTGCCGAAGGTCCGGTTCTGGCTGTGCATCAGCCCGATTCCGCATTGGCGGCAATGGACGACTGGAATCAGAAACATCATGGACAATCCGGTTTAATTGAACGCGTCAAAGCCTCTAAAGTTGATGCAGCCGAAGCCGAACGATTGACGATTGAGTTTTTAATGCAATGGTTACCGGAAAATAAATCACCAATGTGCGGTAACAGCATTGGTCAGGATCGGCGTTTTTTGTATCGTTATATGCCCAAGTTGGAAGCCTATTTTCATTACCGCAATATTGATGTTTCAACGGTCAAGGAGCTGGCAGCCAGGTGGGCGCCTGACGTTCAAAAAGGATTTAATAAGCAATCCAAACATCAGGCGTTGGACGATATTATTGAGTCGATTGAAGAACTTCGCTATTACCGTGAGCATTTTATTATCTGCAAATAACGTATGAGTCAAATAATCGCTATCGCACTAGGTGGGGCGTGTGGTTCGGTGCTTCGTTTTCTGGTTTCAACCGGCATATATCAATGGCTGGGCCGAGGCTTTCCATATGGTACCTTAGCGGTTAATGTTATCGGTTGTTTTTTGATCGGTTTATTGGCGGAAGCGCTGATCCTTCAGCGCATCACAATGACGCTGGAATTCAGGGCCGCTATTTTGATCGGTGTTTTGGGGGGCTTTACGACTTTTTCCAGTTTTTCTCTGGAAACTCTTTATCTGCTGGAGCAGGGTAGTTTCACCAAGGCGGCCATCAATGTGCTGGTTAGTGTTAGTGCCTGTTTATTGGCGGTCTGGATTGGCCTACTTTTCGGTAGATCCCTGTATTATTACGCAGGCGGGGTAATTCAGTGGCCCGGTGGTTTTTTCCCGTATGCATTGATTATTGTCAATGCGATAGTCGCCTTTTTAATCGGCATAGTTGCGGCTTTTTTGTTACAAAAAGTTGCACTCTCGATGGAGCATCGCGCCGTCATGATGATAATCATGATTGGTGCCTATTTAACTTTTTCCGGACTTTATCTCATTTTGTTCATGATAGAACACGGGTTTTCATTTGATAACAACACCAATTTAATGCTGAGTGTTTTTATTAGTAATGGTTTAATTAGTGCGCTGGTG
>CXWL01039671.1_pt1 | contig 16892 bp, 17 predicted proteins | sample 590931 | NCBI WGS metagenome assembly CXWL01 (sample SAMEA3498368, study PRJEB10139) | groundwater metagenome | biome: water well; material: biofilm material | place: Germany | collected 2015-04-27 | reverse complement strand
ACCGAACAGGATGGATTGTTCTAGAATAAGGAATTAGACTGGCCGCCACCGCACAAGTTGCGTGGCCCCGTTTCGCAAAAGCATCTATGGCAAAGAAATTATTAGTGGAAAACGCGGCGCCCGAGTCCTTCGAACAGGCGATGGCCGAACTGGCGCAACTGGTCACCCAGATGGAAGCGGGCCAGCTGCCGCTGGAAGCATCGGTCGCGGCCTACGCGCGCGGCTCGGAACTGGTCAAGTACTGCGCCGCCCAGCTCGAAAAAGTCGAAGCCCAGGTCAAGGTGCTGGAGGGCGACATGCTCAAGCCGTTCGCCGCCGACACGATCGACGAGGGCGTGCAATGACGCTGTTCGCATCGTTCGACGGCTGGATGAAAACCGTCCAGTCCCACGTCGAGGACGCGCTGGGCGACTTGCTGCCGCCGGCCGGCGCGCAACCGGCCAGGCTGCATGAGGCGATGCGCTACACGGTGCTGGGCGGGGGCAAGCGGGTGCGCCCGCTGCTGGTGTTTGCCGCCGGCGGCCTGTTCGGCGCGCAGACCGATACGCTGGCTCGCGCCGCCGCCGCGGTCGAGATGGTCCACGCGTATTCGCTGGTGCATGACGACATGCCGTGCATGGATGACGACGCGCTGCGTCGCGGCAAGCCGACCGTCCACGTGGCGTACGACGAAGCGACCGCGCTGCTGGTCGGCGACGCGCTGCAGGCGCAGGCCTTCACGGTGCTGGCGCAAGACGACAGCGTGCCGCCGGCGCGCCTGGTGGCGATGCTGCGCGTGCTCGGCGAAGCCGCCGGCTCGGCCGGCATGTGCGGCGGCCAGGCGATCGACCTCGACAGCGTGGGCATCAGCCTCACGCTCGAGCAGCTCGAGCGCATGCACCAGCTGAAAACCGGCGCCTTGCTGCGCGCATCGGTGATGCTGGGTGCGCTCGCGGGCCGCGCTGTCGGCGGCGCCGAGCGCGAGGCGCTCGACACCTATTCGAACGCGATCGGCCTGGCGTTCCAGGTGGTCGACGACGTGCTCGATGCGACGGCCGATTCGGCCACGCTGGGCAAGACCGCGGGCAAGGACGCCGCGGCCAACAAGCCGACCTACGTATCGATCCTGGGGCTGGAAGAATCGACGCGGTTGGCGGAAAAACTGAGGCGTGGCGCGCATGACGCGCTGGCGCCGTTTGGGGAAAGAGCACTGAGGCTGCGCGAACTCGCGGACCTCATCGTGCAGCGGAAAGCGTAAATGAAACTGCTAGAGACAATCAACGAACCGGCCCAGCTGCGCAAGCTGGCGCGCACCCAGCTGACACCGCTGGCGGACGAACTGCGCCAGTACCTGCTGGAGTCGGTCTCCAAGACCGGCGGCCACCTGTCGTCCAACCTTGGCACGGTCGAACTGACCATCGCGCTGCATTACGTGTTCAACACGCCGCACGACCGCGTGGTGTGGGACGTCGGCCACCAGACCTATTCGCACAAGATCCTGACCGGCCGCCGCGAGCGCATGCATACGCTGCGCCAGTTCGGCGGCATCTCCGGCTTCCCGAAACGCGACGAAAGCGAGTACGACACCTTCGGCACCGCGCACTCGTCGACCTCGATCTCGGCGGCGCTGGGCATGGCGCAGGCGGCCAAGATCAAGGGCGAGCACCGCCACGCGATCGCCGTGATCGGCGACGGCTCGATGACCGCCGGGATGGCGTTCGAAGCGCTCAACAACGCGGGCGTACAGGAAGACATCAACCTGCTGGTGGTCCTCAACGACAACGACATGTCGATCTCGCCGCCGGTCGGCGCGCTCAATCGCTACCTGGCGCGCCTGATGTCGGGGCAGTTCTACGCCGCCGCCAAGAACGTCGGCAAGTCGGTGCTGCCCGGCCCCGTGCGCGAGCTGGCCAAGCGCCTCGAAGAACACGCCAAGGGCATGGTGGTTCCGGCCACGATGTTCGAGGAATTCGGTTTCAATTACATCGGCCCGATCGATGGCCACGACCTCGACTCGCTGATCCCGACGCTGGAAAACATCAAGAAGCTCAAGGGCCCGCAGTTCCTGCACGTGGTGACCAAGAAAGGGCAGGGCTACAAGCTGGCCGAGGCCGAGCCGATCCTGTACCACGGCACCGGCAAGTTCAATCCGACCGAAGGCATCATCGCGCCGGCCAAGGCCGGCAAGACCACCTACACCGAAGTATTCGGCGCCTGGCTGTGCGACATGGCGGCAAGCGACCAGCGCCTGGTCGGCATCACGCCGGCGATGCGCGAAGGCTCCGGCATGGTGCGTTTCGAGCAGCAGTATCCGGACCGCTATTTCGACGTCGGCATCGCCGAGCAGCACTCGGTGACGTTCGCCGGCGGGCTGGCGACCGAGGGCCTGAAGCCGGTGGTGGCGATCTATTCGACCTTCCTGCAGCGCGCCTACGACCAGCTGATCCACGACGTGGCGCTGCAAAACCTCGACGTGCTGTTCGCGCTCGACCGCGCCGGCCTGGTCGGCGCCGACGGCGCGACCCACGCCGGCAATTACGACATGTCCTATCTGCGCTGCATTCCGAACATGGTGGTGATGGCGGCCTCCGACGAGAACGAGTGCCGGCGCATGCTCACCACCGGCTTCCATTACCCGGGACCGGCGGCGGTGCGCTATCCGCGCGGCGCCGGGATCGGCGCGGCGATCGAGAAGGAGCTGACCTCGATCGAGATCGGCAAGGGCGAGATCAAGCGGCGCGGCACCGGCGTGGCGATCCTGGCGTTCGGTTCGATGGTGGCGCCGAGCCTGGCGGCCGCGGGCGAACTGAATGCGACGGTGGCCAACATGCGCTTCGTGAAGCCGCTCGACGTCGAGCTGGTCAGGCAGCTGGCGCGCGACCACGATTATTTCGTGACGGTGGAAGAGGGCTCGGTGATGGGCGGTGCGGGCTCCGCGGTGGCCGAGGCGCTGGCCGCCGAAGGCATCGTCAAGCCGCTGCTGATGCTCGGCTTGCCGGACAAGTTCATCGACCATGGCGATCCGGCCGCGCTGCTGGCCGGCGTCGGCCTGGACGCCAAGGGCATCGCCGCGTCGATTCGCCAGCGTTTCGGCGCCGCGGTGCCGCGGCTGGTGGTCAACAACAGCTAGCTGCAAAAAAATGGGGTCAGGTCTGACATTCGGACATTTTTAACATTTTCGAGACCACAAAATGTTAAAAATGTCCGAATGTCAGACCTGACCCCGGCAAAATCAAAAAACGGAATGCCCGGATATCCGACCTGCCCGCGGTGAAATCAACCCCGCTTGCGCTCGTGCTGCCACAGCACATCGCTGCCGCCGGCAAACCGGTTCAGCACGCGCGACAACACGAACATCAAGTCCGACAGCCGGTTCACATACTGCCTGGGATGCTCGTTGATCTTCTCGTCCTTCCCCAGCGTCACGATGCTGCGCTCGGCGCGCCGGCACACCGTCCTGCACAGGTGCGCAATCGACGCCGCGCGCGAACCGGCCGGCAAGATGAACTCCTTCAGCACGGGCAAATCCGCGTTGTACTTCTCCAGCAATCCGTCCAGCCGCGCCACATGCTCGTCGGTGATCAGCTGATACCCCGGAATGCACAGCTCGCCGCCGAGGTCGAACAAGTCGTGCTGGATCGACACCAGCTCTTCGCGCAGCTCGGCCGGCATGTCCTCGCACAGCAGCAGCCCGACGAAGCTGTTCAGTTCGTCCACATCGCCCAGCGAGGCGATCCGCGCGCTGTCCTTCTCGGTGCGGCTGCCGTCGCCCAGTCCGGTGGTGCCCTTGTCGCCGGTCCGCGTCGCGATTTTTGAAAGCCTGTTTCCCATGATTTTTTCCTGAACGTGGCTTGATGAATAAGCCCGAGCATACGTGAAAACGCGAATCCAGTACAATCGTCTGTATGTCTCATTCCCTCCCTATCGATCCCGAGCGCCGGCGGCAGGTCGCAGCCGCCTTGCGCGCCGCCTTGCCCGAACGCTGCGTGCTGTCCGACCCGGAAGACACGCGCCCCTACGAATGCGACGGCCTGGCCGCCTACCGCCAGCTGCCGATGGTCGTCACCCTGCCCGATACCGAGCAGCAGGTGCTGGCGATCCTCGACATCTGCCGCAAGCTGAACGTGCCGATCGTGCCGCGCGGCGCCGGCACCGGCCTGTCCGGCGGCGCGCTGCCGCTGCCCGACGGGGTCGTCGTCTCCACCGCGCGCCTGAACCGCATCGTCCGGGTCGAGCCGTATTCGCGCACCGCGGTCGTGCAGCCGGGTGTGCGCAACCTCGCCATTTCCGAAGCCGCCGCGCCGCACGGCCTGTACTACGCGCCCGATCCGTCCTCGCAAATCGCCTGCACCATCGGCGGCAACGTGGCGGAAAACTCGGGCGGCGTGCACTGCCTCAAGTACGGCCTGACCGTGCATAACGTGCTGCGCGTGCGGGTCGCCACCATCGACGGCGAGATCATCGAGCTTGGCGGCGAGGCGCTCGACGCGCCGGGCCTGGACCTGCTGGCGGTCTTCATCGGCTCGGAAGGCATGCTCGGCATCGTCACCGAGGTGACAGTCAAACTGGTGCCGAAACCGGCGTCGGCGCGCGTCATCATGGCCTCGTTCGACGACGTCGTCACCGGCGGCAACGCGGTGGCGAGCGTGATCGCGGCCGGCATCATCCCGGCGGGACTCGAGATGATGGACCGCACCTCGGTGCGCATGGTCGAGCCGTTCGTCAAGGCCGGCTACGACATCGACGCCGCCGCCATCCTGCTGTGCGAGGCCGACGGTACCCAGCTCGAAGTGGACGAGGAAATCGAACGCATGACGCAAGTGCTGCAAGCGGCCGGCGCCAGCGCGATCCAGGTGTCGCAGACCGAAGCCGAGCGGATGAAGTTCTGGTCCGGCCGCAAGAACGCCTTTCCGGCGGCGGGCCGCATCTCGCCCGACTACTACTGCATGGACGGCACCATCCCGCGCAAGAAGCTGGCGCAGGTCCTGACCGGCATCGAGCTGATGGAGGCGGAATACGGCCTGCGCTGCGCCAACGTGTTCCACGCCGGCGACGGCAACCTGCATCCGCTGATCCTGTTCGACGCGAACCAGCCGGGCGAATTCGAGCGCGCCGAGGAATTCGGCGCCGCCATCCTGTCCTTGTGCGTCGAAGTGGGCGGCACCATCACCGGCGAGCACGGGGTGGGCAAGGAAAAGATCAATTCGATGTGCATCCAGTTCAGCAGGGCCGAGCTGGATGCGTTCTTCGCGGTGAAGCGGGCGTTCGACGTGCCGTTCCTGCTCAATCCGGACAAGGCGATTCCCACCTTGAACCGCTGTGCCGAATTCGGCAAGATGCGGGTCAGCGGCGGCCTGCTTCCGTTCGCGGACCTGCCGCGCTTCTGACAAGGGAAAACAGTGCAGCAAATCGAACAATTCAGGGACCAGGTGCTGGCGGCGGCGGCTGACAAGCGCGCATTGCGCATTCGCGGCGGCGGCACCAAGGACTGGTACGGCCAGGCCTTGGCCGGCGACATCCTCGACACCCGCGAATTTTGCGGCATCGTCGACTACGAGCCGACCGAGCTGGTGATCACCGCGCGCTGCGGCACGCCGCTGGCGGAAATCGAAGCGGCGCTGGCCGAGCGCCACCAGATGCTCGCTTTCGAGCCACCCCATTTCGGCGAGGGCGCCACTTTCGGCGGTGCGGTCGCTGCCGGCCTGTCCGGCCCGCGCCGCGCCACCAGCGGCGCGGTGCGCGACTTCGTGCTGGGCGCGGTGCTGATGGACGGCAAGGGCGAAGTGCTCACCTTCGGCGGCCAGGTCATGAAGAACGTCGCGGGCTACGACGTCTCGCGCCTTCTGGCCGGCTCGATGGGCACGCTCGGACTGATGCTGCAGCATTCGGTCAAGGTGCTGCCGCTGGCGGTGCGCGAAGCGACCCTGCGTTTCGAACTGAGCGAGATCGATGCGCTGCGGCGCCTGAACGAGTGGGGCGGCCAGCCGCTGCCGATTTCGGCCAGCTGCTGGAACGCCGGCGTGCTGACCGTGCGCCTGTCCGGCGCGCAGGCCGCGGTCGATGCCGCGGTGCGCCAGTTCGGCGGCGAGGCGGTCGCGGACGGGCCGGGATTCTGGGCCAGCCTGCGCGAACAGCGGCACCAGTTCTTCGCCGGCGCGGACGGCGTTTGGCGCCTGTCGGTGCCGTCGACCACCGGCGCCATCGTCCTCAAGGGCGAGCAGCTGATCGAATGGGGCGGCGCGCAGCGCTGGCTCAAGGCCGCCAGCGACGCGGACACCGCGCACAACATCCGCAGCGCGGTGACGGCGGTGGGCGGACACGCCACGCTGTTCCGCGGCGGCGACAAGAGCGTCGGCGTGTTCCAGCCGCTGGCGCCGGCGATCGTCAGGATCCATGAGCGCTTGAAGGCGGCATTCGATCCGTCGCACATTTTCAATCCCGGACGGATGTACTGAACCATGCAAACCAATCTCGCCGATTTCATCAAAGGCACCCGCGACGGCGACGAAGCGGAAGCGATCCTGCGCGCCTGCGTGCACTGCGGCTTCTGCACCGCGACCTGCCCGACCTACCAGCTGCTGGGCGATGAACTCGATGGCCCGCGCGGGCGCATCTACCTGATCAAGCAAGTGCTGGAAGGCGCCGAGCCGACCCGCAAGACCCAGCTCCACCTGGACCGCTGCCTGACCTGCCGCAATTGCGAAACCACCTGTCCGTCCGGCGTGAAGTACGGCCGGCTGGTCGACATCGGCCGCAAAGTGGTCGATCAGCGCGTCGCGCGCCCGCTGAGCGAGCGCATCACCCGCACCTTGCTGAAGGAATCGCTGCCGCGCGAGTGGATCTTCAAGCCGGCGTTCAAGGCCGGCCAGCTGGTACGTCCGCTGCTATCCGAGAACCTGCAGGACAAGCTGCCGCCAACGCCCGCAGCGGGCCATTGGCCGAGCCGTAGCCATGCCCGCAAGATGCTGGTGCTCGAAGGCTGCGTTCAGCCGTCGATGGCGCCGAACATCAATACCGCGACCGCGCGCGTGCTCGATGCGCTGGGCGTGCAGCTGGTGGTGGCGCCCAAGGCCGGCTGCTGCGGCGCGCTGCGCTTCCACATGAACGACCAGGAGGGCGGGCTGGACGACATGCGCCGCAACATCGACGCATGGTGGCCGATGGCGGAGCAGGTCGAGGCGATCGTGATGACCGCGTCGGGCTGCGGCGTCACGGTCAAGGAGTACGGCCACCTGCTTGCTCACGACAGCGCCTATGCGGAAAAGGCGGCGCGGATCTCGGCGCTGACGCGCGATCTCTCCGAAATCATGCCGCAGTTCGAAGCGGAACTGGGCGCGAAGCTGAACGGGAAGATCACCAGGCGCATCGCTTACCATCCGCCCTGCACGCTGCAGCACGGCCAGCAAATACGCGGCAAGGTCGAGGGCGTGCTGCGCGCGGCAGGCGTGGATGTGACGCTATGCGCCGACAGCCATCTGTGCTGCGGCTCGGCCGGCACCTACTCGGTGCTGCAGCCGGAGCTGTCGCACCAGCTGCGCGACCGCAAGCTGGCCAATCTGGCGGCGACCGGCGCGGAAGAAATCGTGTCGGCCAACATCGGCTGCCTGACCCATCTGCAGTCCGGCACCGATACGCCGGTCACGCACTGGATCGAACTGCTCGACCGGGCCTTGTCCTAGTTCGCCGCCTGCGGCGCGATGTCCGCCAGCAGCTGGTTCAAAAGCTTGGTATCGACCGGCTTGGTCAGGTGGTGTTGAATGCCGGCGTGGAGCGAGTGCTCGCGGTCGCTCTTGCTGCCGTAGCCGGTGATGGCGATCATGGCCGCGCCGCGCGCTTGCGGCAGTTCGCGCAGGCGGCGCGCCAGTTCGTAGCCGCTCATGTCGGGCAGGCCGACGTCGAGCAGGCAGGCGTCGGGACGGATCTCGGCCGCGCGCGCAAGCGCGTCGTTGCCACCGAACGCGAGATGGATTTCGTGGCCGGACGCGCCGAGGTACATGCCGAGGGTTTCGGCCGCATCGCGGTTGTCGTCGACGATCAGCAAGCGCAGCCCGGCCCCGGCAGGCGCGGCGTGCGCCCGATCCGCAGCCGGCGCCTCGGCGCCTGCCGCCAGCAGCGGCAGCGTGACCACGAACTCGCTGCCGCGGCCTTTGCCGGCGCTATGCCCGGTGACAGTGCCGTCGTGCCGATCGACCAGGCTCTTGACCAACGCCAGGCCGAGCCCCAGGCCGCCGGTCGAACGGTCCGACGAGCGGGCGGCCTGCGAAAACAGTTCGAACGCATTGGCCAGCACTTCCGGCGCCATCCCGATGCCGTCGTCCTTCACGCTGATGCGCGCAGAACCGCCGTCGCACACCATGCGCAACACGACGTAGCCGCCGCGTGGCGTATATTTTGCGGCGTTGTTCAGCAGGTTCGCCAGCACCTGCACCAGCCGTTTGTCGTCGCCTAGCACGAACGCGGGCATCGGATCGAGCTGCACCGTGAACTGGTGCTGGCATTCCTCGATCATGGGGCGGGCCTGCTCCACCGCTTCGGCCACCACGCGCTTGAGGTCCAGCCGCGTCATCGCCAGCGCCACCAGGCCCTGGGTCACGCGCGATACGTCGAGCAGGTCGTCGAGCAGGCGGTTCATGTGGCGCGCCTGGCGGTCGATGATGGCGCCGGCCTTGAGGGTCATCGCCGGGTCGGCCCGGCCCATCGTCAGGATCTGGGCCGCCGCGCTGATCGGCGCGAGCGGATTGCGCAGCTCGTGCGCCAGCATCGCCAGGAATTCGTCCTTGTTGCGGCTGGCGTCCTGCAGCGCCTCGGTGGTGCGCATGCGCTCGGTGATGTCGTAGACCAGCCCGAGCAGGCGATCGGGCCTGCCGGCGCTGCGGTACATGCTGCCATGCGCGCTGATCCAGTGGATGCTGCCGTCGGTCCAGATGCAGCGGGCGTCGAAGCGCAGCGGGTGCGATCCCTCCGCCGCCGCCAGCAGGGCCGCGTGAACGCGCGCACGGTCGGCCGGATGGATGTGTTCGAGCATGATCTCGACGCTCCATTCGGGCGCCGCCTCAGTATAGCCGAAACATTGATCGTGGCGCAGGGTGCGGGTCGCCTTCATGGTGGACAGGTCGAGGTCCCACTCGCCGAATTCGGCCACATCGAGCGAAAATTTCAGGCGCGCCGCCAACTCGAGCTGCTGCTCCACGGCCCGGTGCACTTCGGTGATGTCGCGCGACACCGCCAGCAGGCTGGAGACCTGGCCGTCGCTGCCGTGAATCGGGGTGACCAGCACGTCCCACCACTTGGGCGTGCCCTTGGCGGTCGGACAGAAGGCGTCGAAGTGGCCGGACTCGCCGCGCAGCGCGCACTCCATTGCGGTGATGACCTTGGCGCGCGCGGGCGCAGGCCACAAGTTGGGCCAAAGCTCGCCGTTCAAGGCGGAGAAGTCGTCGATCTCCATGGCGCACTGGCCGTTGCGGTTCATGGCCTGCAAACCGCCGTCCAGCGCCATGATCTTGATGCAGTCGGGACTTTGCTCGAAGGCCCAGTCCATGTTGACCGCGCCGTCGGCGATGGCGTCCTCGTTGGATGGTCGGGGTGGGTTCAAATCCATGTCGCTGCGCGCTTCGCCGGTGAGTAAACACCAGCGATGATACCGTAAAGCCCCGCCGCGGCGGCGCGCGGGAAGGTCAGGCTACACGGCCAGTAGCTTTTCGATATCGCCTGCCAGTTCCTTCGGCTCGGTCGACGGCGCGTAGCGCTTGACCACGCCGCCGTCCTTCCCGACCAGGAATTTGGTGAAGTTCCACTTGATCGCCTCGGTGCCGAGCAGGCCGGGCGCGTCCTTCTTCAATTGCCTGAACAGCGGATGGGCGGCGGCGCCGTTGACGTCGACCTTGGCGAACAGCGGGAACGTCACGCCGTAGTTCTTTTCGCAGAAGGCGCCGATTTCCGCCTCGGCGCCCGGCTCCTGGCCGCCGAACTGGTTGCACGGGAAGCCCAGCACGACGACGCCCCTGTCGCGGAACTGCTGGTACACCTGCTCGAGTCCCTTGTACTGCGGCGTGAAGCCGCATGCGCTGGCGGTGTTTACGATCAGCAGGACCTTGCCCTTGTACTGCGCCAGGTCCACCGGTGCGCCGGACAGGCCGACGGCTGTGTAGTCGAATACGTTCATGGTCAGACGATCCCCAGGTGTTCGGTGCCGGCGGACAGGTCGCGGTTCTTGGCGTCCTTGCCTTGCAGCTTGATGGCCAGGCGCAGGTCGTTGACCGAGTCCGCATTGCGCAGCGCGTCCTCGTAACTGATCTTGTCCGCCTCGTGCAGGTCGAACAGGGCCTGGTCGAAGGTCTGCATGCCCAGTTCGCGCGACTTCTTCATGATCTCCTTGATCTCGTGCACCTGGCCCTTGAAGATCAGGTCGGAAATCAGCGGCGAGTTGAGCATGATTTCGATCGCCACCACGCGTCCCTTGGACTCCTTGCGCGGAATCAGGCGCTGCGAGACCATGCCCTTGAGGTTGAGCGACAGGTCCATCAGCAGCTGCGCGCGGCGCTCTTCCGGGAAGAAGTTGATGATCCGGTCGATCGCCTGGTTCGAACTGTTCGCGTGCAGCGTGGCCAGGCACAGGTGGCCGGTTTCGGCGAACGCGATCGCGTGCTCCATGGTTTCGCGGTCGCGGATCTCGCCGATCTGGATCACGTCCGGCGCCTGGCGCAGCGAGTTTTTCAGCGCCGCCTCGAAGCTGTCGGTATCGACCCCGACTTCGCGCTGGGTGATCACGCAGTTCTTGTGCGGGTGGACGTATTCGACCGGGTCTTCGATCGTGATGATGTGGCCGTAGCTGTTCTCGTTGCGGTAGCCGACCATCGCCGCCATGGTGGTGGACTTGCCCGAGCCGGTGGCGCCGACCATGATCACCAGGCCGCGCTTTTCCATGATGATGTCGGACAGGATCGGCGGCAGCTCGAGGTCGGCCAGCTTCGGGATGGTGGTCGTGATCACGCGCAGCACCATGCCGACGCAGCTCATTTGCACGAAAGCGGACACCCGGAACCGTCCCAGGTCGCCCGGGCTGATCGCGAAGTTCGCTTCCTTGGTCAGCTCGAAGCCGGCGGTCTGCTTGTCGTTCATGATCGAACGGGCCAGGTCGGAGGTGTGCGAAGGCGTCAGCGCCTGGCTCGACACCGGCGTCATCTTGCCGTCGATCTTGATCGCGGGCGGGAAGCCGGCGGTGATGAACAAGTCCGAGCCGCCCTTGCTGGTCATCAGCCGCAGCAGGTCGAACATGAATTTTGAAGCCTGGTCGCGTTCCATTATCTATCCTGAAAATTAGCCGGGGAAGTTGTCCGGGATTTTGGCGGCCGAGCGCGCGGCGCTGCTGGAAATCACGTTGCGGCGCACCAGGTCGGTCAGGTTCTGGTCCAGCGTCTGCATGCCGACATTGCTGCCGGTCTGGATCGACGAGTACATCTGCGCGATCTTCGCTTCGCGGATCAGGTTGCGGATCGCCGGGGTGCCGATCATGATCTCGTGCGCGGCCACGCGGCCGGAGCCGTCCTTGGTCTTGAGCAAGGTCTGCGAGACCACCGCCTGCAGCGATTCGGACAGCATCGCCCGCACCATCTCCTTTTCGTCGGCCGGGAACACGTCGACGATCCGGTCGATCGTCTTCGCGGCGGACGAGGTGTGCAGCGTGCCGAACACCAGGTGGCCGGTTTCGGCGGCCGACAGCGCCAGCCGGATCGTTTCCAGGTCGCGCAATTCGCCCACCAGGATGCAGTCCGGGTCTTCCCGCAGCGCCGAGCGCAGCGCGTTGTTGAACGAGAGCGTGTGCGGGCCGACTTCGCGCTGGTTGATCAGGCACTTCTTGGAGTCGTGCACGAACTCGATCGGGTCTTCGATCGTCAGGATGTGGCCGTACTCGTTTTCGTTGAGGTGGTTGACCATCGCCGCCAGGGTGGTCGACTTGCCCGAGCCGGTCGGGCCGGTGACCAGCACCAGGCCGCGCGGGCGCATCGCCAGCTCGCCGAAAATCTTCGGCGCGTTAAGGTCTTCCAGGCTCAGGATCTTGGAGGGAATGGTGCGCAGCACGGCGGCGGCGCCGCGTTCCTGGTTGAAGGCGTTGACGCGAAAGCGCGCCAGGCCCGGGATCGCGAACGAGAAATCGCATTCCAGCACTTCCTCGTACTGCTTGCGCTGGCCGTCGTTCATGATGTCATAGATCATGCCATGGACATCCTTGTGCTCGAGCGGGGGCAGGTTGATCCGGCGCACGTCGCCGTGCACCCGGATCATCGGCGGCAGGCCGGACGACAGGTGCAGGTCGGAAGCCTTGTTCTTGACGGAAAATGCGAGTAATTCGGAGATGTCCATTTATAATCCCTGTGCCGTGAATGGGCGCGTGCTTGCCAAGTGTGCACGTTTGCATCGACTCGAAGTGCTTTAATTGCCCGCTGACAATGATTATGTCCACAATCGCCCACAACATGCAAGCTGTCGATGCGACTATACACGCCGCGAGCAGGGCGGCCGGCCGCCCAAGGGAGGCGGTGCAGTTGCTGGCCGTCTCCAAGACTTTCCCCGCCGAAGCGGTGCTCGAGGCGATCGGCGCCGGCCAGCATGCGTTCGGCGAAAATTATCTGCAGGAAGCGCTCGACAAGATCGCCGCGGTCGCCAGCGCCTTGCCAAACGAGCAAATCGAATGGCACTTCATCGGCCCGATCCAGAGCAACAAGACGCGCCCGATCGCCGCCAGCTTTGCCTGGGTGCACACGGTGGAACGCCTGAAGATCGCCCAGCGCCTGTCCGGGCAGCGGCCGGCCGGGCTGCCGCCGCTGAACGTCTGCATCCAGGTCAACATCAGCGGCGAGGCGAGCAAGAGCGGCGCGAGCGCGGCCGAACTGCCCGAGCTGGCGCGCCAGGTGGCGCTGCTGCCGAACCTGAAGCTGCGCGGCCTGATGGCGATTCCCGAGCCCGAGACCGACGTGGCAAAACAACGCGCGGCGTTCGCCAGGCTGCGCCTGCTGGCCGAGCAGCTGCGCGCCGGCGGGCTGGAGCTCGATACCCTGTCGATGGGGATGTCGGCCGACCTGGCCGCGGCGATCGCGGAGGGCGCCACCATCGTGCGCGTCGGCAGCGCCATTTTCGGAGTACGCAACTATGAATGAAGGTACCGGCATGAAGATCACTTTTATCGGCGGCGGCAACATGGCAACGGCGCTCATCGCCGGCCTGGCCGGCCAGCTCACTGCGGGGGCCAACATCCATGTGGTCGATCCGAACGCCGAACAGCTCGAGCGGCTCGCCGCCAGCTACGGCGTGGGCACCGCGCAGCAGATCGACGCCGCCGCGGGCAGTTGCGACGTGATCGTGCTGGCGGTGAAGCCGCAGCAGATGCGCGAAGTCGCCGCGCAGCTGCTGCCGCAGCTGGCCGGCGCGCGCCCGCTGCTGCTGTCGATTGCCGCCGGCATCCGCGGCGCCGACCTGTCGCGCTGGCTGGGCGGCTACGGCGCGATCGTGCGCAGCATGCCGAACACGCCGGCGCTGATCGGGCAGGGCATTACCGGCATGGTGGCGATGGAGGGCGTGAGCGCCGCGCAGAAAGCCGCGGCCGACGACATCATGAAGGCGGTCGGCGTCACCGTGTGGCTGGACGACGAGGCGCTGATCGATCCGGTGACCGCGGTGTCGGGCAGCGGCCCGGCGTACGTGTTCTATTTTATCGAGGCGATGCAGCAGGCGGCGCAGGAACTGGGGCTGTCGGCCGAGCAGGGCAAACAGCTGGCGCTGGCCACCTTTACCGGTGCGGCGCAGCTGGCGGCGCGCTCGCCGGAAGAGGTGTCGGTGTTGCGCGAGCGCGTGACGTCGAAAGGCGGCACCACCCATGCGGCCTTGACCAGCATGGAGCAGTCGGGCGTCAGGCAGGCGATCGTCGAGGCGGTCAAGGCGGCGGCGCGGCGCGGGCGCGAGCTGGGCGAACAGCTGGGCGCAGGCGACTAGCCGCCGCGCAGCGCGCGCAGCATCGGCAGCAGGTTCCTGGCCACCTTCCACAAGGCCAGGCCGGCCGTCATCATCGGCATCGCGCGCCCCGAGCGGGTGGCGATCATCCCCAGCACCACGCCGGCGATCGTCAGCGGCAGTTTCAGGCCTTTGCCGGCGCTGCCGACCGGGGCGACCAGTTCGCGCACTTCATGCGCCGCGTCGCGCCGCTGCTGCGCGCACTGCGCAACCAGCGCCGCGCGGCGCTCCGCCAACGCCTGGGTCGAGCGGCGCGCGTCACTGTTCATCGGGGTGCCTCGCGGTTTTCAGGAAATCCATATCCTTTTGCAGTTCGGCCATCGTGGCCGACAGCAGCGCCGGCTGCGCCGCAAAGCCGGCGCGCACCCTGATGCCGATGGCGGCGGCCGCCAGCGCAAACACGGCGGCCATGCCAAGCACCGCGGCGATGCGGTGGCTGTCCCAGAACACGATGACGACGAACAGGGCGACCAGCACGCTGGCGATCCCGAACAGGAACAGGGCCAGCAGCGACATCAGCACCAAGCCAAGGTAGCGCCGCGAGTGCTCCTCCAGTTCCACCGACGCCAGTTCCATCCGCGTCTGGACCATGGACAGCAGGGTGGCCGCCAGCCGGCCCACCGTTTCGGCGATCGCCATCGATCAGCGGCGCGTGATCGCCACGCCGAGCAGCAGCCCGACGCCGGCGCCGATGGCGATCGCGCGCCACGGATTCTCGTGCACGTATTCGTCGGTCGCCTTGGCCGCTTCCTTGGTCTTTTCGACCATCACTTCCTGGTAGTGGACCAGGTCGGCCTTGGCGCTGACCAGGGTGCGCTCGAACTTTTCCTTGGCCGCCTTCAGGTCGTCGCCGGTCAGCGAGCTGTTGCGCAGCCAGCTTTCCGCATCCTGGATGACCGATTTCAAATCGTTCATCAACTGGTCGCGCGCGCCGGTCTGGGTAGGGATCTTTTCCATCATGGGATAGCCTCGTGAGTTGAATTTCTTGGAAACCGCGCTGGTGCGGACGCAAATCCACCCAGTGCAATTGGGACAACATTATCCTAATGCATAGTCTAACGCTACTCCAGCAAAAAGGGCCGCACCCAACCAATTGTTGTGGCGAAACGCCGCAAAACAGCGCATCCGGTCGCGCCCGCGGATCAGGGTGTAGTGGTACAGCGCGATCGCGGCCGCCACCACGATGCCGGCGACGAACCAGCCGCGCAGGCCCAGCAGCCAGCCGCAGGCCAGGTCGATCGCCAGCGCCGCGCCGTAGCACAGCATGACGGCGGCGACGTCGAAGCGGCCGAAGGTGATTGCCGAGGTGCGGATGCCGATCTTGAGGTCGTCGTCGCGGTCGACCATGGCGTACTCGGTGTCGTAGGCGACCGCCCAGAATACGTTAGCCAGAAGCAACCACCAGGCCACGGCGGGGACCTGGTCCTGAACCGCGGCGAACGCCATCGGGATGCCGAAGCCGAAGGCGATGCCCAGGTAGGCCTGGGGGATCGCGAAGAAGCGCTTGAAGTAGGGATAGCTGGCGGCGATGAGCACGGCGGCCACCGACAGTTCTCTGGTGAGCGCGTTGAGCGGCAGGATCAGCAGGAACGAGGCGAGCGCGAGCGCGGCGGCGACGGCCAGCGCCTCCCACGGCTGGATGCGGCCGCTGGTGAGCGGGCGTTCGGCGGTGCGCTTGACGTGCTTGTCGAAGTCGCGGTCGGCGAAGTCGTTGATGGCGCAGCCGGCCGAGCGCATCAGCGCGGTGCCGACGCTGAAGATCAGCAGCAGGGCAGGGTCGGGTTTGCCGTCCGAGGCCAGCCAGAGGGCGATCAGGGTCGGCCACAGCAGCAGCAGGATGCCGATCGGCTTGTCGGCGCGGATCAGCTTGAAGTACAGGGCCAGCTTGGTCATGGGGAGTGTCGCCAAAATGCAATGGCCCGAATTTTACCGGGTTTGCAAGTTGGCATGGTTTTCCCGGTCAGGCGGCAGCAGCTTCCGGAGCGGCCATATCCACGCCCGGCAGATCGCATTCCGCCACCGCGGCGCAGATCGCCTCGATCGCGGCGCGCCGGGTAAAGCTCTTGCGCCACACGATCACCACGCGGCGCGACGGCACCGGCGCGCTGAACGGCAAAAAGGTGAGCATGCCGTTCTTGTCGTGCATATCCGCCACCGACGTGCGCGGCAGCACGGTCAGGCCGATCCCGCTGGCCACCATATGCCGGATCGTCTCGAGCGACGACCCTTCGAAGGTGCGCTGCATGCCGTTGCCCGGCGTCGAAAAGCGCGCCATCTCGGGGCAGACTTCCAGCACCTGGTCGCGAAAACAATGGCCGTTGCCCAGCAAAAGCATGGTCTCCGCCTTCAGATCCTCGGCCGACACCTCCTTGCGGCTGGCCCAAGGATGTCCTTTCGACGTCGCCACCACGAACGGCTCGTCGTACAGCGTTTGCATCGACATGCCGTGCTCGGGCAGCGGCAGCGCCATGATGGCCGCGTCCAGCTCGCCCTGGCGCAACAGTTCCAGCAAGCGCACGGTGAAGTTTTCCTGCAGCACCAGCGGCATCTGCGGGACGTGCGCAATCAGGTTCCGCACCAGCGGCGGCAGCAAATACGGCCCGATCGTGTAGATCACCCCCAGCCGCAGCGGCCCGGCCAGCGGGTCCTTGTTCTGCTTGGCCAGCTCCTTGATCGCGGCAGTCTGCTCGAGCACGCGTTCGGCCTGGGCGACGATCTGAGCGCCCAGCGGCGTGACCGATACTTCGGCGCCGCCGCGCTCGAACAGCACAACGCCGAGCTCGTCCTCGAGCTTCTTGATGGCCACCGACAGGGTGGGCTGGGCGACGTAACAGGCCTCGGCGGCATGCCCGAAATGTCTCGCACGCGCGACGGCAACGATATATTTCAGTTCGGTCAGAGTCATGGAT
>CXWL01017240.1_pt1 | contig 16894 bp, 15 predicted proteins | sample 590931 | NCBI WGS metagenome assembly CXWL01 (sample SAMEA3498368, study PRJEB10139) | groundwater metagenome | biome: water well; material: biofilm material | place: Germany | collected 2015-04-27 | reverse complement strand
GGTGGGCTTCTCCGTCTACCTGTTCGTGCTGCGCGGCTTCTACGCCCACACCGATGCGCGGACGCCGTTCACGATCAACCTGTTCGAGAACTTGATCAACATCGTCCTGGCCGTCGTGCTCGTCGATCGCTACGGCGTGCTCGGTCTTGCCGCTTCGTTCGCGATCGCCTACACCGTGGCGGGCATCTGGGCGCTGCAGGTGATGTCGTACAAGGTGCCGGGGTTCAGCGTGCGGGTCGTGGCGGCGGGGGTGTGGAAGATGGCCCTCGCCGCGGTGGCGATGGCCGAGGCGATGTGGCTCCTCGCCGACCGAGTTGGAGGCAACACCGGTGTCGGTGCACTGTTGAGCGTCGCATTCGCCGGCACCGCGGGGATCGCGATCTACCTCGGGCTGCTCGTCGTGCTGCGGGTACCCGAGTTGCACGAGCTTCGAACTCGGATCTCCTCGCGTTTCACGTAGGCTGCGCCACATGTTCAAAGCGATCAAGAAGTGGTGGAAGTACTTCGGCGCGAAGCTCAATCGCAACTTCGACAAGAATGCCGACCCTGCGGTGCAGCTCGAGCAGGCGCTCGCCGAGGCCCAGCAGCAGCATCGTCGGCTGAAGGAGCAGGCGGCGAACGTGATCGCCAGCCAGAAGCAGGCCGAGATCCGCCTAAACGGCAAGATGACCGAGCTCGAGAAGCTCAACGCCACCGCCCGCCAGGCACTGATGATGGCTGCCGATGCCGACAAGGCCGGGAACGCCACGAAGGCCCAGCAGTACAACAACGCGGCCGAGACGATCGCCAATCAGCTGATCCAGGTGGAGAAAGACGTCGAGGGCCTGAAGACGATGGTGATCGAGTCGACGCAGGCTTCCGATCAGGCCAAGGCCGCCGTCGCCCAGAACAGCCGTCTGTTGCAAGAGAAGCTCGCCGAGAAGAACAAGTTGCTCAGCCAGCTGGAGCAGGCTCGCATGCAGGAAGAGATGAACAAGGCGATGTCACAACTCAACGAGACCGTCGGCGACGACGTGCCATCGTTGAAGGAAGTGCAGGAGAAGATCGAGGCCCGCTACGCGAAGGCAAAGGCCACCAGCGAGCTGAGCGAGACCTCTGTCGAGAGCCGCATCCTCGAGGTGGAGCAGGCCACCGCGAACGTGGAGGCGCAGAGCCGGCTCAGCGAACTGCGCGCCGAGCTCGGTCTCGATGCGGCCGCAGCACCGGTTGCGGCACCGGCGGCTGCTCCCGTCGAGCAGGCTAAACCGGCCGAGGGCTGAGGCTCAGCCCAACAGCACCAGGTCGTCGCGGTGCACGACCTCGTGCACCATGCCCTCGGGCAGATCACTGGTCCGCTTGCCGGCGGCCAGCCGCAACGCGTCGGCATCGCAGAGCACCATGCCCCTGGCGACGATCGAGCCATCGCGGGTCTCGATCTGCACGATCGCCTCGGTGTCGAAGTCGCCACGTACCGCGACCACTCCGGCGGGCAGCAGCGAGCGGCCGTTGTCGACGAGCGCCTTGCGGGCCCCGTCGTCGATGACGACGGCGCCTTCCACGAGGCTCGCGAATCCGATCCACAGCTTGCGTGCCGAGAGCTTGCGGTCGTGTGCCATGAACGTCGTACCGACGTCGCGGTCGGCGACGGCGTCGGCGAGGACGTTGTCCTGCGCTGCCGAGGCGATGACGGCGCGCACGCCGCTCCACGACGCCATGCGCGCCGCCGAGAGCTTCGATGCCATGCCGCCGCTGCCACGCGTGGATCCGGTGTGACCTGCGGTGACGGTGAGCAACGGGTCGTCGGCGGCGATGCGACTGATGAGCGTGGCCGAGGCGACCGTGCGCGGATCGGCCGTGTAGAGACCCGCCGTGTCGGTGAGCAGCACGAGCAGGTCGGCGGCCAGGTTGTGGGCGACGAGCGCGGCGATGCGATCGTTGTCGCCATAGCGGATCTCGTCGCTGGCGATGGCGTCGTTCTCGTTCACCACGGGTACGCACCCGAGCTCCAAGAGCCGCACCAGGGTTCGTCGGGCGTGCAGGTACTGGCGGCGGTCGATGAAGTCGTGCGGCACGAGCAAGAGCTGGGCGGCAACCACGCCGTGAGCGCCGAAAGCGCGGTTGTACACGTCCATCAGCCGGCTCTGTCCGGCTGCCGACAGGGCCTGCAGGGTCGGGGTGTCGGTGGGCCGGGCCGACAGCCCGAGCGCGGCGACCCCGGCCGAGACCGCTCCGGAGCTGACGAGAACGACTTCGTTTCCGGCGGCACGAACCGCTGCCACCTGGGCGCACACCCGCTCGATCACGCTCACGTCGATCACGCCGAGCTCGTCGGTGAGCGACGACGTGCCGATCTTGACGATCAACCGCATGCTCAGATGTCCTGCTGGTACTCGAAGCTGAAGCCGGCGATCCACACGATGTCGCCGTCGGTGGCACCGGCGCGGGCGAGCATGCGCGGGATGTGGAGCCGCTCGAGCTGATGGTCGATGAACGACAAGGCCTCAGGAGTGGTGACATCGTTGAGGGCGACGACCCGCTCGACCTGCCGCCCGGACAGGCGGAACTCGTGCTCGCCGACACGTTCGACACGACTGCCTTCCGCCTCGGGGCGGATGATCACGAGGCCCTCCACCACCGGTTGCTCCTGCCTGGCCTCGTGCACCAGGGCGGCCATCCTGCCGACGAGCTCCTTCACACCTTGATGCGTGATCGAGGACACCGACTCGCCGTTCCAGTCGGGGCCGTCCCACGCATTGGTCGCCATGTCGACCTTGCTGCCCACGACGAGGCGGGGGCGATCAAGCAGCTCGGGCCGGTAGGCGCCGAGCTCTTCGAGGAGGATGCGTTGCTGATCGTGGGGTCCGACGCCGTCGAGCGGGGCGAGATCGACCATCACGCAGAGCACCCGAGCGCGCTCGATGTGACGCAGGAACTGATGCCCCAGGCCCTTGCCCTCGCTCGCCCCCTCGATCAGTCCGGGGATGTCGGCCACGACGAAGTTGGTGTCTTGGTCGACGCTCACCACCCCGAGGTTCGGTTCGAGGGTGGTGAACGGATAGTCGGCGATCTTCGGGCGGGCCGCGCTGATGACGCTGATCAGCGTGCTCTTGCCGACGTTGGGGAAGCCGACCAAGGCGACATCGGCCATCAGCTTGAGCTCGAGCTTCAACCACCGGTCCTCGCCGTGCTCGCCCTGCTCGGCGAAGCCAGGAGCGCGGCGCTTGTTCGACCAGAACTTGGCGTTGCCGCGGCCGCCGCGGCCGCCGTGGGCCGCCAGCCACTTGTCGCCGTGGTTGGCCAGGTCGGCGAGCAGTTCGCCGGTGTACATGTCGTGCGCGACAGTCCCTTCCGGCACGGCCACCTCGAGCGAGTCGCCGCGGCGGCCGTGTTGATCCTTGCCCTTGCCGTGCACGCCGTCGACGGCACGGCGATGGGGATGGTCGCGGAAGGCGAGCAACGACGAGACGTTGCGGTCGGCCACGAGCCACACGTCGCCCCCCTTGCCCCCGTCTCCTCCGTTGGGGCCCCCGAACGCGACCGGGCCCTCACGCCGGAACGAAACGCAGCCGGCGCCGCCGTCGCCGCCGCGAACGTTGAGTTGGGCCTCGTCGACGAATCCGCTCATAGGAACCCCGGCAGGCTACCGGTACCGCATCACACCCATTCGGTACCCTGACTGGGTGCCATCCGATCCCGAGCTCATCACGCCTCCCACCTCCGGAGCCGAGGGCGACGACATGGCCGACCGGGCCGAGCGGTGGGCGGCCACCATGGCCGGCCACGGCGCCGGCCACGGCGTGCGCCTCGCCCACTCCGACTCGTGGGCGGGCAGCGGGTCGCCGACGTTGGTCGAACGCACGCGGCGCGAGGAGCGCGAGCGCGCGACGCTGGCCACGTTGGCCACGCGTTCGTCGGGCGCCGGGCACCGCGAACTTCCTGAGCAGGCCGACCAGTGGCGCACCTGCTTCGAGCGCGACCGCGATCGCATCCTGCACTCCACGGCGTTCCGCCGCCTCGCGGGCAAGACCCAGGTGTTCGTGTTCCCCGACGATCACCAGCGCACTCGCCTCACCCATGCCCTCGAGGTGGCCCAGGTGGCCGGTTCCATCGCCCGCGCCCTCGGGCTGAACGTGGCGTTGGCCGAGGCCATCGCCCTCGGTCACGACTGTGGCCACGGGCCCGGCGGGCACGCCAGCGAAGATGCGCTCAGCGCATACGTCGACGGTGGTTTCGATCACGCAGTGTGGGGCGCCGATGTCACGCTCGTCCCGCTCAACCTCTGTGCCGAGACGATCGATGGGGTTCGCAACCACTCGTGGAGCCGGCCGGCGCCGATGACACCCGAGGGTGAAGTGGTCAGTTGGGCCGATCGCATCGCCTACGTGTGCCACGACTTCGAAGACGCGGTCGCCGCCGGTGTCGTCAGCACCGAGATGCTCCCGGTGGTCGTCAGCGACCTGTGCGGCACGCGGCGATCTCCGCAGCTCGGAGCGTTCATCCGGTCGATGGTCGATGCCGCGGCGACGTCAGGTCGCATCGGCATGACCGCGGCGCATGCCGAGGCGCTGGCCGCGTTCAGGCAGTTCAACTACGACCACGTTTATCTGCGACCGGCCTCGAAGGCCCAGGCGCACAGCGTGATCGCGCTGCTGAGAGCGCTCGTCGAGCACTACGCCGATCGACCCAACCTGCTTCCAGGCGTCGAAGGTGTCGAGGCCGGCAGCAGGTCCGCGCTGCTGGCATCAGTCGCCTATGTGGGTGGCATGACCGACCGCTTCGCCTGCAGGCAGGCAGTCACATTGCTCGGCTGGCCCGCCGATCGGCTGCCGCGCGGCATCGGCACTCAGGGCTGAACCGCGCCGGTCGGCAGCCGGCGTGGTTCCGGGCGCTCAGCGGCGCTTCGCCCAGGCCACGCGCTGCGTAACCACGGGGGTGGCGGCCGGGGCGGTCGTGCCGATCCGGTATGAGGCCACGAGGTCTTTCGCCGCGGCCCGAGCTGCAGCCTCGGTGCGGGCATGCACCACAGCGAGCGGCCGATCGCCGTCTACGTGATCTCCGAGGGCTGCGAGCTGCGTCAACCCAACCGCGTGGTCGACCGCATCTTGCGGCCGGCGGCGACCGCCCCCGAGCGTCACCACGGCGAGACCGACGCGGCGGGTGTCGATCCTGGTCACGACACCGGCTCGCTCGGGGACCACCGCCAGTTCCACGCGCGCCCTCTCCAGGTGCTTCCCCGGCCGGGTCACCAGGTCTGACGGTCCACCGAGCGCCCGCACCATGCGCCCGAACCGGTCGGCGGCCTCACCCGAATCGAGAGCACGTTCCATCGCGCCACGTCCACTGGCCACGGTGCGGACCAGCTTGCCGAGCACGAGCATCTCGGCCCCGAGCGCCACGATCACGTCGTGCATCCGCGGCTCGCGCCTGGCGCCGGTGAGGTAGTCGATGGCGTATGCCACCTCGAGCGCGTTGCCGGCGGTGCTGGCCAGCGGTTGGTTCATGTCGGTGACGAGTGCCGTGGTAGGCATGCCGGCGCCTACGGCTACGCCGCAGATGCTCTCGGCCAGCGCCAGCGCGGACTTCGGTGTAGACATGAACGCGCCGTTGCCGACCTTCACGTCCATCACCAGCGAGTCGAGCCCGGCGGCGAGCTTCTTGGAGAGGATCGATGCCGTGATCAGCGGGATGCTCTCGACGGTTGCGGTGACGTCGCGAATCGCGTACAGGCGCTTGTCGGCTGGGGCCAGATCGGTGGTCTGGCCGATGATCGCGCAGCCGACACGCTTGACGACGCGCTTGAACTCGCTCATCGTCGGCGTCGCCCGGTAGCCGGGGATGCTCTCGAACTTGTCGAAGGTTCCCCCCGTGTGGCCGAGACCCCGGCCGGAGATCATCGGTACGTAGGCACCGCATGCTGCAACGATCGGCCCGAGCATGAGGCTGACGGTGTCGCCGACGCCACCGGTGGAGTGCTTGTCGAGGACGGGGCCGTCGAGCGCCCATGTCAGCTGCACCCCGCTGCGCGTCATCGCCCGGGTGAGCGCCACGCTCTCGGCAACCGTCATCCCTTTCAAGTAGACGGCCATCGCGAAGGCAGCGGCCTGCGACTCGGCGACCGCGCCGGTGGTGATGCCGTCGACGAAGTCGTCGATCTGTTCGTCGGGAACCACTCCCCCGTCACGCTTGATCCGGATGATCTCTTGTGGCAGCACGTGGGCTCGCGATCAGTAGGTGTCGTGACGGCCGCTGGGGTGATCGTCGCTGACGGCGTGGCCGGCGATGACCGCCTCCAACTCGTCGAGCAGACCACTCGCCCCGAATCGGAACGTGGCCGGGGTGGCCCAGTTGGCCCCCATGATCCGGTCGGCGTGGGCGAGGTAGCGGTTGGCGTCGTGGAGCGTGCGGATGCCGCCGGACGGTTTGATGCCGACCGGCCGATCGCTGGCGCGGATCTCGTCGAGAATCGCGACCACCGCCTCGTCGGTCGCCGACACAGCCGTCTTGCCTGTGGACGTCTTGACGAAATCGGCGCCGTGATCGATGGCCAGACGGGCAGCAGCGTGCACCAGATCGGTCGAGGGGTACTCACCCGTTTCGAGGATCACCTTCAACAGCCGCGGCTCGGTGGTGACCAGTCGAACGGCGTCGATCATCGCCGCCGCGTCGCCGGTGCGACCGGCGAGGAAAGATCGGTAGGGCAGCACGAGGTCGATCTCGTCTGCGCCGTCGGCCAGCGCACTGCTCGTTTCCGCGTGCACCGACTCGATGTCGTCGCCTCCGGCGGGAAAGTTCACCACTGTGGCCACCCGCACCCCTGAACCAACAAGTCGGCGACGAGCCTGGGAGACGAAGCGCGGCCACACGCACACCGCAGCCGTGCTGCCGAACATGCCGACTGCTCGGCCGCAGAGGTGATCAGTTGCTTCGGCCGTTGCGTTGTCGCCGAGGTCGGTCAGATCGAGGAGACCGAGTGCCCGCCGGGCTTCGACGACGTCGTTGTTCATCGGGCGAAGCCTACGCGGCGGTGGACCACCACGCCCAGACGTTGGTCAGCGCATGCGCCGGTCAGGACCTGCGCTGATCAGGGCGCTGGTACGACGTCGACAACCTTGCGACCCTTGCGCTCGCCGAAAGCAACGGCACCGTCGACGAGGGCGAACAGCGTGTCGTCGCCACCGATGCCGACGTTCTTTCCGGGATGGAACTTGGTGCCGCGCTGGCGAACGATGATCGTGCCGGCGGTGAGCTGCGTGCCCCCGAAGACCTTCACGCCGAGGCGCTGGGCATTGGAATCACGACCGTTGCGAGTGGATCCGCCACCCTTTGTCTTCGACATGGCTGTCAGCCCTTCTTCGTCGGGGTGCTCTTGGTCGAGCCGGTCTTGATCGAGACGATCTCGATGACAGAGTACTTCTGGCGATGGCCGTACCGACGGCGCTGGTTCGTGCGCTTCTTGTAGGTGAAGCCGTCGATCTTGGGACCCTTGGCCCAGCCGACGACCTTGGCAGTGACGGTGACCCCCTGCAGTTGCTCGGGGGTGGCGAGAACGGATTCACCATCGACGAGCAGCAGCGGGGTTAGCGATACTTCGCTTCCCTGCTCGGCACCGAGCAGTTCGACGTGCACCTGCTGGCCCTCTGCCACTCGTTCCTGCTTACCGCCGGATGCGATCACTGCGTACATAGCGGTTTCCGATGCTATCGGCGAGTGCCCGTGCGGCCAACGCGTGGGCGGCTCGATGTCAGGCAAGGAGCGCGTGATCGATGCGCACGCCGCGGCCTTCGCAGTTGGGGCACTGGTCGGCGAAGTTGGTGAGCAGACCCTCGCCGATCCGCTTGCGGGTCATCTCCACCAGTCCGAGCTCGGAGATGTCGAACACCTGGGTGCGGGTCTTGTCGCGAGCGAGCGCGTTCCGGAACGACTCGACCACCTTCTTGCGGTTGTCGCGGATCTCCATGTCGATGAAGTCGATCACCACGATCCCGCCGATGTCTCGCAGCCGGAGCTGCTTGGCTACCTCTTGGGCAGCCTCGAGGTTGTTGCGGTAGACGGTCTCCTCGAGGTTCGTGGTACCCACGTTCTTGCCCGTGTTCACATCGATCACCGTCAGTGCCTCGGTGTGCTCGATGATCAGCGAACCACCACTCGGCAGCCAAACCTTGCGGTCGAGGGCCTTGTGCAGCTGCTCGTGCACGTGGTGCTGTTCGTACAGCGGCAACCCTTCGGCGTCGTCGTGGAACTCGATCCGGTCGGCGAGCTCGGGGTTGAAGGCGGTTACGTACTCCTTCACATCTTCGAACAAGCGCCGGTCATCGATGATGACACCGCGATGCTCGGCGTTGAACTCTTCGCGGATCACCCGCACGGCGAGCTCGGGCTCGCGGTACAGCAGCGTCGGGCCATTGGCCTTCTTGGCCTTGGCCTCGATCGCGTTCCACTGATCGAGCAGGCGGGTCATGTCGGCGCGGAGCTCGTGCTCGGTGGCGTTCTCGGCGGCGGTACGCACGATCAGCCCGTGCTCGGCGGGCTTCACCCGGTCGAGGATCGTGCGCAGCCGCTTGCGCACGTCGTCGGGCAGGCGCTTGGAGATGCCGTATGTCTTGGAGTTCGGGATCAGCACCACGAACCGGCCGGGGAGCGACACTTCCTGGGTGAGACGGGCGCCCTTGGCGCCGATCGGGTTCTTCGTGACCTGACAGATGATGAGCTGCTTGGCCTTGAGCATCTGCTCGATGCGCAGGTTCGAGCTCTTCTCGACGATGTCCTCGGCGTCGTACTGCACGTCGCCCCTGTAGAGGACGGCGTTCTTCGGGGTGGCGATGTCGACGAACGCGGCTTCCATGCCGGGCAGTACGTTCTGGACCTTGCCAAGGTAGATGTTGCCGTGGATCTGGGCGACGTCGTCGGCGGGCCGGCTCACGTAGTGCTCGATGAGGTTGCGGCCTTCGAGCACCGCCACCTGGGTGAGCGTCGGGCGCACTTGCACGCACATCAGGTACCGACCGACGGGACGACCGTTGCGCTCACGCCCACGTCGCTTCTCGAGCACGTCGGGGTCGACGGGCTCGCGGTCGGGCCGTGCCGTCATGTCGCTGGTGACCGGTGGCCCGCCCTTGCCGCCGCCGCGGCGACGCTTCTTCGCCGCTGGACGATCGCCCGCCGGACGATCACCTGCCGGGTCGAGCGTGGCAGCATCGGCATCGGCGGGTGCAGCACGGCCACCGCCGGCCCTCGCGGGGCGGTTCGATTGGGCGCGGCCGGCGCCTTTGGCGCCGTTCGCCGAGGGGGCCGGTGCGGCACCTGGCGGAGCCGGGCGCGTGTCGCCGATCTGTGGCTTTCTGACCAGTGCTCGCTCGGCAGCCTCGATCGAGGGTCGCCCCTCGGACATCCGCTCGGGCAGCTCCGGCTGGCCGATGGATGCAACGCGCTGGGCCCGCGGGCGCGGTTGCGGTCGACTGCCGACCTCGTTGCCAGCCTCGCCGCCAGTTGCGCTGCCGGCATCATCGGCGATGGCATCATCGGCGATGGCATCATCGTCGCCGGCATCACCGTCGCCGGCATCACCGTCGCTGGCATCCGACCCGACATCCGGGCGCTTGCGGCCCTTGCCCCCGCGCGAGCCACGACGACGCTTCTTCGGACCGGTGCGAACGGTGGGGTCGCCGAGGTCGCCATCGCCGTTCGCCGCAGCCGCAGCACTCTGCAAGCCGGCGTCAGCGGAACTGGCTGCCGGATGCGTCAGTGGCGATGCCGGGGCGGAGGCTGGAGCTGCAGCGTGGTCGCTGCCGCCCGCGTCGAATGTCGTTTCGTCCATGGAGGGAGTCCCTTCTGACGCGCTCGCCCCGGGGGCGCTCGCGGTGACGAGCGGGCCCACGCCGTGCGGCCGCTGGCTCGTCGATCGATTTGTCGATCGATCTGCTGATCGACCTTCGGAGGTCGACCTCGACGAGGTGCCGCTGTCGACCGATGTGAGTGCGGGAACCGAGTCCCTTTTCGGAAATCATGCTGTTCGCCCACTTCACGAGGAGTGAATCCGCCGGAAGTCTACCGGTTGTTCATCTCACGCCCCGGCATCGGCCGCAACGGTCGCCCCGGATAAAGCATCACCGCAGGTCAGCGATATCGCCGCATGTGAACGTTCTGCACCAGGCCGAGCAGAGCGAAGAACGTCACCAGGCTCGAACCCCCGTAGGAGATGAACGGCATCGGCAACCCGGTCACCGGCATGATGCCGATCGTCATCGCCACGTTCTGGAAGACCTGCCACAGGATCATCGTGAAGACCCCCGCGCACAGGTACGTGCCGAGCATGTCCTTCGACAAGTGGGCGATGCGCCAGATGCGCAGCAGCATGAGGGCGAACAGCCCGAGCACGACGCCGCAGCCGATCAGTCCGAACTGCTCACCGATCGCCGAGAACGGGAAGTCGGCCCATTGCACGGGGATGTCGTTCTTGGCATTGGTCATCGGGCCCTGCAGCCAGCCCTTGCCTCGGATTCCGCCCGTGGCGATCGCCCGCACGGCGTTGCGAGGCTGGTAGACGTAGTCCTTCAGGCCCGGGGCGTTCGAGTTCTGGTCGAAGAACGCCTCGATGCGCCGCAGCTGGTAGCGGTTCACGATGCCGCTCACCACGGCGGCGATCACGGTAGCCACCGACATCACGGTTACGAGCGCGATGTAGCGTGGCTTGGCGCCGGCCACCAACAGCACGCCCATCGCCATCGCCACCATCACCGATGCCGAGCCGAGGTCGGGCTGGATGATGATCAGGGCTGTGGGCACGCCCACCATGAGCAGGCCGCCGAGGAAGCGCGCGTAGGGAACCTCGTCGCTGCGATCGTCGGCAAGGTACGCGGCGAGCGCCAACAGCACCGTCGCCTTCGCGAACTCGGCCGGCTGCAGGTTCAAGGGACCGAGGTCGAAGCTGAGCCGCGCGCCTCCGCTGACCGTGCCGGCGATCACCACGAGGACCAGCATCATGATCGTGACGCCGTAGAAGAACTGGGCCCGTTCGCGCAGCGCCTCGTAGTCGATCGACATCACCACCACCATGCCGATGACCGCCGCGATCATGAACACGACCTGGCGGGTGACGAACAGGAACGGATCGTCCTGCTTGGTCCGTGAGGCCGAGTAGATCACGAAGCAGCCGATCGTGGCGAGCGCCGCCTGGAGCAGCATCAAGAACCAGTCGATGTTGCGGGTCGGGTCGCTCGGGCTCGACTTGATGTTGCCGAGACCCGAGTCGGGTCGGCGGGTGAGGATCGACGTCATCGCGGCTGCTCGCAGCTACTCGCGGATCGTGGCGTCGTAACCGCCGAGGCAGGTGTCGTCGGCCAGCTCCTTCGGCGGAGCCGGGTAGGGCGAGTTGACGTCGAGCGGGTTCGAGGGCAGCACCTCGTCGGTGCCGCCCGGCACCTTCTCGGCCAGTGCGGTGAAGATGCACTTCACCACCGGACCCGCGGCCTTCGAGCCGTAGCCGCTCTTCTCGAGGTAGGCAAGCACCGTGTAGGGCTGGTTGTCGTCGAGGCTGAACGCCCCGAACACAGAGGAGTCGTTCCACGGGTACTGGCCGGCGCCCTGGGCCGTGCCGGTCTTGCCGGCCAATGGCAATCGGTCATGCGGATAGTCCTTGAACAACTTCTCGCCTGTGGTACTGCGGTAGAAGATGTTCTCGACTCCGCAGCGTTCTCCTTCCCGATATCCAGCGCAGATCACCCGGGAGAGTCCAGCGATGATCGGCAGCCACTGATCGGGCGGCATCTGCAGTTGATGGATGATCTCCGGGTTCACGAACGACTCGACGATCGTTCCCGCGGCCAGGTCGGCGAAGCCGGCGGCGCGGTCGGGGGTGAGCGGAGCGTAGATGTTGCGCACGATGTGCGGCCGCATCACGAAGCCGTGGTTGGCGATCGCCGCGTAGGCGTTGGCGAGCTGCAACGGTGTGGAGGCGAACAGCCCCTGCCCGATGGCCACCTGAACCAGGTCGCCAACCACGAGTCGCGAAGCCTCGCCCTTGGCCAGCACCCCCTTGTCGACGAGCTCTTTCTTGATCGCGTCGTCGGGGATGCGGCCGTCCCACTCGTAGGGCAGGTCGATGCCGCTGTCGGCCCCGAATCCGAACTCCGCGAGATCGGACTTGAGCTCGTTCTCACGGCCTTTCAGGTTGTAGAACTGCTCACCGAGTCGGTAGAAGAACGCATCGGAGCTGACGGCCAGCGCATCCTGCAGCACGACAGGTCCGTAGCGGCTCGGCGCGCCGTTACCGTCGAGTGCGTTCTTGAACTCGCAGCGGACGCCGGATGCACACGTCTCCTTCGAAACGGAGGTGAGCTTGTAGCTACCGGTGTCCTCGTAGACGTCGGTGGCGGTGATCAGCCCACTGTGCATCGCCGACCAGGCCATGAACGGCTTGATCGTGGAGCCGATGTTGTAGCGCCCCTGCACCGCCCGGTTGACCAGGATCGACTGGTCGGGATCGTCGGACTGCGGGAAGAGCTGGTCGAACTTCTCCTTGCTGATTCCGGCGTTGAACCAGCGGTTGTCGAACGACGGGTAGCTGGCCATTGCCAGCACCTGGCCGTTGCTGTGGTTCAGCACCACCACCGAGCCGGCCGGGGCCTTGTACTGGATCCACTCCTCGGTACCGAACTCCTCCGAGCTCGAGTACACCCGCTCGCCGTTCTCCTTCTTCGGATCGAGTGGGTTGTGCGCGGCGCGATCGGGGAACTCGGATTCGGTGCTCTCGGGCAGGTCGCGGCGTTGCCGCAGCTTGGTCTCCAGCGCCTGCTCGGCGTACAGCTGCACATCGAGGTCGATGCTGAGCTGGATGTCTTGGCCGGCGACGGGTTGCACCTCGTCGAGCAGGCGCACGGTGTTGCCGGCCGCGTCGATCTCCCACACCTGCTTGCCCCACGTGCCGTGCAACTCGCTCTCCATGCTGGCCTCGATGCCGAACTGACCGATGCGCTCGTTGCGGTTGTAGCCGAGGGCGAGGTATTGCTCGACGTTTTCCTTGTTCAGAGCGCCCATGTAGCCCACCACGTGGCTGGCCAACGGAGCGAACGGATAGACCCGCCGCCACTCCTCGACCACGCTGACCCCGGGATAGTCCTCCGAGCGTTCGAGCAGATACTGCACCGTAGATTCGTCGACGTCTTCGACGAGCGGCATCGGTAGCAGTGGATCGAACAGCTTGATGCCGTCCTGGTATCGCTCCTCGAGATCGGCGACAGGGGTCTTGAGCCAGCCCGACAGGCGCTCGAACAGCTTCGCCCTGGTCTGGTCGCGATTGCGGATCACCGCCCAATCAACGGTGACGGTGAGCACCCTCTCGTTGTCGGCGAGGATGCGACCGTCGACATCGAAGATGCGACCTCTCTCCGGCGGGAGCGACACCTCGCGCCGCTTCGCCGCGTCGGCACGGAGCTGGAACCCCTCTGCCTGCACCGCCTGCAGGAACCACAGGCGCGTGCCGAGGGCGCCGACCAGCACGACGGCCACGAGCGCGAGCACGCCGAGGCGACTGCTCCGACGGTCAATGGCCATGGGCCCAGTCTGCTCCACGGGAGACCAGAAGTGGCCGCGGCACGGAAGCGACGCCGGTCATACCTCGTGCATCGCCTTCCACTTGGGCTTCTTCACGCACATGCACCAGCGACCGAGGGGCACGAACAGCGGGCTCATCACGAGCGCGAATGCTGACACAACGGGGACGATCGTGAACAGGCGCGACGTGAACCAACCGTCCTGACCGATCAGGGTGCGCGCCGCCGGCAGGGCCGTCTCGCCGACCGCAGCGCCGATCGTGGTGAAGATCGATGCAAGCCACCACTGCGGTGTGCGGGTGAGCGTGAACACGTAGCCGGCGACGAAGCCGGCCAGCGCGTAGACGATCGCCGTGAGACCGAGCGGGCTGCCCGTCGCCAGGTCGTACATCAGCCCGAGCGTGAACCCGCCCACAGCACCCCGCTCCGGCCCGGCGCCGGCGCCGGCAGCGGCGGCAAGCGCCAGCACCAGCTGCATCACCACGCCGAAAACGGGCATCTCGGTGAGCACGGTGCGCTGCAACGCCAGCACGCACAGCCCGACCGGGAACAGCCGGATGAGCGCACCGGCCAGAAAGGCGCGCAAGCCCTCAGCCGCCGCTCGTGTTCGGCACGTACAGCAACACGCTGAGGAAACTCAACGTCGACGACAGATCTGCGGCCGGTTCCACCTCCACGACCAACGCACGCGACCCGGTTTGTTCGCGAACCGCCGACACCACTCCGATCGGCAGCCCGGCGGGGGCGATCGCGGCGATGCCACCAGCCGTTTGCACGGAGGATCCGACCTTCACCCGGCCCGAGGTGGAGGAGTCCTCGATGAACCGCAGCACCAGGGGACGGCCCTCGCCCTGACCCGACAACGTTCCTGTCTCGCGGATGATCTCGGTGACGAACTGGGTGGTCGTGGTGTAGAGCGGCACGCCGGTGGAAGTGGTGGCGGTGGGGGGCGGTCCCACCGGATCGAGCGGGCCCCTCACGGGATCGAAGGCGGTGGTGGTGGTGTTGGCCAACGTTGTGGCCGTCGGCTCGATCGTGGTGGTGGACTGCGGCGTCGTGCCGGAGGTGGGGCTGATCGGCAGGCTAGGTGTCGGAGCAGGGTCGACTCTGGTGAGCACCTTGGCGCCGATGCTGAAATCCGGGTCGAGCACGAGCAGCACGATCGCCGAGTTCGGATGAACGCGGGTGATCTTGCCCACCAAACCGGCACCGTTCACCACCGGCATGCCCACCGCGATGCCATCGGTGCTGCCCTTGTCGATCTCGACCGTGTACTGGAAGTTGCTCGCCCGTTCGCCCTGCACGCGAACGGTGACCGTGGGGTAGCTGCCGGTGCCGAGCAGCCGGTTCAAGGTGAGCAGCTCCTCGAACTCGAGCAGGGCCGCCCGAGCCTCGATCTCGGCGCCCCGCTGCACGTCGATCTGGGCCCTCAGGGACTCGTTCTCGCGTCGCAGATCGTCGTAGTCGGTGATGCCGTTCCAGGCGTTCTCGACCGGCAGGGAGATGGTGCGGGCGGCCGCGTCGAACGGCTCGAGGATCAGCGAGAACACGCTGCGCGACCGATCGATGAGCGCGTTGCCGCGCTGGTCGAGGGTGATGAGGAGGATCGAGGTGAGCACGAGCAGGAGGATCACTCGTCGACGACCCATCGAATAGATGGCCATGGGAACGCTCGCTGACTACTCGTCGCCGCCGAGCGACATCAGCCCCCGCATCGCGTCGATGTTCTCGAGCGCTCGACCTGATCCGATCACGACACTGAACAGCGGCTCGCGGGCGAGGTTGATCCGGATTCCGGTCTCGTGGGCCAACCGCTGATCGAGGCCGGCGAGCAGGGCTCCGCCTCCAGTGATCGTGATGCCCTCCTGCATGATGTCGGCGGCGAGCTCGGGCGGCGTCTTGTCGAGCGTGGTCTTCACCGCGTCGATGATCGCCGACACCGGTTCGGCGATGGCCTCGCGCACCTGCTCGGTGGTGAGCGGCACCGTGCGCGGCAGCCCGCTGATCATGTCGCGGCCGCGGATGTCGGCAGTGAGCTCGTCGTCGAGTGGCCACGCGGATCCCATGTGCATCTTGATCTCCTCGGCCGTGCGATCGCCGATCGCGAGGGAGAACTCCTTCTTCACGAACTGCAGCACCGCTTCGTCGAGCTCGTCGCCGGCCACGCGCACCGACTGCGCGGTAACGATGCCACCGAGTGAGATGACCGCCACCTCGGTGGTGCCGCCGCCGATGTCGACGATCATGTTGCCGCTCGGTTCGTGAACGGGAAGGTCGGCGCCGATTGCGGCAGCCATCGGCTCTTCGATGATGTGCACCGGCTTGCGTGCTCCGGCGTACTCGGCGGCGTCTTGCACGGCCCGCTGCTCGACCCCGGTGATGCCCGATGGCACGCAGATCACCATCCGTGGCTTGCTCCAGCGGCTCGCGTGCACCTTCTGGATGAAGAACCGGAGCATCTTCTCGCACACCTCGAAGTCGGCGATGACACCGTCTTTGAGCGGCCTGATGGTCTTTATCCGACCGGGGGTGCGACCCATCATCCGCTTGGCCTCGATGCCGACGGCCACGGGGCGACCGTCGGTGATGTCGATCGCCACGACGCTGGGCTCGTTCAACACGATTCCCTGGCCGCGCGCATAGATCAGCGTGTTCGCCGTGCCCAGATCGATCGCCAGATCGCGCCCGAGAGCGAGCGGGTTGTTTCGCGCCATGGGAACGTACCTCCTCGCTGTGCCGCGTCGGTTGCTGAATCGTGGCTGAGCAGGCAAGAGGCCCGCTCACGTGTTGATCGAGTGTAGCGGCCCCGCGGATTGTTACAGGTTCGGGAAGAAGATGCCGAGCTCGCGCTCGGCCGAGGCCGGCGAGTCGCTGCCGTGGACCAGGTTCTCGGTGAACAAGATGCCGAGGTCGCCACGGATGGTGCCCGGCGCTGCGGCCTTCGGGTTTGTGGCCCCCATCATCGTGCGCACCACTTCCCAGGTGTTCTCCGGGCCCTCGACGGCCATCGCCACGACGGGCCCACGGCTCATGAACTCGACGAGGTCGGCGTAGAAGCCCTTGCCCACGTGCTCTTCGTAGTGGCGGGCCAGTGTGTCGGCCTGGAGGGTACGCAGGTCCATCGCCACGATCTTCAGGTTCTTCGCCTCGAAGCGGCCGACGACTTCGCCGATCAGGCCGCGTTCGACGGTGTCGGGCTTGAGCAGGACCAAGGTGCGATCAGACATGGCGCCGCAGGCTATCGGCGTCGACGCGCTCGGCCGCAGCCTCGACCCCAGAAGCTCCGTGAGCCACAGCCGCCGCACCGCCCGGCACCGCTCACGGACACCCTGGTCCGTGACGGGGTGCGGGAGATCACTGGATCACCG
>CXWL01006526.1_pt1 | contig 16894 bp, 13 predicted proteins | sample 590931 | NCBI WGS metagenome assembly CXWL01 (sample SAMEA3498368, study PRJEB10139) | groundwater metagenome | biome: water well; material: biofilm material | place: Germany | collected 2015-04-27 | reverse complement strand
AGCCCTTCGGGCTGGGCGACGAGTCGGATTTATCCGACTTTCACGAACTGAGGCAGGGCTTTAGCCCGCCGAAACAGGGCGCAGAGTAATATGCCTGAGCAGTTGCAAAGATTTTTCAATTACAGCAAGAGAACTAAAAAAACCTTGACACTCCTCCTTACGAGGCGTAAAATGTGATTAATCGGATTAATCAATTTATATGCTGCGTGACCGTACTTCCCCGAACATCTCTGAGTTTCTTCGCTATCTGGCCGCACACCCAGAAGCCGAGAACGGCCTCCCCTCTTTAACTGAACTAAGCAAAGAATTGGATATCAGCCTGGCATCCCTGCGCGAACAACTTGAAGTTGCCCGCGCGCTTGGCTTTGTGGAAGTGCGCCAGAAGACGGGCACACGCAGATTGAAGTATTCATTTACACCAGCCATCCGTCAAAGCCTGGGGTATGCGCTTGCAATGAACAACGATCACTTTCGCAAGTTTGCAGAAATGCGTAATCATCTCGAGGCGGCGTATTGGTATGAAGCCGTCAAGCTCTTGACCGAATCCGATAAGCAGGAACTGCAAGCCATCATCGCCCGCGCATGGGACAAAATTCGCGGCACGCCGCAGCGTCCCGATGCTTTTTCGGGAGTGCAGGTGCCGCACGAAGAGCATCGCAAACTTCACCTCACTATTTTCAGCAGGCTTGACAATCCATTCGTGATCGGCGTGCTCGAAGCCTACTGGGAAGCCTATGAAGGCGTTGGCCTGAATGTCTTCGCGGGCGGCTATGAATATTTGCAGGAAGTGTGGAGATACCATCAGGTGATGGTCGAGTCAATTTGCAATGACCAATTCGAGGTCGGGTATGATGCGCTCGTCAAGCATACCGACCTTTTGTATCAGCGTCCGTAATTAAAATCCATGTCATTGCGAGGGCGCCAGCCCGAAGCAATCTCCTTCCGTTGGTAGAGGTTGCTTCGTCGGGCTAAAGCCCTCCTCGCAATGACATAATAAACGAGGAGTTTCATGAACAAGATAGTGAATGATTTTTCGATCACCGTTGGCACAAAGAACGGCTCCGGTAGTTCCACGGCCAATAACACCATCCTGCGCTCGGTTTTCAAGATGGGCATTCCTGTTTCTGGCAAGAACCTTTTTCCTTCCAACATTCAAGGCTTGCCGACGTGGTATACCATCCGCGTGAATAAGGATGGATTCATTGCGCGACAGGATGCCAACGATATCGTGATTGCGATCAACCCCGATTCGTTCGTGCGTGACCTGGCATCTGTTACGCCCGGCGGGGCATTTTTCTACGCTGACGATATCAAGCAGCCCATCCCCCGCACAGACGTTGCCATCTACCCGATGCCGATCAAGTCCATCGTCAAGAACGACCCGAATGTGCCGACGGATTATCGCGACCTCGTGGGCAACATGGTTTACGTGGGCGTGCTGGCTCAAATGATCGGCATGGATATGGATAAGATTCTTGCCGCGCTGACCTTCCACTTCAAGGGCAAACAAAAACCTATCGACATGAACTTCAACGCCTTGAAAGCTGGCGCGGAATGGGCAAAGACTAATCTCGAAAAGAAAGACCCCTACCATCTTGAGGCCATGAATAAGACTGACGGACTGATCATGACGGATGGAAACACCGCTGGCGCGCTCGGCTCCATTTTCGGCGGCGTGCAATTCGCAGGTTGGTACCCCATTACCCCCGCCACCTCGTTGGCAGAAGGCTTGAACGATTATTTGCCTGTTCTCCGCAAACGTGAAGACGGCAAACACACCTACGCCATTGTGCAGGCAGAAGATGAACTCGCCGCGCTCGGCATGGCCATTGGCGCAGGCTGGGCAGGTTTACGCTCGATGACATCCACCTCCGGCCCCGGCCTCTCGTTGATGACTGAGTTTGCAGGGCTGGCGTATTACGCAGAAGTGCCTGTGGTCATTTGGGATGTACAGCGCATTGGCCCAAGCACAGGCCTACCCACCCGTACCTCACAAGGCGACCTGACTTTTACCCATTTCATCGGCCACGGTGATTCTCATTCCATTATCCTGCTGCCCGGTGATGTGTACGAATGCTTTGAATTTGGCTGGCAATCCTTTGACATCGCCGAACGCGCACAAACTCCCATCTTTGTATTAAGCGACCTCGATATGGGCATGAACCAATGGATGAGCAAGCCCTTCCAATATCCTGAAACGCCGATGGATCGCGGCAAGATTCTCTGGGAAAAAGACCTCGAAGAAATCAAAGGCAATTGGGGACGCTACCTCGACAAAGACGGCGACGGCATTACGTACCGCACTCTCCCCGGCAACAAGCATCCGCTGAGCGCGTACTTCACCCGTGGCACAGGCCACGATGAACACGCAAAATATACCGAAGACTCCAATGCGTACATGCGTAACATGGAACGCCTTAAGGTAAAGCACTACAATGCAGCAAGTTACATGCCCAAGCCTATCAATCACCCGATCAAAGGCGCGACGGTTGGCATCATTGCCTACGGCTCCACGGAAAATGCGGTGCTTGAAGCGCAATATCATCTCGCCAAGGAAGACGGCATCAAAGCAGATTTCCTGCGCGTGCGCGCCATTCCTTTCACGGAAGAAGTCACCAGGTTCATTGAAAAATATGATCAAATTTTCATTGTAGAAATGAACCGCGATGGACAGATGTACCAGATCCTGCTGACGGAATATCCGCAGTTTGCGGCGAAGTTCAAATCTGTGGCGTATCATGATGGTTTGCCTGCGGCGGCGAAGTGGGTTCGTGAGGGAATTCTTGCGAAGTACGAAAAAGTGAGCAGTGATCAGAAGTCAGTGGTCAGTGGGAAGAAGGCGTCAGCGAAGAAAGTGACGACGAAAGCTGTAGCAGGCTCAAAGATTAAGAAAGAAGCGAGCAAGACGTCTGCAAAGAAGGCTGTTGCCAAGTCCAAGTCATCCACGAAGGCGAAGAAGAAGAAGTAACCCGTCATTCCCCGTTCGGGGACGATGTGCGAGGGCGATCCTGCCCAAAGCATTCTCCAACACTGTTGCCGAGATTGCTTCGTCGGGAAGAGCGCCCTCCTCGCAATGACGGATAGAGAAGAATAGGAGCATATAAAATGACAGAAGCTCTCCCCATGGCTGGCGCGACGATAAACGTCAATCTCGCTGGCTTATCCAAAAATGATTATCGCGGCGCGCCTACCACGTTATGCCAGGGCTGCGGACATAACTCGATCTCGAACCAGATCGTGACCGCGTTGTATGAAATGAACATCGTGCCCGAAGATGTGATGAAGTTCAGCGGCATTGGCTGTTCATCCAAGTCACCCACTTATTTTCTGAACCGTACCTTCGGCTTCAACAGCTTGCATGGACGGATGCCGTCCATTGCGACGGGCGCGTTGTTTGCTGATGCGCGCATGAAAGGCATAGGCGTTTCAGGCGATGGCGACTCTGCCAGCATTGGCATGGGTCAGTTCAAGCACATCATGCGCCGCAATGTGAACATGGTCTACATCGTCGAGAATAACGGCGTGTATGGTTTGACCAAAGGCCAGTTCTCTGCCACCGCTGAAAGGGGCTTGCAATTGAAGAAGCAGGGCGAGAATCCCTACATGCCCGTTGACATTTGCATGGAAGCGCTTGTCTCCAATGCGACCCTCGTGGCGCGTTCCTTCGCGGGCAACCCAAAGCAGGTAAAGGAATTGCTCAAAGTTGCGCTCGCGCATGATGGCATTGCCGTGCTGGATATTATCAGCCCGTGTGTCACTTTCAATAACCAGGAAAACGCCTTCCATTCCTATGCCTGGGGCAAGGATCACGAAGAACCCCTGCATGAAATTTCCTACATCGCGCCGCGCAACGAGATCATTCTCGAACGCGAAATGGAAGATGGCGAAGTCCGCGAAGTTGCCATGCACGACGGCTCGACGGTCATCTTGAAAAACCTCGAAAGAGGCTATGACCCTACCAACCGCTTCGAGGCTCTGCGTGTGATGGAAGAAGCCCAGCGCAATAACTGGCTCGTGACGGGTTTGCTGTATGTGAATACTACCAAGCCGAATTTGACATCCATCTACAATTTGGTGGATACGCCCCTCAACCGCCTCACCGAAGTGGATTTGCGGCCTGAGCGCGCAATGATCGACAAGATCAACTCGTTGATGTTCTAAGAAAGTGTTTAATAAATCGGAAATCACCACAGATAAACGCAGATGAACGCTGATATTGATGANNTTCTAAGCCCCCTCCCTGCCCTCCCCCAAATCCAAAGAACGGATTTGGGGGAGGGTTTATTTTAGGAAATTATGCCGACAGAAGCCACAACCGAAAAGCTTGATTTCAAAAAAATTCTGCCTGTCCTCGTCATCGTCCTCGTGGACTTGATGGGGCTTTCGATCATCATTCCGCTTTTGCCTTTGTATGCGGCGCGCTTTGGCTCTTCGCCATTGGTGATCGGAATTTTGCAGGCCGCATATCCTTTCATGCAATTCATTGGCGCGCCCATCCTTGGAAGGCTGTCAGACCGCTTCGGACGGAAACCAATTTTGGTCGCAAGTCAGATCGGCACGCTGGCGGGTTTCATCCTGCTCGGATTTGCAGATTCGCTTTTCCTGCTTTTTGTCTCGCGCATTATTGATGGTCTCTCTGGCGCAAACATCGCCACTGCTCAAGCCGCCGTCGCAGACAGCACCACCGAACAGACGCGCACGCAAGGCCTGGGTCTCATCGGCGCATCATTCGGTGTCGGCTTTGTTATGGGACCCATCATCGCATTTATTGTCCTCGCCGCCACGGGACAAAATTATCGCGCCGTTGCGTTCACTGCCGCGCTATTCTCTCTCATCTCAATTTTACTGACCGTATTTTGGTTCAAGGAAACTTACAAGGAAGTTGAGAATCCCGAAACCTCCCGTAAGCGACGCCCATTTTCATTCGGCGCTTTGCGAGAAGCCCTCAACCGCCCAGCCATCGGATTTCTTCTTGTCATCATGTTCTTCTATCAGGTTGCCTTTGGCGGCTACGAACAACTCTTTTCATTATTCACCCTCACCCGTCTCGGCATGGACGCGCGCGACACGTCGGGTCTCTTTGCGCTGGCGGGTGTTTTGATCATCGTTGTGCAAGGCGGGCTGGTTGGGCGCTGGTCAAAAATAAAAGGCGACCGCTGGCTGGTTCTCATGGGGCTTGGCGCGCTTGCCATCGGGTTGATCGGAACCGCGCTCACGCCCGCCATTCCCGTCCCCTGGTATGAAAAAGCAAAGGTTCTCGAAAGTATGGCAGGGCAAGGCAGCTTCCGCGTCTCCATTCAAAGCATCAACATTCAACTGCCCGATGAAGCGGCAAAAAGCTGGTTTGGCATCCTTTGGCTGATGGTCGCCAGCATCCCTGCTGCATTGGGCGGCGGCGTACTGCATCCCGCCATCAACAGCCTCATCACAAAATCCTCGGAAAAAAATGAAGTCGGCGGCTCGCTGGGCGTATCTACTGCGGCATACAGCGCGGCGAATGCAGTCGCCCCATTATTCTACGGAGCGCTGTTTCAATATTTCGGCGGGCCTGTTCCATTTTTTGTGGGCGGGTTGATCCTGGCAATTCTGTGGTTCTTTGCGCCAAGGGTAGTCAAGTGGGGCACAGCGTTGCTGTGCCCCACGTATAATCGGGAAAAATGAAAAATCTCGATTCAGAAATCTCGCTCGACTATATCCGCGCCTCTGGCCCCGGCGGACAGAACGTCAACAAGGTTGCGACGGCCGTCCAACTGCGCTTTGACGTGGCCAACTCCCCATCCCTCGCCTCAGACCTAAAGGGACGCTTGATCCTGCTTGCTGGTAAACGCCTCACCGCTGACGGCGTTCTCATCCTCGAAGCGAAGAAATACCGCACCCAAGAACAAAACCGCGCAGACGCCATCCAACGGTTTCATGAACTGATCCGTAAAGCAGGCGAGAAGCCAAAACTGCGCCACAAAACCAGGCCCACAAAAGCATCGAAAGAGAAAAGGCTGCAAGGGAAAAAGAAACGGGGTGAGGTTAAGAAAATGAGGCGGGGGGCAGTGGATCAGTAATCAGTTGGCAGTGAACAGTAATCAGAACTATGGTCGGTGGTCTATCGTCCACGGTCAATCTCCCCACAAATCCTTCACCACTTCATTCAAACCCAACTCCAGCAGCTTTTCTCTCGTCGGCTTGCCTGTCTCCCAATCCCAGCCGCGGGCTTCATAATACGCCGCCAGCATGGCTTGGAAATCCAGCGCAAAGCCAGCCGCGCCGCCTTCGTTGTACGGCTCAAGAAACGCCTTGGGGAGCTTATCGTTCGCGCGAGTGAGTCCCATGCGGTTGTTAATGGCGCGCTTGAGATTCCAGCCGCGTTCGCCAGACAGCATCATTTCTTCCAGAGTCCATTCGTAACCGCAGGCCGCATTGATTAAACTCACCTGTTCGTTCGGGTCAATCGTCGCAAAGATGCACATCACGAAGGCGTTGGAAATCGTGCGCCAATTCTGGTGTTTCGCAACGTTCCCCGACTTTTCCGCCTGAGCGTGACGGTCAAAGTAGGTGATGCCAATTCGCTCTTCGATATGACCCAACTCCACCATGAAATAATCCGATTGATTGTGACACGCACCACGCGGACTGGTCGCGTACGACAATGCCATCCCTGAAACGCCGCGCGGATCGTGATAGGCGACTTCGAGTCCGTTCACTTGCACCGCTTCACCTTCCGCATCGAAGGCCGCGCCAAATTGGCGCGCGCCCTTTGCCATCAACTCGCCGATCCCTTCCCGCCGCGCAATCATCTTAATCAATTGCCTCACAGCCAGCACATCCCCCCACTTCAACTCAAGCCCGCCAGTATCCTGCGTGGTTAATTTGCCCAACTCAAAAAGATGAAACGCGAGTCCAATCGTGTTGGATGTACTGATCGTGTCCATGCCATAGCGGTCACACAACTCGCCCAGGCGGGTAATTTCCGCCAGATCGTCATTCAATAAATTTGGCCCAAATCCAACGATTGTTTCCCACTCTGGCCCCTTGCGTTTCGCGCCATCATCCAACTTCACCACACGCCCGCATGCGATCACACATCCCTGGCAGGCGTGATACCCAACTAAAATAGACTCGGCCATTTTTGCGCCAGAGATATTATCCACGTTCGGGAACGAACCCTGGTGATAATATTTCGACGGCATCGAACCCATATACTCAAAAAAATTAGCCGTTCCCCCCGTGCCTAGCTCGTGAAAAAATTTGGTCTCGTTACTCTGCTTGAGCGTACGGTTCGACTCGGACCGCAATGCCGCATATTGCTCCTCGTGCGCGACCATAATTTTCTTAGTACCATACACTGCGATGGCTTTGAGATTCTTCGACCCCATCACAGCGCCGAGTCCAGTGCGCCCCGCCATGCGGCCATGGTCACAACAAATGGAAGCGTACAAAACGCCGCGCTCCCCCGCCTCCCCAATCACTGCGACTCGCGCACCTTTGACTCCGATTTCCTCTTTGACAATTCCCTGCGTCTGATAGACATCCTTCCCCCAAACATTCGCCGCGTTCCTAATCTCAAACCTGCCTTCTTCGATCCAGACATATACCGGGCTTTGAGCTTTTCCTGTGATCCACAAACCGTCGTACCCTGCTTTGCGAAGTTCAGGCCCCCAAAACCCGCCGATATTTGATTCAGCCCAAAGGTTGGTGGCGGGGCTTTTTCCACAAATCACAAAACGGCCTGTGGTCGGCCCTGAGGTACCAGTCAATGGCCCGTTGATAAATAGCAAAGAAGACTCAGGTGAAAGCGGATCAAGTTCCTTCGTGAGATACGGATACAAAATCCGCGCCGCAAGCGATGCGCCGCCAAGAAAGTCACGCTCCCATTCTTTGGGAATGATGAATTCTTCAGTTGTGCCGGTAGTGAGGTTTATTTTGAGGATGGGTTGCATTGGGTTGAAGGTTGGCAAGTTGAAGGTTGAAAGTTCAAACCTGCAACCTTCAACCTGTAACTTTCAATGAATTACAAAATTTCTTCCGTCGCCTCACCCGCCACGCGGACAAAGTCCAGCACGGTGGGCACATTTCGCATCATGTAGCCCATGCTGCCATGCACCTTGAGTTTCATGGTCATCATGGCCGTCATGGGATTCAGCTTACCGGACAACACGGCGGTGATGTTGTTGTAGCTTGCGGTCAACGTGAAGGTTGGTTTTGGGTAAGCGGATGCCTCAGGGTTGTAGTCCACTTTTCGGCACGCCCCATGCCACAGGTCCAGGTAGAAGCGGAGCGGTTCCTTCAAATTGCCTTCAGGTTCGATGTTGAAGAACAAATCCCCCTCCCAATTCCTTGCGATCTCCCTGTATTTTTCATCCGAATTCAGTTTAACTTCCAGCTCTTTCAACCATTCTTCACTGGGAAAAATTGCAGACATGATGCCGCCTCCAAACAGAATTTGATGCAATTGTACCATTTGAAATATATGCCAAAATATCCTTGCACAAATGAAAAAAATAGTCTATGCTTAAAGCACGGGATGGGATCATCCCGTGGCAATTTAATAATTGCCCAATTTTTATTTCTCTTGGAGGAGCAAATGAAAAAACTGTTTACGCTAGCCAGCCTGCTCGTTCTGGCCTCCCTCGTACTTGCCGCTTGTGGCACACCAGCCACGGAAGCGCCCGTAGCGCCCGCCCCCTCTACCGGCGGACTGACCGACCTGGGCGGCCGGGAAATTCGGATTGCGGTGGAGAACGCCTACAATCCGTTCAACTTCATCGACGAGGCAACTGGGACGGGCGTCGGGTACGATTACGATCTGTTTGCCGAAGCGTGCAAGCGGCTGAATTGCAAGCCTGTTTTTGTGCAAACAAGCTGGGATACGATTGTGGCTGTAATGGGCGGCACCGGCCAGGCTGAGTTCGACATCGCCGCCGATGGCATCACCATCACCGCCGAGCGCGCCGAGAAAGTTGATTTCTCCACGCCCTACATCAAACTCGCCCAGCAACTGCTCGTGCAAGCGAATGAAAGCCGCTTCACCAGCCCCGATGAATTGAAAGCGCTGGGTGACTTCAAAGTGGGCGCACAGCCCGGCACGACGAACTACGATCTGGCAGTCGAACTGTTTGGCGAAGATAACATCGTCGCATTTGACCAGTACGGTCTGATCGTCCAGGCGCTGATCAACGGCGACATCGACGCCACCGTGATGGACAACGTCGCTGGCGAAGGCTACATCGGCGCAAACCCCGACAAACTCAAACTTGTCGGCGACGAACTTACCAGCGAAGAACTGGGCTTCGTCTTCCCCAAAGGCAGCGACCTGCTCGAGCCGATCAACCTCGTCCTCGCTGAAATGAAAGCCGATGGCACTCTCGACACAATCTATGCCAAGTGGTTTCTCGCTGAATAAATAATCAGAAAACCGAGACCTGCCGAGATAATAGACATTATCGGAAATAACATACAGACACCGTCCCGAAGGTTTATTTCGAGTAATTTGAGCGTTTGACGACAACCTTCGGGACGTTTTTTCTAATTACCGATAAAGTCTAATAATCTTGGACAGGTCTCTTCCCTTCTACCCACTTTTCTGCCGAGACAATTTTCCATGCCCACTGAACAATCCGACACACCCAATACATCGCGCCAGTCGCGTATTGCGCCCTCCCTCGAGCGTATGGCTGAATGGCCCTGGTGGTTGATCGTCGCCATTCTGATTGCGCTGTTCATCGTACTCCAAATCACCACCAATCAGCGCATGTCCGTTATTTTCGGCGCCATTGCCGCCGGAATCGGGGTCACCATCCGCGTTACGCTGACGGCATATTTTGCAGCGGTTCTCATTGGTCTCATCGTCGGGTTTGCGCGCGTCTCCAGCAACAAGGTAATCCTCAACGTGGCGTCGTTCTACGTGGAGGTGGTGCGAGGCGTGCCCATCCTGGTCTTGTTGATGTATATCGCCTTCGTTGCCGTGCCGATCGTCGCCGAAATGCTCGGCGTTCGGACCCGCGACTTTCCCAATGAGTTGCGCGTGATTCTGGGGCTGGCCATCGCGTATGGCGCGTTCGAGTCCGAGATTTTTAGAGCCGGCATCCAATCCATCGAAAAGGGACAGATGGAAGCGGCGCGGGCAATCGGTATGAGTTATTTTCAGGCCATGCGCTACATCATCCTGCCGCAAGCCATTCGCCGGGTTCTGCCCGCGCTCGGTAATGATTTTGTCGCCATGCTCAAGGATTCATCGCTGGTTTCCGTGCTCGGCGTCGAAGACATTACCCAGATCACCAAGTTATATGCCGCCAGCACCTTTTTGTTTTTCCAGTCTTACAGCATTCTCGCATTCATCTATCTCTCCATGACCATCCTGCTGTCGCGGCTGGTTCGCTCTCTTGAAACCAGGCTTTCGGCACACCGCTAACCAAATCCTATGCAAACTCCAATCATCAAACTCACAAACCTTCATAAGTCTTTCAACCGCCTGCATGTGTTGAAAGGAATTAATCTGGATATCCACGAGCGCGAGGTGATTTGCGTAATCGGGCGAAGCGGATCGGGAAAAAGCACAATGTTGCGATGCATCAATTTTCTCGAGGAACCCTCGGAAGGAGAGATCGAAATTGGCGATCTCAAGATTCCAGCAGGTGGCAAGGGTAAGGCCCACCAGGGGCTTGTCCACCAGGCGCGCCTTCTGACTGGCATGGTATTTCAGGAGTTCAATCTCTTTCCTCATTACACTGTGCTCGAAAATGTCATGCGCCCTCCCATCATCGTCAAGGGCATGAACCCTGCTCGCGCGCTCGAAATCGCAGAAATGAATCTCGACCGCGTGGGAATGCTTTTCAAGAAGGATGAATACCCAAGCCGAATTTCAGGCGGCCAAAAACAACGCGTCGCCATCGCGCGCGCTCTCGCCATGGAACCCAGGGTCATGCTCTTCGACGAACCCACATCCGCGCTCGACCCCGAACTCATCGGCGAAGTGTTGAACGTGATGAAAAAGCTCGCAATGGACGGAATGACCATGATCGTCGTCACACACGAAATGGGATTTGCCCGCGAAGTGGCAGACCGCGTCCTTGTCATGGCAGACGGCGAATTGATCGAAGACGGCAAACCAGAGCAGATCTTCAACGCCCCCAAAGACCCGCGCACCGAAGCCCTCATCGTCCGATACAGGACGGGCGGAAACTAATGGTCATTGCCATTACCCGCGAAGTCAGTTCCCGCTTCAACGAATGCGAAATCACCCACATAGACCGCACACCCATCGATCTCGATATCGCCCGCGCCCAACATCACGAATATATAAAATCACTCGCAACACTTGGATGTCAGATCGTTGAACTGCCTGCCGAAACAGATTTACCCGACTCTGTTTTCGTGGAAGATACCGCTTTTATTCTGGATGAAGTCGCGGTCATCACCCGACCTGGGGCTGATTCGCGCAAACCTGAAACAGAATCCATCATCCAGGCATTATCCCCCTACCGCCCGCTGGTACACATCACCGCCCCCGCCACCGTGGACGGCGGCGATGTGCTCGTGCTTGGAAAAAATATCTATGTTGGCATTTCAACGCGCAGTAATGATGCGGCCATTCGTCAGTTACAAGAGTTACTCGATAACTACGGTTACAAAGTGACGGGCGTGGAAATGCACGACTGTTTACATCTCAAAACGGCTGTAACAAAAGTGGATGAAAAAACTTTGCTCATCAACCCGAAATGGGTGGACAACTTCCACTTCAAAGATTTTGATTGGATCGTGGTTGACTCATCCGAACCTTTCGCGGCGAATTGTTTGCCTGTGAATGGTCAAATCATTTACCCAACATCATTTCCGAAAACACGCACAAAACTTGAAGCGCGTGGTTACAAAATTCAAGCTGTATCTGTTGATGAACTCGCAAAAGCCGAGGGCGCGGTCACCTGTTGCAGCTTGATAATCTAACATCTGCCTGAGTGCAAAATCTCCCGATTTTGCACCGAAGTCGGAGACTTCGGACTCCGTAATAAGAAAAATCCCCGAAAGAGATCGGGGATTTTCATTGCTTGTGCGCTGGAGAGGACTTGAACCTCCACGCCTTACGGCACACGCACCTCAAGCGTGCCTGTCTGCCAATTCCAGCACCAGCGCAAGCAGGGCGTATTATAATCGGCTTGCTTTTCTTGTCAAGCACACAAATCACAGGAGAAATCGTATGGCTCGAATCGTTGTAGATGCAATGGGAAGTGATAATTACCCAACACCCGATGTGGAAGGCGCGGTGATGGCCGCGCGTGAACATGGGGTGGAGATCATTTTAGTCGGCGATGAAGCATTGATCAAACCAGCGCTTGATTCTCAAAACACGGATGGGTTGAAAATACGCGTTGTCCATGCGCCAGAAATACTGACAATGGAAGATAAAGGTGAAAACCTGGTGTTGAGGGCGCGCGCAAAAGACGCGAGAAATTCAATGGCGGTTGGCATTGACCTTGTCAAGAATGGCGAAGCCGATGCCTTTGTAAGCGCAGGCAACACAGGCGCGGGCATGGTGACCGCTTTGTTCAGACTGGGGCGCATCCGTGGTGTAGACCGCCCTGCCCTTGCGCCGATCTTCCCCACCGCCACTGGTTCATGCGTTGTGCTCGACATTGGCGCAAACCCAGACTGCAAACCTGAAAATCTATTACAGTTTGGCATACTAGGGAGTATTTACGCTGAAAAAGTGCGCGGGGTTATAAATCCTAAAGTCGGGTTGATCTCCAATGGCGAAGAGGAAGGCAAAGGAAATGAGTTAGTGAAAGCCGCAACGCCTTTGTTCAAATCGTCAAAGCTGAATTATTTTGGAAATGTGGAAGGCAAGGAAGTGATCGGCGGCAAAGTGGATGTTGCGGTGACGGACGGCTTCACAGGCAATGTGATGCTCAAATCATCGGAGGCAGTCGCCAAATTGATCACAGATAAGATGCGCGAGATCATCAAAAATGGGGGCATTCTTACGAAGATCGGCGGCCTGCTTGTGAAACCCGCGCTTGGCGAGATCAAAAAACTGCTCGACCCCAGCGAGCAGGGCGCCGCGCCGATGTTGGGAGTTAATGGTCTTGTATTTATTGGCCATGGCCGCTCGGGCGCTATCGCCATCAAGAACGCTGTCCGCGTGGCGAAACATGCCGTGGATGTGAAAGTGTTGGATGCCATGAAATCTGCAATCGAAGAGAGTTTACGGAGCGCCGTATAAATATCTGGCTCATGTGTAAAGAGTGTGCAGTCTGAATGCTCGGCGCTTTCAAAGAGCAAAAAACTTAACGCGAATTTTCCGAATGAGGCGAATGATGCGAAAAAAAGTTTTGATCTATTGCACAGAGTCTACACATGAGCCAAATATCCAAACCAGAATTGTGTTTTTACGAAAAATCCTTCTAACAAGTGAAGTAATTTATGCAACAAGAGGCAAAGAATTAACATGAAAATCATCAAGAACGAAAAACTTATTAAACGAAACGGCATGATCGGGCAATGGATGAGCATTGGCGCGCTGGTTGTGCTTGGCGGGGGAATGTACCTTTCATTTAACAAACCGGAGTATTTCACATATTCCCTCGTCTGCTTATTGATCGGTTTTATTATGACTCAAGTTGGCATGTATATGGGCAGCCGCTGGGGACGGTCTCCCCGCCCCGATGAAAAATTTGACAGCGGGCTAAAAGGCCTGCACAGCGAATTCTCCCTGTATCACTACGCTTCACCTGTCTCCCATTTACTGGTTGGCCCCTCTGGCGTCTGGGCGCTGTTGCCTTATCATCAGCGTGGGAAGGTTTATTTTGAAAAGAATCGCTGGAAGGTAAGCGGCGGCGGCTTTCTGCAAGGGTACTTGCGCATCTTCGGCCAGGAAGGCATTGGCCGCCCGGATATCGATGCAGAGAATGAAGTGTACCGATTGGGAAAATTCCTCAAGAAGAACTTTGGGGAGTCGCACATCCCTGAGATCAGGTCCATTTTGGTTTTCACCCATGATGAGATCGAGTTGGATGCGGGCAATTCGCCCATCCCTGCCATGAAGTTGAAGCAGGTCAAGGAATTCATGCGACAGGGTTCAAAAAACCGATCCCTTTCCAGTTTACAAATCGCGGAAATCGGCGGCGTGTTGCCGAAGGAATAAATTTCAGTAAATCACGAATTCGCTCCGCAGCGCGGACTTCAGCCCGCTTTGCCCCCGCAAAACCGCAGACTAAAGTCTGCATTCCGATCAATTTGTGATTCACTGAATTTGTAACATTTCAAAGGCAGCGGCCAATAATCAAAATAGTGATTGCGTTTAACCAAAAATCATAGCCGCAGCCGCAGAATCAATACATATCAACTATGGTACACTTGTTCTAACATGACCATCATTGTCTCCCTGGATATCGAAACCACTGGCCTCGATGAAAATCGCGAGGCCATTATTGAAATTGCCGCTGTTAAATTTAATGGCCGCCGCGTAGAAGATGAATTCTCCACGCTCGTCAACCCTGGCAAGCATATCCCCGATTTCATCACCGGGTTGACAGGCATTGACGATGCCATGGTGCGTCAGGCCCCGCGCCTGCGCGATATTGCGCATGAACTCACTGCCTTTGTCGGGGATGCTCCGATTCTCGGCCACAATGTCAAATTCGATATTGGCTTTCTCCGCAAAACAGGTTTGTTCGAATATCAACAAACTTTGGATACCTACGAGCTCGCATCCGTATTGATGCCAACCGCAAGCCGCTACAACCTCGGCTCGCTTGGGCAACAGCTTAACATTCCGCTGCCCGCCACCCATCGCGCGCTGGACGATGCCCGCGTGACGCAAGCCGCGTACGTGCGCCTCTTTGACATGGCTTGTGAACTGCCTGTGGAAACGCTGACGGAAATCGTCCAGCTTGGTGATTTTGTGGATTGGGACGCGGCCTGGGTCTTTCAACAAGCCTTGCAGATTCGCGCTAAACAGGGGACGCAAGCCAAGCGAGTCAAACCCGCCTCTTTTTCTGGACCTTTATTTGATTCAGCCAAAAAAGAATCATCCACGCCGATACAGAAGACCGAAGAACCCACACCTATCGACCCCGAAGAGATCGCCTCCGTTTTGGAATATGGCGGGCCATTCTCACAATATTTTGAATCTTACGAGCATCGTCCGGAGCAGGTGGAAATGCTCAAGGCGGTGGCGAATGCCCTTTCAACCGGCAACCATCTCATCGTCGAAGCGGGAACCGGCGTGGGTAAATCCTTTGCGTATCTTGTGCCAGCGGCATACTTCGCAATTCAAAACAATACCCGCGTGGTCGTATCCACTAATACAATCAACTTGCAGGATCAATTAATCAAGAAAGATTTACCCAGTTTGAAGTCCGCGCTTAATCTGGATTTACGCGCGGCGGTCATGAAAGGCCGCAGCAATTATTTATGCCCGCGCAGGCTGGATTTTATGCGCTCGCATGGCCCCAAAGATTCAACCGAGATGCGTGTGCTCGCAAAAATTATTGTGTGGATGTTGGATAACACCAGCGGCGACAGAAACGAAATCAACCTCACCGGCCCAACCGAGCGGGATGCGTGGATGCGCCTTTCTGCCGAGGATGACAACTGCACCACTGAAACCTGCATGGGACGCATGGGCGGGGTCTGCCCATTCCAACGCGCAAAACAAGCCGCGCAAAATTCACACATACTCGTTGTCAATCACGCGCTCTTGCTTTCTGACGTTGCGTCAGGCAGCAAGGTGCTGCCAGAATATGATTACGTCATTGTGGATGAAGCGCATCACATGGAATCTGCCATAACGGGCGCGTTATCCTTCCGCTTGACGCAAAATGATATTGAACGCATGATGAAGGAACTCGGCGGATCGTCCGCTGGGGTGCTTGGCCGCATTCTGACAGACCTGCATCAATCGCTGCGCCCATCAGACTTTGGCCTGCTTCAGCAACGAATCAAACACGCCACAGACCAGGCGTTCCGCGTGGAACAGCTTGCAAAGCAATTCTTCAATGTACTCAGCGATTTCATTGCCATCCAGCGCGAGGGACAACCGCAAAGCAATTACTCATGGCAAATGCGGATCCAACCTGCAACGCGCACCCTGCCCGGCTGGGACGATGTGGAGTCAATGTGGGGGCAGACTGGCGAGACGCTGGCTTTGCTGGTCAAATCACTTGAAGAGTTATACAAAGCCCTTGGCGAGTTAGCAGCCGAAGGGCATGACAGCGTGGAAGATATCATGGGCAACATGAGCAGCGTCATCCGCCGCATGACCGAAGCGGAAGCGGCTGCCTCAGGCCTGATGCACAAGCCATCCAACGAATTGATCTATTGGGTGGAAGTAAACCCGCGCGGCGAACGGTTGTCACTGAATGCCGCGCCATTGCGGGTTGGGCCGCTTGTTCAAAAACATCTCTGGTATGAAAAAGCCAGCGTTATTATGGCCTCCGCCACCATGACCACACACGGCGAATTCCAATATATTCGCAACACGCTCTCCGCCGAAGATGTGGATACGGTTGCGCTTGGCTCGCCTTTCGATTACGAATCAAGCACCTTGCTTTATGTAGCAAATGACATGCCTGAACCAAACGCTCATGGCTATCAACAAATGATGGACAAAACCCTCATTGCCACCGCCAAAGCCACGGGCGGACGAATGCTTGTGCTGTTCACATCCTATGCGGCGCTCAAGAAAACGGCTCAAGCCATCACGGGGCCGCTGGCGCGCGAAGATATTTTTGTGTATGAGCAGGGTGAGGGCGCGTCGCCAAATGCGTTGTTGGAGTCTTTCAAATCCACAGAACGGGCGGTATTGCTCGGCACACGCTCCTTCTGGGAAGGCGTGGATGTGCCAGGCGATTCGCTTTCGGTGGTTGTGATCACCAAGCTCCCCTTCGGCGTACCGTCCGACCCCATC
>CXWL01015399.1_pt1 | contig 16895 bp, 19 predicted proteins | sample 590931 | NCBI WGS metagenome assembly CXWL01 (sample SAMEA3498368, study PRJEB10139) | groundwater metagenome | biome: water well; material: biofilm material | place: Germany | collected 2015-04-27 | reverse complement strand
CCGTCTTGCAATCACGAGGAGACCTGTGCGATCCTCGGCCATCTCAGCCAGGAGGCCCGTATGAAGGAAGTGCGCAAGGTTCATTACGTCAAGGGCGTATTCGTATGTCCGAGCTGCCGTCAGTCGTATGTCCAGGAAAAGTGGATTGAGGCCTGGCGTGTGCGTTGCCATCGCTGCGAGTATCGCGGAGCTCTTACGGATGTCTCCGTCGAAGAGAGAATGGAAGAGGAAACGTTTCGTCGGTGATCCGGTTTCCACCTCTTGTTGGGCATAAGGACCATGGTCAAGCTACAGGTCCTGTGCCCACCGCAGTCCCCACTCCTTTCTTGCCTAACGCCTTAGCCGTCTGTTTACTTATTGGTACCGCCGTTTTTGGAATCAGTCCGGTCTCTGCGGACGAGTCTCTTCCAACACCTATCAGGATCCTGGTCGCCTACCATTCACTTTCAGGGAATACCGAACGAATGGCCGAGTCGGTAGTCGAGGGCGCGAAGAGCGTTCCAGGGACCATTGTCTTGATGAAACGAGTCGGGCAGGTGACTGCAGACGATTTGTTTTCATCCGACGCGGTCGTCGTCGGTTCACCGGTCTACTGGTCCAACATGTCGGGGGAGGTGAAAACCTTCTTCGATAATTGGCAGTTCAAGTTCGGGGTCTTTCCGGACTTCAAGATGAAAAATAAGGTCGGGGCAGCCTTTGCCACGGCTGGGCAGGTCTCAAGCGGCAAAGAAGTGACGATGCTCACCATTTTGGCGGCGATGCTCGGGAATCAAATGATCGTCGTGAGCGGCGGTGGTGCGTTCGGCGCCTCTGCGACCACGGAAGGCGATAGTCCGGGTATCGACAACAAAGAGTTGGCCGACGCCAGAGCCTTGGGCCAGCGGGTTGCCGAAGTCGCGCGACTCATCCACTCAACGTCTTCCCGCTGAATTATTCTCATTAATCTGCAGCGAGTCGAGTCTGCCGGGGGCCTGGCCGGTTGAAGGCGTTACACTGGTGTCCTGTTCTGCGGGAACGGGATTGGTTTGTCTGAAGGCTGGCCTGGAGGGGGGGAGAAATTATCCGCCGGTTGCACGGGGGCAGGAGGGTGCTGATCCCTGAGTCGCAATCTCGACGAGTTCGCAAATATTCTTTGCGCAACGTCCGCAGCAGCCGCTTTCCTTGAGTTTGAATCTGGCTTTGAGGGCGCAGGGAGTCACGTGACCGGCCCGGCCGGCTTCACGGACATCCGATTCAGTAATCCCGTTGCATAAGCACACGTACATGGGAACCTCCATGAACGATTATGAGAAGCATTATCAGTATGCCAGTGTGCGGAGATCCTGTCAAGCCTCTTCCGATAAGCCAGGAGTAGGGCGTTTCGCTGTCCTGAGGCGGCCGATTTATCAGGAAAGGGTCGCTTCCAGTTGGACGACCATTTCGCGGATCGTGTCGAACCCTGATTGCCAGAACGCTTCAGCCGTCATATCGACACCCACTTTGGCCAGGATGTCCCGGGGAGCTTCAGAACCGCCTGTCTCCAGGAGTTCAAGGTACTTGGGGACGAAGGCGGCACCCTGTTCCTTGTACATGCGGTACAAGGCCAGCACGAGCAGATTGCCGAAGCTGTAGGCATAGCAATAGAACGGGCTGGCGAAGATGTGGGGGATACTCAGCCATTCCCATTGAAATTCATCAGGGACCTTGACGGCCTTGCCGAACTGCTGGCGAAGTTCGCCCAGATAGGCCTTCGCCAGCTGATCACCCGTGGCGCCTTCTGCCACCATCTGATGCGCGAGCTTTTCAAAGCGGACGAAGTAGGCCTGGCGCAAGACCGTGGCGTAGATATCATCGAGTTGGCCGATCAACAGTCCCTGGCGAACGGCTTTGTTGCGCTCCTGAGACATCAGCGCATCGGAGAGAATTCGTTCGCCGAAGACCGACGCGGTCTCCGCGAGTGGAAGAGTTGAGTGGAAGGTAAAGACGGAGTGATCCTTAGCCATCATTCCATGGACGGCATGTCCGAGCTCATGGGCCATGGTGGCGATGTCGCGGGCTTCGCCGGTGTAGTTCAGCATGACATAGGGGGTCATGCCGGGGACGACGCTGTAGCAGTAGGCGCCGCCGAGTTTTCCTGAGCGGGTCGGGCCATCGATGTGCCGGTCTGTGAAGACCTGCTCTGCCAGATCGGCCAGGCGAGGAGAGAAGCCACGATAGGCCTCCAGCACCATCTTTGCCGCGTCCGCATACTTGTACTTTTTTGCCTCTGTGCGGTGGGGCGTATAGAGGTGATAGCGGCTCATCGGCGTGATTTTGCAGATCTTCGCTTTGAGTTTGAAATAGGTTTGAAAGATGTCGGCGTTCTTGGCGCAGGCCGAGAGCAACACATCGACGGCCTGGTCGGGTACATCGTTCCCGAGATTGCGTGTCGCAATGGGAGAGCCAAAGTGGCGGAGGCCGAGGTTTTCCGACTTCCAGTCGTTCACGAGCGTCTTGTAGATTTCGCCGAGCAGGTCGCGCTGGCCTGAAAACACCCGGTAGAGTTCTTGATAGGCTGCCTGCCGCACGGAGGCCTTCTGGCTGCGGACATAGGCCATGAGCCCTTCGCGGCTCATCGTTTTCTTCTTCCCGCCGACCGTCAGGGTAAAGGTAAATCCATTGGTGACGATGTCGTAGAGCGTGTGGATCGCGCTACGGCCCGTCACATTTTTCAGATTGACGATTTTCTCTTCCGGCTCGGACAACGTGTGCGGCTTGAATCGCCGGATGGTTTCCAGGTGATACCGCAGGTCGCCGGCATCGGCCATCAGGCGGGCGGCATTGGTGTCATCGACGCTTTGCCACCAGAGTTCAAAGAACAGCAGACGGTTACTGAGGGCGGTCAGCCGCTCTTCAACCTGTGTCTTGAACGAGCGGGCCGCGTCGTCCTTGGTATTTTCAGAAAACCAGAGATAGGCGAAGGCCCCCAATCTGGATGAGCCTTGCGCGATGGCCTCGCTGCACCTGAGCAAGGCGAGAAGATCCTGGCTGGACATCGTCGGCGAAAGCCCCGGCCGCGCGGCTTCGATCTGCACCACCTTCGCTTCCAACTCGGCCAGGAGTGCATCAAGCTGGCGCGTCGGGTTCTTGACGAGATGAGTCAGGTCCCATTTGTCTGAAAACGTCCGAGGTTTGGGTTGGCGCGATGAGGAAGCGGTTCGAGTAGAGCATCTGCCGGCCATCGTCTTCTCCTTCGTGAATCCTGTGTGAATGAGCCGAGATCATACCATTGGAGACCGGTCAATCGCGGAGAAAAAAGAGCGAGAAGGCGTACCTCCGCTACGTTGACAGCGGTCCGACGGGATGTGAAAATCCCGCTGGAAAGGAATCGAGCATGACCGATCAAGAGCTCAATCGGGCGATCCAATATGTGACGGCCAGCACCTCGTATGCGCGGGAAATTGTGGCGGACATCATCAACACAGGTTTGGGTGAATTGTCGGCCATCGCCTCGCAGTCGTCGCGGCAATTTGAACGGGCGACGTTACTGGAATATGTGACGCAATGGGCCATCAAGCGCACAGGGCAACCTGAGACGTTAGTCCGCGAAGTACTCGGCTGCGCCAGCCGGTGGCTGGATGAGGTGTATGACGAAGTGGCGAATCGTCAGCCGGAAGCGCTGGGGCTGGCGTCTAATGATGATGAGGGGACGGAAGCGGTGTGAGCCATGGCACGGTTTCGACCTCGAAAAACGTTCAAGCTGGTCACCCATCTTCGGGAAGGCCATCAGACGCCGCTATCCGCCTGGAAGCGGGAAGAGCAAGGGCTGTCCCGCGATCTTGAAGAACGCTGTTCGACGGTCCGGCAGCATTGCGGCGATGCAGCCAGTCATCTTTGGTTAGGTCGCCTCGTCCCTCGCCTTACCCATTACGATTACGGTGTCAGAGAATCGGCACTGGCTGAGCTGGAATTAGCTACGCAGCTGATCCGTGTCGGCGCCCGCGTGAATTTTCTGCCGGAGTCGCAGGCGCGGACGGCCGATTTGGAATGTTATCTGGGGCGGGAGCGGTTCTTTGTCGAAGCGACCGCGATGGTGGGATCCGCAGAGCGCCGGCAGCTGCCGGTTCGGGGACTGGCTGAGATCGATGTGCAAGGTGACGAAGAGGATCGGGGCGTTGTCCTGATTCATCGTATTCTCGCGCGCATCCGGCAGAAGGCGAAGCAGTTGGCCGACTACTGCGATCCGGTGGTGCTCTGTATCTCCGTCCCGCGTGCGGATCTGTTAGGGGACAAGACGAGCCGGCATGAAGAAATCTGGCTGGATCTCAAAGCGCTAGCCGGTTCGGTGACGGTACTCCTGACCACGCTGCGGCAGCTGAGTGCCGTCATGATTGCCTTGTGGGATGTAGAGCCATTGCCGTCGAAGGCGGGGACGAGACTGGCCAATGTTGATTTCGTTGAACGGCCGAAGCGGCAACGAGGGTATCCACGTGTCCGGATGTTAGTGCAGAATCCAGGCGTACTGTCACCCCTGACAGAGTTACAGGAAGAGACGTTTAGGCAGGTGCTCTAAGCGGTCAGGTGGGAAGCGAGCTCTTCAGCATTTCCAGATTCTTCGTCACCATCGCGTCGCCGTTTTTTGTCGATACGTCGATGCCGGTGACCGACACCGCGCGACATTCGTCGATGCGGCCGAGTTTGTGCAGTGATTGCGCCAGGGCGTAGTAGGCGGCAGAATAGGTCGGCTTCACCGTGACGCATTGTTGCAGGGCCTTGGCCGCTTCCTCGAAGTTGCCATCTTCCATATAGGCTTTCCCGAGACCGAACCAGGCCACCTCGTCGGTCGGTTCAATCGCGAGCACTCTTTTCAGCGGTTCGATACGTGGATTGGGCATGGGTTTCCTCCAGTGCGTTCGACGATAGCAGCGGCAGGCGCTCGTTGTCTATGCCGATTCCTGCATGCTAATCTGACTTGATACATCACAATGATGCAGTTCACGTTGTACCTCTAACGTTTCACGGCTTACGTCATGGGCAAGACCGGACTCGTCTACGATCCGCGGTATCTCGAACACGACATGGGGATGGGCCATCCCGAGTCGCCGAACCGGCTGCGCGCGATCATGCAGCAGCTGGAACAGAGCGGGACGATGGCGCAGCTGACCCGGATCGAACCACGCATGGCCGAGGATGAATGGATCACCCTGGTTCATGCGGCGGCCTATCTCGCGTCGTTGAAGCAGCATGCGCCGGCCAGCGGGCGGGTGCCGCTCGACCCCGATACCTCGATGTCTCCCGGTTCGCTCACTGCTGCGTATCTGGCAGCGGGAGGGGCGTTGGCGGGCGTGGATGCGATCATGCAGCAGCAGGTCGATCATGTATTTTGTGCGGTGCGGCCTCCGGGGCACCATGCCGAAGCCAATCGCGCGATGGGGTTTTGCCTGTTGAACAATGTCGCCATTGCGGCGCGCTATGCCCGGAAGAAACACGGCCTTTCCCGTGTGCTGATCGTCGATTGGGACGTGCATCACGGCAACGGGACGCAACATAGTTTTGAAGATGATCCGTCGATCCTCTTTTTTAGCACGCATCAATTTCCGCACTATCCAGGCACCGGCCGTGAGTCGGAGCGGGGTCGAGGCGCCGGGGAAGGCTACACCATTAATGTGCCGATGGAAGCGGGAGAGGGTGACGACGAGTATCGGGCCATCTTTCAGAAGGTGCTGGTGCCGGCGGCAGAGACGTTCAAGCCCGAGCTGGTCATCATTTCCGCCGGGTTCGACGCGCATAAAGACGACCCGCTCGCCGGCATGGGCTTGACCGAATCGGGCTACGCGGAGTTGACCGGTATTGTGGCCGGCATCGCCAAGAAATACGCGCAGGGGCGCATTCTGTCGTCTCTTGAGGGCGGGTACAATCTTACGGCCCTGGCGGCCTCAGTCGACGCCCACGTGCGCGGGTTGTTGGCCATATGACGCGGCTGGTGAAAATAGGGTTGGGCGGTGTCGTGCTGGCCGCCGCGATCTACGTCTACTACACCGAGATCAAGCCTGTCGTGATTTTCGGTCTGCGCGATGAGTATGCGCACGCGATCCCGTTTCAGAAAGTGCCTGAAGGCCTGACCAGCCTCAGCGCGGAATCGTGCGGCCAGTGCCATCGCGAGATCTATGACGAATGGAAGACCAGCATCCATTCGAAGGCCTACGAAGATCCGTTCTTTCAAGCCTACTGGAAGAAGGACAAGAACATCTGGGTCTGTCTGAACTGCCACACGCCGCTTGAAAATCAGCAGCCGACCTTGGTGAAAGACATTCCGCGCGGGCGGGTGGAGAAGGCGGTGCAGGAGCCCAACCCGCACTATGATCCTGCCTATCAAAAGGAATCGGTTACTTGCGCCGCCTGCCATGTGCGCGACGGGGTGATCTACGGACCGTTCGAAGATTCCGCCGCGCCGCATCCCACGAAGTTCGACCCGAACTTCCGGACGACCCAGGTCTGTCAGCGCTGTCACAATGTCGTCTCAGGTCCCGCCCAGTTCTATAACGTGGGCCCTTGCGGGACCTACGCCGAGTACGAAGGTAAGTTCTTCATGCAGGAGCGGGGGTTCATCTGCCAGAGTTGCCACATGCCTGAGGTGACTCGCCCGGTGGCACCTGACAGCCCCATCCGCCATGGCCGTCGGCATTTGTGGCGGGGCGGGCACGATCCGGACATGATTCAACGGGCGGTAGCCATCGAGGTCAAGACGGATACCCCGCAGCCCAAACCGGGCGACGAAATCGCCTTTACGCTCAACCTGATCAATGCCGGCGCGGGGCACAAGATTCCGACCGGCGATCCCGACCGGCACTTTACCATCGAGTTTTCCGTCGAGGATGCGCAGAAGAACGTGTTGGATCAGCAGAAATCGACGATGGGGCGCTGGATTCTCTGGCAGCCGGCCATTCTCGAACTGTACGACAACCGCCTTCTGCCGCTGGCGAGCCGGGAGTACAGTTTTGCCTATCGCATTCCTCCCCAATCAGAGGGCTTGATTCTCAAGGCACGGGTGCAGTACCACATTCTCACGGACAAGCAGCATGAGATGCTCCGGACGAAGTACGGGCTGACGGGGAACGATCCCTATCGGTTCGTGATCTACGAACGGGAGTTTCCTCTTTCGGAGAAACTTGCGGCGGTCATGGAGCAGGAGAATCGCCGGCAGACCGCGCTCAGCCGTCTGCAAGAAGGAACGAGTTGCAAGGTGCAGGCTGCGAGCTGATTCGATAGGAACAAAGGAACCACATGACACACCCTTTATTGATGGATACGGAAGCGTTGCAGGAACGGCTCGGACAGCCCGGATTGGTGATTGTGGATGTCCGGGGAAAGTCAGCCTATGAGTTCGGCGGCCATATCCCCGGCGCCGTGCATTCGACCTGGCACGAATACAGCGATCCGAATGCAATCCCGAAAGGGCTCCTGAATCCCGATCTCGCGCAAATCGAGCGGCAGCTCTCGGCTTTGGGGATCAGCAACGACAGCGAGGTCGTCATCTACTCCAATCCGTTCGATAACTGGGGCGACGAAGGGCGCATGTTCTGGATGTTGGAATATCTCGGTCATCAGAACTTGAAGGTGCTCGACGGAGGCTGGGTCAAATGGACGGCGGAGAAGCGCCCCTTCGGTCATGGCCGTGAAACACCCAAGCCCGGGACCTTTAAAGCCAAGCCGGTAAAAAGCGTGGCAATTACCAAGGATGAACTCAAGCTCATCGTCCGGCAGGCGCATCCGCAAACGGCTGTCTTGGATGCGCGTAGCCTGGAGGAATTTCTCGGCAAGGAAGTGTCGGGCATTCCGCGTCCCGGACACATTCCGTCCGCATTACATGTCGCGTGGAATACGTTTCTCAACAAAGACGCAACAGTTAAGGATTTCGTCGCCATCAAGGATTCTCTGCAGGATAAGGGGATCCAGGATTCCCAGGAGATCGTCTGTTACTGCACCGGAGGCGTTCGATCGGCCTGGCTCTATTTTGTGCTGAAGCTCGTGGGCTATCAGCATGTCCGCAACTATCCGGGATCCTGGTGGGAGTGGAGCCGGGACTTTGCCTGCCCGGTTGAAAAAGACATACAAGGATTACAGAAAATTCTGGGGTTCAACGAGTCGGCTCGACCTTCTTGACAGTCAAAAAAGCGCTGTGTAAGGTGAATTCGAGAGCAGGAATTTTTCTGAACTGATCTGTGTAATCCCATTCTAACCCTCAGGGAGGCTATAATGACAATGACCATTCGTCGCGGAATGTTGGTGTTGGCGGCAGTGAGTGCCATGGTTGCCGGTCCGGTCATGACCGGGCTTGCATTGGCGGATAATAAGCATGTGGCAGAGGCCGTTGAGCATGCGAAAGAAGCCGCAGCTCATGGCAAGCAAGGTCATGCCGATGCCCTGGTAAAGCATGCCGAAGGCGCGCTCCACCATGCGGAAGCGGCCGGCGTCAAGAATCCTCATTTGGACGAAGGCGTCAAGCATCTGAAGGAAGCGATCGAACATGGCAAAGCCGGTCATGCCGATGTGGCCACGCAGCATGCCGAGGGCGCTGTGACGCATCTGTCAGAAGTGAAGTAACGCAACGACAGCACAGAGCTGCCGGTTGTCAGCTGGCAACCGGGGTTTCAGGAGCGGGCAGGGGACAACAACCCTGCCCGTTCTTGCTTGAGAGGAGTGAGCGCGGTGCGAGTCGGGTATTACCAATATGAGCCGGAGTTCGGCGCAGTCGCGAAGAACCTGGATGCGATTCGCGCCAAGCTGGAACAGACCGAGGCCGACCTCATGGTCCTGCCGGAGCTCTGTGCGTCGGGGTATCAGTTTGAGTCGGCCGAGGAGGCGCAGCGGCTGTCCGAGCCGGTGCCGGACGGGCCGACGACGAAGATGCTGGCGGAGGTGGCCAAGCGCCGCCGGATGCATATTGTAGCCGGGTTGCCGGAGCGAGCGGGGTCGCACTGTTACAACTCGGCAGTGATCGTCGGGCCGTCCGGAGTGCTCGGCTGCTATCGAAAGAGCCACCTGTTTTTTGAAGAGACGCTCTGCTTTGCTCCGGGTGACACCGGCTTTCACGTCTGGGATATCGGCCCCGCAAAAATCGGTGTCATGATCTGTTTCGATTGGTATTTCCCGGAATCTGCGCGGACGCTGGCGCTCATGGGAGCCGACATTATCTGTCACCCCTCCAATCTTGTCCTGCCGAATTGTCCGGACTCCATGCCGGTGCGTTGCCTGGAGAATCGCGTCTTTGCGGTGACGTGCAATCGAATCGGGACAGAGGCGCGCGGCGGCAAAGATGCCCTCACGTTCATCGGTAACAGTGAGGTCGTCAGTTCTCGCGGCGTCATCCTGCAGCGCGCGCCGCGCGACCGTGAAGAGCTGGCCGTGGTGGACATCGATCCTGCCGAAGCGCGGAATAAATCCCTCACCCGCTATAACGATCTGCTCGGCGATCGCCGTCCTTCCCTCTATCACAAGTAATGCGTCCCCGTGGAAAGCAGATCTTTGCGTAGTGGTCGTTCTCGGCGTAGGCTTGCGCCCCGACTGCGAGCACGGTAGGATCTTGCTATGGATATAGCCCTGGGCAAAGGCATTTTTCTTGTGGCCACGCCGCAATTGCGCGATCCGAATTTCCGGCAGACCGTTGTGTTGCTCTGCGAACACGGCGAGGAGGGCGCGCTCGGTGTCGTGGTGAATCGGCCGACGGCCATGTCCATTTCAGAAGCTCTCCCGCAGGTGCCCATTATGGAAGGGGCGAGCCACGTGCTCTATGCCGGGGGGCCGGTGCAGACGAATCACGTCATGCTCCTGTACCGGGTCGATCAGTTTCCGGAAAATTCCCACCATGTGTTTGACGGAGTGTGCCTCGGCGGAGACATGGGTGTGGTCGAGCGTATCCTTACCGGTCCGACGACCAAGGATTCCTTCCGCGCCTATCTCGGGTATTCAGGCTGGGGGCCTGGCCAGCTGGAGTCGGAGATGAAGACCGGTTCGTGGATTACCCTGCCGGCTGATTCCAAGATCGTGTTTGAGAAAGATCCCGCGCAGGTATGGCAGGAGATTCTGCTGACCCTGGGCGATGCCTACAAGCATTACGCCGATATGCCGTTTGACCCCTCCTGTAATTAGCCAGGATGTTGAAAATGCTCGTCAGCGGCGTTCTCCCCTCGAAAGCATCCTCAACGTACCCCACTTGGGAAGCGAGCTGTCTTGGCAGCTCGGGATGGGCGGGTGAGGAATGCTACGCCTCCGGTGCTTTCATCGGCTGCGGCCTTGCTGAGCGAACGTTTTGAACATCCTGGTAGATATCTTATGAGAGAACGATTCCGTTGAAGCCTGTTGGCGGCGGTGTTAGGCTGCGTCCATGGGAAGTGTTCCCTCTGCTTGTGTCACCGCTGGTCGGCTTACAAGACTGATCAGTCTTCTCCTCGTGGCTGTGCTGTCCTCCCACTGTGGTGTTGCGTACACCGTCTTTAAATCCGAGTCAAAGTTGGATCACTTGGCCGTGCCGATGACCAAGGCGCAGGTGCTCGATGAGATCGGCCGGCCCGATCGCGTCTTGCGGGACGATGGCCGGATGCTTGTCTGGGAATATTCTCTGACAACCCGCAATCAGTGGCTCTATGAACTCGGTCTTTGCCCGATCTCCGTCTGGGTCGGCGGCTGTGTGATCTATCCCTTCACCAACGTCGCGATGGAACGCCAGCGCGAATATCCCCAGCATGTGGTGCTGGTGAATGAAGAACTGTGTACATGGGGCCCCCCTGCCGCCATCTTGCAGCGGCGGAAATCCTGTGAGGTAGCCGGTGTGCCGCACGGCCGGACAGACGGCCGAACCGGCCGGCCGGAGCCGGTCGTGACCGGGTTGGGGCCGATCAATCGTGACTCCATCGACCGGTACCGCACCATGGCGGTCATGTTGTTCGAAGACGGGCCGAATGCGCCGGGCTCCGGCTCGCGCGTGGCGGGGATTGTGACCACGTTGTTATTGGATCTCGATATGAACATGGTCGAGCGCGCGAAGCTCGATGAAGTTTTAAAAGAACAGGTGATTCAACTGACCCATGCAGACGATGCCAATGTCTTGAAGGTCGGGAAACTCGTCGGAGCCCACGCCATTATCGTCGGGGGCGTGCAGCAATGGGATCAGCATTCTGAAGCACGGACGAACAGCGTATCTCTCTCGCTGCGGATGATCGATGTGGAGACCGGCCAGCTTCTCTTCAACGGCGAAGGCCATCTGACCGATCAGACCACCGACGATCCGGAGAGTTCGGCCCGTGTCATCGTCCATCGCATTCTGGCGCGTTTCGGGTCGCAGACGGGGCTGCTCGGGTCCGGGCGCATCGGCGTAAACTGGGAGCTGTTGGAGTCGGGCGGTTCCCGCTACTACGCCGTGCGGGAGCTACGCAGCGGTCTTCCAGCAGAGAAAGCCGGGCTGCATGTCGGCGATCAGGTCGTCGGCTGCAATGGATCGTCACTGGCAGGAGTGAAATCAGAACGCGAAGCCAAGCGGCTCTGCCAGATCGAGGCAGGGCAGTCCTTGAAGCTCGATATCCGCCGCAGCGGTTCTCCGCTCGAACTCGGCATCGTGGCCGAACCAAGACCGGGGTTGTGATTGTCCCAAAATCTTGCAGCCTAGATAGGACTTCTCTATCATATCGTTATGACAATGCTTGATCGCATCAGTGTTGACCCTGCAGTTCGCTTCGGGAAACCCTGTGTGCGGGGTACCAGGCTTACGGTGGGGGAGGTTCTCGGCCATCTTGCCTCAGGCATGTCCGAAGCAGAACTGCTCTCCAGCTTTCCCCAGCTCACGCATGAGGATGTGCTCGCCTGCCTTACCGTGCGGTTGCTGCTGGACGAAAATCTTTCCCAATTTGTTCTCCCCCGCGATAGTCGATCTCTATCCAGAATTCTCTGATCGCGAAGCCAAACGACTGTGCTGGATCGAGGTAGGGCGCATATTGCAGTTGGATGTGTGTCGAGCTGGCATGCCGGTAGATCTCAGCGTCGTCGCAGAAACCCGTCCTGGGTTATAACTCAGCCGATCAACCTACTATACGAATGATCGCAAGACCTAACCGTGTATCTCGCTCGCAGAAAAAGCCCCCGAGTCCATTTGGTTACGAGCATCCCGCGTATCCACTACGTCCAAGTTGAGTGGATGCACTGCGCAGAATAACGAAATCTGAAAACCCTTAGGCCGTTTCCCAACATCTTGCTAGACTGACCGCATGAACAGCGGCGAGAGGCAGGCGTTCGTCAACGACTGAGTGAGACAACATGTTCTGCTGGGGGCGGTTTGGCGATGGCGACGAGGCAACGCTGGTGGAGAGGGCAACATGAGGCATGCACGCACAATCACGATCAGCACGGTGCTTGGGACAATGCTCGGCATCGTCTGTCTGGCTCCTGCTCCTGCGAGTGCCGGAGTAAAGTGCGAGAGTGTCAGGACCTATTGTCCGGGAAAGGGTTGGGTAAAATCGAGCTGCGATTCATCGGCCAATCCCTGCGGTTCAGGGGACTCAACTCCTGGATCTGGTTACGATTATGGGGCTGCACGCCGTGCCCAGGAAGCGGAGGTCGAACGCCAACGCCAGCAGGCGGAGGCAGAACGCATCGAGCGTGAGCGTCTGGCGGAAGAAAAGCGCAAAAACGAAGAGTTCATTCGTAACCGTGATGCGGCAGTGAACACGCTCAGAGGTTCGACTGGCACCAGTTCCCCCCAACTGAAAGGCATCTCGAGTACGGATAATTACGCTCTCAAAGGCAGTGGAACCGACCCCGGCTCGCAACTGAAAAGCGTCGAACGAAGCAGTCGCGACGCGCAAGAACAGGCATTGGAGCGCAAAGATACGGCCAGAGAGACAGCACGAATGGGTTTCGACACCCCCGGTGAAGCAAGCGGCAATCTGGTGTATCCGGACAAGAAGCAGCGACAGATACCACCTACGGCGCTGGACAAGCGTGTCCCTGCCGCGGCCCAGAAAGACCCTCAGGTCCAGCAGTCGCTGGCCTGGTACCGCAGGCTCGATGCCGAGAAGGCCGAGAAAGAGAAAATGATCGCCGAGATCGAGGAGAAGCAAAAGACCAGCAAGGACCCTGTGTTGGAGACGAAAATCGCGACCCTCAACAATGATGTAAAACGAGTTAACGGCGATCAGGCCAAGGTCATGGAGACCGTCAAGAAGCAAGTAAAGAACCTTGGATTTGATCTGGTCGAAAGCACGGAGCCCACGACGACGGAGGCCAGTAAAAAATGATTATCCTCTCTCAAAAGACTCTCGCGTTGTTAGTCGATACACATACAGCCGCGCCGGCAGTGCGCAGTGCTTGGGTCAGCGCGATCGCCGCCATCGTCTGTCTCGGCCTGCTTGTTATGGAGAGCGCCCAGGCCATCGATATCCCGGCATTGCCAGCAGTTGAGCCGAGCATCACCGCTGTGAATCCGGCGCTCGCGCAGCTGCGCGAGCGGTTGCTTGAGGAGCGCAAAGCCCTGCTCGCTAGAACCAACGACCACAACAAAATATGCGGCGCGGTTGAGTCCGGCAGCGCCGCGGACGCCAGCTGCACCAGGGCCTACCCAGCGCTGGAGGCGGCGATCAATAGCCATATTCAGGCCAGCAAACAATACAACGACAATTATCTTGCCGCAGTCAACCTCGCCGCCAGTCAGAAGCCCGCGCCACACACTGATACTTCAGCGGTAGATGCGCGCAACGTGCTATCAGGTTTGCCGAAAGCCTTGGACAACGCCATTACCACGGCCTACTCCTCCGCACCGCCCGGTGTCAGCGACCGTGTCCGCAAGGGATTTCAGGCCGTCATGGATCGCGATTGGAAGGTCGCCAAAGCCTGGTTTGAGGACGCTCTCCATCGTGACCCCAACAACGCCAGGCTTAAGCGGTTGGTCGCGCTAACGGAAAACGGCCCATCGACCGCCGCAGTGGATAGCCGTAACGAGCCAGTTGGCTTGGGGGGAAGTGCGAATGCGAAAAGCACGAACGCGGCTTCTGACAAGACAAAATCCGCGTCTGTCTCGACGGCCAATCCGAATATTCAGCTACCCGATCCGAACGATATTTACCTGATGTTCCCGGGCCTGAAGAAAATGGAGGACAAGGAAACGCTGGATTATCTGTTCGGGTTCGACCCCTATCCGACTGCGTCGAAGGCCGAGAAAACCAACTAACGTAGTGGAGGAGAATGAGCAATGAAAGCCTGGTATAAGCTGAATATTTTTGTCTTCACATGGCTGGCTCTGGCTGTCGGAACTTATGCGGCCGATGAAAGCCCGCTCTTTGATGCGATACGTAAAGGAAACAAGGTCGTGCTTGAAGAACTGCTCGCCAAGGGTGCCAATGTCAATGCCAAGGGTGCATATGGATGGACCCCGCTGCATACCGCAGTAGCTGATGGACTCAAAGACATTGCCGAACTGCTGCTGGCCAAAGGCGCCGATATCAACGCCCAGAGCAAAAACGGTATGACCCCGCTGCACCTGGCGGTTGACGCTAGACAAAACGATGCAGTCGAGTTTTTACTTGCCAATGGTGCGGATATAAATATCAAATCCGATGACGAGGCAACCGCGCTGACTCGAAGAGTGGTTCTAAGCCGTACAGAGGACTACAGTAGTACGGTTGAGTTCATAGAGGATCACTTTCTAAAACGGGCAAGAAATCCCCGCGAATTGTTTGGACAGCTTACTAAGCAACTTGAGGGCCAAAATATCAAGCGTCCTAATAGTCTCATCCTTCCAATTCCTGACAACGGCCCCAGGCAAGCCCGCGAGATACAAATGCCTATCGCCGACTTTATACGCAACTTTGCCATCCGACAAAACGACATCAGCGCGCGCCGCCTCATCATTAAACTCGCCGGCAGACTAACGCCTGCCCCGGCGATTCCCGAAGAAGCGCGCAAACACTTCATCGAAGGCATGGCCTTTGTGAAGGCGGCGAAGAATCCAGCGCAACAGGCTCTAGCCGCACAGAGCTTTAGCGAAGCGCTGAAAATTGCGCCGTGGTGGAGCGACGCCTACTACAACCTCGGCGTCGCACAGGATCTGGCCGAGAAATACGATGAAGCAGAAATGGCTTTCAATTTCTATCTGGTGAGCAATGCCAGCGACGCGGAAAAGCGCGATGTGCAAGACCGCATTTATGGGCTATCCGCTAAGCGAAAGCTTGCGGGGGGGAAGTAAGAGCCATCAACGAGAGGAGGGAAAGGGGCGTCTTCAGTTGAGCGAGGCTGAGCGTCTTGCGTGCCTTGAGATCGGCGAGGCCCTTGATCGCTTCCTCCAAGAGTTGGACGTAGATGCGCTCGCGCTGTATTTCGTGATAACGGTCGAAGATGCCTGTTGATGGTAAGTCCATTTCTGTTCTTCCACAGCCTGCTATTTTGATCTTTCCAGCGAATCCAGCAAGGTCTTGAGCCTACAGTAGGTCACGGTGAATGTCTCTGTGCTGTGTCGGTAGGATCGATTCTGTCCTGCTGACGATCCAAGCGAATGGCCTGATGTGCGAGGTTAGGCTGAAATGGTCTGCACGATCAGCGGCAGCCTGTTGAGGGTCAAATGCTTCAATTCGACTTTTTGGCTCGCATTGTCGATGTCGATCCCCACAAGATGGCCTTCGGCATCATAATCAAGCACGATGCCCTCGGAAATCTCCCGGCTTTCGACGCTGGGCCGCTCAGAAAGGTCGAGATAGAGAGAATCTGTTTCCGGGTAATAATTTAATTTCATGGCTTGAACCCTCTGTCTGGAAAAGCGTTGTGGATTGTTACCTTATCTTCGAGCGTCACGGCTCTCAATATTCGTCCATCCAGTTCTTGTATCTGAGCCCAGAATCGGTGCCGGTTTCCCTCTTGAGGTTCACTTTTCAAGGGATTCTGGAGAACTCGAATGCACCATTCCTTCTTGATGCACGGACGTTTTCGCAACACTTCCTTTTCGAAATAGTCAGTAAAATTGTATACGCCCGTCCGTCACGCAATAGCGCGTTTCCTTGGGAAGGGCTAGCCTTCGAGCCAACCTCGTAAGGGAGCAGTAAGGTTGGAAAGCTTTTCGGGATAGCGCCTGCTTTCTGAACAGGTGATGCCGAGATCCTGTTCAGACCTTGCATCCATGGGTAGAACAATGGCTGCGTGTTCACTGTGGTGCGAGGAGCTGCGCGAGGAATCGTCCCGTATGAGAAGCCGCCACCTTCGCCACCTGTTCCGGTCTGCCTTCCGCGATAATTTGTCCGCCTGCTGCTCCACCTTCAGGTCCTAAGTCGATCACCCAGTCGGCTGATTTGATCACATCCAGGTTGTGTTCCACGACGACCAGGGTGTTGCCTGCGTTCACCAGCTTGTGCAGGACGGCGAGGAGTTTTTTCACGTCTTCAAAGTGCAGGCCGGTCGTCGGCTCGTCCATGATGTAGAGCAGATCTTTCGCCGATCCGTCTTTCAACTCGGCGGCGATTTTGAGCCGCTGGGCTTCGCCGCCTGAGAGCGTCGTGGCGGACTGACCTAGGCGTAGGTAGCCGAGGCCGATGGAGGAGAGCAGATGGAGCCGCTCTTGCAGTTTCGGCGCGCCGGTGAAGAATTGCACCGCGTCATCCACCGTCATGGCCAGGACTTCTGAAATCGTCTTCCCGCGATAGCGGATCGCCAGGACCTCCGGCTTAAACCGCTTCCCGTCGCAGGCTTCGCAAGGCACATAGAGGTCTTCGAAAAAATACATCTCCAGCTTTTCCATGCCCGCGCCTTCGCAGCGCTCGCATCGCCCGCCGACGGTGTTAAAGGAGAAATGTCCCGGCGTCAGCCCCTGCCTGAGCGCTTCCCGTTCAGAGGCGAAAAGCTGTCGGATCTCATCGAAGGCCTTCAGGTAGGTGATGGGATTGGAGCGGGGCGTGCGGCCGATGGGC
>CXWL01007274.1_pt1 | contig 16895 bp, 25 predicted proteins | sample 590931 | NCBI WGS metagenome assembly CXWL01 (sample SAMEA3498368, study PRJEB10139) | groundwater metagenome | biome: water well; material: biofilm material | place: Germany | collected 2015-04-27 | reverse complement strand
GTATGATAAAGGACGTTATCATACAGCACTACCTGCTAGGGGACAGCCATGAAACACACCATCCAACTTGCCATACCAGCCACGAGGAAACTCCCCGCCCTTTTCACCCCCACACCCAAGGCAACCAAACGGTTTGTCGAATTCTTCACCGCCAACATTCGAAATCCGAATACGCGAAAGGCTTACACCTGGGCGGTCGCCGAATTTGCGACCTGGTGCGAGCGGCATGGGCTTCTGTCCATCCAAGCCATAGAGCCAGTCCATGTGGCGACCTATATTGAGTCGCTCAAAGGTCGTCTGTCGGCACCGTCGATGAAGCAACATCTGGCCGCCATCCGCATGCTGTTCGATTGGCTCGTCGTGGGCCAGGTCCTCCCCTCCAATCCGGCAAGCTCCGTGCGAGGGCCAAAGTATTCGACGAAGAAAGGGAAGACGCCGGTGCTCATGGCCGATGAAGCCCGTCTGCTGATCGAGGCCATCGACGTGCGCACGATCGTTGGCTTACGCGACCGGGCCTTGATCGGATTGATGGTCTACACGTTCGCGCGCATTGGCGCGGCGCTCGCGATGCAGGTGGAAGATGTGTATATCCAAGGCCGTCGGACCTGGGTACGGCTGCACGAAAAAGGCGGGAAGCTCCATGCAATGCCTTGCCATCATAATCTGGATGAGTATCTCCACGCCTACCTCAAGGCGGCACAGTTGACCGAGGACACAAGCCCGCTCTTTCGGACGATGCACGGCCGGACGGGGCAGCTCTCCGACAAACCGATGACCCAGCCAGATGCGTACCGCATGATTCGCCGCCGCGCGAAGGCGGTGGGCATTCGTACGAAGATCGGCAATCACTCCTTCCGCGCCACGGGCATCACGGAATATCTCAAGAACGGCGGCAAGCTGGAAATCGCACAGCAGATGGCCAACCATGAAAGCGCCCGTACGACGGGCCTCTATGATCGACGCACCGATCAGGTCTCGCTCGATGAGGTGGAACGGATTGTGATTTAACGGCAGATACCGACGGGAATCATGCGCGTGGAGCGTGAGCCATGATGACACCCCGCCAGGTGAACGTCCCTTCGACCACGACCCATGGAGGGATGTGTGTTCGACGTATTCAATAGTTCACGAGCGCCCGCCGGACCGCTTCCGGCTCACGATCAATCACCAGAAGATAGGCGCGTGTCGCTCCGCTAGGGATGGCTCGTCCTTGCTCCCATTGCTGCACGGTCCGAAAGCTGAACCCATACTGCTTGGCAAATTCGCTCTGACTCATCCCGACTTTCTTCCGAATGCGGGCCACATCAATCTCGTGAGGAACATGGACCACGTATGGATGCGTGTGTCCATTGACCCAGTCCAGAGCTTGCTTGGCACTCGCGATCATGCGCCGCCCTGCCGATGGTGTGTGCTTCTTCATCGCGCCCTCTTTCTGCGATACGCTGCTGCCAGAGCTCCCAACGTGGCCTTGAACTCGTTCCGCTCTACCTGCGTCAGGTCAACCCGTTCATTCTTCGCAAACACGTTGAGGAGAAACACGGGGATATCTGTTCCACTGAAAAACGTGATCACCCGATATCCTCCTCGTTTTCCTTTACCTTTTCCTGCAAACCGTACTTTTCTGGCTCCGCCTGTCCCCTGGATATCGTCTCCGGCTTGGGGATCCTTGGCAAGACACTCGACGATGCTCATCCGTTCCTGCTCCGAAAGACCGGCTCGCTTCGCATCGCTCAAATACGCGTCAGTTTCGATGACCGTCTGCACCAAGTAACTATACGTTATTTGCGTATAGCTGTCAACAACCGCCCGTTCGCGAGCACCGTGTGACGTGCGATGTTCATCGCAGCGTCCCTCCCGTTACCCTCATTCACGTGTCGTTGGATGAAGTCGAACGAATTGTGCTTTGAGGAGTGTGAATGGGCATGTCCGCAGTGGAGACTCTCTCGTGCGCCCCATTCGTCGCGGCCACCCGTGCCTTGACACAATATAGTGATATCACTATATTTTAGGAATGTCGATGGTTCCACGTCTGAAGCCGGTGGTCTGGGTCGGATCAAGCCGCAAGGACCTCCGCGCGTTTCCCGATGCCGTGCAGGATCTCATGGGGTACGCGCGGTCTGTCGCGCAACAAGGGGGGCGGCATCGCGAGGCCAAGACGTTGACCGGGTTCGGCGGGGCCGGGGTGGTGGAAATCCGCGCGGACCATCGTGGCGACACATTCCGCGTCGTCTAGACGGTACGGTATCGCGGCACGGTGTATGTGCGGCATGCCTTTCAGAAGAAATCCCCGTCTGGTCGGGCGACGCCGAAGCACGAGATGGACGTGATCACACAACGACTCCGCGTCGTGGAGCAGATCGCACAAGGAGCATGGTCATGAGAAAGAAAGGATACGAACTGGGGGGACGCAATGTCTTTGAGGACCTTGGTATACCCAATGCGGACGAGCATGTGATCAAAGCGCAACTGGTTTTCAAGATCGAGACGATCATGAAACGACGACGTCTGACCCAACAAGAGACGGCCGCCTTGTTTGGCGTGCGCCAGCCGGACATCTCGAAGATGCTGCGCGGCGCATTCCGCCAGTTTTCGGTGGAGCGGCTGCTCCGCTTCCTCGTTAAGCTCGATCACGATGTGGAAATTATCGTGCGCCCCCACCGCGCCAAAACCTATGCGGCGGCGTTACATGTGTCATAACCCCGTTGCAGAACATCCGCGGCTGATACAGGTCGTGGATGTGAAGAGAGTACCAGGAAATTCCTGTGTTCGGGCTTCGCGAGGGTCCGGCCCTCACGCGACGTGAAGGCGTCGGACGTTGATCTGGTCGCGTCGGACCTGCGCCAGCTCATCGTGTGCTTGTTGCACGAGCCACCCGTCCTCGGTCCCGCCAAACGCCTTGGCCAGCCGCACGGCCATTTCCGGTGATATCCCCCGTTGCCGTTCACCAGTTTCGACAAGGTGTTGCGCGTCACCCCCAGAGCCGTCGCCGCGTCGGTGATGCTCAAACCGAGCGGTTCAATGCACTCCTGCAACACGACCAGGCCGGGATGCGGCGGGTTTTTCATGCTCATCGCTTGGTCTCCCTTTCGTGATCATCGAGATCATCCACGTCGTGTGCGCCATGGTCGAAGCGGAAGATCACCCGACGCGCTCCGGGCTTGGCTCATCACGTACAACGAGCACTGGCTGGTCGACCGCTATGGATTTTCGGCGTGGGCCGAGCGTGTCCAAGCAATAGGAAGCGGCATCATTGTGGCCTGGACTTACCAAGTCTTGGCAGTATACTTCAGGCGTATGGGACTGAGCCGCCACACCGTCGTATTAATTGCCTATAGCTTGGTCGTGTCATTGGACGTATCGATAGTATTGGCGACTGACTTGGTGCGCGAAGAGCCAATCCCGATTCAAACAATTCTCGCCAACCCGCAAGCCTTCAACATGCGGGCAGTGCGGCTTCAGGGAACGATCAAGTCGTTACAAGTGATTCCGGACGGCGGAGGCTGTCAAATGCAAGGAGCATATGATGCCTATGTGTTTCTCCTTGATGACCACACGGGGGAACTCCCAATTATTGACCGTGGGAAGTGTCTCGGTCCTAGGATTGGGCGACAAGCGGTCAAACCTCTGATGACGGAATTTTCAGCAGGAGAACATGTCGAAGTCGTCATTGATGTGTCCGTCATCTATTCTCCCAACTTCGACTCCCGTACATTGGAAGGAGTCCTCCGATGGGTGAAACGCATTCCTTACGTAAGTGAAGGTGTACTAGGTACGACCCGTTGACTGTCTTACGTCTCCGCATGATTCTACGACTTCCTGCTCCTGCACACGGTCTGAGATTCACACGAACTCTTCACGGCTCAGCCAGAGCACGCGACTTTCTTCCTCTTGAGACCGATCATAATTTCGGACCTACTGAATCGTGTGACCTTCTTAAAATAGATAGGTTTTGGATGTCCGCGAGACATCGTGGATGATCGTACTTCCACTGTCCGCAACATTCACAAACGCTAGTGGACTGTAACGATTAGTTTGATAGTGCCATCATAACAATGAAAAACATGGTTGGGCCTGTGCATATTTGAATTCCTAGAGTTAAATCGAAACACTAAACTACTACTAAATTAACTGTTACAGTCCACTAGTACGATTACAAGACCGGGTTGGCCACCCGTGTCTACGAACAGCTTGATGTCACCCATCCTCCATCGGGAATCGGCGTAGGTTCCTATTTCGTGTTGTCGGTCTCGCAGAATAAAAGGTCACTCTAAGGAAAGGTCCCTTCTAGAAGGGGTTCTCCCAGAAAGGTCCCGGTGCGCCCGTCTTCACTCCCACGTCCACACAGGATAGATGAGGCTTTGGATGTGCGCACGATGCACGAGACCAAAGTAGCGCGCATCGAAGGACCGGCTATTCGCGTCCGACATCAACAAGAGTTCCGAAGAGGTCAGCACATGATCGCTGACACGGAACCGTGGGAGAGGCCGTCCCATTGAATCTGTCTCGTAAGGCTGACTCGCTGGAAGAAGCGTCCCGTTGATCGTCACGCCATCATCCGTCACGCTCACCACATCGTTGTGGGCAGCAAAAACTTTTTTCATCATGTAGCCGTATCCGCCAGAACAGAATCCTGCCCCGATGTAGCCCCGCTCCTTCGCCAAGTCAAACTCCTGGCGTTTTGGAGGACACCACAACACATAGGCTCCGTTCACAATCGGATCGTTCGACATCCGATAGAGCCCAAGGGGAATACTGCGCGTGATGTTGAGACGAAGACCGGCTTGGTGCGCCAGGACAAGGCCGAGCGCAAGACAGACACCCACGATCACGATCGGGTGACGCAGGCGGCTCCACCAGGTCGTCATAGCTCAATCTTAATAGGGTGTGGAACCTGCGGCTCACAGAGCCTGTCACTCACCGCTGGCGGTGCAATTGCGGCCCGTGCCGCAAAGATGGGATCCTGGAAGAAGAGCGGCTGCCGGCCGTAGATCGCCGGAAACCCTGCCACATAAATCACCATGTCCCCGGCTTCGAGGATCTGTCCCTGCGCGTCTTTCTTCGGTCCCGGCATGCGGAGACATTCATCGGGGGTGAGCAATGGACGTTGCACCTCGTGGTGCGTGCGGGATTCCTGCGCCTGGATGGCGCTCAGGCGGCGTCGGCTGACCGTCAGTTTATCCTGGATGACGGTCGTCTGTCCGGTCAGACGCGACAGATGTTCCGCCGTTTCGAGGCGATTCGGCGGAAACGCATTTTGGATGTGGCAGTTGGAGCTAATGGCTTCATCCGCCCCGTACCCGGTCTCACGGCTCCTGAGCTGGTTGATGTCCTGACAGATGAGATAGAACTTCAGCCCATATCCGGCCATGAACGCGAGCGATTCTTGAAAGATCTCGAGTTTCCCGAGACTGGGAAACTCATCGAGCATGCCCAGCAAGCGATGGGTGTAAGCGGCTTTAGTGTTGAGCTGTGGCGGTGCGGCTCGAACACCAAGTCGCTCAAGCAGGCCTATGAACCCGGATGGTGGAACCGTCTCGCGATGAACGGCTATCGTATCAGTGAGCAAGCGCAGGGCCATGGCCACGAACACCCGAATCAATGGACGCAACCGGGCTTTGTCGTTCGGCTTGGTGACGAGATACAGACTCACCGGACTTGGATGATGCATGAGATCTCGAATCTTGAATTCTGAGGAGCTGACGTTGTGGGCGACGAGTGGATCACGATAGAGCGCCAGGTAGGATTTCGCAGACGAGAGCACCGAGCCCGCTTCCTCCTCCGGTCGATCCAGCATGTCTCGGGCCGCGGCGCCCACCACCGGATGCACCTGCCCATTCACATGGCCGTAGGTCGTCATCTCCTTCCACAGCTCAGCGATCGGCCGTTTGGGATCGGCCAACATCCGATCCACGGCGGGTAACGAGGTCGTGGTGCCGTCGTTACGGGCTTGGTAGAGCGCGTGCAGCATGACACCGACCAGCAACGCTTGGCTCGTCTTCTGCCAATGGGATTCCAGTCCCCGTCCATCTGGATCCACCAGGATCGTGGCCAGATTCTGCACGTCGGCCACTTCGTGTTCGGTGCCGAGCCGGACTTCATCCAGCGGATTCCACCGGACCGTGCCCTGGGCCGCTGCCGGTTCAAAACGCAAGACCTTATTATGTGCGTGGTGCTGCCTCCATCCAGCGGTGAGCTCCCACAACTCCCCTTTCAGATCCGCAATGAGGGCGCTATGCGGCCAGGACAAGAGCGTCGGAATCACCAAGCCCACCCCTTTGCCCGATCGCGTGGGCGCATAGGTCAACACATGCTCCGGCCCACTGTGGCGCAAGTAGTGCAACGTGCCCTTCGCATCCAACCACCCGCCCACATACACGCCATCAGCTGGTTGGTGCGCTGTGCCGTTGAACCAATCAAAGACGGTTCGTGCGCGAGGCAGCAACGTGGCAGCTTCGAGATCCGCTCGGCTGGCCCATCGGGCCGAGCCGTGGAGAAAGGGATTGGGGCGAGGCCGGGACGCCTGGACCGTGCGCGCGATGACGAGACAGAGAAGCCCACTCCCCGCCACGATCATCCCGACGCCTCCGGCCTGTCGGAGCTGTAATGGATAGTCGTGCGCCCACCGCCAGGCCCATTCCAGAATGGCCCAGGGCTGATAGAGAGACCCGAGAGGCTCGCCGAGCACCGATTGATAGTGAAACAGAAACGCAAAGTATTGAGTGGCCGACTGCAAGCCCATCACGAGGGACGCACAGGCTAAGAAGGGAATCACCAGGCCTGGTTTGGATTGTGGAGCCCGAACCTGGGGACCCACCGCATTGTTGTAGGTCGTGCTCATCGGCGTCGTCCTCTTCCAAGTCTGATCGATCCTGACGCGTTCAGATGAAGCGTGCGCCCTCGTGTGAACGATTGAAGCCATTCGTAAGTGGCTGCATCGATTGAGAGCACCACGGTCTCGTCCCGCCGGTGCAGGAGCGCAACATACCCGTCTTTAGTTTTCTCCACCGTCCCGAACTGCACCATCCCCTCGTCTCGTGCCTCGAACCGTCTGACGGTCGGGGTGCGAATGACCTGCAACCGTGTTCGTTCCTGTTCGGCAAGGTCGCGGAGGACGGCATCACTCGGTGGGGTGAGTGACGGTGCGGCCTCCGTGGACCGTGACGCCTGCGCTGACGGTTGCGCGTGGATGGGAACGTCTCGATGCAGATGGTGCTGAATCAGTGTCGTCAGAGGAGCTAGGTCGCCAGAGAACGAACGTCGCGAGGCATCGAGCATGTCTGCCTGAGTAATGTGCTCCCACGCAATGGCATAGTCATGTTCTCGCGCTAACTGGCTGAGAAATTCCCGTTGCGCTCGGCCATTCCCTTCACGAAAGGGATGCAGCGCGTTCATCTCAGCAAGATAGTGCGCCGCACGCTCACTAAATGCTGCTGGCTCAAGTCCGCGGAGATAGTTCTCCTCCGCCAGTTCACGAAAGATCGTCCCAGCGGCGCGTTCAAGATAGGCATGGTGCGCAAAGCGGCTCGTGTCCTTGATGACATCCACCGTCCGCAAGTGTCCAGCCCACTCATAGAGATCGCCGAACAGATGACGATGAATCGCTTGCAGATGGGGAAGATCGAACGCGCCCGGAATGGGGTCTTGCACCAATTCGTGTGAACGTTGCGCGACGAATTGCGCCTCAGTGGTCGCTAGCGTGGCTGCGTCGGTAATGCCCAAACGATTCTTGAGCACCCCCGTTGCGGGGTCGGTATCGTCATCGTGGCTTGAATATCGGGACATTCGGGAAACGATTGTAGAGTTTCCTGATCAAGTCGTCGTTCGACATGTCACCGCGCGCAATCCTGCGCATGTCCTCAACGGTCTCGGGGGGAACCGTCAACCCCTCAAGCTCCTGCTGCGCGATCGCATGGGTCACCGCGCGAAGATTGCGTTCAATTTCGGCTTCGGTCAGCATGGGAGTACCTTACCCCAAATGCCCCTTCACAACAAGGTGAACGTACGCAACCGGCGCGACTCCACCGCCTGAGACGGGGCCTCGGTCACATCCTCCGCGCAAGCCTCCTGGGTCGTGCTCATCGCCTGCGTCCTCTCCCAAGCTTGATCGCGCCTAACTCACTCAGATGAACCGTGCGTCCTCGTGTGAACGAGGTGAGTCGTCTGTAGGTGGCCTCATCAATGGAGAGCACTAGCGTTTCGTCCTGCCGATGGACCAACGCGAAATGCCTGTCCTCGATCTTCTCCACAAAACCGAATCGCACCATCCCCTGGTCTCGTGTCTCGAACCGTCGGACGGTCGGTGTCCGAATGACCTGTAACCGTTTCCGTTCCTGTTCCGCAAGATGTCGGAGTATGGCCTCACTCGGCGGGGTGAGTGGTGGCGGTGGTGCGGCCTGCGTCGGACCGGTAGCCGATGGGGTCGCTGGTGTGAATCGTTGTCGCGCGTCCAGTGCGTACCGTTGGCGCTGGTGCTCCAATGTCGGGTCATCGAAGCGAATGGTATGCCGAGAACGAGCAGCCACCTGTGCCACCCGAGTTTTAAACGCATCGGAGCCTGACACCGCAATCGTGGTGCCGTATTTTTGGATCGCGAGCCGGAGCGCGGCATCGATCCCGTCATTCGTCACCTCACGCGAGACCTGGAGGCGGGTGCCGTCATCGCGGACGGCAGAGAGCCCGACCCGATAAATGATCGTGCCCTGCTTGGTAATGTAGTCTTGATGCGCGCCCATGACCGCGTTCACGAGTCTCGTTCCAACCGCCGTGATGGTGTCGCCGGTGAGACCTCGGGATGCATCTCTGACACGTAACGCACGAAGCGCCTCCTGGTCTCCGGCAAGCGCCTGCCGGCGCAACCAATCGGCCCAGGTCATCCTCTGATAGCATGCCGTGATGGCGACACAGTCCCGTCGATGTCGATCGAGAATCTGACGGAGATCGGATCGAAGCGACTGCGACACCGTCGCATAGAGGAGCTTCTTCGTGATCCGTCCCCTCATGGTGAGTTTGATCGTGTCCCGTTTGATCTGTCCGGCCCGCTTCGCCGCGTCAATGTGTTGAGCCTTGCGGGTCCGCGCCTCGGCGAGGGCGGCGGTCCTGCCTTGAGTACAGGCGAGCCGGTCTTGCTGATACCGCGCATAGAGCGCCGTCGTATCCATGCGGCTCCGAACCGGTGTCGGTGCATAGCGTCTGGTGGGCGTCGCGGTCTGGACGGGACCGGGAGGCTCAAACCGACCAAGGCGGCGTTCAAGGGATTGTTTCGAGAAGTCCCGCGCCACCGAGCTGGCACGCACAAACGTACCCTGCCCATCCGTGATGACCAACCCCTGGCCGCGTGGCTGAATCACTAACCCATGCTGACGAAGCACCTGATGCAACTCGGCCCAGGACTGCGCGGCACGCAGGTGGTCAAGACACTCCCGCTGCATCCAGCCGATCAGGCTTTCGGTGCCCGCCTGGCGCTCCATATCGGAGGCCCGATTCTCCCCGCCGGTTTTCCGGATGCGGTGATTGTCTGGCTCGAGATGAAAGGCTTCTTCTAAGCTGTCACAGAGTTCCCCAAAGGCCCGATAGGCGTTGTACGGTTCATGGAGCNNTGACGCGGCGTCGTGCCGGTCGCTGTGGCAATTGGTCAACATGATCTCCCCGACCCGTTCCTGTCTCCCTTGGGTGTTCGTCAGATAGTCCACGAGAGACACGACGTTACTCTTCCGCAGGGTTCGCATCGGCACATGTTTGATGATCATGTGGCTGGGTCCTTCTGTGAGCTCGTGCGTGAACTCATCATGGGCTCGGCCTGTGGGCGAAGGACTCGCTGCATCAGGGCCACCATCTGATCTTGCGTGCGGTCGATCTTCTTCAACGTCTCACGGATGGTGCGGGCATCGATCCCCGAGGCGGGCTTCCCGTTCGAGAGCCACAATTTTAGGAGTCCGCCGAGTCGCCCAAGATCCCCATTGATTTTGACCAACTCCTCTACTTGATGGTTGTCCACGATGCTGCGAATGGGATAGCCCATGCCGACGCGCAAGAGATAGGACGACTTACTTAATCCGGTCGAGCGGGCTTGCTGCTCGATGGTCTCCCGCTCCTCTGGGAAACAATAGACTTTGATCGGTTGGTAGTCTTTGCGATTGGTCTTCTGTCGTGGCTGCATGTGTCGTCCATCTATGTCTGGTGGTCTGCAACCTTCTGCTGCCTCGAGCGAGAGACACCCCGTTGAGCGCGAAGGCGCGAAGAAGGGAATTGTGAAGGGTGCTCACCAGTGCTGCTGGTGGGCCCCCTTCACCTATCCTGCCCCGCAACTTATATCTTATCTTAAGCAAAAGTCTAGTGTATTGAATCTGATAGACTATTAATCTATGTGATTTAAAGTCTGTTGATTCTCTGATTGTATCGGTATATTCTCATGAAGGAATGAGTAAGAAGCTTGTAAAAAGTGGTGAGACTCCCGTGAACAAGGCGCGGAATCTCTCAGCACGAATCCTCGACTTCGCAGAGAAAGCCGCCCCGAGTTCGACCAATCGCGTACGGATTTTGGCCTTAGGGCCGGACATTCTCCGAGCCATCCATGATGGGTGGTCGATGAGGATGATCTGGAAGACCTTACAGACTGAAGGCACACTCACCTGTGGCTATGACACGTTTCGGGCACATGTGAAGCGACTGATGAACGCACCCGCTGGCTCACGGTCGGCGCTGCCGCCAACTCCAGGCGGCCCCCCATCCGCACCGTCCGCCCCATCAAGTGGCTTCGTCTTCAACCCCGTTCCGAATAAGGAGGAGTTATTCTGATGGCAACGATTCATGTGGTCCTGCAAGGAAAAGGCGGTGTTGGCAAGTCCATGATTGCGGCCTTCATCGCGCAGTACAAACTGGCCAAAGGCAAACTGCCGCTCTGTATCGATACGGACCCCGTCAATGCGTCCTTCCAGGCCTATCAGAGCTTGAAGGTCCATCGGCTCACCATCATGCAGGGTGATGAGATCGACCCACGGAGTTTTGATCAACTCATTGAACTTGTGGCCAAGACCAAAGTCGATGCGGTCATCGATAATGGCGCAAGTTCCTTCGTCCCCCTCTCGGCCTATCTGCTGACGAACCATATTCCAAACTTGCTGCGTGACATGGGCCATCAGCTCGTGGTGCATACCGTGGTCACGGGCGGACAGGCATTGTCCGATACCGTCAATGGGTTCGCCCAACTCGTGAAACAATTTCCAGCTGAGGTTCAGTTCGTGGTGTGGCTCAATCCCTACTGGGGACCGATCGAGAACGAGGGGAAACCCTTTGAGCAGATGAAAGCCTACACCGCGCACAAAGATCGGGTCTCGGCCATTCTTCGGCTGCCGGATCTCAAAAAGGAAACGTTCGGGCGAGACTTGAGCGACATGCTGCAAGCACACCTGACTTTCGATGAGGCCCTGGCGTCACCGACGATCACGATCATGGCGCGGCAACGGTTGTCGATCATCAAGAAGCAGATCTTTGAGCAATTCGCCGCCGTGCCGGTGCTGTGATGGGCGACGAGCGCACGGAAGAGTTACTCAAAGAGATTGCGGCGAAGCATGGCGTGGCTCTGGACCGAGAGGATCCGATTCTCATTGTGCAAACCCTGCACATGCGGTTGTTGGCCGAGAGTCGGCACGCGCAACAGGCACTCCTTGAGGACTATCGAACGACACTGGAAGCCATGTTGGAACGATGGGGAACGGAGACCAAAGCGAAAGCCGAACGGATCGTGACGGCGTCGCTCACCGCCAGTACGGAGACCATGAAGGCTCAGATGGCGACCCATACCACGGACGTGGCCAGCGCCATCCGCAAAGAAGTCACCGATGTATTAGGACAGACCGAGACGAGGATTCGCACGGCCACCACGATTGGGTATTTGAATCTCTTCGCGGCGCTGGTGACGTGTCTGGCAGCGATCGTGATCTATTGGACGCTCCGCCCCTAAGTGCCACCTATCTATTGTGGTCCACCGGCGAGCCATGCCGATGCATAAAAATCAGGCAGCGTGGTGAACAGCCATGTTTCACGGCCTCGCAGCGACACCACGCATCTGTTGTTCACATAGTTGTCCCCAGAAGATGGGGAGAACGGGGCGGCTCGTGGAGCGAGCAATCGCGCCAGCGCGGACGCTGGAACGCCTGCACCGCCCCACCAGCCGAACTCAGAATTGGGCGGTCCCGCCCCTTGGTTGGTGCGGGGCGGGACACGCGATAAAAGGAAAGAGGCCTGTTCCCCTCCCCGACCACCTGCGTTCCCATCAAACTCCATGCCGTGCCGAAGGAGGACGCCCCGCGCACACCGCTAGGGCCTTCCCTCCTCCTTCCATGGAAGGCGCAGCGCACGAATGAACTGCGCATTTCTATCTGGTGCTGGTTCCAGCACCGCGCGGCTTGGGTGCACGGTCGCATACGCCACATGGAGCAACCCTGCTTCCAGCCAGGTGATTTGATGGTCGTCAAGATAATAGGCAACCCAGGATTTCATGGGCGGGTCCTGACCCGCCATCTTCACCAACGCCTCATAGCGTGCGGACGAGACCTCGCTGAGGAGAAACGCCGTGAGGCTGGACGCGCACAACAGACCGGAGAAGAACACCACGAATCCACCACCATGGTGCCGTCGAGCAAACCCGAACATCAGCAACGGCAGAGAGCCCACCATGCCACAACACAGGGCAATCGGTACCGACAAAAAGATCGGTGAGCCCAACCACAGGAGCGAATCCGTCAATGGTGGGAGGTTCAGCAGCGTCAACATCGCCATGATCCTTTCTCGTACGCCCATCGCGCTCATTTCGGCGCTGGCAGCGCATCGGGATAATGACTGGCAATGATCCGATTCAATCGTGTCACCAGATCAGGGCGCGTGAACGTCACATGGCCACTTTGATTTTTGTAGAGGCGAACTGCAAAGTAGTCATTCGCGGCCAGCTTCGGCCAGATATCCGTGGCTCGCATGGCCTCGGAGACCAGATGATACGTACTCCGACGGTGATCCGCTTCCGGTTTCCCATCGCACACATGAAAGACGCGCAACAGATCGTCCAGTTGATCACACTGAGGAACATTGCCGCCCCCGTAGGAGGTGAGATAGCTGACCACAATCCGCTTGCCGAATTTCTGGGGTTGATTGGTTTTGTAGTGCCAGGATAACCGTTGAAAACACTCAATCACGCCTTGCTCGAACATCTCTGCACGGGACTCATGGAGGGTCTTGAATGTTGTCGTAATCGCCTCACGCGTGAGGGCCGGAACCGTCTTATTATGAATGGCCTCTTCCATTTCCTTGCGTTTCGCCGCTGACATCAACGATCTGAGTCCTGAGTCCTTGATGAGCCTATCCCATCCGCCCGCATCGACACAGGCTTGTATGGTCTCCAGAATCTCCTTCTGATTCGCAGAGGGACCCGCCATGTGTAGGCCATGGCCTCGGTATTCACGCGAGATCATCACGTCTGGAAACCCGAGCTGTGCCGCCTCTGCAATCGTGTAGGCTTGCGTGATCTTCGCCACGGCGTCTTGCAATAACTCCATAATCACGCCGCGCTGTTGCAGGAGATTCGCAAGACTGAGACTGGGAATGGGCAGCTGTTCCGGTCCGGCTTCTCCGTCAGCGTTCACGAAAATAGTGTCCTGGGCTGTCGTCATCGTCCTGCTCCTTTCTTTCCCTCATACGCACTCGATGGAAACAGTGTGGTGAGGTAGGCTGGGTCACATTTGCGGTCGATGTCGGCTAAGATTTCTTCTTGCCGTGCGGGGTCCACACCCATTCGGGTCCACAATTCCCGCAGCTCTGTTTCTGGATCACTCATGGTCTGTTCCTTTCGAGAAGAGTCTTCTCATAAGCCCGAGCTGATCGTGATGAGGTTGCGATAGTCCCGCGCCCGTGGCCTACGAGAGCATGAGTTGCGCGGGCTCGGTCGGCCTTCTCCGCGATGTACTCGCGCAATTCGATGCCATTCCATGAACGAGGAATGCCATTCGTGCGGATGGCGTCCCGAATGTCTCGCTGAATGTTCATGAGCAGATCACGTACGAAGCGGCGTTGTTCTCGTTTGGTCATGTACAGTCCTCCTCCTTTCCTCGTGCCTCGTGAGGGAGCCGGAGCGGGTGCCACCGTTCCGACTCCCCTGCGTCATTCACCGAATCGTGAGTTCCGCGAGATAGTTAAGATGGGCTTCTTTATCCAGCCGCGCGAGATCGAGATCCTGTCGATCGGCTAAATGCCGCAGATCTGTCAGAAAATCGGAAATGGTCGTGTGCAGGGAAGTTTCCGGCTCTCGCAAACCCGTCACGCGATAATAGCGAAGGGCCTCCTCCACACGATCCGCACGAAGGGCGTTCTTCGGCTTCTTCCTGCGCCGGACATTTGGTCTAATCAGCGTGGCCTCCTTCATCTCCTACTCCTTTCAGTTGAGGCTATCCTCCCCATGAGAACAGCCACCCACGAGCACAGCGGACACATCGACTCAACCACCCCCCCCTCCTATTGAAGAAACATTGTTGCGCCTCTCACGCACAGCAGGAGGCGCAACAGAAGGGCGAGGGCTGTGGCCACGGACGACTGCGAGCGTGCCAGCCCTCCGGGCTGTTGGCTGGCGCGATTGCTATCGGGAGTGCCACACACCACAGAGAGCGACGGTCTAGAGGCTGGACGAGGCCGTGAGCCAGCACGGTCCGTCCGCGCGGCGCGGAGGGACGGTGCCCAACGGGTTCGGCACGGCGCGTGCGCGGTGCCGTCTTTCTGGTGGAGCGCTCAGGAGTCCGACAGGCCGGAAGGGTGTGGAGATGGAGTGGAAAGACCGGCGAGCGACGGACGCCCACCGGTCTTATGAAACCAGTTAATCGATGAGACGAAAGATTAACTCGGCTTCAGGATGGTGAGCCGCGTAGTCACGGAGCAGATGAAAGAGGTCGCTGAGTTGGTGGCCGAAGGGATCCTGCTCGAAATGAAACGAGAGGTGGCTGAACGTGTAGAGGGTCGCCACGATACCAGCGGCATCGCCGGACACCGTGGCATCGTAATCCCCTCCCGGATGAACCAGATGGTAGAAGTCCTGACTGGGAGCCAGATAACACCCGCCATTACTCAAATCGAAAAACTCCCAATAGCTGCCCTGATAGAGCGGTGCGAGATTGGCGAACTGCTGATAGATCTGACGTTCGACCTGCATCATGTGTCTCCCGAAATGGCGCGGCAGAAAATCCAGTCGTTGGTCATCTGGCACGAGCGAGGCCACGATGGGATGATGGTTGACGTTCGTTGATTTCATAAGAGTCCCCTCCGGTTGTCACAAGCGACAGTGCCTGTGTGGAGGGTCTTCAGCACACCGGAGCGCAGCGGTCAGGGCCGTGCACAGCACGCTCGCGAGCATGCGGGATCGCCGCAGCGCAGGCCTTGACCGAGAGAACGGTGTGATACCGTCACGACGCACAGGCAAGCACACCCCCCGACCATTTTTCTTCCAGAGAAGACCAAGTTCAGAGGACAGACAGAGAGCATGCTTGAGTAAAGCGTCCCAGGTGGCTCAGCACGGTCGAGCCGCGTAGCGCGGGACGACGGTGCAATCGAACAGGCACGGCGCGTGCGCGGTGCCATCTGAAGGGCTATGTGTTTTGGAGATTTGCGTCAGCGATATGGAGGGCATGCGCCCGCCAAACGGCGGGATGAGCGGAAGCGAACCTGAAGCAGCGGGGTCGCTCCAGTCGAGACGCCATCACGATCTGAATGATGGTCCTGGCTAGTGAGTGTAGTTTGAACAAGATAACGATACCGTGGTTTGCCTCTTGTGGAGATGAGTCATCTGTGAACGCGTGAATCCTGAACTACAAGATTTTGATGCGCTTTTGCACACCTTCGAATTTAGCTTGGCCATGACGTCCATTCAGTAGACTGGGTTCTATAATTCTTCTTCCGCACTGATTTCTGTTGTATCGCCATGATAGAACATATATCGATCGTTGAGCGCCAAACATACGCGAGGATATCACGGACAATAATCTCACCCAACCTGTGCAGGTTCTTCTATAACATTCTCAGTGACGACCCGTGTCCCCTCCCCTTTTGTCTTGGTGACTGGCTTGACTTTCAATCGCGACAGTACTTCCTGCGCAAGCATTAAATAATCGCGACTCGCCGAGCATTTGCGATCAAACTGCAACACCGTGTCTCGCTGTAACTCAGCCTTTTGCGCCGATGTTGACATGGAAATCGTGGTCTCGAGAAAATCTCCTTTAAAGCGATCCTTTACCATCTGAAAGACCGCCTGACATACGTTGCGGCGTGCATCGTGTTTGGTGAGCAACACACCGAGGATCGACAATTCAGCTTGCACGCTCTTCTGAACAGTCGAAATAATGTTCAGTAAGTCATCAAGACCATCAAAAGAAAATCCCGAGCCACTTTCCATTGGCACGATCACATGATCGCTCGCAGAGAGCGCATTCATTGTAATCAACGAGAGTGACGGCGGTGTGTCAAAAATGACAAAATCAAACGGAAGATCCTTGCGAACTTTATCCTTCAACACCCCAATGGGAATGGGATAGACCGCCGGATCTCGCAGGCGATTTTCAACTGAAGCTAACCGAATATTGCCCCGCACTAACGACACATTGGGGAGTTTCGTTGCTGTCATGCACTCTTCGACCTTCATATCCGGATTCAACAACAGTTCCGTGACGCCGGGGTTCGCCTCTGGAGCCATCTGTAACAGCTTGGTTGCATTGGCCTGAGGGTCACAATCTAAAAAGAGGACTTTGTAATTCGATCGCCGCAAGGCATCGGATAGATTGATCGCGGTGGATGTTTTTCCACACCCACCCTTCTGATTTGCAATACTGATTCGAATCGCCATAGAGCACCTTCCTTCTCGCCCATCA
>CXWL01091839.1_pt1 | contig 16896 bp, 13 predicted proteins | sample 590931 | NCBI WGS metagenome assembly CXWL01 (sample SAMEA3498368, study PRJEB10139) | groundwater metagenome | biome: water well; material: biofilm material | place: Germany | collected 2015-04-27 | reverse complement strand
CATGGACACTCGATAGATCACGACATCGCTCTCATGCGCGATCAGTTCATGGGTGCCGCGCTTGCGGCCCCTACGGCCGAGTCGAGGATGCGTTGCGAGCGGCGTCACTTACCTTCAGCAGCACAACAGCTGGGCCGAGTTAGCATAAGTCACGGGTGCGAAAATTGATTGACTTCAGGGATGTAATACATACACTGTTCGTGTATTACATCTTACCTTCTTTCCGATCAAAATCATGAAACCAAGCACTGATAAACCCATGACCGTCCGCCTTCCGGCCGACTTGGCGGGCCAGCTTGAGAAGCTCACTCAGGTAACCGGCCGTACGAAGAGTGCGATTACCGTGGCCGCGCTGCGGGATTATGTCGAAGCCGAGGCATGGCAAATCCAAGACATCGAGCAAGGCATTGCAGAAGCAGACCGGGGCGAGTTCGCCAGTGCCGACGAAGTAAATTCGTTCTTTGCAAAATATGGCGGTTAAGTGGACGAAAACAGCGCTGGCCAANNGCGAAGACAAACAGCTTGGGCGAATTTCCTGGCATGGGACGGCCGGGTCGAGTAATTGGCACTCGCGAACTGATCATTCATCCCAACTACATCATCCCATACCGCGTCCGCGGGGACGTGGTAGAGATCCTGCGGGTTCAGCATGTAGCCCGGCGCTGGCCGAAGCGCTTCTAAAATTGCGATTCTGGTCACGTGGGGACGGACGCCTTCTTAACCCTCCGCCACTTCCGATACCATGACCACGGCGCGCCAGGCGAAGCATTGCACGGTGACGCGCTCGGCCTCGATGCGCGCTTCGTTCCAGGAACTGCAAAATCGACAGCAGTACAAGAATAAAACGGCCTATGATTCTGACCTGAGTGGTCAGAACCGGAGGGCGGGGCCAGGGCTGGCAAGCTGTGAGTTACCTGATCGCGACGAAAGTTCCGTACAGCCGGAAAACAGGACGAAAAAAAGACAGGGCGTACCCTGTCTTTTCTATTTCAAGCGCTTGCCGATTACTTGGCTGCTGCTGGAGCTGGCGCTGCTGCGGTCACTTCCGCGCCGGCGACTTCAGCTTTTGCTTTTGCCTTTGCCTTGACGGTCTTGGCCTTGGCTTTTGCCTTGGTCACTTTCGCGTCAGCCTTGGCGACGGCGACGTCGGCTTTTGCATCGGCGACTTTGGCGTCGGCCTTGGCTTCGACTTTCGCTTCTTTCGCGTCGGCCTTGACTTCGGCCTTGACGACTTTGGCATCGGCCTTGACCACTGCCGCGGTCTCCTTGGCTTCGGCTTTAACCACTGCCGGAGTCTGTGCGAATGCTGCGGTGGCGAACAAAGTGGCGATCAGGGCGGCGATGAGGTTTTTCATGTGGTAGTCCTTTGAGTGGTTAATCAGTTGTGCAACTGATCCATAAACGCCGGCGCCCAAATTCGCGATGACAGGAATTACAACTGCTTACAGTTGAGCTTCCCGCAAGCCCCGAAAGAACCCGCCGGCCGCCTCGCCCGGTCGCGGTAAAATAGCGCTTCTTCGCACAGCAGGTGAATCGCAAATGAGTATGGATGTCATGGATCTTGGTACTGAAGCGGCGGCCGCACCGGCAAAACCGGCGGCTCCCGCGTTTGTCCATCTGCGCGTGCACTCGGAATACTCGATCGTCGACGGCCTGGTGCGGATCGACGACATCGTCGGCGCCGCCGCCAGGGACAAGCAGCCGGCGCTCGCGATCACCGACCTGGCCAACCTGTTCGGCATGGTCAAGTTCTACAAGTCCGCGCGCGGCAAGGGCATCAAGCCGGTGATCGGCGTCGACGCCTGGATCACCAACGACGACAACCGCGACCGGCCTTCGCGCCTGCTGCTGCTGGCGAAGAACCACACCGGCTACCTCCAGCTGTGCGACCTGCTGTCGCAAGCCTGGCTGACCAACCAGCACAAGGGCCGCGCCGAGATCCGTTCCGAATGGCTCGAAGCGCTGGCTACCAGCGTATCGACCCTGAATCCGAGCCAGTCGCAGGCGAATGGCCTGATCGTGCTGTCGGGCGCCCATTTCGGCGACGTCGGCACGGCGATCGAAAACGGCAACCTGGCCTTGGCCGAACGCTGCGCCCAGCGCTGGGCGTCGATCTTCCCCGGCCACTTCTATATAGAGGTCCAGCGCGCCGGCCAGCCGAACCAGGAGCCGCAGGTGCGCCATTCGGTCGCGCTGGCGGCCAAGCTCGGCCTGCCGGTGGTCGCCACCCATCCGATCCAGTTCCTGTCGCCGGACGAATTCATCGCCCACGAAGCGCGCACCTGTATCGCGGAAGGCGAGATGCTGGCCAACGCCAAGCGCGTGAAACGCTTCAACGAGGAGATGCGCTTCAAGAGCCAGGCNNTGGGCAAGCCGCAGCTGCCGAATTTCCCGACCCCGCCCGGCATGACCATCGACGAATTCCTGGTCGCCGAATCGATGGCCGGCCTCGAGCAGCGCCTGATCCAGCTGTATCCCGATCCGGCCAGGCGCGAGGCCGAGCGCGCGCGCTACGAGGCGCGTCTGAAGTTCGAGACCGATACCATCTGCAACATGAAATTCCCCGGCTACTTCCTGATCGTGGCGGAGTTCATCAAGTGGGCCAAGGAAAACGGCGTGCCGGTCGGACCGGGGCGGGGATCGGGAGCCGGTTCGCTGGTGGCGTATTCGCTGCTGATCACCGACCTCGATCCGCTGCAGTACAACCTGCTGTTCGAGCGCTTCCTCAATCCCGAACGGGTCTCGATGCCCGACTTCGATATCGACTTCTGCCAGGAAGGGCGCGACCGCGTCATCCAGCACGTCAAGGATTTGTACGGCAAGGAGGCGGTCTCGCAGATCGCCACCTTCGGCACCATGGCGGCCAAGGGCGCGATCCGCGACGTCGGCCGGGTGCTCGACTTCGGCTACAACTTCTGCGACGGGATTTCGAAGCTGATCCCGTTCAAGCCGGGTAAACCGGTGACCATTGCCGACGCCATCGCCGAGGAGCCGCAACTGGCCGAGCGGCTCGAGAACGAGGACGAGGTCAAGCAGCTGCTCGACCTTGCGCAGCAGGTTGAAGGCATCGCCCGCAATATCGGCATGCACGCCGGCGGCGTGCTGATCGCGCCCGGCAAGCTGACCGACTTCTGCCCGCTGTACACGCAGGGCGGCGATTCGGGCGTGGTGTCGCAGTACGACAAGGACGACGTCGAAGCGGTCGGCCTGGTCAAGTTCGACTTTTTGGGACTGACCACGCTCACCATCCTCGACCGCGCGGTGCGCTATATCAAGCAGCTCGATCCGGCCAGCTTCGATTTCGACCTGGCGAAGCTGCCGCTCAACGACCGCGCCTCGTACGACCTGCTGACCAAGGCCAAGACGGTCGCGATCTTCCAGCTCGAGTCGCGCGGCATGCAGGGCATGCTGAAAGATGCACGGCCCGACCGCTTCGAGGACATCATCGCGCTCGTCGCCTTGTACCGCCCGGGCCCGATGGACCTGATCCCCGACTTCTGCAAGCGCAAGCACGGCGAGAAGTTCGACTATCCCGATCCGCGCACCGAGGCGATCCTGTCCGAGACCTACGGCATCATGGTCTACCAGGAACAGGTGATGCAGATGGCGCAGATCGTCGGCGGCTACTCGCTGGGCGGCGCCGACATGCTGCGCCGCGCGATGGGCAAGAAGAAGGCCGAGGAAATGGCGGAGCACCGCGAGATCTTCCGCGCCGGTGCGGCCAAGGACGGCCTGACCGCGCAGAAGGCCGACGAGATCTTCGACCTGATGGAGAAGTTCGCCGGCTACGGCTTCAACAAGTCGCACGCGGCCGCCTACGCGCTGCTGTCGTATCACACGGCGTACCTGAAGGCGCACCATACCGCCGCGTTCATGGCGGCCAACTTGTCGCTGGCGATGGACGACACCGACAAGATCAAGATCCTGGTCGAAGACGCGATCGACGTCTGCAACCTGACCTTGCTGCCGCCCGATATCAACCATTCCGACTACCGCTTCACGCCGGAAGGCGCGGCGCCGTCGGTGACCGGCAAGCGCGTCACCAACATCCGCTACGGGCTCGGGGCGGTCAAGGGTTCGGGCCAGTCGGCGATCGAAGCGATCATCGCGGCACGCACCAGCGGCGGCGCGTTCACCGACCTGTTCGACTTCTGCAAGCGGGTCGACCGCAAGCAGATCAACCGCCGCACCATCGAATCGCTGATNNGACAAGCAGAAGCTGTCGGAAGAAAAAATCGCGCTCGGGTTCTATCTGTCCGGGCACATGTTCGACACCTACGCCGGCGAAGTGCGCCGGTTCGCGCGCACCAAGCTGGCCGACCTCGATCCGTCGCGCGAGCCGCGCATGCTGTGCGGCGTGATCACCGGCGTGCGCAGCCAGATGACGCAGCGCGGCCGGATCCTGATCGTGTCGCTCGACGACAAGACCGCCGTGGTCGAAGTGACCGTGTACAGCGAAGTGTTCGAGGCGAACAAGAACATCTTCAAGGAAGACGAATTCCTGCTGGTGGTGGGCAAGGTGTCGGAAGACCGCTTCAACGGCGGCTTGCGGATCACCGCCGAGAAGGTGTACGACATCGCCGCCTCGCGCATCCAGTACGGGCATCGGCTGGCGATGACGATGGCGTGCACGGTGAATCCGGCCAAGGTNNCTGGCGCTGGAGCAGGTGCTAGGTGCGAAGGAAGTCGCGGTCGAGTACTAAGGCGGCCAAGTCAAGCTGTCTTCAGGAAGTGGAACGAAGCTCACGAGGGGGCAGACCCCGGTTGTTCCGTTGGAGGTCTGGCCCCGGTGTGGCCTTCATCGCGCAGCCCCTGGGTCGCCTGCGTGGTTTTGTCCGCCGCCCGCTGCAACACCACCTTCCGATTGCTCGACTCCTGATCGCGCTGCGCTTCCTTGTGCCACAGGTGAAAAACCTCGGTCGCAAACGCCCCGTCCTTGCGCATCACGCCCGCATTGAACAGGCGCACCACCAGGTCCGAATCTTCATGTCCCCAGCCGAGGAAGCTCTCGTCGAAGCCATTGACCATGTCCAGGTCCGAGCGCCACACCCCCAGNNGCCGCCCAACACCCGGGCGGTAAATGCAGGACTGAGCAGGATCCGGCTGCCCGATACCAGGTAGCCGCGCCGCGACAGCGCCCGGTGGCGCGCGATGAAGTCGCGCTGCGGGATGCAGTCGCCGTCCAGGAACACCACGTAATCGCCGCTCGACGCCAGCGTGGCGCGGTTGCGCGCCATCGCCGCCCGAAAGCCCTGGTCCGGCTGCCAGACGTGCAGGATCGGCACCGGCGAGGCCGCGCGCAGCCGGTCGATGCAGTCCTTCGTGTTGGCAGCGGAGCCATCATCAGCGATAATGATTTCGAAATTCTTGTCAGTTTGCGAGAAACAAGCCTGCACCACGGCCGCCAAAGCGTCCGGCCGGTTGTAAGTGGTGATCACGACGGAGATTTTTGCTGCTTGCTGCATGGTCGATGGCATTTCGGTTGCGTGGAGTGGCAAGAATATCCCACTAGAAGATGAATGAACAATAACTTCATAAAAATGATGGGACCGAACCGATTCCTGATCGGCTCCCTGGTATTCCTATTTCCCTTTCTTGCGCTGGTGACCTTGTTTGGCGTAAGCCTCTCGAGCTTCGCGATCCTGATCGCCAGCCTGTTCTTCGTCAAGCCCGGAGTGGCGGCCCTGCGCCTGCACTGGCATGATATCCGATGGGTGCTGCTGGCGTTCCTGTTCAATTTCCTGTTCGCGCTGCTGTGCCTCGCGCTGCGCGACGGCGAACGTCTCAGCCTGCTCGAGCGCCCTTCGCGCATGCTGTTCGCGGCGTCGGCGCTGATCCTGGTGCTGGTGGTGAAGCCGGACCGCCGGTTCTTGTGGTGGGGCGTGATCGGCGGCGCGCTGGCGGGCCTGGCGCTGGTCGGCTACCAGCGCCTGGGGCTCGACATCGAACGGCCCGGCGGCTTGATCAACGCGATCACCTTCGGCGACCTGTCGCTGCTGCTTGGCCTGCTGTCGCTGGCCGCCGCCGTCGACCTGCGCAAGAGCACCGGCGCCGTCTGGCCCGCCATCGGCGCGATCGCCGGCATCGTCGGCTCGATCATGACCGGCACGCGCGGCGCCTGGGTCGCGCTGGGACTGGCTGCCTTCCTGTTCATCCGCTACAGCCATGTCCTCTCCAGCAAGCGGGTGAGGGCGGTGGTCGCGCTCAGCTTCGCGCTGGTCGCGGCCACCTACTTCGTGCGCGACACCGGGGTCGCACAACGGGTCGACCAGGGCGTGCACGACGTGACCACCTATTTCTCGGGCGGCAGCGCGTTTTCCAACCTCGGGATCCGGCTCGAACTGTGGAAGGGCGCGGCGATGCTGATTGCCGAGCGTCCGCTGGCCGGGCACGGCGTCCAGGGTTACCGCGACGCGCTGGGCGCTTACGTCGCACAAGGCCGGCTCGATGCGGTCGTGCTGCCGATGCCGCATGTGCATAACGACGCCTTGCAGGCGCTGGTCACCGGCGGCGTCGTCGGTTTTGCGCTGTGGCTCGCCACGCTGGTGGCGCCGTTCCTGTTCTTTGCGCGCGCGCTGGTTCCCGGCGCCCACGGCGGCAAGCAGCGTTTTGCGCTGGCGCTGGCCGGCATGCTGGTGGTGGCGAGTTATTTCAGTTTCGGCCTGACCGAAGTGATTTTCTGGTCCGTGAAGGGCTGCCTGTTCTACGCCCTGATGATATTCCTGCTCATGGGCTTCTGCCTCAACGCGAAAGACACCGATGGAAAATAACGTCATCGCCAAGCGCCTGCTGGCGATCGTCAAGCCGTACCGGATGCGCGCCTTGCTGTCGCTGGTCGCGATGGCCGGCACCGCCGCCACCCAGCCGCTGCTGGGCAAGGCGCTCGAACTGCTGCTCGACAGAGGCTTCAGGAACAAGGTCGAATTCAGCCTGTGGCTGGTGCCGGCGATCCTGATCTCGCTGTTCGTCGTGCGCGGCGTGTTCACCTTCGCCACCGCCTACCTGAACAACTGGGTCATGAGCCGCGTGCTCAACGACCTGCGCGGGATGGTGTTCGACCGCCTGCTGCGCTTGCCGGTGGCGCGCTTCCACGAGGAGTCCACCGGGAAGATCATCAACACCGTCATCGCCGACGTGCGCCAGGTGGTCGACATGATCAACTCGGTGTTCCTGGCGTTCGTGCGCGATACGCTGGTGGTGGCCGGCCTGTTGATCGGCCTGATGCTGCTGAACTGGAAGCTGACCCTGATCGCGCTGGCGGTGGTGCCGCTGACCGCCGTCATCGTGCGCACCACCACCGGCCGGCTGCGGCGCCTGAACCGCGACAACCAGCGCGTCACCGGAGAGATGACGCAGGTGGTGGAAGAAGCCGCGCGCGGCCATCAGGTAATCCGCATTTTCTCCGGCGAGCGTTACGAGCGCAAGCGCTTCGAGGCGCGCAGCGAGGCCTTGCGCGGCTTCTCGCAACGCATGACGGTGGCCGCCGCGGCCACCGTGCCGATCACGCAGATCGCCACCGCGCTCGCCGTCTCGGTGGTGATCGTGATCGCAATCCGCTCGGAAATGAGCGTGGGCGAGTTCACCAACTTCATCACCATGATGCTGATGCTGCTGCAGCCGCTCAAGGCGCTGGTGGAAGTGAATGGCCCGATGCAGCGCGGGATGGCGGCGGCCGAAACCGTGTTCTCGATGATCGACGCGCCGCTCGAACACGACAGCGGCGCCAAGGTGCTGGGCCGTGCCAGCGGCAACCTGCGGCTCGAAGGCGTGTCGTTCCGCTATTCCGGCAACAACCCGCTGGCGCTGAGCGACGTTTCGCTCGACATCCAGCCCGGGCAAACGGTGGCGCTGGTGGGCGTTTCGGGCGGCGGCAAATCTACCTTTGTGAACCTGGTGACGCGCTTCTACTCGCCGCAGTCGGGCCGCCTGCTGCTCGACGGCGTGCCGTACGAGGACATTTCGCTGGCCAGCCTGCGCGCGCAACTGGCGATGGTGAGCCAGAACGTGGTGCTGTTCGACGACACGCTGGGCGCGAATATCGCCTACGGTGTCGAGACGGTGGACAGCGAGCGGCTGGCCGCGGCGATCAAGGCCGCGCACCTGTCCGACGTGGTCGCCGCGCTGCCGGACGGCGTCGACACCATGATCGGCGAGAACGGCATGCGCCTGTCGGGCGGCCAGCGGCAGCGCGTGGCGATTGCGCGCGCCATCTACAAGGACGCGCCGATCCTGATCCTGGATGAGGCCACGTCGGCGCTCGACAACGAATCCGAACGGGCGGTGCAGGCTGCGCTCGATGCGCTGATGGCCGGCCGCACCACGCTGGTGATCGCGCACCGGCTCTCGACGGTGGAGCGCGCCGACCGTATCGTGGTGATGGAGCAGGGCAGGATCATCGAGTCGGGGCGGCACGACGAACTGCTGGCCGCCGGCGGCATGTACGCCAACCTGTACCGCCTGCAATTCGCGACGGAGCCGGCATGAACGGCGCACCGCGCACGCTGGTGATTTCGCCCAACTGGATCGGCGANNCGCGCGATCGACGTGCTGGCGCCGCCTTCGGTAGCGCCGGTGTGGCGCGCGATGGCGGAAGTCGACAGCGTCCTCGAGACGCCGTTCCGGCACGGTGCGCTGCAGCTGAAGGAGCGCTGGCGCTATGCGCGCCAGTTGCGCCAGCGCGGCTACGCGGACGCGTATGTGCTGCCGAACACGCTCAAGTACGCATTGATTCCCTGGCTTGCCGGAATCCCGCAGCGGGTAGGCTACAAGGGCGAGATGCGCTATGGCCTGCTCAACGTGATGCATCACGACGATACGCCGGCGCGCCCGATGGTGCCGTTCTATGCCGCGCTGGCGCAGGATCCGTCGATGCCGCTGGCGGCTCTGGCGCGCCCGCGCCTGCATGCGGGCAGCGAACAGGTTTCGGCAGTGTGCGCGCGGGTCGGGATAGCGCTGGATCGTCCGCTGGTGGTGTTTGCGCCGGGNNTGCTCGGCTCGCCCAAGGACAGGCAAGCGTGCGACGAGGTGATCGCGGGCAGCGGGAGTGCCGGAATGTTCAATCTGGCCGGCACGACAAAGCTCGATGAAGCGATCGCGCTGATCGCGCGGGCCGATGCGGTGGTGGCGAACGATTCGGGGCTGCTGCACATTGCGTCCGCGCTGAACCGGCCGGTGGTGGCGCTGTACGGGCCGACCGATCCGGATCACGCGCCGCCGTTTTCGGATGTGGCGAAATCGATTTCGCTGCGGCTGGCGTGCTCGCCGTGCCGGCAGCGCGAGTGCCCGCTGGGGCATCACGATTGCATGAACAAGATGGGGGCCGAGTTGGTGTGGCGCGAGCTTCGGCCGATGTTGTCGGCACCACCGAGTTAGCGCTCGCAAGGGATCAGACCGGGGTCAGACCTAAGTCTGACCCCGGTCTGACCCCGGTTGAGTTGGCGACTTCATGCCGTGGCCAGCACCTCGCGCGCCTCAGCGAGCGAAATACAGCTCGTCCAGCCGGGACAGATCCACCTCGGCCGCCGGCTGCGACATCACCACCTTTCCGCTCTGCATCATGTACACATGATCCGCCACGCCCACCGCGCGCTGCGTATTCTGCTCCACCAGGATGATGGTGCGCGATCCATCCTTCAGCCGCCCCAGGATCTCGAACAGCTCATTGACCACCAGCGGCGCCAGCCCGAGCGACGGTTCGTCGATGATCAGCAGCTTCGGATCCGACATCAGCCCGCGCGCCATCGCCAGCATCTGCGCTTCGCCGCCCGACAGCGAGCCGGCCAGCTGCCTGCGCCGCTCCCGCAGGCGCGGGAACATCGCGTACGCCTCCTCCAGCCGCGCATTGACATGCGCCCGGTGCGCCTTCGGGAATCCGCCCATGATCAGGTTTTCTTCCACGCTCATGTCGCGAAACGTCATGCGGCCTTCGGGAATCATCGCCACGCCCAGCTCGGCCATGTCCCAGGTCGGCGTGCCTTTCAGCGACTTCCCGTTCAATACAATCTCGCCCTGCGTGACGGGCACCACTCCCATGATCGCCCGCAGCAGCGTGGTCTTGCCGGCGCCGTTCGGGCCGATGATGGTGGTCAGCTTTCCCGTTTCCGCGCCGAGCGANNTCCGGCGTGCCGTCCGCGATCAGCTGGCCGAAGTTGAGCACCGCCACGCGCGGACACAGCGCACGGATGGTCTCGATATCGTGCTCGATCATGACGATGCCGACGCCGAATTTTTCGTGCAGGTCGCGCAGCATGCCCATGAAGCGCCGCTTGCCGCTGGTCTCGAGGCCGGCCAGCACCTCGTCGAGCAGCAGCAGCTGCGGTTCGGTCGCCAGCGCCTTGGCCACTTCCAGCGCCTTCAGCTCCGTCAGCGCCAGTTCGCTGGCGGCGTTCCGCCCGGCCTTGTCGGTCAGGCTGGTGAATTCGAGGATCTCGTCGATCTTTTTCTGGTCGACGCGGCCGGTGCCGAAGCGCTGCGCCACCAGCAGGTTCTCGCGCACGGTGAGTTCGTGCATCGGCTGCGGGACCTGGAAGGTGCGGCCGATGCCGAGCCGCGCGCGACGGTATATCGGCGCGCGCATCACGTCCTTGCCGTCGAACCGGATCGAGCCGCTGGTCGGATGCACCAGCCCGGAGATGGCGTTGAACAGGGTGGTCTTGCCGGCGCCGTTCGAGCCCACCAGGCCGATCACATCGTTGCTGCCGATTTTCAGCGTGACCGAGTCGACGGCGGTGAGCCCGCCGAAGCGTACCGATACGTTTTCAAGTTCAAGCATGGGGCACCGTCCGCTTTTTCAGCAACGACATCAGGCCGGAGGGACTGAACACGATCATCGCCACCAGCAGCGCGCCCAGCACCAGCTGGTGCCCGGTCGGCATGATCGATTTGAAGATCAGCTGGTCGGCCAGGTAGACCACCAGCGCGCCGATGACCGGGCCCGAGATGGTGCGGTAGCCGCCGAAGATGGCCGCCACGATCGGCAGCGTTACCCACAAGGCGTTGAACGCGTAGTCCGGTTCGAGGAAGTTGATGTAGTGCGCGTTGACCGCGCCGAATACGCCGGCCATGAACGCCGACACCATCAGCATCATGCCCTTGAGGATTGTGCTGTTGACGCCGACCACGCGGGTCGCGTCCTCGCTGTCGTGCATGGCGCGCAAGGCGATGCCGTAGTAGCTGCTGCGGATGCGGGCGTACACCAGCGCGAACACCAGCACCAGGGTGAGGGCGATCAGGTAGGCGCCCATCTTGGTNNACCGAACTCCATTCGGTGGCGAGGATGCGGAAGATGTGCGCGTACGCCAGGATCGCCAGCGCGAAGTAGGGCCCGCGCAGGCGCAGCACCGGCATCATCACGATCGAGGCCAGCACCGCGCCGATGCCGCCGAGCGGCACCGCCAGCAGCACCGGAACGCCCAGCTTGACGGTGGTGATCGCGGAGACGTAGGCGCCGACCCCGAAGAACGCCGAGTGGCCGAAGCTGACCATGCCGCCCAGGTTGCCGAGCAGGGCCCACGACAGCGCGACCCCGCCGATGATCAGCGCCGCCACGATCATGCTCATGACGTAGTTGTTCGCGCCCAGCGCGAACGGCACCACGGCGTAGGCGGCGACCAGCGCCGCGACCAATGTCTTGTTGATCTTCATCCGCGCCTCCTGGCCGCGCCGAACAGGCCGTTGGGCATCACGAACAGCACCAGCAGGAACAGCGTCATGCCCGCCAGTTCCTGCAGCGCGGAGCTGGCCAGGGTCACGGTGAGCGCTTCGGCCACGCCGAGCAGCACCGCGCCGAGCAGCACGCCGGGGATCGATCCGATCCCCGCCAGCACGGTGATGATGAAGGCCTTGACGGTGAGCGCGCCGCCGTAGGCCGGCTGGATCACGCCATAGCTGAACAGGGCCACGCCGGCGAAGGCGGCCAGGATGCCGGCCACGATGAACGACACCAGTTCGGTGCGGCCCGGATCGATGCCCATCAGTTTCGCCGCCTCGCGATTGCTCGACACCGCGCGCACCGCGCGGCCGTACCAGCTGCGCGCCAGCCACCACCACAAGGCGCCCATCAGCACGATGGCGACGCCGAAAAACAGCAGCTCGCTGCGCATGCTGTACAGCGGCCCGACGACGAACGCCTCCTGCAGCCAGGTCGAGCCGGTGGAACGCACGTCGGCTTTCCAGATCAGCAGGATCAGGTTGGTGAGGATCACGCCGATGCCGTAAGTGAGGATCAGCGAATTGATCTCGCGGTCCTGCTTGATGCGGCTGACCACGAAATAGACCGATACCGAGGCGATGCACACCACCACCAGCGCGATCGGGATCGCCAGCACCGGCCCGAACCCGAGGCCCGCTTCGACCGTGTAGGCGACGTAGGCGGCCAGCAGCACCAGCTCGCCGTGCGCCAGGTTGATCACCTTCATGGTGCCGAACACCAGCGCCAGGCCGAGCGCGATCAGGGCGTACGAGCCGCCCTGCAGCAAGCCCGAATACAGCGCCTGCAGTATCAGGTCAGTCATGCCGGCTTACCAGGGCAGGGCCGGATAGGCGATCTTGCCGGTCGCGGTTTCCTTCGGCCAGACGATCACGATCTTCTTGTCCTGGTGCTGGCCCATGCGGTGGATGAAGTTCGGGTTGTCGCCGCTGGCGTTGAACTGCACGCGGCCGATCAGGGTCTCGCGGTCGGTCTTGCGCATCTCTTCGGCCACGCCGCCTTTTTTCAGCGTGCCCTTGTCGGCCGCGCGCGCGATCGCTTCGAACAGCAGCATCGACTGCACGTAGCCGAACTGGCCGAGGTAGTCAGGTTCTTTCTTGTACAGCGCCTTGTAGGTATCGCTGAAAGCCTTGCCGTCGGCGGTCTTGAATTCGGCCGGGAACGGCAGCAGCGCGGTGCCGAACACGTTCGGCATCAGGTCGGGGAAGTCGGACGCCATTTTCGGCGTGGCCAGCGACCAGACGCCGACCATTGCCTTGACCGGCGGTTTCAGCACGCGCGCGGCGCGCAGGATGCCGACGTAGTCGTTCTCGTAGCCGACCATCGCCACCACTTCCGATTTGTCCTGCAGTTTGATCTTGTTGATGATCGGCTTGAAGTCGGTGATCGCCGGATCGAACGAATGCATTGCCACCTTGACGCCCTTGGCGGACAGCGATTTTTCGACGTCTTTCGCCAGGCCGGAGGTCGCTTCCTTGGTCGAGTACACGATCGAGACCGATTTCGCGTTCACGTCCTGCAGCAGGCCGACCATCGCCTTCTCGTAGCCGGCCGCGTTATTGATGCGGAAAAAATTCTTGCGGCCTGCGTTGACCAGGCTGTCGTCCACGCCGCCCGACGTGATGTACACCAGGCCAAGCTTGTTGGCGGCGTCGGACGCCGGCGAGATATTGTTGGTGCCGTAGCCGCCGGTGATGGCGACCACGCCGTCGCTGGCGAGCTTNNTGATCTTGTGCTTGCCGTTGGTCTTGTTGAACACCTCGGCCGCGACCATGATCCCTTCCTGCATGCCGGCGCCGACCCGGGCCAGCGCGCCGGTCAGCGGCAATTCCGCGCCGACCTTGATCTCCTCCGCGCCGGCCGCGCCGCTGCCGATCAATGCTGCCGAAACCAGGGCTGCGAGCCCCAACCGCTTGAAAGTCGTCTTCATCTTCTTGTCTCCTCCGGTAATGATCCAGGCGCCCGCTTATGATTTTGCAGCGGGCATGTCTTGTGCCAGTGCTTTCAACTGGCCCTTCAAAATTTTCCCGGTCGCCGCCGCCGGCAGCGCCGTCATGATGATGATTCGTGCCGGGCACTTGTACGGCGACAGCCGCTGCGCCAGGTAATCGCGCAGCTCCTGCTCGCTCGGCTTGTGCTGCGGGTCCGCCTCGACGAACGCCACCACTTCCTCGTTCCCGTCCGCCACCGTGCGGCCGACCACCGCCGACTGTGCCACGCCCGGATGCGCGTTCAGCATCGTCTCCACCTCCAGCGGATAGACGTTGAAGCCGGAGCGGATGATCAGCTCCTTGGTGCGGCCGACGATGAACAGCGCGCCGTCGGCGTCCTGGCGCGCCATGTCGCCGGTATTGAGCCAGCCGCCGGGACGCATCGCCGCCGCGCTCAGCGCCGGTTCACGATAATACCCCTTCATCACGTTCGGGCCGCGGACCCAGAGTTCGCCCGCATCGCCTGGCGCCACGTCGGCGCCGCCGGCATCGACGATGCGTACCTCGACGCCGGGGATCGGGGCGCCGACCGAGGTGTCGGTGCGCGGCGCGTCGAGCCGGGTCTGGCTGATCGTAGGCGAACTTTCGGTCATGCCGTAGCCGTTATGCAGGGGCAGGGAAAACAGCCGTTCCACCTCCTGCTTGAGGCTCGGGTCGAGCGGCGAGCCGCCCGCGTAGATGAAGCGCAGCCGCGCCGGCAGCGGGTTGGCGGCGGCGCCGGTCAGTTCCAGCAGGCGCGCGTACATCGCGGGCACTCCCTGCAGGATGGTCAGGCCGTCTTCGCCGATCGCGCGCAGCATGGCGGCGGCCGAAAAACGCGGCGCGAGGTAAAGGCAGGCGCCCGCATACAGGGTACCCAGCATCACCGAAGCGAGGCCGTACACGTGCGAGATCGGCAGCACGCCGTAGGCGCGGTCTTGCGGCGTCAGGCCGCGCAAGGTACTCGACACCGCGGCGATGAACAGCAGGTTGCGGTGCGTGAGCATCACGCCTTTCGGATGGCCGGTGGTGCCGGTGGTGTAGATCAGCGCGGCGACCTGGCCGTTGCCGCCCTCTACCGCTTCGGGCAGGCACTCCTGGTTCAGCGGGCCGGCCATCAGCGCGCCATGCGCCGTAGCGTTGTCGCGCGCGGCATGCTGCCGCGCCTCGGGCGAAGTGGCGACCGTATACAGGACGCGGCGCGCGCCGCTGTGCTGGCCGATATTGGCGATCTCCGCGGCGCAGAGGCGGGCGTTGACGTTCACGATCCAGGCATCGAGGTCGGTCGCCGCGAAAATCAGCGCCACCTGCGCCACGCAGTTTTCGCCGACCACCATCACCCGGTCGCCGGGGCGCACGCCGAGCCGGCGCAGCAGGGCGGCGTGCGCATCGATTTCGGCGACGAGCTGCGCGTAGCTCCAGAAGCGTCCGTGCTGGTGCAGCGCCGGCGCGTCCGGCGCGAGCGCGGCCCGTTCGCGCACGATGGCGCCGATGCGGGCGGGCAGGGCGGCGAGCAGCGACGCGGTATCCATTACTGTTGCGCCGCCTTGATCATGTTGCGGGCGATGACGATCTGCTGGATCTGCGAGGTACCCTCGTAGATGCGGAACAGGCGCACGTCGCGGTAGAAGCGTTCGGCCGCGTACTCCGAGATGTAGCCGGCGCCGCCGTGGATCTGCACCGAGCGGTCCGCCACGCGGCCGCACATCTCCGACGCGAACAGCTTGCAGCAGGACGCCTCGGTCGAGATATCCTCGCCGTTGTCGCGGCGGCGGGCGGCGTCGATCACCATGCTGCGCGCCGCGTAGATTTCGGCCTTGCTGTCGGCCAGCATGGCCTGGATCAGCTGGAACTCGGCGATCGGCTGGCCGAACTGGCGGCGCTCCATCGCATAGCGCAGCGCGTCGGCCAGCATGCGTTCGGCCGCGCCCACGCACACCGCGGCGATATGCAGGCGGCCCTTGTCGAGCACCTTCATCGCGGTCTTGAAGCCCACCCCTTCCTTGCCGCCGATGAGATTCGCCGCCGGGACGCGGCAGTTCTCGAACACCACGTCGCAAGTGTGGGCGCCGCGCTGGCCCATCTTCTTGTCGATTTTGCCCAGCGCGAGGCCGGGCGTATCCTTCTCGACGATGAAGGCCGAGATCGCGCCGGCGCCGCGCTTGGCCGGATCGGTGCGCGCCATCACGGTGAAGATGCTGGCCTCGGGCGCGTTGGTGATATAGCGCTTGCTGCCGTTGAGGACATAGAAGTCGCCGTCGCGCACCGCGCTGGTGCGCAGCGACGCCGCGTCCGATCCCGAGCCCGGCTCGGTCAGCGCGAACGAGCCGATGATTTCGCCGGCGGCCAGCTTCGGCAGGTAGTGCTGCTTCTGTTCGGGCGTGCCGTCGATGACGATGCCTTGCGAGCCGATGCCGTTGTTGGTGCCGATCAGCGAACGGAACGCCGGCGAAGTGTGCGCGATTTCGAAGGCGACCCGCACCTCCTCCTCCATGGTCAGCTGGAGGCCGCCGTACTGCTCGGGGATCGACAGCCCGAACAAGCCCAGTTCGCGCATCTGCGCCACGATGGCGGGCGGGATCTCGTCGGTCTCGGCCACCAGGTTCTCGTTCGGCACCAGCACCTCGCGCACGAAACGCGCGATGCTGTCGAGGAGGATGTTCAGGGTTTCTTCGTCTCGGATCATGTTCTTGCGCGCGTCAGCCGCGGCCCAGGTTGGTTTCGATATTTTTCACCAGCTGCACCAGGCGCGGACCGAGGTCGCTCACCAGTTTTTCGCGCGAGAGCAGGAAGGCCGGGCCGCCGCAGTTGAACGCCATGACCTGTTCGCCGTCGGCGCCCAAGGTCGGCACGCCGACCGCGTGGACGTCGCTCTGCCANNACGTGATCGAGCAGGTAGTCGCGCTCCGCCTCGGGCAGCACGCACAGCAGCGCCTTGCCCATCGCGGTGGTCGCGAGCGGGATGCGCGAACCGACGTCGAGGCGCAAAGTCACGTTTGCGCTGCTGCGGCAGGTCTCGATGTAGACCATGCTGAGGCGGTCGCGGGTGCCGAGCGACACCGACGCTTGCGCGTATTCGGCCAGCTCCTCCATCGACGGCCGGGCCAGTTTGCGCACGTCGTAATTGGACAGCATGCGGTAGCCGAGCGCCAGCACGCCGGCGCCGAGCTGGTATTTGCCGAGCTGTTCGGAGTAGGCCAGGTAGCCGAGTTTGGTGAG